>Ga0307982_1000328_pt1 | contig 37318 bp, 29 predicted proteins | sample OrgLakmetagen989_FD_201847 | JGI IMG/M metagenome (GOLD analysis project Ga0307982, IMG submission 201847) | Saline water microbial communities from Organic Lake, Antarctica - #989 | ecosystem: Environmental > Aquatic > Non-marine Saline and Alkaline > Saline | place: Antarctica: Organic Lake... | reverse complement strand
TTTGTTCAGCGATGAGGCGGAGCCCATGCCTGAGGCTCTCTGGCGTGCCATCCGGATAATCGCACACTTCCGTGGAAAAACTTTCCGAAGGAGTTGTCGCAACCATAACGTCCCGGATCCAACTCAAGAGGGGCGCGCCAGCCACGCGCGCCTCCTTGTCGAGCTTGAGCGAACCGCTTCCAGCGGCTCGGGCCGCAATCCCCAGGCAAAGCACGGATGGGTCCGCCACGTTGTCGGTCGCTTTGAAGACCCCGACGCCGTTCTCAATGCTGAAGGCTAACCCGCCGGCCCACTCGAAAATTTCAATCGAGTCCTGCGCTTGAGCCCTGAAGGTTGTTTGGTACCATTTCGAGAGCGGCGCGTGGTTTCCCTCGGCGCTGACGCTAGATTCGTCGGCCAGCAGCCCGCCGCCCATTAATCTCCAGTAGCCCACCCGGTCAAGGCATTTGCGCGAACCTGCGCCAGCCTCGAGTTCCGTCTTCTGCGCATCGGCCAGTTCCCACGCGGTGAAGGCACCGTCACTTTCGCCTTCATGGGCGTACTCTGGCACGTCCTTGGATATAGCAAACCAGCGGTGACTGCTGTCGATACCAAAGATGTCGTTGAAATCAATGTCGCGCTGCCTCACCTCCCAGTAGCTCAAGTAGCTGTCGGAATCGCCTTTCCCAAGCGGCTGAAGAATGGACACCTCGTATTCCCGGCGGAGTCGCTGCACACTTGACATCTTCTTCACGATAGAAACAGCAGACGGCATGGGCCGGGGCAATGAACTCGTGATCACCACCCCGTCTGCATTTCGTTGTTCGTACCTCAGAGTCGCGGGGTTGATGTACCATCCGAAAGGCAAAGGGGCTGGCAGCCATTCCTTGTCGACATACTTCGGTCCACTTGGAGTAGCCTTCTTGGACGGTGCACCGCCCTTACCCGCGATCTCAACAGCGCGGTGCTTGAAGCCCTTCGCTACGAGAGGTTTTCCACTAGGATAGTCTGTGTGAACAACATAAGCGTAGGCGACTGCGTCAGGCAATTGAGTTGTGCGAGGTGCAAGCAGCATCCCATCAACGTTAACCGCCGCCATGTGCTGAGGCAAGATAAATAGTTCGCGCAACTACAGAAGATTGAAGGGTAGGCACTCTGCCAAGATAATAAGATAAATATTTGGCGCAGAGCTGAAGTCGTGCTAAAAGTGATTTCCGAGGCGCTGATTGCAACCACAAAAATACGTCACACAGAAGTCACAGAATAGATGCGTCATTTCACAACACGTCGCGTTTGAGTTGTGAGAAACGCTTCAAACAATGCCAAAAGGAAATGCAACTTTGATTATCTAATTCGAGGGCCCTTACTTCATTCCAACGCTCGAGACGCTGGTTAACCTCTCCAATAAGACCACCATCAAGACAACACAAGTCGAGACTAGCTACGGGTCTATTCCAATCTATGCCAGCTAGCACCCACGCCAACCCAATTCTCAATGGCGAGATCGCCGAAGTCTCGCCGAAGCATGAGCCAGCGCCTTATGATTTAACAGCCTCACCTTTCGATGAAGCAAGCCTTTGGAGCCGCATTTCATTTGGCTACGGTCGACCGTTACTGCGGCTCGGCAGTCGGCGCCCGCTTCAAGAAGCTGACCTTCCAGCCCTTGCCAAGCGAGACAACGTTGTTACGGCAATTTCAAACCTCGAAGCTGCGTGGGCTGCTGAGCAGAAGCGCGCTGCGGCATTGCAGCCGCCAGGCGCCCCTACTTTTGTCCGAGCACTCATTCGCGCGCATTGGCGTGATTTCTACGTTGGCGCATTGCTGTCTCTTCTCGAAGACTGTACTATCGTGGTGCAGGTGTGTGTATACAGAGTGAGAGACGTTAGGGTCATGCTTCGCACCCATCAGTTGCATCTCAGCTTCTTTCCTAACAAAAAGTATGTATGTTCACGCGTTGCTCTTACATTTCTTTTTCTTGGGTAAACTATGCCGGTTAAATCCTATCAGGTGCTGCTTGTGCGGCCTATTCTCGCCTTTGTTGCCGACTCGTCCGCGCCTCTGAGCGACGGGTTGCTTCTGGCAAGCTTGCTGGCAGTTACCAACCTGTCCCAGTTCGTGGTGCACCACCAAAACTTCTTGGTCAACATGCGGCTGGGGTGGGCGGCGCGCACGGCGGTGACGGGCTTGCTGCACGGCAAGCTCCTGCAGCTGAGCTCTTCGAGCATGGACCACGCGGACGCGGCCAGCGTCTACAACTTAGTGGCCGCCGACGCGCAGCGCTTCGACTCCCTGGCACCGATGCTGCACATGGGCTGGACGGGCTTGCTGGTGTCGATCACTGCGGTGTGCTTCCTGGCCCGCGAGCTCGGGTGGGCGTCGGCGCTGTGCGGCTCCACCACCATGGTGGCGTTTGTCGCTTTGCAGATGTACTTTGGCAAACAGTTTGGGCGGCGCAGAAGCATTACCGCCAAAATTACCGACGCCCGCGTGCGGCTCACGGGTGAAATGCTGGCGGGGGTTGCCTCGGTGAAAGCGTATGCGTGGGAGGCGCCCTTTTTGGCGAAGTTGAGCAGCTTGCGGCGGGACGAGCACGCGTCGATTTTCGTGTCTCAGTCCATGAAAGCAGCAACTTTGGCGAGCTACTTTGCTGCCCCTGCGCTTACGTCACTGGTGACTTTTTCCACTTATGTGAGCCTCGGCAATCGTCTTGAGGTACAAAATCTGTTTGTATTCACCTTCACCTCTCTCTTTCTCGCTTGCTCGCTTGCTCGCTTTCTGTTTCTGATGAACTCGCCCTTGTTCTCTCTCTTTCTCTTTCATTCCATGCTATCTCCCGATTTCTTTTAGAACGATCAAGCATCTCATCAAACGAATACTCGTGAACACTCTACAGGTGAGCCGCATTTACGCATCAGTGGCGCTGATCAACGTGCTGCGCCTGGCCATTGGCGCCCACTTTGCGAAGCTCATGGAGTTTGGGCCCGAAACCCTCGTGGCTTGCCGCCGCATGCAAAACTTTTTGCTCATGCCCGAAATCGAGCCTCGGCCTACGACGAAGCTGACTGACTGCAGCAGCAGCAAACGTAGCATTAGACGTAGTAGTAGCCCTACGAGTAATGTCAATGTTGTGCCTGCAGTGAATGGTGTGAAGGACAAAGGCAGCACTTTGCAAGGAACTATCGGAGACGAAAGCGATGACGCCAACGGCAGCGCAAACAGCTCATTGGTCGTTTTGGACAATGCGAGCTTTGGGCGCCCAGTTGACCCTTTGGCTCACAACAGCAATAGCAGCAGCAGCTCTACCAAGAAGACTTGGAACTTAGCCTTGGCGGAAGTGAGCTTGACGGTGTCGCCCGGTGAAGTGTGCGTGGTTTGCGGTCCTGTGGGGTGTGGCAAGTCCACGCTCTTGAACGGGCTGCTGGGCGAAATTGCATGCATAGGCGGGAAATGCTCACTAGAGGGAAGTCAAGTGGCCTACAGCCCACAGGAGGCATGGATTCTCACGGGTACCCTTCAGGACAACATTCTGTTTGGGTCTCCCCTGGACGCCCAAAGGCTCTCGCGTGTGTTAGCCGTGTGTTGCCTAGAAGCGGACGTGGCGCAATTGCCCAATGGCTTGGAGACGGAGATTGGCGAAAAAGGAGTGAATTTGAGCGGCGGTCAAAAAGCGCGCGTTAGCCTGGTAAGACTATCCAAATAGTGCTCGAAATAACCCTAGGTTGTAGTTGTTCTTGTCTATAAATGTGGATTCGCTGAGTTCATTATTTTCTCGTTCAGCTATTCTCAATTGTAAAACCTTTTGCCTTTATCATAAAGAAAATGAAATCAAAGTTTTCTTTAACTCATATATTTTCTGCTTTTGGTCCCCTTTCCTGTTTTCTGCATCTTTTTGTAAGGCGCGAGCGTGCTATGCCAAAGCCTCCGTGGTCCTCTTGGACGATCCGTTAAGCGCTGTGGACCCGTCCGTGGCCAAGCATTTGTTCTTGCACTGCATCAAAGGATGGCTGGTAGAGGAATGCAAATGCGCTGTGGTGTTGGTGACTCACCAGCGGCAGTTTCTCAAAGCCGCGCACCGAGTTGTGCTTCTAGAAACCATGCGCAAATCTTCCTCGTCTTCTTCTCACTCCTCCTCTTTGGAGAACGAATGTGGCCCGCCCCTTCTTTCGATGCCTAATAGGCAGTCAAAAACACCTGCTGTGGCACCCGCTGCTGCTGATACAAGACTGAAAGGGGCTGAGAGCGGCGAAAATGTCGGACGGATGGTAGCCAACGGAACTTTTGAACAACTTTTGGCGATGCGATTGATCGAAGACGTGAGCGTGGCATTGGACGACAGCCATACCAACGACAATGGAGACAGCGAGGTTACTCCTGATGATCACGACCATTGCAGCGATGATGATGACGATGACGTGTTCGATCCTCTCTTTGGTGCATCAGCACCGGGTTCCCTCACCGCGCTCACAGCCTCTGTGGCTGTGACACCATCACCATCACTTGCTGAGACTGCTGCAGCTACAAGAAGTAACCAAATTCAGAACAGCAGCATCAGTGAAGACCACAAAGCTAGCAGCAGTAGTACCACCCGCAGCAACAGTGGCACCAGTGCTAGTAGTGGTGCCGGCGGTGTCTTGGAACTAGTGCACAAAGAAGACCGCGAAGTAGGCGTCGTGAGTCGAGCGACCTGGTGGGCCTACGTCTCGGCCAGTGGGGTCGGCTGGGCTCTGCTCGTGCTGTGCTTCTTCGTGGCAGGCCAAGCGTGCCTCATCGTCAGCGACTGGTGGCTCGTCGTGTGGGCCAAAGCTGACAACCAGCGCGCGAGTCACTTGCTCTACACCTTTGTCGCGCTGTGCGTCACGACCGTAGTGGTGTCGTTCTCACGCGCTTGGCTCTTTTTCTTCACCACTTTAAAAGCGTCCTCTGCGCTGCATCAAGGCGCAGCCACCAGCCTCTTTGCAAGCCCTCTGTCTTTCTTTGCAGCCACGCCTTCCGGCCGGATCCTAAATCGCTTTTCAGCAGATCTTGCTCAGGTTCTAGTTTTGAATTATCTGTGTGCAATTCTTCTCCCTCATGCGCCATACACTTCTTCTGCGCTTCCTGGTTCGTTGATTGACTTTTCTCACTCGATTGTGTGCTTCTGTTCCTCACTACTTCTTTCCTTATTCCCCTCTCACGTCTACAGGTCGACGAGCAGCTCGCCGTGTGCCTCTTTGACACCCTTCAAATCGCGTGCATCACCGGAGCCGGCGTGGTGGTGGCCTGCGTCGTCTTGCCTCCCGTCATTATATTAGTGCCCCCCGTGCTGGCAGCCATGGTGTGGCTCCGCTCGTACACGACGACTTCGATGCGCGAACTGAAGCGCCTAGAAGGAGTCTCCAAGAGCCCGGTCTTTTCTACCTTTCGTGCTACTATGGGCGGCCTCGCGTGCATTCGCGCTTACGGGGCGCAGGCCAATTGTCAGCACCAATTCGTGACCCGTCTCAACCGCAATGCAACGAGCTGGTACTGGTGGCTGATCTCCAACCGGTGGTTTGGGTTTTGGCTGGACGCGCTCTGTTGTCTGCTGACCGTGGCCACCGCCTTTGCTGCAGTGCTGATGAAGCAACACGTGGAGCCCGGCTTGATTGGCCTGGCGCTGGTCTACGTGCTGGCGCTGTCGGGCCTCTTTCAGTACATGATGCGCCAATCAGCTCTCGTTGAAACCTTCATGACTTCGGTAAATGAAGGCGACCCTCTTCTTCTTCGATTACTCCTTTCTCCCTTTCTAACAGTATTTCATCATGCGTAAACTTGTGAAAGCACGCACTTCATTGAATTACTCGCCGCATCCTACACTTTTCATTGCTTTTCCCATGAAAGGTGGAGCGTTTGAACCACTATGCCAATGGCCTCGAGACGGAAGAAGCTACCCTCGCGAAAGCACTCCCTGCAGATGGCCAACCTTCAGTCACAACTGCCTCAGCTGCTGCTTCCTCGTCGTCGTCGTCGTCGACGTCGTCTGCGCGGGAGAAACAGTCGAAAATGCCTAGCGCGGTTGTCACTTCATCTTGGCCTCAAAAAGGAGCTCTTCGGCTCGAGAATTTACGAGTAAGAGTGTTTGCAACTTTTACGCAGCTCTCTTTGCCACAGCGATTTTCAATCGTCAACCCACTCCTGCAGATGGTTCCTGTAAAATTTTCTCAATATTCATACGTACACACATATTGCGGCAGGTGCGGTATCGCAAAGACTTGCCCGAAGTGCTCAAGGGCATCTCTGCGGACTTGACCGGTTTCAAAAAGGTGACTTGAAGACGCCAGCATTGCTTGCTTTGAAGGTTTATTGCCACTGCTGGAGCGTCTCGATTGGGTGGTTCATTTACGTATTCTTTTCTAATTTCGCCTTGAAAATCATCTTACTTGTGGCGCGCATCTAACATCGAATCAGATTGGAGTAGTCGGCCGCACTGGATCTGGGAAGTCAAGTTTGCTGCTTGCCTTGGCGAGGCTGAACGAAATCTCAGGAGGCCGCGTGCTTGTGGATGGCGTGGACACCACGACCTTACCTCTCGAAACTCTTCGCAACGCCATTGCGGTCATTCCGCAAGAACCTCACCTCTTCTCGGGCACGGTTCGTATTACAGTAGAGAACGCTTCTCGCTCCTGAAAGCACTTTATTGTGTTTGGTCGCTTTTCCTCTCGAGTGCTCTCAATTTTTGCTCCTTTGAAATGGCACTCTGTCTAACTTACTTTTTACTCCTTCCTATACATCAGGTTCGGTTCAACTTGGACCCTTTCAATGCTTACAGCGACGCCTCCGTGTGGGCATCCCTCGAAGCCACTCAACTCAAGAGCTTTGTGGCCGACACCCCCGGTCAATTGGAAGCTCGGGTCACCGAAGGCGGCAGCACTTGGTCCGCAGGCCAGCGACAACTCCTGTCTTTGGCGCGCGCTCTGCTCCACCGCCGCTCTCTGGTGCTGCTGGACGAAGCCACGGCCAGCGTAGACCATGCCTCCGACCAGCGCATTCAACGCATGCTCCGCACCGACAACGCCTTTGCCGGTGCCACCCTAGTGGTGATTGCGCACCGCATCGACACGATTTTGGACTCGGACGTGGTGCTGGTCCTGGAGCACGGGCAGTTGGTCGAGATGGGCCCGCCTCAGGCTCTCATTGTTCAGAACGGCGCGTTTGCAGCGATGGTCACAGCTTCCAAACATGCGTCAAAGGAACAGAAAAGCTCATAACTATATTGCTACAGCAAAATCACGCGAATTTTACGTGCGACCTTAGGCCAGAAAGATAACAATTAAATTATTTCATTGCGCTATTCCTTCTTCCAATGAAAGGCATGAGGCATAAGGCTAGAGCTAAAATTTAAAATCCCGAATCACGGGGCTTCGCTAAGTAATTTCTAATTATGGGCTAAAGTTGGGTATAAAATGGCTGCCTGGAGACTTGAGACAAAGACAAAAACCTCTCCGCTTGGCTTATGCCTTCTATATTTGTTAGTGCAGGCGAAATCGTACATCTTTTATTCAGTCGCAGTTTCTATTGATATACGGGAAATTACATTTACATTCCAGTTTTGAGCTTTTCATCGAGGTAAAGGCCATTTACGTGCCCCTAATACAACTGAGGAAGTGAATGGAGGGAAATATATATGCACACCGCCTGCATTTGTTCAATGGCCTTCGAGAAGCATTGTTAAATTAAGATGTTAACGAGGAATTGTGCAACAGAGCCCGTTTCGTAATGATTGTCCCTCACTCGTCTTCTCCGTTGTGCAAGACCGCATATAGGCGAGCGGCGGCTTTGGGCCCGATTCGGCGGCCGTTGCATGTGGCAGCAGCCAGAGCACTTTCAGGCGCTGCCAACATCGCACTCAGAGAAGGCCACTGGGCAACGAGCGCCGTCGCTTTGTCGCCACTCAATCCGGGGACCTGGACGGCAGAGAGGTACGCACGTAAACACAAAAATGTTTTTCAATGTCATACAAGGTGCATACTTATGACACTAGTGCGACTTTACCTTCCTTTCTGGTCGATCAAACTATACACTTCCCGCAAATTAATCATGGGAAGAAAGCAAACAAGAAGGATGCATAACGGGCAAATGCACAAACAGACCTGGGAGAGCATGGCGAGGAGCACTGCGCCGGGCGCGTCTAAGTTGTCTCGCTTGCGCTTCTTGAGGAAACCAGCATACGGCAAGGCACCACCGGAGCGATCGCTCTATTATAATAGTTTATCCCGCAGCGCGAAAGAAATAGACAAAGAACAAATTGATTTGTTTAGTGATTGGCGAAAATTACCGTTCGTATTTTAGTATCAATAGAGGTCAGCTAGAGAAAGACATTTTGAAGGTGCAGTGAAACGAAGGTATTCAGACTAACAGGGAGCAAATTTCTTACCGACGGCTTCAAGTCGAGACCACCTTTGCAGAGTTCGTCGAACAAGTACTGCACCAGCGCCACGGTGCCGTCCCGCCCTGACGTTTGTAGCACGGGAAACCCATCACGAACTTGTGTTTTGATCAGCGCTGCATGGACAGTGCTGCACGGCAGGGCACCGTGGCGTGTAGCTGGTTCTTTGGACCATGGCAGCACGCGGCTGCCTTCGAGAATGAACATGTACATGGTTTCTTCTTTAAGTCCTTGCCCTCCTTCACTGCTGCTGCCACTGCTATTGTTGTCGTCGTTGCTATCGCTATCGCCGTTGCATTCCTGGCTGCTATACATCATGCGCGCCTTTTGTTCCTTGTAACGGCCGTCTGTAATGGACTGCGCTAGATCTGCAATGCCAAAAAAATGATTGAATAAATACTATGTCAAAAGGCTGGATTTCAATATTAAGGCTTTTATTTAGAAATAGCTTTTACACTATTTTTTATGTTTTATAAAACATTTGATGAATAAGTGCGCTAGCATATTCATAGCAGAAAACGATGAATAGCACACCTCCGATTTCTTTGCGCTCCAGCACGAGTCTCCTGCCGCGGCCCACGATTACCACATCGCCCAGGTCTTGCCGCTGACGCACCACATGTGGGCATTGAGTGGTGCCACCACCTAAGCCTTCGAATAGAAAATCTTCCGCAGAGTTACTGTCCACCAAGATCATCGCAGGGCCAGACGTTTGCCGAGCGTCAGCTGCTGCCGCATTCTTTGTAGGGCCCTCAGCTGCACGTGATGAGGTTTTGGGTCCAGATGGCAGCTCTTTTGTGGCAGCTGTCTTGCCCTTACTTGTAGTTGAAGTGTTCAGAGTACTCGATGGTGCACTTGACGCAGCTTTCTTGGTCTTGCCTGTTTTCTTGGTGCTTGGTGCAGGCTGTGCGTCGACATCTAAGGCCTCCCACATCGCATCCGAAGCAGAGTCTGCAGCCAGAATTCCCGCAGTCTGACCAGCAGTTTCGCTTTGCAGCTGTTTCAAGTACTTTGCACTCTTTGAAGATACTGCTGTTGGTTTACAAGCAGTCTCAGGTTCGCGTGTCTGTTTAGCTGCCGCTGATAACGGCGATAACGTTGTGGGTGATTCGTTGCTTGCATGTGGCGTAGATGCACTGTGCAACAAAGTAGCCGTCACCAGTGGTGATAATCTTGGGCTTCGCCGTCTAGGCTGCTCTTCAGTTTCAGGAGACAAGCGCCGGCGCACGTATGGACGCGGGGTCTTCGCAGTTCCACCCCAATTAACAGTCTCATACAGGAGTGAGTCGTCAGAACTATCTGAGTCGCGCCTCCGTTTATCTTTTGCGGACAACAAAGTTGATCCATGGCTAGAGTGTGGCGCGACAGACGGCTTCGCAACAGTTTCAGGTGAAGTCGATAAGTCGACAGAAGGGGAGTTGACGAGGTCAATCTCTATGGGGCTGTGAGAGTTACTTCGGATTGCCATTTTTTTCGAAGAAGCAAACAAGCAAACCGCATCGATTGTGTACCCAAACAAAAGATACAACACATAACGGCTCTAAGACTTGAGTGTATTCGCTTCCGGAAATCGCAAATCGAATTAATTTTGCAAATCGGATAATCGTAGTGGTAGAGGTAGAGGGCCTCGGCGGGTAGCTCATTTCTTAACGCCCGCTTAAAACATTATCAGAAACTTCTTTATGGGGATTTCTCTCTGTTGCGCCATATCCCATCAGCCCATGTTGTGTCGCTATGTTGTATATTTAATGTTCTGTTCAAAGTTTGGCTCGGCCGGATGGCTCTCCCTTATTAGACCAACTCAAAATTAGGAGGCTAAGAAGAATATCCCCGAGGGATTTGAGGCATAAACCCGAAAACGAACAATGCAGTGGCTCTACGACAACCAACTGAAGTAAAGGAGCCCAGCGGTCCTCGGCCAATCGCTTCTTCTTCTTCTTCTTCTATTCGAATTAGGTGTGCACGCACACATCCGGGTCAGCGCACGCAAACGCATTGGCCCCTTGGTTCACTTCTGGGCTTGGGAAAGGGCGGCGACTGGTGCGCAAACTTTGCCACTCCCACGACAGCACGTCCTGGGTCTGCCACGTGTCACCTCCTGTGGACGCCGTGAATCCCACCCAGGCACGGCCGTGGTGCAGCTTGAGCAAACTTGTCAAGTCCAGGGGAGTGACGAGCAGCGGAGATGCCAAGTCGTCAACATAGACCTGCGCGCATGCACACACACAGCAAATAGAGGGGTAGGGAGAGGGTAAAAGCTGTGAAACCGGCTCATGCGAGAAATAGCCAAGGCGATGAAGGGACAAAACAAGTTTAAACAGATGAATTGACATCAGCAGAGTGGGTTGTTGGCTCATTATGTGGCGGGTGCAGCAGCAGTACCTCTAATTGGCCAATGCCAAAGTCCGGCAGACCACCGTTGGGAAAATCCGCGTTGGTCAAGAAGTGGGCCGCGTGAGGGCTGGCGTCAAAACGCCCGGACGCGATGATCGACGGGTCGAGCGTAGGGCGGTACACCACACGAGCGGTGTGCACGTCACGGCCTAAATCCGAGACCTGACTCACCAGACAAAGAAGAAAAGGGTGAGCGACGCAACCATGAACTGTTGAAAGCGTTAACAAGCAGAAACGGCGAATGATGCGTTCATACCAGACAGAAAAACAATGAAGATGCAAACAAGAATACCTGAGTGGAGGACGCGAGCGCGTAAGAGTGGTTGGCATTGTTGGCATGCCGCCACCCTCGAGTGTGCACCGCGACATGGTTTTCGCCGGATTCCAATAATTCCGCGTTGTAAAACGTGTCAAACTCCACGGCCACGCTGTTGGCGACCCCCGTGTAGCCCAAGCCTGCGCCCCCAGCGCCCAGGGCCCGCGGGGACTGCCCCTGCACTACAAACGCCAAGCCGTCCCCACCCCGGCTCCGGCAGTGGGTGTACGCGTCGTCCATTTGCCCGCAGCGCAGCGAAGGATTCGCCATTCGAAAAGTGAAGGCGGTGGTGAAGCCTTCTTCGACGTTTTGTGGGCGCGCGTACCACGCTGCCCCGACCTGCCGTGCCATCGAGGAAGTTAACCTCAGGGCGGGCCCACACGGCATGATTGGCCTCAGGCTGTTGCGAAGGTGGCTGCTGTCGCCACTGCTGACGTCGCCCCAGCGCTGCACTTGTTTTGGGGCTGCGGTGCTCAAATCAGGGTCACTATAAGGGACGGCGCCGCCTAACCCTAACCCTAATTTAGCGTTGTCCCCGAGCCACCCGTGCGTCTCCACTCCATCGACGAAATGCACGCCGTCAAAGCTCCCCGCACCGCTACAAGTGAACGCCGTAGCAGCGCAGCTCGAAATGCCCAAGGTGTAATTGTAGCGGTCGCAGCAAGCCACGCTCGCGTTGCAGTTTTCGACGTTGGCGTCCCCCACCAGCACCATGCCGTAGTGGCCTTCTCCGCCAATCACGCCCGAGGGACCGAGCGAAGCTTGCAACCCAATCCCCGCCTGGCTCGCATTCACGGTGAGGTTAGCTGAGAAACGCTCGAAGAGGAAATCGTGCTCGAGCGTAGCCGTCGCGTTGGTGGTCACCGAGAGGGGGCCGATCTGAAATTGAAGGATGGAAGTAAAAATAAGTAAAGAAAGAGCAATTCAAAAGAAGCAGGCACAGAATATTCAAATACGTTCAAATAACAACCTACTCAATGCACAGCGATGCATCTCATACAGTTTCGTGAAACTAGTACCTGCGCGCCGGGCAAAAGAGGTCGCCTTCCGTACAAGTCAAACGAGGTCCACGCCTCCACCAACGAGGCGTTTTCGGCCACGGCCGCCACTGCCACGTCGTACAGGGTGTCGGGAAGGAGGCCCACTACGGTGGTGGTAGTGACGTTGCCTACAGTGACCCACCGTTCGTAGGCGGTGGGCCCGCCCAGCTCCCGCACGCGCACCGCGTAACTGGTCGAGAACAAAGAAGAGACAGTTGTTGTTGTTGTTGTTGCGATAGTCGGAGGGCAAAAAGGTGCGCGAGGTAACTTTGAAAAAATGGCTTGCAAGAAAGTGAGCGAGGTTTCGACGAATGCAAGAACATGAAATCGAAAGGAACCAAGAACCTTACCCGGTCACCGTCAGTTGGTCCCACAACGATCCCGGCGGCACCCAGCTGACGTCGAGGGCCCGCGCAGCTACGTTGCTGATGGTAGGCATGATGGGCGCAGGCGGGGGCACCTGAGTGAATGAGAACGGGAAATGTAATTCAAAGTGAATAAGATCAAGAAGGAGTAAAAGATGTAAACGAAAGTTGTAGAATTCGTCCCAATGACCAAGTTGGGAAGAAATTCATTAAATATCTTGAAAAAGAAAGTGTGACGATTAGAACAAGAAAAGACGAAGGCGTGGTACCACAACAAGTAAAAAGGCCGAGCATAGAGGTGCACCTGGTACGACAGCAGCCCTGCAGCTGACGCGACTTGGGGCACTTCGCCGTGCGTTACTTCCACCGCCACATCTCGCAGCCTTCTCCTGCTTCCTGGGCCTTCCACGCCTACGCCATGCGTTGACTTATCCCAGGCAGGGGGGCCCGGAGGCGCACCAAAACGGCTCCAGGGACCGCCTAATGTAGTACCGGGAGAAGCACCCCACAGGCCACTGCCCTCACCCCCTGAGGGCGCGCCGCTGCCACTATAGCCTGCTGCGTCGCCACCGTCACCAAATCGCGCGCCCCAGCCTCCAGCACCACTGCTGCTGCTGCCACTGCCGAACCACTGCCCACGCTCAGAGTCTCGGCTCAAGCGATTCTCACTGCGGCCGCTGCCGCCGTAGCCCCCCTCAACGCTGCTGGCGTCAGAGGGTGGTAGAGAAGGCGATTGCGGCAGCGTGGGAAGCGTGCACTGAAGCTCGTATTCGGGCACAATGACTCGCACATCATCACAGGGAACGCCCCCAATGTGCACCAAGGGCTGAGACTGCGCATCGCCCAAATGTTTGCCTCGAATCGTTACCACTTGACCGGGCAAGCAATTGTAGGTCGAGGCGTAGGGCAAGAAATGCGACGCCCACGGCGCTTGCGTAAACGTAGTGGAGCGAAGGTAGTCGTTGGTGGTCGTTACCAAGGGGGTTAGAGCACCTGCGGTGGGAGCTTCCAAGTTTTTGCTCTCGTAGTATTTGTTCACCTAATAGCATAGCAATACAGAAAGAAAGTGTACGAGACAGGTGAGAATGTGTGTTATGCACACGTGTACTGAAGGAAAGATAAAGCGGGATAAAGGCGGAAATGTAAGCTCTCAAAGAAAGAAGCTTTGAAGTTCTCTTCACTCCTCTATCTATCCAATTCACCTGGCATCCTTCCACCCGCATGATGGTAGGCGCCACCACGACACGAATCCAGTCGAAAGCAAAGGCGTTGCCCTTGGTGGGCGGGGGTGCGTCTAACTGCCGTAAGACATTGGCACCATCTGCGCCGAGCAAAACCTCCGTTTCTGCAGCGCCTACACTTCCAAACACCCCGTTGCTTTCGCTGCCACCACCACCAGAAGCGGTGCTGCTGCTGCCACCGTTCTTGCCGTCGTGCGCTTCCGTGCGCAACGCATTTGGGTTGCTGGCCCCACGCACGTGCGGGGCTTGCACGGCGGGGTGGAGTCGAATTTGGTGCAGTTGGCCTTGGAACTTGGTGTGGAACGGCAAGCTCACCGTGCGCCAAGCCCCGTCCCCCACAATCGCAAAGTCCATGCTCACGATCGTGTCGTCGGGGCCGCGGAGTTGCACTTCGCGCACTTCAATGCCCGACCCGCCCCAATTGTCCCCGACGTACAACCGAAAGTACCTGGGCAACAATGCGTCGTGTTGAAACGATTAATTTGTTGATCGCGGTGCAAATGTCACGAATGAGAGAGTAGCTTCTGAACAACCTTGTACGGTTCATCAGCAAATGAGTAAAAGATAACATAATCTGGCGATGCACGTATGGCCCCTGTCTTACCGTCCACGCGTTGAGAAGCCTCGGTAGCTGAGCGCGCCAGGTAATGTTTTGCCAGGGCTGCTGCTCTCACCAGCATGCCGTGAACCTTCTGTAGGCCCTACAAACTGAGGCATGGCCTCGAGGTCGTGCATCTGTATCGGTGTATCGAGTATAACAACATGGACAGGAATGAACGCAACGGGTTGAACGGGAGTTAGCATCAAAACGTCACTCGGCAAGGTAAGTAGCATACTTCCATTGCTAGAACAAGGGCATAATTACCGCCGTGTAGCGGGGGTGAATGTCCCCCGCAGTGTAGCCGTTCGCGGAAGCGGCATCAGCAGCGCGGCGGCGGTACTGAGGGGCGTTGGTAAACCCGTCCGCAAAAGTGGTCGATTCCTCGCTGCCGTCAGTGGCGGTATTGTTGGCACCGTAAATCGTGTCGTTAGTGGAGGTCGCGTTTGGGTGCGGCACGGTGAGCGACAGCACGGTTTGAAACGACGGGCTGTCGGGAGAAGGCCCCACTTGGAGCCGCACCGACTTGGGGGCTTCGTTGCCTGCACTGCTAGTGTCACTGCCACTACTAGTGCTCGAGCCCAGGGAAGAATGCGCCCCAAACGCAACCACTAAGTCCAGCTCGGTGACTGCGAACACGCCGCCCAAGTCTAGCACCACCCAAGCGTCATGGGCGACGGGGGCGCGCCATCCCGTGTGGTGCGACCCGTCCACTAGCTGAGGTGCCCCTATAGAGCCCTCGGACCACCGCACTGCCGTCGCGTTCGGGCGCCCCGTGGTGGCCCAGTTGACCACTTCCGAGCCGGACATGTAGCCGCTGCCGCCGTCGGCTTCCGGCTCCGCGCCCGACGACCGGAACAGCGCGCGCCCCACTTTGGCGGGGCCGGAATACAGCATCCGGAACACCAGGTGCTGCTTGCCATTCACCGCCAGGTTCAAGCGCGGCGAGTCGAAATGAGGCGCCGAGCCGTTGGCGCGCGTTCCCTCCACCACGCCGCGGAGCTCGCCGCCGCGCGTGTACACTTCGGCCTCCATTTCGCTGGCAGTTGCATTGGCCCATCCTTCCAAGGCTGCCGCGGCGCCTCTGCCCCCAAACCCAGGCGCGCGGTCACTCCCGTCGAACTCCCAGTTCGCCACGACGTGCCTTCGCCGCTGTGCGTGCACGGTGGAGGCTGGCGTTGGAGGCAAGCCGCAGGTCGAGGCGCACGCGTCGGTCCAGGCATGTGGGTGGCCTGTGGCCATGACCGTGCAGCCTGAGGACGCTGGCACACAGTTGTCCGGCCCGACCCCTCGGCTAGCGCAAAAGGACACCCCCGTAGGACTGGCCAAGAAGGCCACGCAGCTCGAATATTCGGTCGAGTCTACGAAATGCAGAGCAAGCCGCCGTCGCAACGTGGACTCATCACCATTACTTGCGCCGCCGCCTGCAGTCGACGGGCCGTTTTGGTCGTCGATAACCTCGAAGGCAAGCGCCAGCTCGCGGTAGGGTCGGTCCACCGTAACTATTTCATAGGTGGTGCCCGTGGGCATTCCTTGCGCAGTTGCTCCCTGAGCTACCACTCCCCAACCATCGTTTGAAGAAGCTACGTCGAATTGTGGAGTGGCGCCGCGACAAGGAAGCTGTGCTACCGGACCGTCCGTGAGTGCGCAATTCACACTAACTGTGGAGGATGTGCCACCCATTGTGTACCCGCCTTGTCCTAGCCCACCCTCACCCGTGCGACTATCAATCGATGGCACGGCGGTCGCCACACCTAGCGCCACGAGAGCGGCCGCTAGCAGTTTGTTTCTCATTTTCCTGTTCAAACACGAGAGAGGCGTTGTCGGATTGCATAAATGGCGCCCTGCCCTGTAATCACACACATCACGCATCACGCACACATGCCACGAGCCACGAGGAAAGTACGAACGAGAGAGACGAAGACGCCCTTGTGGCTATCGAGCTGCCTCTCTGGCTGTGGTACTTGTGGCTTGTGGCTATCGAGGAGAACAATGCAGGACCAGCGGGTGTAAAGGTATATGGCCTTTTATTTTCCTTCTAAATTTTATTCTATCTAAATGCATATAACTGAGGGAGGTCATCAGGGCAAGGTTGCGTTTCACGTCCCCACGCGCGATTCACGTGCGGAGGCTATAAATTTACTTCACACGTAAAATAAGCATCATTTACGCGTGTTGCACACGCCAAATTCTCGCCCAGAACATTCCTAAGTGAAGGCGTGAATCACTTCGGTGTTGTTGAAACTTCACTTTCCGCGTGATTTCCGCGGAATTCCTAACCTAGCTCCATGCTCAGGGAGAGAAGCCTCATACGCATTAAAGAGAGGAATTCTTAAGGGATAGAGAAGAGAGACGCGTTGACAGTTCTGAAGCCAACTACATGCATATAAGAGAGGGAAGTCCTCTGGAAGAGAAAGACATGCGCATTGAAGGGGCAAATTCTCAAGGGACAGTGAAGAGAAGTGACGCGTTGACACCTCCGAAGCCAAACGAATTGCACATGGCGACTTGAGGTCTTAGTGCTGGCGAATGAGCGGCAAACGCTGAGTCATTGCTACTATTGCTGATGCCACTCCCTTGAGACGGAATGTGCTGCCAGCGAGCCGAAGTAACAGGCGCTGCCGCAACCTCTTCCTCTGAACTAGGGCCGCTAATTGCAGAGTCAGAGACAGACCCTGAGTTTACGTTGGCTTCCGCTTGCGCTGCGACGTCTATGGCTGCCGCCGCAGAAGCCGCAGCGGCGTAGTCCAGGTTGCGCGTGGTAGGCAGCACGCCGTGGCGAAGGCTCAGCACAGTGAAAGCTGCTTCGAGCGCGCCTGCAGCCCCCAGCAAGTGGCCAGTGGCGCCTTTGGTCGAGGACACCATAGGCAAACTACGCTCGCTGCTGCTACTGCCACTGGTGCTACTACTGCTGCCTCTAGGGTAGAGGTTGCCCTCTGGCAGGCTCTTGAAAAAGCAGTCTAGAGCGTGGCCTTCCACAGCATCGCCCAGTGGGGTTGATGTTGCGTGCGCGTTGACGTAATCCACGTCCCAAGGCTCCAGTCGCGCTAAGCTACCACCGCTGCTATGATCGCTGCTGCTGCTGCTCCTGATACCATTGCTACTGTCGTCACTACCTGTGGAGCTACTGAGACTTCCCCCCGAACTAAGGCCACGGTTGGCGTCACGCAGCGCAGCGTGCATGGCGGCGAGGGCGCCCCGGCCCTGCGGTTCGGGCGAAGTCATGTGGTGCGCGTCGCAGCTCAGGCCGCAGCCCCGCAGGCGCGCGAGCACGGGTGCGCCCCTCGCCAGCGCCGCACTTTCTTCCTCGAGCACCAGCACGGCCGCCCCTTCGCCGACCACGAACCCGTCGCGTTGCGCGTCGAACGGGCGGCTGGCGTCGCTGGGTGCGTCGTTGAAGCGGGTGGACAGCGCGCGGAGGCGGCCGAAGCCAGCGACGGACAGGCGAGACACGCAAGCTTCGGACGCGCCAGCTAGCATTAAGTCGGCGTCGCCGTCTCTGGCAAGCGCAAATGAGTGTCAGATTACGAGTGGGCGCAAAAGAGGAACAAAGTAGTGTTGGGTGCAAGACAGAAGAAATGTTTACACCAGTGTGGTAGGAAGTTGGCGTAAAACAGGAACCAGGGAGTACGATGAGAAGATGGCACCATAATATAATCTATAATATTGAACTACTTCTATGCATTACCGAATGAGCCTCAGTGCATCGCCGATCGCGTGGGCACCTAGGAACCATTACAAAGAGGAAATACAATATAGCATAATGTGGTGTGATCTAGGACTAGACCAGTGCATGATGTGTTTCTTCTAGTAGTAGGAGTAATAGCTTTCATAAAAGCGCACCAGTCGCGCACGCCGTCGCTGCGCTGTGGCTGGGGCCCCGCAGGCCGTGCCGAATGGCCACGTGCCCTGCGCCCATGTTCGCGAGCACGCGCGGCACGAAGAACGGGCTCAATTTACCAGGCCCCCGTGCGCGAAGCAATTCCCCCGCGGCGGCGATCTCGTCCAAGGCCCCAATCCCAGACCTATACATGTGCGTGCACAAAGGTCAACTCAAGAGAGAAAGAATTCTCGTTATACAAGGCCAGCAACATTACTCAAGCCCATACACGGTATAGTAGTCTTGACAGAAGTAAATGAGTCTACTTTCGTTTGGATACGGAAATTGATTTTCTTGGCCCTACTCTAGAGGTGCACGATGATATCAAATGCTCCCTATCCGTAGACTTTGCAGCGTACCCGATGGCGGAGCCGCACAAGTTCGGGTCGTACGCTCCGAGGCCGAGCACACCAGGGGTCAAGCCTGCAGCGAGCACGGCTTCTTCGGCTGCGGCCATGGCAAGCATCGTGAAGCGAGCCATCCGCCGCGGGTCCGCGCCAGGAGTTCGGCTAATGGCAGCGTCAAAGTGCTCGGGCTTCACGAGCCCACCCACCCGGCTCGAGAGCATCCCGTTGGGTCCACCGGAGGTAGAATCCCCCACAAAGTTAGCCGGCAGCGCGCTCAGGCCTGAGGCGCCCTGGACGAGGGCAGCCCATGAAGTTGTCGCGCTGCTGCCTAGAGGTGTCACCATGCCTACGCCAGTGACCACTACTTGGCGACGGAATACAGATGCCATGGCAAATGGATCAGGAACTTGCTGCCAGGCCTACCAGTACGGAAGAAAAAAGTTGACGTGTTCAGGTCTTTCGCCAAAGAATTCTTAGCCGAGATAGATGATACTCTGGGCGAATGCTACAAGCAATTCTCGGGCTCATTCATGGACCAGGCAATGCATACTTCAGATGAATGGATTAAATTTGATGTCGATGTTGCCACAGAAACTCGTAGGTTATGAATCTGTTAGCTAGCCATTCTAGCTCTAACCTCTTGTAAGGTACAGCGGTAAAATATGCATTGGCTCGTTATCTCCAGGCGAGTTACCTAGTAGAAGGCGAGGTAGGTATAGAACTAATAATATTCAGAGGTTGATGAGATGGTGAGATGGGAGAAGAGGATTATTTTGTTGTTGTGTTTTTCTTTTTCTTCACAAAAATCCGAAATTCCTTGAGACCCGACGGGTACACGGGCAGAGTTGAGAAGTGTATGGGAGAGTAGAGGTGAGAGAGCAGAGGAGTGTGGAGGTGAGGGGTGGCTAGTGGTTAGTCGGTGTGCCTGCGTGTGGGATTCAATTGCCAGCCACTTGCATATAGTGCATGCATCATTGTAACGACTATTGAGTTTACAATTTCCCGCTTTCAATCGTCTTTGGCGTGACCCAGTTCATCGTGAAATCATTTGGTTGACCTCGCTGAATTTAATCCCTCGTCGTTGTTTGACAGTAATATCTTCACTTCATCATGGGAGGAGGAGCGTCTCGCGAGCGGACGCCTGCAGCCGCCTCATGGGACGCTGTATTGTGGAAGCTTCAAAAGCAAGCAGCAGAGGCTAAAGATAAAGCTTCACTTGCAAACACTGACCCGAATATTCGAGACAAACCCCTTCCGAAGGGCTGGGTTTTAGTCTATAGCAAAGTATATCGAACACACTTTTATTATAATCGAGAAATGAAGACATCAAGTTGGACAGAACCTGAAGACGACGACAAGAGTGCTCTTGATGATAATCTTGAGCGGCTTTCGAAATCGCCGCGTGCTAGTGCGGATTCAGATGAGATTCAGAGTCCTAAGAGGCCAACCAATGCGCTCATGGAGTCATTTCGCAAAAAGACAGCCGCTTTCAAATCGAAAGGCGTTTTGCCTGACGTACTCGCTATGGTTCTTCGTGATGCGGCACTAGAGCAAGAGCCATTGATGACTGCGCTGATGGTCGATATCGCTCACGAATTTAAAGGCCAGCTCGAGGGATTGGATTTTAGGCTCAAATCGCCTAATTCATTAAGGCAAAAGGTTAAAAGAGATGTACGGGAAGCAAATTTAAAGCTGCTCGAAGACATTGAGCAGCGCCGTGTTGAAAAATATTTGCGCCAGCAGCGAAATCAAGCGCTTTTGAATTCACCTGTTGAATCAGATCATTTAGAAAGTCCACTGAACGTAAAGTTCTCGAGCTGCTCATCGATGCAAGGTGTAGAATTGGGCGCCTTTGACGACATGAGTGGGAAGGCCGCCTTGTCTGATCCTGAAGAACTTGTTTCACCATCGTCACTGCCTTTAACGCCTCTCAATAGAACGGCTCAGTCAGATGGATACTTAGATGAAATTGTGCCGCAGAGCCAATCGACACCTCGAGGTGGAGCCCCTGGGATACGAACTGTCTATAGTTCAAACCCGAATGAGACACGTTCAACTTTAAGTCAGAAAGCGAAAGTCTTCAATGTCGAATTTACCTCAGAACGTGATCTCAAACAGGGCCAAGCTGATGGTCAAGCGAAGGAAAACGCCCTCGTATCAACTACTGAAGAAGACCTCGTAGTCGACTTGGAAGGCGTTGTGTGGGCTGTTTCAGACGTTTTACGCTATACTATCGTTTTCGAGACTTCGCAGTACACGCAAAGTGTGGAGAATACTCGAGCAAAGTTGCTTGGTAAAGACATCGTCCCAGCAAAGCAGAAAAATTATTGGGGTCCAGGTGACGCTTACCAAGGAATCAACGACGTATTTTCTATGCCTTGCGGTAAGTCGCCGACTGGCTATCTTTTGGTCGAAGTTCAGTTTCACACTCCCGAGTCTTTTAGACATAAGATGAAAGCTCATGAAATGTACGAAGAATTTCGACAAACCATTGATCCTGAATTGAAAACTGCCCTTTGGCGGGATTCTTGTGCCGCAGCAGACAGGTTGCCTGTGCCACCTAATGTGCTGGAGCTTCCTTCACTTTGCTCTCAACCTGCTCCTATTACCACTGACTTGTACGTCGACCTCGTACTTGAGCGAGCCATGAAGATACAGGATGATGCGGCATTGTTTTTGAATGAAGTAGCGGACCAGACGAAGTTAGCTCTCTCTAATATTAAGGGAGCGCCTGCTGAAATTGATAGTCTCGGTAAAGAAGAAGTCAATCAATCTAGTGCAGTGAAAAAGAACTTGTCACTGATAGATCAGTGGATGCATCTAATTGAAGCCACGATCGAGACAATTGTAGCCATTGAACCAGTTTCGGTGGTGAAACGACTCATGTCACCGTCTGTGGTGGAACAGCATATCAAGCATGAGCTTCACCATTTGCAGCGTGTCCGAGAATCTACGGGAAACCTCGATGACGAAGATGGCTCTGATTTGAAAGATGCTTGCTTAGCTGTCAAGGATGCTCTTATTCTTAGTGTCGTGATTGCAGATGATCAGTACGCGGCTACCGTGGCCTTGATGTTAGAGCAGCTCTCCTCGACGAAGAGTGCGGCCATTAAAAGCAGGGGCTTCAATATTGTCAAAATCGAGAACGACTGGGCATCGCCTGTGGAGTTCGCGGGAAATGGTGTCACAGGTGGTTTTGGGATCCGCTGCGAAGCGACTATGGAAGGTGAAGATGATGGTGTTGCCTTTACACCAGACGATGCGTATCCGTTGTCTATACAATTCCATACTCCGCAAAGTTATTTCGGAGCGCTCTCTCTGAAATCGGCTTGGTCGCAGTATCGAAGCGCGAATACAGTGAAGCAGCGCAAGCAGGCCAAGCGCGCAGCGCATGACATTTCGGCACGCGTGAAGATTCCAAAGGGCGCTTCGATATTATTAAATTTGAAGGACCTTCAACTTCCCGGCAAGGATCCACTGGAATCGCAATAGCTACGGGTGCGAGCCGCCATAATAGACACTTGTGGGGATTTAGTGCTGAGCACCCTCCCTACTTTCCACTATTCTACTGCCAACAGCGAAGAATCAAGAAACCCTGCCATATATACAAAGCAGCTGAAAGGACCGCTCATTTGCCCTTCAGCATCCGTCTCAGCCATGAAGAAGCATGGTCCGTTAAGTCAAGTCGCTGATACCAACCTCATCAAGAAAACCAAAATGATTTACTAACACCTGGGTGTAATACTTTTTACTTACTTCGGGAGTAAGGTAGTCCAGAATTCTAACGCTACATGTACCAATACCGCCTAACAGATGCTATACCACAGCCGAAGTCATCTAGCGAGACACCGGTAATTATATATCACGGATATGATTGGGGCATGATATATGATACACCGATGCGCGTCTAGGAATTATTTTCGTCGATTTGTCGACAACGAATTACCCACACATGCCACATGTAAGCGCAAAGAGCCCAGTTCGATGACCGAAGGTATGACGTATCTACTTTTAAATTACTTGGCGAAGAAAGCAGAAACCCTTTCGCCAGCTTCAAGTCCACTGACTGCAGAAGCCTCGGCTGGGGTAGACGGCCCTTCTGGCGGCTTCTCTTTCTCTGGTGGTTGCGCCTCGGCATCGCTTTTGTGGCTGTCAGGGTCGTTGGAGGCCTGAGCTTGGCGGGGCGTGCGCACGAAATCACCGGCAATGGCGAGCCGCCAGGGCTCGAGCGCAATGGCGTCTTCGTGGAGGCCCAAACCTTTGGACGACTGCAGCGCGTGAGGCCACAGCGTGGCCGTCGCCGTCAGAGCTTCTTCGGACGCTAGCGAGGAAGCATTCTGCGACGCTAAACCTGCTTGCGCCGCAGCCGCCAAACCCAGGAGCCGCTGCAGCTCGGCTTCCATGGGCCCTACTGCGGCGTTGCAGGCGACTTCGCGCAAGTGGGCTAACGCCCTTCCACTAGTGGTGGAGGTGGAGTTGCCTGCGTTCGTAGCAGCAGCAGTATTGGAAGTAGCCGCAACGGCGAGAGCGGGGAACTGCGCAAGGACGTGTTCGGCAAAAGCCGCCGTCGACACTGCTGTCCAAAGTGCGCCTTCAACCCTGGGAGCAGCAGCAGCCGGGGCAATTGAAGAAGTACCATCACCAGGAGCAGCAGCAGAGCGAGGCCAAGATGGGCGCAGAGCTGGGCGGCCAGGTTTCGAGGCATCTCGCGCGAGGAACTGCAGGATGGGCGAGCCTGGGATTGTAGCAGCGTCCAAAGATGGCACCGAGGACTCTGCGGTAGCAGGGTAGAGCGCAGACAGCGTCAAGAGGGGCCGGCGTTTCAGAGCACGTAAATCGTGGGCCAATTCGTCGAGACGGCCTGCGGCAAGCAATTCCCATTCATCTTCACCGCTGCCACTGTTGCTGCTGCTGCTACTCTTGCCGCTGCTCGAACCGTGCACTTCGCGCAAATCACCTGAGATGCCCTGCACTACGCGTGCTGCCAACAACGGGTCGTCTGCGCACAACACTAAGGCGTCGAAAAGCCCTGCGTCTTCTGGACCGACGGCACTGCTGCCACTAGTGCTATTGAGCTCGAGGCGCCACCCACCGTCACGGCCAGGCGTGAACGACGCGCCGGCCACGCTTCGCCCAGACCACACTTCTACGTTAGCCTTAGCGAGAATGCCGTTGCAGAGAGCGCCCATTGTAGGCATACCAACATAGGTTGCCGCCGCAGATGCCGCAGAATTCGGACTCGTCAGCTCATTGATAAAACCGCAAAAGTCGCCACCTTAAGTTATAGAATAAGAAATGGGGAGTTTAGATTAAAATCTACTGGCTGATTTTGATTAGAATAGCAGAAGTAGGCGCTTTTTTTACTCGTACCATCGGTGTATGCCGAGAAACTACCGTCGCTGTTTGGGGCCTTGGCTGCACCCAGCTTGGTGGCAGCCACCACTTCAGCGGGTAAAAAGCCGCCGCCGCTGGAGCCAAGGACCCCGAATCTCCCAGCCCACTGCGCCACTAAGCCCTCACGCTCGAGCATTGCCAGCATTGCTTGCAGTCGTGGATCTACCGCTCGAAGAAATTGCGTGCCGCTATCAGGGAGCGCGCCGCTGTGACCTAAGCTACTGCGGCCAGCATCAATGACCACTGGCCGAGCGCCGCGCATTCGGAGTACTAGAGAGCATAAGGAACCCGTAAGGCCGCCACCCACAACAGCTACACGTGGTGGCAACGGCGCCATAAATTACTAGTCTGAAATTTAGATTTGTCGAAGTCGCACACTCGACGAAAGATTGGCAAAGTATCGCAATAGAATATCCAATTATCCCTACAAAGAAGTCGTTCGCTTAAAAGTAATATAGCCCTAAAGCGCTGCAATGCGATATGAGTCTAAAGCTCTACAAAGTTTCAATATTTCTTCGTCAGGATGAAGCGTGCTGGTTGCAATCAACCAGCTACAAAGCCTAAGAGATGAAGCTGTACTTGGCACGTTATTTAGCCATTTTACAGATGTTTCAAAAACAGTGTGAAGGCCTTTTCCCCGACTTTTGTCGCGCTGTCGTTTGTCGTTGTTGTTGTTCGTTGTTTGGGCGGTCTGTTGTTTGTTGGCGTGTTGGCGTTGTGTGTTGTGTCTCCTTTCATTTGTTTGTCGCGAGGCGCTGTCTGCGGCACCCTACTAAGATGGGTCAACAGATAGGCAAGGCGTGTTTCGAGGAAGATGCTGTACCATTCCTCAATCTTCCAGGCCCTGCAGTGCACGCTGTGTGGTCCCAATTCAACCTTTCGGCGGAGTCTTGGGGACTGCAGATCGTAAGCTTCCTCGAAACCACCGCGCCGCTAGGAGCATTTCTCGGGCTCGAGCCAGCTGCCATGCAAGAACGCGCAGAGAAATTGTTCGAATTACTCGACACGGATGGCAATGGTATTGTGGACGCGCTTGAATTTCTTGCCACGCTCGCCATGCTTTCAGCGCTCGAGCCTGCTGACAAGGTAAAGCAACACTGCAATTTCAGCACAATGTTAATATTATTCTAATCATTCTCTGGAGAATGGCTGGGAAGCGATATCACCCCACTTTTGAATATTCGTTTCTTATGATTCTATTTAATAACATTTTCTAGGAAGGCCGAGCCTATCAATTCAAAATATTTTCTCTCGTCGCCTCTCAGACCTGAACGAAGCTGCTGTTTTGTTATAACACCTAGGGCCACCAAATCGTAGCTGTGGCGTTCTCACAATAAACTCTTATTTTCTCATTTCTTTTCATAGGTGAAATTTGTGTACAGCGTGTACGACTTCAGCGAATCGGGCGAGCTGACTGTAGACGAGGTCACGCTCGCGGTCAAGTCGGTGGTGGACGGTTTGAGCAAACTCGCCAAGCTGGCACCGCCTTCCACCGCCGCGTGCGAAAGCGTAGCCAAACTCGCGTTCGCCGCCAACAGCAAGCCCATTGGGCCTTCCACGGGAAGTGACACCAAGTTGACCCTCGCAGAGTTCTTGGCGTACGCGTCGGGGAACCCTACGGCTGCTTCGTGGCTCGGCTATTTCGACGACATCCCCGACACTGCCCCCGAAGCGCCCCCACCCAACAAGTTGCTGGCGGCGCCCAGCGCTGCCAAGCGGTCGCCTCAGGACGCTGCCCTCATGGTGGGCCGCCCAGTGCCCTTGCCGCCTCCGGGCGCGAGCAAAGCGGCCCTGGCGGCCGCGGAGAAAGCCCGGTTGCCACCGAAAGCGTGGTACCGCGAACCAGTGGTCGACGAAGACTGGGATGGCGTGGAGCGCCCTGCCACTGAGAGTGGCGGGAAAGCATCGAGTGCCGACAGCCCGCCGCCGGGCTACCTCGACGCGGGGACCCCCTGCTTTGCGGCCATGCACGAGTTGCTCAAACCGGAGGAGCGCAGCAAGACCGTGGGCACGGCCCCGGACTCGCAGCTGGTGCTGGAGTGGGCCCACGGGGTGGCCACCCGCGGCCTCCGGCAGCACGTTAAATATGCCGCCGATGGAGCGGTGCTGTTTCCCGTGGCGGGGCTCGCCGTGCAGTACCGTTTTCCCACCCCTGAGGGGGAAGAGCCCGAGCCGGGCGCGCCCGAGGGCGGCGGCGCTCGTCAGTGCTTCTTGCGCGACCACACGGACCTCATCACGGCCTTGGCCCGTGGGCCTGCCCTTCCTTCTCCTACCAGCGCGAAAGGTGGGCCTGAGCAACAGGCCGCACCGCCAGTGGCGACGCTGTGCGCGTCGGCGGACAGCCGGCAGGGCGCCCCTTGCGTGGTTCTCTGGCGGGCCAGCCGGGAAGGCAACCGCGCGATTGGCTGCTTGGGAGGCGCCCGGGAGGCCATTCAGAGCAGCAACAAAGGCAGCAGCGGCAGCGGTGGGTGCTGGGCGGACGGGTGCCCGCCCTTTGCGCTTGACTTTTCTCCGGATGGTGCGCGGCTGTTGTCGGTGGCGAAAGCGGGCTCCCAGCACCCTCCGCTGGTGGAAGGCGCGGCGCCCCAGGAGGCTTACAGGGTGGTGGTGCACGACGTGCGCACGCGCCGGGTGGTGTTTCTCATGGCCACGGTGCCGGCCTCCTTTGGGGTGGTGCTCGACGCGAAATGGTGCTGCTCGCAGTCGCCTGCTGCTTTCGCGGGGCGTGGAGGAGTCTCACCCGAGCTTCGTGGTGGTTCGTTCGCGCTGGCCACTACCAAGGGGGTGGTGTTCTTTGCCCCCACCCCCGGAGGTGGGGTTTCCTACGCAGTGCGGCGGGGCGTCGCCGGTAGCAAAGCCTCGGTGGAGGCGGTGTCCGCTCTGTGCGCGCTGGAAGGCGTGGAGGCGATGGCAGCGGGGGGCATGAGCGGCACGCTGTACCGGTACCAGGGGCGCAACGTGGCGAATGCTGTCGAGGGCCACCACGCGCCCATTACTGCCATGTGCTTCTTGCCCGCCAAGAGTAATTTGGCCGCGGGCGACGGAGCGCGCCTCTTCACGGGCTCCACCGACGGTTGCGTGAAAGTGTGGTCGGCGCTCAGCCTCGAAGCGCTGGCGACCCTGGATTTGATGGCGCTGGCGTCGTCTCTGGGCCGTCAGGTGCTTTCCTTGGACGTAGCTCCTGGTGGAGCGAAGGTGCTGGTGGCCACCTCAGGCGCGGAAGTGTGGGAGCTGTCGCCCGTAGGGAAGCCTGCCGAGGGAGAAGACGGCGAAGCGCCAGCCGCGCCCGATCCCGACGACCCGGACGCCGAAGGGGCGGGGGCTGGAGGCACCCCGCCCGGTGCTAGCTTGCACGAAGGTGGCGCCTTACTCAGCGGGCATTTCGGTGGGGGCGTGACCTGCTTGGCGGCCTCGCCCAGTGCGCCGGAGTTTGCTACAGGGGGGCGTGACGGGACGGTGCGCGTGTTTGACGCGTCGGGAAAAGTGCTCTTGCGCGTGCAACGGCTCTCCACCAACGATCTGGGTGACGACGAAGAGACCAGCGGCGGCGGCGGTGGTGAAGGCGGTACCGTCGCCGTAGCAGGTGCCGGGGCAGCCGTTGCTGAGCCGGCAGGCGTGACCGCGCTCTGCTACTCACCCGACGGGGCGCAGCTGCTTTGCGGCATTGGCGGAGGCGTAGACGTTCTGGACCCGACCAATTTGGCAGAGCGCGTTGCTCGACTCGACAGTGACGATGCCGCTGGTGCTGCGAGTGGCCGTGATGTGCCAGGGATGGCCCTCTTGCGCTGGTCTCCGGATGGCTCCTTGGCTTGCGCGATGGACGATAAGCTCAACCTCTATGTGTTCACCGCAGGGAGCTGGGCATTGCAGCGCAAGGTGGACTTCACGCAGGCGCCTGGTTTTGGGGAAGGAAGAGTGGCCACGGCAGCAGGCCTGGCCCGCGCACGAGGTAACGCCAAAGCCGCGATCCGGTCAACGGTGTGCGACTTGGAAGTGTCCGACGACAACCAGTGGGTCATGGTGGGGAACACCTCCCTGACGCTGGCGTGGGTCAACGTGGAAACCGGCGAGTTTGCGGCCAACGGCCACCGCACCGTGAAAGCTGCCAACGGGAAGTTTCCGCAGTGCGGGCCGGGCGTGGCGCGCATCGCGTTCGAGAAATTGGGCGCCCACCCGCCGAAGCTGGAGTGCAGTGACTTGGTGGCGTCGCACGCGAGCCCGGGCGCAGGTTTGCAGCTGTGCGCGGACAAGTTTGGCGCTGTGCACTTGTTCCGCTACCCCGCCTGCAAGGAGCCCATGCAGGCGAGCACCCTGCGCCTTGCCCATGTCGGGGCGCTGGCGGGCGCGGCCTTTGTGAACGGCGACGGCGCGGTGTGCAGCGCGGGCGCAAGCGACGGGGCTGTGCTGCAGTGGAAGCTGGAAGCGGACGAGCAGCCGGACGAGTCCAAAGACGTGGGTGGGGACGAAGGCGGCGGCGGCGAAGACGACGACGAGGAGGGCGCGGGCAAGGTGGCTGCGCAAGACCCCGAAGACGACGTGAAAGATTCCGAGGACTACGCCCCCGGCGCCGTGCTGGGCTGCGCTGACCAGTCCCCTCTGTTTCAAGCACTCGTGACCAAGAGCTCGACGGAGCTCGCAGCCCTCATGGACTCGACGACCAATCCAGTGGCTGCTACGCCCGGCAGCAGCAAAGCCAATGCCACAGGCCTGGGTCCAGCCGCAGTGGCGGCCGCGAGCGCGGGAGAATACGCGCCGTCGTGCCATTTGTTCCTGCAGGGCGCAGTCCCACCGTCTTACCCCACCGTGCCACCGCCCGCGCCCCCACCGCACAGCCTGCAGCTGGAGTGGGTCCATGGGGCGTCCTTGCAAGGCAGCCGCGGCAGCGTGCGCTACAACGCTGCAGGGGAGATCGTGTACCCCGCAGGGACTCTGTGCGTGTTGCTGAACAAGGGCCTCGATTTGCCTCCTGGGACTCCTCAGCCGTGCACCCAGCGCTTCTTGGGTGGCCACCACACCAACACGGTGACTTGCCTGGACGTGGGGCCAGCTGCCTCGGGCAGCGACAAAGCGCAGCTGGTGGCCACTGGCCAGCGCGGGCCTGCGCCGTGCGTGGTGGTCTCGAATGCCTCTACAGGGCGGGTGTGCGCCGTGCTTCCGTGCGTCACGGACAGCGACCCAGGGGCCATTTCGTGCGTCAGCATTTCGGCGGACGGAGCCCTGGTGGCGTTTGTCGCGTGCGACGAAGGTGCGAACACTCTGCACGTGTATGGCGCCACGGATGGGGTTTTGCGGGCGACAGCCCCCACCGGCAAGAACAAAGTCCTAGGTCTGGCGTGGTGCCCGGACGGGAGTGGGAAATTGCTGGCGTGTGGCATCAACCACTTCGCGCTGTGGTTCCATGCCGGCCCGAGCCTCACCCGCAAAAAGGGGATTTTCACGGCGGCCGTAGCCAAGCAAACCGTGCTGTGCTGCGGGTGGCTGCCTCCCCCTCTGGGGGACGACAACGGGGCCTCGGCGCCGTGGCAAGGGGTGCTGGGCACCCAGGGGGGGCAAGTGTTGAAGCTGGACCCCGAAACCCACCGCAGCGTTGCTGACGTGGCAGAGCGCGTGCACCCGGGGGGAGTCTACGCGCTGTGGTGCTTCCGGCCCTTCGACGGAGACGACGGCGCCTGCCTGGCTTCTGGAGGTGCTGATGGTACCGCGAAATTGAGCGGCTATGACTTGGAAGCGCGCTCTACGGTGAACCTCAAAGACCCCAAGTACAAGTGCTACCGGTACGGCGTGAAGTCGCTGTGCGTGAACCGAGATGGGCGCAAGCTGCTGATTGGGACTCAGGGGAGTGACATCTTGGAGGTGACTGCCACTGAAGAAGCCGCAGACTTGAACGATGGTCCTCTGGTCACTGGCCATTCGCGCAAAGCCCTCACCGGCCTAGCTGCACACCCCTTAGTGGCAGAATACGCGACCTGTGGCGGTGATAAGTCGCTGCGGATTTGGTCCTTACAAGACAAGCGCTGTAGCCGCAAATTGGAGCTGCCTGGCGAGTGCCGCAGCTGCACCTATTCCCCCGACGGCTACATTTTGGCGGTGGGCATGACCAACGGGACCGTGTGTGTGGTGTCCCTCCTCAAGCCTGAGCTGGACCTGGTGAAAGAACTGGCACCCGAATCCGGAGCAGCGGGAAGTCCCGTGGTAGGGGTGAAATTCTCCCCCAATGGCAAAATGCTCGCAGCAGTCACCGATCGGTCACAAGGTGGCAGTGGCAGCAGCGGCGGTCATGTGGTGTTTTACGACTGTGAAAACACTGCCAGCCCCGGCGGTGCCTTCACCTTGCGGGCGAAGCTGGACGTGGGCTCCGTGGGGGAGTCAGCCCGCCGGGCTGCGCCTCCAGCGGTGGCGGCGGATTCGCGCCCAGGCACGGCCACAGGTGCGGGTGGAGCAGCCGCTGCTACTGACTCTGCAGAAAAGCCTGCCGCTGCTCCTGCTGCGCCTTTTGCCTTAACCCCAACGGGCGCAGTGGACTTCTCGGCGGACTCGCAGTTCGTGCAAGTGGCGACGTCGGAAGGTTGGCTCTATGGGAACGCGGCCAACGGCAGTGTAGTGGGAGTGGTCGAAGGAGGCCGGGCCACCGAAGCGTTCAACGAGAAGTACCCCGATGCGGCGGAGCAAGGCGTTGGGTTTACGCCTTCGGACTTCGTGGCGGCGATCCGAGGCGGCGGCGCTCAGGAGCTCAAGGACGAGAAATGGGCGTCGTACAGTGGCCCTTTTGGGTGGGCGGCTCAGGGTACTTACCCCCCCTTGGCGGGGCCAGGGGACGTGCCGAGCGCAGCGCGGAGCCGGGACTCGAGCCTCATGGCCACTGGAGACGCGTTTGGTGGGGTGCACCTGTTCAACTGGCCGAGCCCGTCGGGGGCTGACGTCAGCAGCGGGGTGGGCGGGCAGCAGGCCCCCAAGCGGTCGTTCCGCGCGCACGGCCCCGGCGTGAGCGGGTGCGCGTTCACTGCGCAGGACACCCACCTCATCACCGTGGGTGGCGGCGACCGCTGCGTGATGCAGTTTGCGGTGCTCGGTGGCAGCGGAGAAGCGGCGCAGCGCGCTCTCATCGAGGCTGCCGCCAGTAGCCCCTTAACGGGTGGTGGTGCGGCCGCTGCTGTTTCATCGTCCTCCTCGACGTCGAACATGAACGAAGAGGATTGGGAAGCGCAAGAAGCGGCGGAAGCAGCGGCCAAAGCAGCCGCCGAAGAATTGGCGCAGGGTGCGCAAGATGCGTCAACAGACCCTAGCGCCCTGGCTCAGATCTATGCCTTGAGCGCAGCCGCTACCGCTGCCCACCGTGTCACCTTTGATTTGCCACCTGTGCTCGCTACCGCGGCCACTGCTGCTAATGGCGGCCTTGCCAGTCAGCTCAAGTTCGTGGCAGGGCACGACACGTTCAGTGGCAACTTGTGCATGAACGCCGACGGAGCTTCGGTCTATGCGGCTGGAGGTTTGGGGGTGGTGTACCAGAAAAACGGCCACGACCAGTTGCTGTTTGGGGGGCACACCAGCCTCACCGGCGCGACAATCACCTCGTTGGCTCGTGGTGGCTCAGAGCGGCTCTTTGGCGCGTGCGTGGCCAGCGGCGACGCCCTGGGTGGGGTATGCGTGTGGGACGCCAGCACGGCTACGCTGCGCAGTGCTTTGCCTTCCACGTTTTATCGAGGAGAATCCGTAGCGGCGCTCGCCCTGAGCTCGGCTAGTCGTGGAGATGTCCGAGGCCATTTCTTGGTCACTGTGGGGAATGCTGCTAGCCAAGGTTTGCTAGGTCTCTGGGGCTCCGCAGCGGGGGACTGGAGTGACCCATCTTTGATCAGTACCACGCATGTGGGGCCTGGCCTGACGACTTTCTGTTGCTGGTCGGAGAGCTGGCCGCAAGCGGTAGAAGCAGCGGGCGCCGCGCAGTACGACTGGGACTTCGCTACGGGCGGGGACGATTACAATGCTGCCAACAGCGAAGAAGGCTCGGCCCCACAGTTTTGGAGCGTGGTCGCGGGGATGGCGATGGCGATTCGGGGTACTTATGCGCCCGGTTTAGCGCCCGAGCGATGCCTCACGTGTGGCGTGGGCTGCGGCAGCATCAGCGGTGGAGACCTTGTGGTCAGCAGCAAAACAGGCAAAAGTAGCAGCAGCAGCGGCAGCAGTGGTGACGCGGCCAGTGGCGTGGAGCTGGCGCCGGCGCGGCTGCCTCTGTTGGCTTGTGGGGGCGCGTCTGGGCGGTTGCTTCTGTGGGTTGGGACCCAGTGCTCCAAAGCAGTGCGGGCGCACGGGTCGGCCGTGACCGACGTGCGGCTCGTGTCCGACCTGGACATGAAGCCCAGCGCGGTGTCCCTGCGCGCCGCAGGCACTCTGTCGGGGCCCGGTGGTAGTCGCGCCAACAGCAGCAACGCGAGAGCGGGCGTGGTAAGTGGAGGCCTGGACGGGATGGTGAAAGTGTGGGGGGTCGCGGTGACCCCAGCGCCGCTCGGCAGTGGCGGACCCGAAGACGCCAGCCTCGCGCTCATTTCGGCCTTCGATGTCGCGGCCGAGTGCGTGCCGCGGCCCGTGCGATCGGCCGTGGCGGCAGTGGCGGTCGACGCTGCGTTTACCAAGGTTGTGGTCCTGACGGCGTCTGCCGAGCTGGTGGAAGTTGTGCGCGATTCTAGGGCGACGGTGCCGCTTCTGCTCGCGCACGCGCAGACCAGGCCGCCTTTACCCGAAGGCGGCGATGCTACTACTCCTCCTTCGTCAACTTCAACATCGGCATCCACGGTGAAAAGCTGCACCCCTTGTGCGGCCCACCCGAGTGACAGCGATCTGGTTGCGACCGGTGGTGCCGACGGCACGGTGCGGCTGTGGTCGGTGAGTGGGCGCTGCCAGCTGGCGTGCTTGGAAGTGGACGGCCCCGTGAGTGCGGTCTGCTGGCGCGCGGACAGCGCGGCAGACAGCAGCAGCGGTGGGTGTGGCCTGGCGGTGTGCCTCGCACCCTCGGGGCAAGTGTGCACCATCACCGTTGATACGCGCTCGTGGGTGCTCGCCAAGACCCAAGTCGTGGTCCCCGCCATTACGCCAGTCCCCGACGCCCTGGTTGCGAGCGCCGACGGTACATTGCTGAAAGTCATCAACGAAGCGACGGCAGCAGCTGGCGACAGTGAGGGCGCCGTGCAAATTTACGAGGTGGCGTCGGGCTCGGTTGCGAGTGAGCGGGCTGCAGGCTCAGCGAATTGGCTGGTGGACACCCAACCCAAGGGAGTGGCTTCGGCGGCTAACAATGGCTGCTTGTTTTTCTTCTAGATGAGAAGAAAATTAAGATCTGGATGAGAAGAAAACATCGTTGCTAATGCAGGGGGGATAGATTGGCACCTGGGATGCAGCGCCAACTAGCTACTAACTAGCTAACCCTAACCCTACTTATTAAGTTTGGATGGCGGGGATACGGGATAATCCTTATAAAATTATAAAGGGTAGTCACGTGGTTTCCAATTTCCAATCGCGATGTATATGTATCACTGTGTATGCGGAAGATTCTTGGTTATTAAAAAAATGTTTCAAGTGGAACCTCCCCAACAAAGAGGAAATACCTCAATACTCAATTATCAATTATCCCACCACCTCCAAAGGGCAATCAGCCCAGTCAGAAGGGGGTGGAAGTATTATGCTTCCTGCCCTCTACACACTATCCTCTTTACGATTTTGACTTGCGCGCAACGCACGCGCGTACACTTCTGCCCGCAGCATTGGCTTCTGTGTCATTTGGGTTTGTATTAGTTCGAGTTCGATCAGCCCAGTCAGACTTGTTCTGGAGGATTCATCAAAACGCAGCTATATGCTATTTGTTGTTGTTTCTTTGCAATTGGGGAGTATAATCTGAACTATCCTAATCACCGCCTCCAACAAACATCAACATCAACATTTAGCAGCAGCACGCGGCAAGCACCGATAAACAAAAATTCATATGTAGGCGTATAAGCCTATATAAGTAGCGATGAAAAATAAGGAGTAAAACCAAATAGAAGTACCCACATAGCCTCGTGCCGCGCGAGAAAATCCTTCCAACTCAAGCCCTGCTTCAGAGTCACAACCCGTTGCCTTCACCTTTTCCAATTGTCCTTAGCATTGCATTGTGCACCTATTTAAATACGCAAATTTCCTTTGAGTCATAAGTAATGTACTAATAATCGAAGTGAAGTCTCCCGTTGCTTTTGTGTAAGTCGCCTTGCAGAGTGAAGCTATCAATTCGCTGCGCTGAATGCACCACTCGTGCTACCAGGCCGCTCCATTACTTCGACCTATAAAACGATACGCCCACCAAAAATAAAAACATGAATAATTCGCAAGTTTATAAGAGATGGGCTTTATTGACGTCTCAAACCAACCACTTCGCGAATCCGTTATTCGAAAGACCGGTACAGTCATAACCTATAGCAAGAACATCGAGTACCTGTCGGAGACCCCAGGCTGTATCTCTTGTCAAGTAGTAAACCGATTCTTCTACAGCGTGCGCAATCATTGCCATCTTTAACGAAAACAGTAAGACAGATCTCGCATCAAAACACAATTATATAAATGAATACGATTAGGAAAAAAGTACGCATGCAACATAATTTCTGTCGATGGGCACCTCAATTTTGGAAGAAGTGAAGGGGCTGAGACAGGATATGCTTCGAGTGTGTGACTGGGGAAGAATCACATTAGCGCACCTCCACAATGAGGCCAGCAAGGATGACAGCGATCAAGCAGAAGGTGGTGTCGAAGTGGAGCGAATTAGGCTCAGTTTTTGATGCAACCAACCAACTTGCTGCTAAGCATGCCCACAACTGTAAAAGTGGCACATTCAATGCATTAGAAGTAGGAACTTAAAATATCTCAGAAAATATCTTCTGTCGATGCTGAAATCCCAGTAAAATCAGGCTCCTCACCAGTGCAAAAGGCCATGCCTTGGGCTTATGGCCACGAGGAAAGATAGCCACAAAGGCAGCAAGCGACGGACCGAGGGTAAGCACAAGCATGCACCAAGTAGTGCCAGCCTAAGATGTATGAAAAGGGTCATGAGAACTAAGAGACAATAGTACAAAAAGGGGACAAAACGATGATGTAGCTCAAATATCATTAAAAATGGAGGCTTAACGAGGAAGCTGGCAAAGTTAATGTAAAAAAAAAAAAGGTTCGCACTGGTCTTACGCTTTCTTTACCCGTATTGTGCCGTAAATGAGGGCACCCGACCACTCCCATTTCCCCACGCGCTGGCAAACGTTCTGCATGCCGTACGGTGCTTCATCGCGCTGCTTGTTGTAATCGTAGCCGTCTTTGACACTTTCAGAATAACAAACATTTGGGTCGGATGCATTGTCAGGGTTTGAGCTCTTCTCCAGGGCCGCTGCGTCGCAGGAGGAAGGCTTGGTGCCAGACCTTGCGACGACGTCATTATCTACCTCAGATTTATCGCCAGCTTGCAAAGATGCTCCTGTAGCAGAAGTCGCTGCTTCCTTCGCCTCCATAGCAGCTGCGACAGTACCTTTGAATTTCGCGCGTCTGCGCATCGAAGATGCAGCCGCTGCTGACGCACTTGCCACGTGATCCGTGTGAGAGTTTGCGACCAAGGCCCACGTTGCTCGCACGACCAAATCAAAAGGGCCCATCGACATCATTAACTCTAAGACATCTAACACTCCAATCTCGACTACTTCTTCTTGAGAATGCACCAAAGTAGAAGCTTTCCGAGTATCATCTTTCGCAATGTCTCTAAGAACACCTTTTTGAGGATCGTCTCGTCCTTTGTTTGGGCTTATCATATTTGATGCCACTGATTCTGCAATTGATCTCAAGGTTGACCCCGCTCTAGCACTGTTACGTGCCTCAGTACTATGCTTTTGAGCCGCCGCGTCAAGACTTTTTCCTCGGGCCGTGGCCATAGCTGCAGCTGCTGCCATGCTCAGTGGGTCGGTAGGCTCTTGATTTGGAGCTGAATCGGTGCGGTGGGGCTGTCGAGGGCGTTTCCCGCCCTGGTGGTTCAAGCCAACATTGTCAGGTCCCCCCAATAGTAACTGCAAGGCGCGCAAGAATAAGCTTGATACCGTCAAGTCAGGGTTGCTGCTTTTTATAGTGTTTACATCTGCAGTGTCTGTGTTGTCATCACTGCTCGCACTTTGGCTCATGCTCAGCGATTTCTTTTGCAACGAACGAGCAGTAGGAGCACGTGAGGCTAAAGTTGACGCTTCACTAGCAGAGTTCTGCTGTTTGCTGCTACCTGCACTAACATTTGGAAGGCTTTGATCGATGTTCGTCCTCCGCTTCCTGCCAGTCAAAGTGAAGCGAAAAAGTGTTCCGCCGAGTGTAAAGTCCACTGCTCCCCCTTGCCGTAGGCTCGGAGGTGGGCGCGGTTCAGCCACAATGCGCCACTGCAACTCGTTATGGATAGCGATTGCCCACAAAGCAGGCTTGATCGACAAATCCCACCACCCATGACTGTGCAAGGAATTTGCGTGCGATGTGCTCAGCGGTGTTCCTACGAGCACCTTTGAACCTAGTTGGCCGTTTAGCTGCGAATACGCGTCCTGCCGAGTACGTGCCCGGGGTTTCAGCAAGGTCGCTTTCTGTATATTCGTTGACCATACATTTGACAGGTCAGCAACGCGAGCCAACTTCCCGTACCATCGGTTGGAGCAGCAACTAGCAACCCACGGAAGCGCTGTCGCAAACACGGCGATGTGTAATGCCGCTGCCAATGCACCGGTGCAACCCCATTTGACAGCATTTGCAGCAAAGCCCAAGCGCCGCCGTCTTGTGAGGTATTTCGTTCGGCACTGAGGGCACCTCGTCTAGGAGTACCAGTGGGTTGACGATGAGATCAGGGAGAGTGTGAGATGTGTAACGAGGAAGAGGTAGCATTTTGTTTAAAGATCAGTCAATGAACAAGAAATAGTAGGCGTAAAGGTTAGCCAAACTCTCCACGTGGGGGTACGGAAAATCAGCATTCAATGGAGAAACAAAATCTACGGTTCTACGGCATCGAATCTTACTTAGTACCCGATCAATGGGGTTCGAAGAGACCATAATCCACCGGCGCAAGCATCCTTCGTGAATGAATGCGATGCTACCATTACAAGCGCAGACACGTATCAACTTTCCGAGGTCTCCATCCTTGTCATCTTCAGAAGTTGAATTCTGTCGGCTAGAGTCAATGGAGTGGCCAAAGCATACACGGCATGAAGGATCATCAAGCACCGCCATTCGATATGTCCGCTACGTCTTCGTGTTACAAGTAATAGAACGCTCGGGGGGAAAATGATGGAGACACATGAGCATTGTATAAAAAATTCACTAGTATGGTATTAGTAGTATTCCA
>Ga0307982_1000323_pt1 | contig 37556 bp, 31 predicted proteins | sample OrgLakmetagen989_FD_201847 | JGI IMG/M metagenome (GOLD analysis project Ga0307982, IMG submission 201847) | Saline water microbial communities from Organic Lake, Antarctica - #989 | ecosystem: Environmental > Aquatic > Non-marine Saline and Alkaline > Saline | place: Antarctica: Organic Lake... | reverse complement strand
GGGGTGCACGGCGGCGGCATGCCTGCTGGCTCCATGGGCATGCAGGGGCACCGTGGTACACCGCCGGCCATTGCCGCTGCACTGGCCAAGTCCACGCCTGGGGTGCACGGCGGCGGCATGCCTGCTGGCTTTGTGATGCAGATGAGCGGCGGCTCCCTGCTTTCCAAACTCCGCATGGCGCAGTGATGCTTGCATTGATGCAGGTAGGCTGTGCATGCTTTGATTTTTGTTTTTTGTGTGTGTTTTCTAATATGTTGAGAGCAGTGTGAGCTCTCTGGGTTGCCCTCTGGCGGGCCCATTGCGATATGGCTGCATTGTGCAGCCAAACCGGTGTCTATGGACACCACCTACATGCCAGCACATGCTCGTTTGACGTTTTGTTGCGTGATTGGTGCTTGAGTCAGCTGAGTGGATGAAAACAAAAGCCTGCCATCGCTTGGACTACAAAGGCCCCTCACTCGATGCTGCGAGAGCCTCTCGGTGTAAAATGCCACTCGTCTGCTTGAAGCCATCTGTCCAAAGAAGACATTTTCGCTAATACGCAGTTTTTATGTGCTCAGCAGACAGTTCGTCAGGCTTCCGCCCTTCCAGCGTTCAGTGGTGAGATCCCTCGACAAACTTTCAAATTCCGCGAGCGTAGAGGATGGCAGCAGCTGCCACTGCTGCCTCGGGCCTAATTCCCCCTACTACTGCACTCAGCGATTTCGGAATGTTTATGAGCAGAAGCCAAAATAAGCCGTATTGGCAGCGCTTGGACACAGCAGGCCGGCCGACAGGTGGCTCAACATGGCAGCCTCCAGCGGAGACTGTCGCCTTGCTGTCCGGAAACTTCTGGCGTCCACTGACGGCATTTACAAAAAGTGAAGACTTGGTCAAAACATGGAATGCTATCTGCTCAAGTGTTGGTGCTGGCCCGCTTGAGGCCTCTGCGGCACAACTGCCGCTTTCGACAGTGGTGGAGCAACTTCTTGCTTCCTTCGGCGCAGTGGTGAAACGCAGCATGTGGGCCCCCACCGCTCGTGCATTCTGCGTTCCGGACCCCCCTGTTGTGCTTGGACCTTTCAAGCTTCTGCGACTGAAAGAGCCTGCTTCTCCTGGCCCCGTGCCCGGTTTGGTGTCTGTGTCTGTGTTTTCCTTCACTGGGGCCTACCGTCGTCCAGACAGGTATGCCAGTGGCCTGCTGGCTCTGGCAGCGGCTGTTGCCACTCACCTACCACAGTGGACCCTGCGCATATACGCTGACATGTCTGTGACATGCGGCCCCCTGCTGTCTGCCCTGCATGGGGCCCCCATGTGCGCCGTGGGGGGGGTCCATTCGACCTTGGGCAGCTGCACTGCAGTTGTGGAGGCCGCTTGGAGCGAGGCGTGGGGCAAGCTGTTGCAGTCAGAACACGTGGAAATTGTGTGGTGGGAAGCGCCCACCCTCATGGCCGAGAGCAAGGCGGAACACCTCGACTGTGTCGGAACATTCGCCCGAATGCTCCCCATGGTTGCCGGCCCCAAGCCCGGCGCCGCAAGCTGGGCCGGCGCACCCCCTGCAAACACACCAGTGCTGTGCACAGATGCGGACTTTGGGGCCTTTGGTCAAGAAATTGGCATCCTGCGCATGGCAGCGTGGGTGGGGGCGCAGACCGAGGCGTCACGGCCGGCTGTTCTGGGGCTGTCGCCGGCGGGGTCCCCAGCGGAGCGACACCAACCCTCCCTGGGGCTGCCTGACATGCTGGCAGGCAGTGTTCTTGTCACACAGCGCTTTCCTGCGTCCTGGCTGTGGGAGTACCTTGCTGCCGCTGCAGAGGGGGGGGTGCTGTCGCTGGCTGCTGAGTACACGCGGGCGCAGCAGCGGCTGGAAGCAGCCAAAGGGGGTGAGGGGGGGGGCAGATTCTCGAAGTGTACATCCAGTTTTTCGTACGGTGTGGATGAGCTTTGGATGACTCGGGTGCTGAAGGGGGGTGCTGTGCTGCAGGACCCCCCCTCAAATTGGTGGTGGGTGCAACTGCCCAATGTCGATCGTGCGTTCGGACGAGCGGTTGATTTGCTGAGCGATACTATCGCAGCTGTGCCTTCTGCTGCAACGAGCGGGCCAATCATCGCAGCTGCTGCAGCACTGGCGACTGCAGCAGGTGACAGCACCTGGGGAGCGGCAGCAGGGGCGGGGGGGGGGGTGGCGGATATTGGCCCCCGCGCAAGCCAGCACAAGTGGACCCGCAGCGTTGCACAAAAGGCAGGGCTGTACACACGCACCCAGGCCAGTGATGTGCACTGCTCTGTGCCTGCATTTGACGCCGGCGCCTGTGGCAAATTCGGCACCCGGCTATTGGCAGCCATGAAGCTGGTGGGGCAGGCAGCAGCCGCCAGCAAGCTGAAAGTAACACCCACGGATGTACAGAGCCTTGTGTCTACGGTGGCACAGCTGACTGCGGCCCTAGCCAGCTCTGGTGCCTTGGTGAGTGTGGCACAGTACACACTCGGGGGGGGTCAAGTCGCAGAGCACCACCCCCCCCAAGAGAAGGAGGTGGAGGCATCTCTGATGCAATACCTGTGCACAGGAGTGCATCAAGTGGCTGCACTGGGCGCACCGGCGCTTGCACCTGCACCTGCTGTCGGCGGTGTCAAGCGACCCCGTGCTTGACGGATTGAGGGGCGGGGGCTGGCATCTGCAGCAGTTGCGTGGCACTTGAGCTGTCGACACAGCATTTACAATTTTCAGTGAGAGAACCGGCATATTCACACAGATTGCGCTGGATTGTTGTGAAATTCCGTGTATCGTGCGTGTCAGAGACAGCAAAAAATCTCCTGGCGCATACTACATGCTTTTGAACGACCTTTGTTGCTGAGGTTCGTCACGAATGGCTTCATCCCCGAATTTTTTTTATTACTTCAAAGACTCGCTGAGAGACTATCAAAGTGAACTGTTGAAGCTTTTGTTGGCCGCTGCTCTTAACGGCACCGACACGGCATATTCTCAGGAGCATCAGCGTGTGTCACCACTGGTGTACTTGCCAACAGGTGCTGGCAAGACCCGCTTAGCCACCGCGTTGATGTTTTCGTGGCTGTATCATTTTCCGTCAGCTCGGTGTGCTTTCCTTGTGAATCGCCGGACTCTCCTGCAGCAAGGGCATGAAGCAATTTCAGCAGCTGCAAAGCGCTGGCACACAACACCAGCAGGCCAATCACACTCAAGTGCCCAGGGCGACGATCTGCCTCCAGCTGTAGGGATCATTGGTGGGGGGAGTGATTGTTTCCCTGGTGCACAGCTCGTGGTGTGCAGTGTGCAAGCCCTGCAGGCGGCAAGGCGGCGGGCTGCAGCTGCTGCTGACCAATCTGCCCACAGCAGTGCAGCACTGCTCTCCGCATCCCCAGCATCCACCACTTGTAGCGGCAATGCTCAGCATGAGGACGACGATATGCCAGGGGCTGTGTCTGCGCCTGCAGAAGCTGTGTCAACCCCCCCTTGCCCCAGCATGCCCCCCCAGCGACGCAGTCCGCCTCCCCTTCCAAACTTCGACTTGGTGATTGTAGATGAAGCACATGCAGCATATGCAGCGCAGTATAGCCAGATGCTGGGCGAGCTTCGTGCTCGTGGGGCTTTTGTGGTGGGCCTCACTGCTACCCCCCTACGCAGCAATGTAAGGCCCCCCCGTCATGCCCACTTGCTGACTCAGCATCAAATGCGTTCGCAGCCATTTGAGCGCCTGGGAAGGGTGTTCTCGCATTTATTGATGGGCCCAGGGGTCAACTCCCTGACTGAGGGGGGGGTGCTTGTGCCCCCCCGTCATGTGGCGGTGCATCAGGTAAGACAGGCCAAGTTGGGGCAGTGAGGCGGTGCAGCTGTGCGGCCTGCTATGTTGTGCAGCATCACCTGTACACGATTTATATGCAGAATGAGCTCATGCGTGACTTGGGCAATCTGACCTGTGCTGCAGCAGCAGGCACCTCAAGGGGGGGGGCTTCCAAGCACAAGCAGGGGGGCCTCCCCTCAACCGGCACGTGGGTGCCGGAATTGGATTATTGCACCAGCCGCCTCAGTCGTCTCATGTGTAGCGAGACGTACCTGCAAGCAGCAGTGCTGGCGTGGCAGACCCACGCAGCCGGTCGCAAGGGGGTCGCATTTGCAGTGGACATCGCACACAGCCAAGCCCTTGCAGCAGCATTCATGGTAAGGCTCTGTTGTGCGTCACTAGCATGTTGATTTCCGCAAGTCTGTCTTCGCAGAAGGCGGGAATTCCGGCGGAACACTTGGACGGCAGCGCGAACAAAGCGGAGAGGCGACGCGCCTTGGCAGCTCTACGGGCGGGCGACACTGCACTACTGTGCTCCGTCAGCTTGCTCAGCGAGGGCTTCGATGAGCCCAGTGTTGACGCGGTGCTGCTGGCTCGACCCACCCTCAGCAAGGCCCTGTATCTGCAGCAGGTGGGCCGGGGGCTGCGCAGCTGCCCCGCGACGGGCAAGCTGGACTGCGTCGTGCTTGACATGGCGTGTAACACGCTGCAGCACGGGTGTGTGACGGGGCCCCCCTGGTACACCCCCGAGGCGGGCATGTGGCGTTGCTTCCTGGATCGCCCCCAGCTGCAAGCCTGCCAGCGCCTGACCGCCGCCGTGAACAGAGACAGCTTCAAACCCCTGCTGAAGCAGCTGCGCAGTGGCAGCAGGAGCTTCGCCACCATGCCTGGCGTCATCACTGTGCCATCGGCCCGGGGGGGCTCAGCTCGGGACGCCAAGCCGGCGGACGCCCCCCCCTCTGGGGTGGCGCGCTGTGTCAAGGGGGGGTGCTCCCACTTGCAGCATGCAGCCATTGAGAAATGCTTTTGCTGTGGCAGCCAAACCAACATTGTGCAATGGAGCCGAGAAGGTGGTGTGGGGGGGGCAGCCGCCATCGCAGCGGTCCCCCGCAAGGCCCCTGCACACCCCACCGCACACAAGGCAGCCACGGCAGCCGCCATCGCAGCGGTCCCCCGCAAGGCCCCTGCACACCCCACCACACACAAGGCAGCCACGGCAGCCGCCATCGCAGCAGTCCCCCGCAAGGCCCCTGCACACCCCACCGCACACAAGGCAGCCACGGCAGCCGCCATCGCAGCGGTCCCCCGCAAGGCTCCCACCGCACATAAGGCCCCGCTTGCAAAACAGCACGTGAACACAGCCAGCACTGCAGCACAGAGACGCCCACAGTTTAGCAAGCAGCGGCACAGAGCGCAGTCATCTGGCGGCGCGCTGCCACATACTGCGCAAGCGGACGAGGGCCCGCCCAGCGGAGATGGGGGGGGGGCGCCCCGGGAGGCCACTACCCTTGGATGAATTTGACTCCATGCTCGTCCACTGTGCCGCCCTCGATGAGCGTTGCGCGCCCCTGTGACTCCAGCACCTTGAGCGCTGAAAACATGAGCTGAGGCTGCACACCACGGAAGGAGGCGCCGGCAGCCATGTCACCTGAATGCAGCTCATACACAGTGTACACGGAATCGAAAAGTGCATACTCGTGTGCAAATTTGTGCACCGCTGCGGCCCACTCTTGGGCAGACTTGCCGAAGATGTGGCATGTGCCTTGCTTGTCCTGGGCGTCCCACTCGGCGTTGCCGCTGTCAACTAGGTGCTGAATCACAGCAATACGGCCTTCAGACGATAGTTTTCTGTCAATTTTGGTATTTTCAAACACCTCAGTGCTGGACAGACCCAATTGGGACACGGAGTTTGCTTCGCAGTAATCCAAGACAATACTTCTCCACTGGTCCAATTGCTTGGCTCGTGTTTCATCCACAGGTTGAAGCCTGCACAGGGTTGAATATTGCAGGTTACGCACAGAAACAGCATGGGGACTAACGTAAACAAAGGTGGGAAAGAAAACACCTCTGGAGGAGTGTAGGCTCCGAGGGGCGCACCTTGTGAGGAGGACATGACGCGAACTGAGCACAAGGAGATGCTTTATGCCGAGGCTGGATCGTCGGACACACAGACACACACAATGTGCCGCTTGAAAGCCTAGATTTCAAGCTGCTCTAAACTGTACCTCGTTGTCGGTAATTGATGCATGCGGCTTCACGATGACAGGCAGCAGAGATGAGCTGCACGCCCCCAACAACAAGCATCGCCCAGCAAAACTGTGTGTGCTGTGAGCACATTGACACGACTGGTCTCTTGTATTTCAACATCTCTTCGGAGAACTGGAGTATGCCATTTGTATTGTCTCCGGTGAACGCGTTGTCTTTGATCCAGCAGTCGGCGTTGCACGATCGGCACTGAGTTCATTTGATTTGTCATCGGAGTGCACCGAAAGTCCAGGTCGCCCTTATTTGCACAAGAATTTTGCACAGTAAGTTGGTCATCTTCTATTATTATCAGCATCGAGGGTCGATGCAAGAGCACTGGTGGCTGCAAGCACTGCCAAGATGCTCACCGTCGCTGCGACGAGCAGCGCTCAAACGCTGACCCACCCATCAACTTTCATGCCAACGAAAAGGCTGCAATGATAGCACATTCTTATTTGTGCAGTCATGCTGCCCAGGCTTTATTCGGTCTGCTTGCTTGCTGTGCTCCTGTTGGCAGTGCAGCCAGCAGCTGGTGGACAAGCCGGCACAGCTGAAAGTGAGCACGCCACTACACAGCCTCTTCGCAAGAGATCACAGCCGGCTGAATTCAGTGCTGTACGATCTGGTAGCTCTGCTGCAGTAAATGCGCCCTCCGAAGGCTTCGCAGCTGCACAGGCTGAGTTGCCTGCTGGCTCCCAGGCTGTCCCGGCGCCAGTGCTTGCAGCAGGCTTGGGCCCGGGGGCACAGCACCGGGGGCTTGCAGTGAACACTACACAAACAGAGGATGACGATGCACCGTTTGCTAAGGCATCCACCCCCGAGGTGCGCATGGCAGGACAGCTGGGCGGGGCTGTGTTTCTGGTGTGCACCATCGTCCTGATTGTGTACTGGGTGCGGCAGAATCGACAAGAGAAGAGCAAAGCCATTGCCGAGGGGCGGTAGTGCCACGGGTGTGAGGGTGCGTGTTGGGCTGTCCTCATCTCTAGGGTGCTCCTGCCTATGAGTACTTATCTTGGTGCGGCTGCGGGCTGCCTTTGAGAGCCAGCACGTATTTGGACGTCCGATCCAGAAGGACAGCTCGACTCATGCACAGCAACTATGCTTATGTACTTTTTATTGACCGGGATGCTTGCCCTGTGTGCTGCTGCTGCTGAACTAAATGGTTGCAACATTGCGCCACCCCTTGCCGTCCGGACTGAGAGGGGCGGGTCAGTGAGGCTTTGCTGAAATAAATGCTTTGTGTGGCCAGTTCTATACTTTGCTCGCCTTTTTTGTGAAGTAGTTGAGCTGTTAGCTCCTCCAGAAATTGCGCCAGGGGCAAGCACCAATCGGGGAAATACATTTCTTGTGCGTTGCTGTCTTGCAAACGCAAGCTGCCTTTCGAAAAATCTTGAACATAGCTTTGCGCCCGAGTGAAACTTGCACTAGAAGTGCATTTTGTTCGCTCCATTCATTGCACGCTATTTTGACCACTCTTCTGCAAAACGCGACTCAAATGATTTGCACAACCACAAAGCCTGCAGGCCGTACCCAAGCCAGGCTGAACGCAACGCGCATCAAATGGTTCTATGGTGCCATCGTGGTTATAAGTCAGCTTATATTTTTCACTGCGCTTGCGACCATGTCAGACTGGCCACAACGTGTTTCAAACGTCATGCACAGCTCCTTCGGCCATAGGCAGGAGGCTGCAGAAGCCCGCGCCGTGCCACAGCACCTTCGGCAACAAATACAAAAAGTTGCAAGAACGGCAAAAGAGCGCCTAGTGGACTTGGAGTGTGGATTGGACTCTCTGGGGCAACCCCAGGTGCACCCACGTTTTCAGGGCAACACGCTGCAGCTCAATGACCGGGCCCGGGGTAATGTTGGAGACGGCCGCTACCAGCTGTACCACCTGTGTCTGGTAAATCGCCCAAAAAACAGTCACGAAACAGCGCAGGTGCGCTTGGAGCTTGCTCTGCTGCAGGGCAGTGCAGACTTGTTGGTCTCCTTCTCCAACCCACGGCCGTCACTTGTGTCATTTGACGTTGCCAGTAAGCACCCAGGGGCAGCAAAGGACGTGCTGCTGCTGGACAGCAATGTGCCTGACTGGCCCCTCACCGACATGGTGCATTTGTACATCGGGGTGGTGGGGGAGCAGGGGGGTGGCAGCTACACACTGCAAGCCGCAACCACAGTGAAGGCTGCACAGTGACAGGCCGTTAAAACGTGGGGAAGCCTTTGCACCAGTACACAAGCTCCCTGGCAAGAATTTCCTTCAGGAAGTGCCCATCAGCTTTGCTGCACCACATTTGCTGTGCGTCCACCCAAGTGTACATGTGAATGCCGTCGATTTTTGGAGCAGCAAAAGCCAGCACAGGCTGGTTGCCATCTGAAGAGGACCAAATGCGAATCACTCCGCCGGGCGTCTGCATGGCGATCTGTACAAAAGTTTGCCAATTTCCAGGCAGCTGTACCTCAGGCAAGGAGGCGATGACGCACCTCGTCATTGTTGTGTTCAACACGCAAATTGCCAGAGCCGTCCAGCATACTCTCTGTACCAGCGACTAGTTCTTTGAATAATATAGCCATTTGCTGCCGATGTATGCCCTCCTTGTCGACTGCCTTGGCTGCTTGGGAACGCCTGCCACTTCGAGTTGTGACGAAATGGCGTGGAGCATACATGTATGGCTTCTGTGAACGTTCAGCAAAGATTTTTAAGTTGATCAAGGAAAGACACGATAGTGAATGTATCATGGTGCATTTCTGAAGTGCTTGCAGCCTGGATTTTGCTGTGTGGGCAGTCGACGAAAGCATTCTGATCGCCTTGAAAATAGTAGAATCAAACTACCGTTGCGCAGCACTGCAAATGGGGCCAGGAAGCAAATGCAAACGTTTGCCTGGCTATGAATTTGTGACAAAATGATTTGGTTGCGGGGCCAAATTCCCTCAGCTTAGGGAGCAGCTGCCGTGAAAGAGTGAGGCATGGGACGAGGGGGGTGCTGGCAGCTGTTGCTGGGCAGGTGGGTCAATCCACTGACAGCAGCCCATATTCTGTCGCTCGAAACTGAAGCGGGTACAAAGCTGGTGTCGTATTTTTGCTCGCAACTGCTGTGGATACGGTTCAGGTGGCTGCTTTGCACTCCCATCGACCCTGCGCGACATTTGCAAAAGATAGTTCTTGTGTTTGCTCAATCGCGGATTCCTTGAACTTGCGCTCGAAATCAGCTCATTGTACAAAGGATGAACTTCTTTAGCTTCGATAAGCTGAAGACAAATAAGCAGCTGGTCGCTGCGGCGGCCGGGGTTTCAGTGGCAGCATTGGCAGGCTTTGCTTTGTGGAAGTATACGCAGACCATCCCTGAAAGCAGTACTGAAGACAGCGGAGATCAGCCCAAATCACACACAATTGTGTCAAGCTTGGACTTTGAATTGTTTGATTGTGCGGTCAAGTTTGTCAGCTCTCCCCCTGCTGGGCATGAATTTCAAATGTCTACAACTCAGGTCCGTGTGAATATCTGATGCTCGCTGCCCGCAGCAAAAGTGCATACGCTCACGCGCAGAAACTGAAACTGTACGCACTATTCAAGCAGTGTACAACAGGGCCATGCTCTGCACCGGAGCCTGGGATGCTTGAGTTGGATTTCTCCAAGCACATGAAGTGGTGAGCAGCAAGCACCTCGTGCTCCCATCTCCCGCCCACTCTCCCGCCCACTCGTCACCTTGCCACCCCCTCCCTCGCTCCAGGAAAGCATGGAAGGCGCTGGGCGACATGCCCAAGGCAGATGCAGCCATTGAGTACACCCGACGTGTGGAGCGGCAGGCCCCTGGCTGGCGGGCTGCAGCGCACTTGCGCCCTGAACTGCAGGAGCACGTTGCCGGTGCAGCCCCTGACCAGCCCCAACCTGGTCAGGGGGGGGGGGAAGAGGAAGAGGAGGAGCAGAACTTCGAGATGGGCCCATCAGTGAGTCGTCTAGATGTGGACGCCTTGAGCAAGGAAGAGGAACAGCTGAGGGAAAGCAGAACAAGTGCGGTTGTCCTTTCTGTTGAAGCTGGCGACTTGGATGCAGTGGTGTCAGCGCTGCAAGCTACCCCGGCTGACGCAAATGCCAAGGTACGTTGTGCATGCATGTGTTCGTCGTATGGTGTGCTTTGACGTCGCTTTCTTGTTGCAGAATGAGTTTGGGGAGCCTGTGCTTCATATTGCGGTGAACAATGGCAAGGCGGAGGTTGTGCAGCGATTGCTGGAGGCTGGAGCACACCCTGATGCCACAGATGACGAAGCTGGTATGACTGCTCTCATGTACTGCACGTTCCTGTCTGATTCTGCTCAAAGCGCTGAGATCGCAAGGCTGCTGCTGGATGCTGGGGCGGACAAGGCTGCTACTAGCGATGAAGGCACTGCATACGACATGGCTCAAGACGCAGAAATGGGTGACGAGCTGCTGACTTTACTCAAGGTTTAATCGCTGCAATTCATTGGGTGGTGCTTCAATGACCTCGTCGGTTGTGGGTCTGGACCAGGTACTTGGCAGCCTGCTTCGAGGCTGCCTTGGCTGAAGTGAACTGCTGTGAACGCAGCTGGGCAGTGGCTTGCTCCTTCAAATCCGAAATAGTGTATGGCTGCACATCATCGTCATCATCCTCGGGGATGGTCATGGCCTCTGGGTCTACCATAGCAGCCATCAGTGCGCTGCTGGTGAGCCCGCTGCGGCTGTTCTGCGTTCCGTGCTGTGGGCCCAGGGCAGCCGCTGCAGGATTTGAAGTTGAAGAGCCGTGGCCGTTTCTTCGTAGAGCTGCAAGCGCCGCTTGGCCTGCAGATGATTCCTTGGGGGCCGCCATGACCACTGCATACTTCTGGAGAATTTCAGCAGCCGCCTGCTCCATCATTGTGGTGAATTCAGCAAGGCTGTTCACGCTAATCCCTGACACGAATGTTTCTCTGAGTGCAGGGGACAGCATATACATGCGCAGGGCAGAGGGTGTGGGTGAAGCTGCGCCGTCCATTGCCTCCAAATCAAATCCAACCTCCAAGTGCAAATTAGCGCCAGCATCGCTGCCACCATCTTTGCGTTCCGGCGTAGAAGAACGGAGCCCTTCGCTTGGTTCAATTGTATCCTCTCTCCCATTTTGTCCCCCCACTTCGCTGTGCTTACTCTCATCGGATTTGCCTTCGGCTGCACCTCCTTCAGACCCTTCAGCATCGCCGACCTCTGCACTGCTAGCCACATCGGCTGTGGAAAGCTGCCGTGTGCCCTTGGCATTCTCCGTGACAGGGAATGCTGTCATGGACGGCTTTGCACCGCCAAAGACTTCCAAAGCACCAACTTCGCTGAACAACCGCTGCACCGGCTTGAGCACTAATGCAAGCTCGCGAAGGAGTGACTTGATTTCCGCTTTCTTTTCCTTCACGTCGCCCAGCACACTCTGAGCTTGTCGTTGAACAGCATCAAGCGAGTGTCGCTGGGTTTGAGTCAAGGCAAGGTTTGAGTCCTCTTTACTTTCAAAATCAGCTGTCATGCGCTGAACCGTGGCCTCACGCTCTTCGATTTCAACCATAATTCTGTTGATTGCTGCAACTGTTCCAAACTTCTCATCTTCGAATTGGTTCATCTGCGTAATGAGCTGCTCAATGTTATCATAACCTGTGTCATTCTGAATGTTTACGATGGCGTCTCTGTAATGTTCGTAGACAATCTGCAGCTTGTCAATTTTCTGTTGGTCCGCATTGATGGACGAAAGCGCTGCATGCTGCTGCTCTTTCAGATTTTGCTCCTGCTCTTGCGTCAAATTTCCTCCTACAGCACCTTCGGCATAGGCATCACTTGTACCCTGAGCTTGGAGTTCCATCTCTTCCAGGCCCGTGTCCATGACTGCCCACTCCGTCTTCGCAACAATCTGGGCTTCCTCTAAAGCGTGCATCGAGCTCTGAATTGACAACCGCACTTGGTCGCGAGCTGCATATCTCCCCTTGACTTTGTCTTTTGCGGACTCAATGCCAGCTTTTGCCAGAGCAATTTCACTTTGCAGCCTGTCAAACAGCCTGTCGTAAACCAAATGCTCTTTGCGCAGGCCGTCAATCTTGCTTCTCATCTGGTCATTGCGGTGTTCTGCAGTGTTGAGTTTCTTGCCCATAACTCCAGTCAGTTTTTGAATTTGTGTCAGGTGTTTGCTGATCACCTTTTTTGTCCCCATGACGGCCTCGTGGCGCCCAAACCTTGATAATGATTTTTCGTACAGCGGGCGTTTAGAAAACTTAGTTTCGGGGTTCAATGTTTGCCGAAGTTTATCCTCATCCAGTTTTTGCACGCTTCCCGTGACAAGAAATGTGCTGTCGTATTGCGACATTCGGGCTCGCTTGTCCAAAAGCGAGTTCCGCACAAGCTCGAGTTTTTGCTCCAGCTGCGCCAACAGTTTTGCATCTCGAAACTTTTGCTTCTCCAATGCAAACTTCTCGCGGTCAAGATCTTCTGTTTGGAAGAGTCCACCGCCAGCCTCACTGGCATTATCAGATTCTGCAGGTAAGTCATCCATGCTTGTGCGAGTTCAAGTCGTTTCGCTAGTCACTCCTTGGCAATGAAGTCCCAACTGGCCTAGTTTCGGCGCTGTTTGTGACGATCGGTGCAAGAAAAAGCAAAACAAATGAATGCTCTGCGAAATAATCAAATCTGAGTTGAAACTGTTTTGATGGTGTCTCGAGCCATTCGCAGGCACAGCCCATGCCAAGGTACAATTCTGCAGCCCCCCTTGGCTTGTGTTGCAGCTTCCAGCGCATAAATCAGTGCCTTCAACAGTTGTTTTCCGCGCAGACAAAATGAATTGTCGTATCGCTACTGCTTCCTACAAGCATCATCAGCGCCGGCGAGGCTTACCGTCTGCTCCTGGACTCGCAGTACTGTCTCCCCGTCCTCCTCGCCTGCTGCCCCTCCCACGAGCATAGCCACGACTGGGTGTGCTTGGCATCTGATTGCTACCATGCAGTGCAATTCCGTCCTCGCTTTGCGATCTGGGGCGCCGGCGCTGGTGCCCCCCACGGTGCCCCCCTGCACCTCGCCGTCTGTTGTTGAAAGCTTCTCCCGGCACCAAGCCGAAATGGCCAGCACTACCACTTTCACCTGCATGGGTGACTTGGCCACCCCCTGCACCATCTTTGGATGGCATTCCGCCCCCCCAAACGCTGGGATTCATGCTCGCCAGCGCTGCCATGCCCTGCATACTCCACCCCATTTTCTGCATAGCCCCAGCCAGAGTGAACCCCCCCGTGCCTACACTACCGCCCCCTTCCATAGACAAAGCACTGCCCCCCAGTGCTTGCTGTGGGGGTGCCGCTTTGGCACTTGTTGAGCGCCATTCAGGGCTTGCAGGCGGCTTTGGCGCTGGCGGCGCTTGCTCCGCAGCTGTGCTGGAGGCCGGTGGAGGCCTGTACTGCATGCTGGCAGTGGGCATTGACGCGCTCTGTACCAGCAGACTATCACCTTCCGGTAAGCTGTGCAGTGCACTGGCGGGGCTGCCCAGGGGAAGCAGCTGGTTGGGGAACTGCTCATGCCTCCGATGGGGGGGATGACTGCCGGAGGCACCCCCCCCTCTGCTGCGTCCATTGCCCTGTGCACTGCCTGATGCAGGGTGAAACCACATGGCACTGTCTTGTGCAGGATACGGCAGGCTGCAGTGGGAGTGGCTGGGGCCGCCCCTGCAAAACGTCACTGCCATCGCATACGCCTCCATGAGCACCCCACACAGCCGATCGATCATGATCCGTGGGACTTCAGTGCCGTCGTGTGCCACTGCCATGCTCTCGTACTCCCGCCCCTCAGCGCCGCGCTTCCGCCTGATGCGCAGGGGGTGGAAGCCGCTCACTGCCCAGGTGGGCCCATGCTCCGCCATCAAGTCGTGCACCAGCGCGTCCACCGGGAAGCACTTGATCCACCCCCCGCCGGGCTTCCCGTAGTGCCCCTGGTTGTACTTGAAGGTCAGCTTTGCCATGTTGTGCACGCTTTGCAGGGAGGGGACAAGAAACTCACCCACGGGGGGAAGCAGCCCCAGGGGATTCCCGGCGCTCACCGCTGCTTTGTGCCCCACCAATGTTGCTGCAGCACCAGCAGCCTGCGGTAGAAGCTCCGTGGGCACAGGTGCCTCCTGGCTGCCATCGTCACCTGGAGTCACGTGAGCCACCGGCGTCACCAGCGCACCCTTGGCGGCAGATGCGGCTTTATCGTCCCAGCCTTCCGCAGAGCGATTTTTGCGTGACGATGCGGCTGGTGAGATGGGCACTTGCTTGGTGGCAACACTGCTGTCCCTCGACTGTGCGTCCATGACGTAGCTGTGCTCGGCTTCAGCCCTGAAATCTTCGTCACCGGCGCCCAAGGCGGAGGCCGCAGCAAGGGAGGGGGCAGCCATACTGCTGCGAGTATGCTCATTGACGCCTGCGGTCGCAACTGCTGGTGGCGTCATGGCTACGTGTGCAGAATCCAAGTCAATGTGTGTGGCGGAGGGGGGGGGGCTCATGGGCATGAAGGGGGGGGTGGAAACCCCAAGTGGGGAGGCATGCGGGTCTTCACTATATACTTTGCGCCTGTTGCCAGCTGCAGGCGCCTCCGTTAGCCGCTGCCCAGGGGGGCTAAACGTGACGGTGGTGGCCATAGACACCCCCCCTGGCACACGGGCAGAGGCAGCACCTGTCGCTGAGCCGTGCTTGAGGTGCTGCAAGCCCAGTGCGTAGTGCAAGAAGGTGCCTGGCATGGCCATGTCGTTCCCTGTCACGCCCAGAGCTGCAGCGTGGGACAGGTGGGACTGCAGGGCTGCAGCCTGCTCCCCTAGATACGACAAGAGCTGGCCAAAGTGCCACCCAATGATGAACGCGTCATCATCAGGCATGTGTGTTTTGGCCCCTGGACACGCCTTGGCCAGCACGTTGCGGCACAGGGCTTTGGCGCTGCCCCAGGGGGCTGGGAGAAACTGGTGCCGCCTGGCCCGGCCCGCAGTCAGCAGGGAGGTGGGCAGGCCGCACACCAGAGAGCGCACATCCACAGGGGGGATGAAGCTGCGGGGCTCCTCTTCAGAAGCACTGCTGTCTTGCGACATGCCGTCACTGCGTGCCGAGCGGTTTGTTAGAGGCGGGGCAGCAAGCTGTACTGCCAAGTAGAAGTTGATGAACGCGATGTCAAAAGCGGCATTGTCGGTTACAAGATAGAAGTCCCCCATGACCGGGTGCGCACAAATAGTTGAATACCAGTTGTTAAATGCCCGAATGGCGTCTTCAGGCTCAGCGGCGTCGGTTTGTAGCTGTGCAGACATTTGGGGTGCGCAAAAGCTACTTCCGGGAGACTTCTTGGCAAACTGCTCTCCACCAGTATGAACCACATGAGAGCCACTGAACAGTCACAACGAATCTTCAGGCCAACAATTAATAAGTTCTCACCTTGGTCAAGATTTGTGCATGTGGCTCCCAAAATTGCCTCAGGCAATTCGGTTCAAAATCTTGCGGGTGTTTCACTTTGAATGTCCATAAACCTCTCTCTACTTCCTCAACTTCATATGCAGCATTGATCCGAATCACACTGGCCCCAATTGCAACTAATTTGTCAACCCCCAACCTATCGCCGGTCGTTTCCACATCCAGGGCCTGTGCATGTGCACTGTAACCCAGCAGCTCAGCTCATTGGCGTGTTGTGGACTTACCATTACGTAAGCGGGGAGAGGTACTGCTGGCAAGCTTGAGTCATCATACTGCAGCGTCGCAAAGCGGTTAAATGGTGGTGGTGTCTCCATGCTGCGCAGGCTTCATGCAGTCGGGATGTACACCACACGGCAAAGCGGCTGGGTAGTTTCACTGGCCTTGTGCCGCCCGCATCGAAGGGTGGATGCCAATGCTCCTGCTTGCATAAATGCGGCACCACAGATTGTGGCCCGCAAACTGGTAACATATTATTCCTCATGCAGTGGCAATTGGCGCGTCACAGCCCTGTCTACTCCTGGGCAGTTTGAGGGGGCTGGCCTTCAGCCAGCTCGCTACTATTCTCGCATGCGGAGAAATATGAATCCTCGAAACACACGCAGTCTTGCTCCATACAAGCAGAAGATACACCTAATCGAAGCGTACAAGAGTCAGCTGGCCTACACCCGCGCGAGGAGGCCGCCCCGTAGCAGCACCGACTGCACCGCCTGGTGCAGTCTGGACAGGCCATCCACCAGGGGGAGGCTGTCTGAGGAAGCAGCGCTGGCGCTGCTGTCATCGGTCTGCCCGCTGCGGTCCCAGTCCAGCGCGGTGCTCTGTCGGCTGGCAGTGTCCGCCAGAGAGGCGGCCAACTGCACTGCGCCAGCCAGGGAGGCCACCTGCTGCGCAGCCTGGGACAGTGCGGCCCGCGAAGACTTCACGTGGTACGTGTAGGTTTCCAGGTGTGTGAGCACCGCAGGGATTGCCGCTGGCTGCGACGCCAGGGCGCTGGCAGCTGTGCTTGGGCGAGCATCCCTGGGCATCACGCCGGCTGCGCCCACAGCCAGAGCGAGCGGCGAAGCCATCCGAGCGGCACAAGGCAAGCCCTGGCTGTGCTCCGTTTGTGCTTGGGCAGACAGAAGAAGGTGCACGCGCTGCAGCTCTGCGTGTACTGCTGGCTGCAGCGCTGACAGTGCTGCCCGCAGTTGAGCTGTGACCATTGAGCTGGCAGGCGAGCTTCGTCGCTCGCTGTTTGCAGGCAAGGTATTTTGCTGATTCTGCATGCTGCTTTTTGTAATTCGTCCATGCGTCAATTCTTCATATTCCTGCAGGCAAAATCTAGTTAATCAGCATCAGCAGCTCTTGATGCGTGCGTTGTCAACATCAAAACAAGCCACAAATACAAACGTCAGGCAATCGTGTTTTCACTCACCTGCCATTTTCGAGTCTGTTTCACATCTTGGTACCTCGGGCAAGGCAGTCGTTTTTGCTTTCGAAGTGGAATCCAAATTCTTTTGCGTCCATTTGTAAACCTGCTAAGACAATCGTGACCAATCGTGGATACGTCACACAAAATGTGATGCCGATGTGGGGTTTGCATCAGCATGAGCGAGCAGGCAAGTGAATTGAAGACACCGTCTACAACATTTAGCTTTGCAACTCACCAGTTTGTTACTTGACGAGCGCTTATTTCACAGACAACAGCAAGCTGCGCTTTTTCCTGCGAAAATTCGTGGATGGAGTGGATATCAGCAAGAGCGCGCAGCCGCTCAAGCAGATGAAAAAACTTCACACAACACAAAAGCAAACTTGATGAAGTTCATGTGGTGACACTGACTTGCAGCATGCGCTTCTAAAAAGTTTTGGTGAAGTTGATTTGGCTGATGCCAACTTCACCACCTATCACTTCGCCTCTACTCACCTCAGGTGTAGGGTATGGATAATCAAAATGCTCCTCACTCAGCATCCAGTTCTTCAAAATTTGAGTTGCGTGATTTGAAAGCTTGGATGGGCCGTCGTCTTGCTCCCATGAGCGGCGTGATTTTGATGCTGCTTGACGAATCACGCTGCCATCATCTTCACTGTCGCTTCGAGTTCGTTTGGCCATATTCGTTTGGGGCTTTGCTGAATGCCAGACAATGCTTTGCTGTGGTAAAATTTGTTCGTTGAAATTTTGTTTTGGCAACTGAACCTTGCTACGCACGCGTGTGCGCTTGGAGACGGGCCCCCCGCTGAAAGGGGCAGCACGTGACAACATCAGTTGATCGTTATCACGCAAAACTGCGTCCCCCCAATACACAAGCGCACAGCTATGCAACAAGCACCACTGCTCCTTATTGGTTCATCCCTCCGTCCCCTCGCATTCATCTCGGGTTTGCCGGGAAGGAGGCCCTCTCTGAAGAAGGAGCAGGCAGGGCTGACGGAAATTCTGTTGCTTTGTTTTCTAGGCATGTGACGACCTGCATGATGGTGGGTCAATGTTCTCGGTGCTGGCTGCACCTGCTCAGTTTTCCTCGTATATCGTTCTTGTCGAGCTTGACAGACTCTCCGTTCTTTTGGCAGTATGTGACACCCTGCTTGCTCAATGCCTGACACAACGTCCGCATGCAACTCGTTTTGGCAACAGCCGGAGAGCAAACAGAAGACAATTCATTCGGAGAAAAAAACAAATTACAACATCAGCAACCACGCAATTTCCAGATTTGAATACCCTTTTTGCTGAGGAGCCTGCAGCCCGTGGTCACGTGATGCAGCCGCAGTGTGTCCCGTGTCAGGGGTTGTGTGCGTGTGGTAATTGCTGGCTTCATGTTAACGTTACCCCATTTAATCCCTGATGATACAAAGTGACCCTCCGGTCGAAGCCCACTCGTCGCACCAGCAGCTCTCTGCTGCTGGGCCTCCCCCGCCCCCCCCTGTCCTCTGTCCCCTGCCCCAGCACCGTGCTGCAGCCTACTCATCGTCCAGCCCACACACCAGCGCGCCCCGTTTAAGCCCCGGCTATTTGCTGCTAAGTCGCCGCTTGTTGGTCTCGGGTGCTGACCTCATGAGGTGCCTGGCCCGGGGAAGGGGGGTCTCCTCCCAGAAGGCATTGAACTTTCGCAGAAACCAATATCAGCCCATTCGCACAGACCCAGCCAGCATCAGCTTTCTCGAGCGAAAAAAAGTCACGCATTTCTGGGTGCCTCTGCGTAAGACTGAAACCCCCTGCATTTATCAGCCCCATGGGGTAGATAACCCCCCCCATTTTGTCGTCGGCCGGCCGGCCGAAATACTGGCTGGGGTCACAAGAGCTCAGTCGTCGCATGCGAGAACTATGGTTTAAACGTGCTTCCTGTGGCTACCGGAGGGTAAGTTTGGCCGTGGGAACTTTCTTGGGGTAACCAGTGCAGTTATATGCAGAGGCAATTGAACAAATTGTGCCATTTACGGGAACATTAAGTGCTGAGATTTTACCAGAGATGTGATGCTATTCAACTTGCGAGCCGTGCCTTTGAGGCTTGCAATGCAAATGCCACCATGCAGTGGTGCTGCGGATATTGCTCATTCGCCAAAGTGCGCCGCGCGTGGCTGCAGTTGCAACGCAATCATCTTCCGTCTTGAGCATAGGTATACTGATTCTTATTAGTGATCATATCACGGCATATAACCCACAGGCACGCAGCACTGTCATGTATTCCGCTGAGCATGCTTCATGCAAAGCTGCCGTTGGCTCACCCGACGAGCTGCAGCGCCGCCATGCACATCCAAGCAGTTGCATGCATCGACAAGCCACTTACCACACAGCGCGATAATTTTGCTGCTTTACGCAGCTCCCACACACCGCATGCCTCGACTGGAGTCGTATCTGATGCTGCTGGGCGAGCCCTTCACTGCATACCCATACACCGCCACGTGCACAGACCATGCCCCCGCACTAGGCGCCGCCTGGCACAGCAGGACGCTGCTGGCACTAGAGCCCATCAGACTGCCCTCAGGCGACACAAATGGGCAGCCCACCAGCATGCCCCCCCGGGACAGCGTCACTGCATGGCGCCGCCAGCAGCGGCACTCACATCCTTCCAAGACAGCATAGCTGGTACAGTGCTGCGGTGGCCAATCGCACCATCACACTTGCATGACTCCTTGCAGCCACCCTGGAGCCCCACTGCACGACGGTGGGCACAGGATGGGGGTGGGGGTTGGGGGCCCGGTGGTGGCCGCCTCCAAGGCCGCGATCCAGCTGAGACCTGCACGACAGCTGTCTGGCTGCTGCCGTCGCTGCCCCAGGTCTCGCCTGCCACACGCACAGGAAGCAAGACGTGTCCATTGCCCTCATTTCCCAGGCCGATTTGACCGTGCATCTTCCACCCCCAGCACCGCAGGGAGCCGTCCACAGGGATGGCACAGCTATGGATGGCACAGCTATGGGCTCTCCCAGCTGATACGTGCTGCACTGGTAGCATTCCAAGTGCACTGCCCCACTCCAAGTGTTTCACCTTGAGGGGGGTAGAAGCTGGTGGCAGTGACCCTACTCCCAGGCGCCCCCAAACACCCTTTCCCCATGCCCAAAGAGACCCGCCATGTTCAAGAGCCATGGCGAATTCGCCGCCAACGGACACTTGGGAAATGTGCACCCCTCGGCTATCATGGGCAAATACAACTCTTGTGGGTCTGCTGCGATGAAAATTGTTCCCTGTGCCCAGCTGCCTGTCGTTGTTGCGGCCCCAACACCAAACGCTGCCATTGAATGCCAAGCTGCAGTGTGACCAGTAAGCTGCACTCACACTGGTCCATTTTGGACAATCCTCCAGATGAACACCAAATTGTGTTATGGACAATGGCTCTGCTGAGATTGTCGGAAAAGGGCCAACGCCGAGCTGGCCGTGTTCACTGTTTTGCCCCTCATGGACCACAACCTTCAGGAAGGCTGCCAGTCAGCAGAAGTAACCGACCGCAAATATTTGCAGTACGAACCTTGAGACTTCATTGGGGCGTTTTGCCCCCACATTGCTGGTCTGCATTGCTGATGGATCCTGCAGTGAGCTTGCGAGCTCTGGCAGCTGCTTTGCCCTTCCAGCTTCGACTGAGGTTGCATCCCGCTGCAACACTGCAGGAGTCTGCTCGTGGAAGCAATTCATGAAACATGTGCCCCTTCAAACATTTGACTCGCCTACAAAGTTGTCTTTGGCTGCTCGGGTCTGAGCTGTGGGATTGGTGTGCGATCGTATACAGACTACCTTTTGCCGGGGAGCTCATTGGTCGGCTCACCGTGCAAACTCTAAGCACCAACTCGACATGCTGCAATTGCACTGGGGTGTCCATTGCAGGCGTCAGGCTGTCTGATTCTGCAACTACAGCCAATCCGCAAGGCTGTACACAGCCCTGCTGTACACTGCGCAGGCTTGCTGCATGTGTCCCCCACAGCTGAAGGGGCTACAGGGGGGGGGGGGGGGTCACCACACTGTGAGGGCTGGCGCATCTTGGCGGCCAGCTCAAGGCCCCAAGCACGCATTTCGGGCTTGACGGCTGCGCGGCTGTGCTGGCTCTAACGCCGTGTATTACTATCGTTAGAATGGGTGAATACAATGTATTGCGGAGGGCCCTAGGGTGAGACTGCAACAAGCCGGGAGCTATTTGTGCACATGCTTGCCCGCCCAGAGGGCGTCGTACACAGTGACTGCACGAGGGAGAGTTGCCACTTTGGTCGCGAATTGCACAAGAAGAGGTCGCTTGTAATCATGCGCAAGTGCAGCCCCGTTGCACTAGGCAGCAGTGTTCAAGCGGCGTGCCTACGTCATGGTGTTTCCACAGATGCCAACCAGTTCTGGGCACGACACGCTGTGAAATGCAATCGGTAGATCCCGTGCATCCACATATGCTGCCGGGTGATCGCAGGGCACTTCACTGTCGCTGTACCACAGGTCGGTCTCCTCCTCGTCTTCCTCCCGCACCAAGACGGCCATGCACCCCCCCTCCCCCAGCGGCGCCACAGACAGCGCGACCTCCACCGAAGCAGCGGCAGACAGCACATCCTGCGGCAAGATATAGTCCCCCAAGCCAATGCTGTCCCCCACGCCAGCCCCCAGCGTCAATCCAGACTGCATCAACCAGTGGTTCACGCGCACGGCGTGGCGCAGCCTAGCCAGGCGCCGCTGCAGCTTCCCAAGGGCGTCGGCCGCGGGGTGTGCCCGCAGCTTTTTGACATTCAAATCTGTGTTGCTCAAGCCGTCCAGCACCACCCCCACCAGCACCGCAGGCGACAGCACCATTCCCCAGCCAGGCACCTGCACTGTGACAGCCACCAGTGCCTCCTGCTCGGTTGCGGGCACCCCATCCAGCACCCCTAGTCCATACCGTTCGCTGGCATTCCATGCCATGACGCGAGCATCGTCGCTATGAAGCCAGTGCACGTTGTCCATATACACTCTCTCATACGTGGGCACCTCGAACCAATGGGGCTTGCGGCCGAGCAGTTCGCCTACTGTATGTGTCAGATCGCCCACTGTGCAAATGGCATCAAATGCCCACACTGGCTCGGCAGTCAGGGCGGCCAGGGCCGCAGACTGGCCGGGCAATACTGACTCACATTCTTGCAGCAGAGCGGCCGCAGCCACCGCGGCCCCCCGCACTCCAAGTGCACACTGATGCCGCCACAGCTGCGGCCGCGGTGCGTGCTCGGGCGCAGTAGTGTGTGGCACTGATGCATGTACCTCGTGCAGCAGTAACGCAATGTAGGTGACGGCAGGCACCGTGTCGCCTGCAGCCACAGCGGCAGCTTCTGCAGCTAGCACTGCTGCCACGGCGCCCGCAGCTGGCTCGTCACCCGGCCCATCTAAGCCGCCGCCCCACTTGCGTGCTGCATCCACCAGCACCCCCCACGCTGCGCCCGCTGCTGCGTGGCAGCCCACGGCCGGGCGCACTGCCACGACAGTGTCATGCACCACGGCCAGCAAATCCACGTCGGGAGTGGCCACTTCCGCCAATGGCAGTGGCGGACTATCAGGTGCCATCTGAGCTAGTGCATTGTACGCCACCATGAAGCCTGCGCCTCCCTTGGCGAGAGTGGGCTGCAGTTGGCGTGTTGGCCACAGCAGCTTGTCGCGCAGGTGCTCAAGGTGGGGTCGTGGGACACACTGTACCTCTTGCGACGCAGTCCAAGCAGGAAGGACACCAGCAAATGAATCGCCTACATTATGCAGCGTCTCTCCTGCTGCAATCTCAGTCGCAACTCTTGCTTCGCCAAGTGTTGAAGCGAAGCACAGGGAAAGCACTAGGACTATGAGCGTGCTGGCAAGCATCGTTGGAGCAAAGAACAGAAAAAAGCCAACTTTTCATGTGCTGTTTTCCTCACAGTTTGACCTTGCTGCTACCTAAATCTGCTGCAGATGAAAATCCAGCCAGCTGCGCAGGCTGCTGCATCTGATGAGACTTGCGGTGAGCAATGCACCCGAGACGAGCAACTCTCCGAAGAAGCAAAAGCGAAATGAGCACAAGAGTTCAACTGAAGTTATCAGACATTGGAATTATCGTCTTAGAGTGACACAGGACATGCCTGTGCGCTGTTGCCACCCCCCACGATGCATGTGGCAACACATTGGACAAGAAATATCTTGTTGGCGCTGTTTGTGCTTGTGCTTCGGCAGCCCTGGCCAGTCCAGCAAACTACGAAGTACCACAAAGTATGCATTGCTGACTATAACAGACCACCTTCTCTTCAAACTGCAGCTGCAGAATTGCAGAATTGCATGTGTGGTGCTCTAGCCCCTACTGCTAGTCGTTGCAGTGAGGCGATGCTCCCCACCTTGACAGCCGGCGCTCATCGTCGGCGCTTCTTGCCAGAGGCGCCACTCTGTACATCCTTCTGCGCCTCAGCTGCCACAGCCTTTGCAGCGGATCGGCTGCGCTTGGCAGATCCCCGCTTCATGGTGGAGGCGGTCACGTCATGGAAGCGTGCGATGCTCTTGCTGCCGCCACGCCCAGACATGGACCGGGGGTCCAGTGCAACGTACGCAAAGGGCTCGAACTTGGAACCCTTACGCTGTACGTCTCCCTTGGCTTTCTTCCCGCGGTAGGTGGCGCCGCTGTACGTGCCGGCGGCGCCAGCGGCAGCGGACGCTGCACCCTTCCCGTGCTGGTGGGGGTTCTTCAGCCCCCAGCCTTGCTTGGAGGCCATGCCGGCGGCGTCGGCGCTCTCTGGGGCCACACGGTCCTCCGGGGCGTCATAGCTGTCGTCGCTGTCTTCGTCATCGCCCGCCCCCAGGGCAATACGGATGCGCCCATCAGCAGACAGCGTGATGCCGTCGCCCACAGACACGTCCCCACCCTTCCCCGCGGCTGAGCGCTGTGTGCCGGCAGCCCCAGCAGCTGCCTGTGTCTTCCATGCCGCCAGCTTGCTCGGGTCAGTCCCCACCACATTCCGCACCGCAGTGGGGGACAGCAGGTCAAGGGGCTCCTCGCTGCCCTCGGCGATCCAGGCATCGTCCCCTGCGCCGCTGCGCCCTCGGCGCTTGCGCTCAGCGCGACGGCCGCCGCCCACCACCGCAAACAAGTCCTCATCGTCGGGCACATTTGCAGTTACCCCTGTGAAGGACGACGCTCCAGCACTGGCTGACGTCATCCTGTCTTCCAAGTCGGCGTCCTCCTCAGCCAACAAGGCGTCGAAGCTGAGGGGGGCCCCCTTGTCACCCCTGCGCCCCCCCCGGGAGGACGCTGCCGAGACGACACTGCCGCTGTCCCCGCCGCCGCCGCCGCCCAGCTGCGCATCGTCATCCTCGTCATCGCTGCCGCCGTCAGCGGCACCAGTGGCCACCGCCATGGCCTTGGAGGCTGCCGACCTGGCGGCGTTCTTCTTGCGCCCCTTGCGGGCAGCTGCCTTGACAATGCCCTTCAGCAAGGCTGCGTCGCCCTCTGGGATGTGGGGGGCGATGGCGTCGGCGCCGAACTTGCGGTGCAGCTTAAGCACAAGCAGCTTCACTGCGGAGCGGGTCTTGGTGCGCAGTGTGTCTGACGGCAGCGCCATGACGCCCCGGAGGACAGCGGGGATGACTGGGCCCACCGTGGCGGGCGGGAAGGCCACCACAGCGACCTTGGCCAGGGTAATGATGGCTCGCATCACTTCGGGGGTGGCAGCCGGCACTAGTGCCAGCACCGAGTGCAGCAGGGCGGGCAGCGCGGCGGACATCTCCGGCAGCGCCGCGAACTCGTACATGATGCGGCTCACGCAGTGCACGGTGGCAGCGACCATGGGCCCCAGCTGGGAGGTAAGGCCAGCAGTAACCAGGGGCAGAGCTGTGCCCACAAGCGCGCCTCCGCTCAGCTCAGTGCGGGGGGCGTCATCATCGGCGTCATCGTCACCAGCTGCTGCGCCAGCAACACCCCCCCCGACCTCTTGGCCGAGGGCCCCCACGGTGGCGGGCACCTGCGCCAGCGCGTACACCAGTGTCAGCAACAGCGTGAATGCCGCTGCCCGGGCCTTTGTATTTGCGTCCTTTGTGCACAGCATGACCTCCCCCACCATGCCGGCCATAACCTCCCGGTCAGCGGCGGCCAGGGGGTCCATGGCACCCACCAGCGCCTCCAGGCACCGCAGGCGGGCCTTGCGGGCGGAAGCAGAGACGTCGAACAACGAGTCACGCATCAACACCACGATGTCGTTCTTGGCGCCCTCTGTGTCCAAGAACGCCGGTTGGCTGGTCAGCAGCGCCAGCAGCACTTGGTAGCTGCGCTTCTGCTGAGTGGGCAGGGCAGACTCCGCCATGGCTGGCCGGATGGTGCGGTACAGCTCAGCGGCCTGCGCCGGGGTGAGGCGGGGCACCAGGGTGAGGGACAAGGACAGCAGAGCAGTCATGCGGGTGAGGGCATTGGCCACAGCGGGTGACTCCGCCGCCAGCAGCCCCAGGCGTTTCTTGTTCAGCTTGGGCACGGTGCCAGTTGATCCCTTGATGAGGCCGGAGGCACGGGCGGCAGTGACAGCCTCCCCCACCGCACTTGACACTGTGGCCAGCGCTGCAGCGGTCCTGCTCATGAGGCGGGCCGTGAATGAGGCCACCAGGTCCTCTGGGGCAATGCAGATGTACGCCGCGATTGCGTGCAGGACACGGGTGGCACGGGTGGAGCTGCGGGCGCCCACTGTGCCCACTACTGTCTCGTACACATTGAAGAGCACAGGCAGGTAGCGCCCAGCCAGGGCAGCCACGGCGACCAGGCCTGCCTCCGCTTCTGCTTTGGTGAGGGTGGGCGTGTGACCCCCAACCCCCATGGACGCCACAAGCACAGGGTGGCGAGCCTCAGCTGGGGCCCCTGCAGACAGGTCCCCTGTCCCGGGGGTGTCGCCCTTCTGGCCGTAGCCCATGGCGCTGGCACCCTCCACCCGGGTGCCGCCGCGGTGGCTGGATCGCCCAGCCGCCCACATGTCAGTGCCGGAGCCAAACACGCTGGCGCCGCCACCACGCAGGATGGAGCCTTCGCCCAGTACGCTGCCAGCAACACTGCCTGCCCACTTTGAGGTGACTGTGAAGCCGCCCACCGTGGAGGCGTCATCGTCCAGCCCGGGGGCAGATGCCACTAGGCCCATGTACGCGGGGCGCACGGGGGGGGAGAGCCCAGCGGCTAGCCGCAGGCGTGTGATGAGCGTCTCGATGGCGCTGCAGATGTGCGCAGGCACCTCTGGGTAGCGTGGGTCGGCTTTGCTCAGGGCGCCCGTCACGGTGCGCCCCAGCACAGCGCCGAAGCCTGTGGGGACGTCGCTGGGGCACTGGCACAGCAGTGGGAACAGCGCCCACACACGCCCCGCACGTGAGCGCAGGGCACGGGCATTGGAGTGCAGCCCTGCGTCATCTGCAGCAGTGGCAGCTGCCTCAGCCGCCCGTGCGGCGTCCAGCAGTGTCCCCGTGAACAGGGACAGCTCACAGGCCACGTACTTTGCGTGTTGTCGCAGCAGACGCAGCAGCCACGTGCGCTCATCTGCAATGCCAATGGGGATGCCAGTGCCTAGGCGGGAGTCTGTGGTGGTGCCCTCCACCAGGGCGGCAGCGGTTTCAGCAGGGGAGGCCCCCCCGACAGGCTCAAGGGGCACCACAGCCAAAAACGCCCGAGGGCCCAGGCTGCGCAGGGCAGAGCCCATGATGCGCCACAGGATGCGCTGCAGCAGGCCAGCCATGCCGCCCAGGGCCGCGTCCAAGGTGATGCTGGGCTTTGGGGGTTTAGGGGCCCTCCGGCCGCTTCGCCGCCCCCTCTCTTTGTCGCCCCGGGTGTACTGTGTGTCGTCATCGTCCAGGTCTGCTGCTGCAGCTGCTGCAGAGGCGCCACGCACAGACCCGGGGTCGGCAGCAGGCGCTGTTGCGGCGATGAGGGAGGCGCGCAGGTCCACCAGGGCCAGCAGCACCCGGCTGAGCAGGGGGGCTGCGGCCAGCCCCAAGTGACGCAGCACCACTGCCAGCAAGGGCAGCGCAATGGGCCACGCAGGCTGGAACTTCACAGCCATGAGGCTCTCAATACAGGCCACGAGGGCCCCCGTGGGGGAGCCAGCGGCGCCGGGGGGCAGGGGGGTGCCTAGGGGGGGAAAACCCACAAACGCCACGTGGGGCGCCGAGGAGGCGTCCAGGGCGGTGCCTGCAGCCTGTGCAGCTGCCCGCACAGCTGACAGCGTGGCGCCCACACTGGGGGCGGTGATGGTCGCCAGCACAAGGGAGCACAGGGCGTTGGCCGTAGCCACGTGCACTGCTGCCCGCTCCGAGAGGAATCCCTTGAACAGGATGGGCAGCGCGGCCACTAGGGCTGCATCTGTGCGGGGGGTACCTGGGCCGTCTCGCCCCAGGAGGGTCTCTGGGAGGCCATCTGCTGGGTGCAGTCGCACAGGACGCCCTGCCAGCCCAGAGAAGGCGCCAGCCGTGGAGGCATCGCTCTCGGCGCCCCCGGATGCCGCTGCACCGGTACCTGGCGCGTTGGATTCCTTGTCGAAGACAGCCAGGTCGCCCCCCACGTCGCCCAGGTGCCCCAAGACATTGGTGCCTGCTGCGGCTGCAGTCACGGCGCCGGCATCGCCCTGTCCTGCAGCAGTTTCTGCTGCTGCCAAGCGCACCAGCACTGCTGAAAGCAGGTACTGGTACGCCGCAGCCGGCCCAGGATCGTCTTGGTTGGGCGCCAACTGCACCAGCGTGCTGGCCAGGCGCTGCAGTAGCCCCAGGGACAGCTGGGCACTGGGCGCTTCCACCACATTCATCACCGTTCGCAGGGCCAGCAGAGTCAACTTGGAGCTGCCCAGGGCAAGCAGCTTCAAAACTGCCTCCAGCACAACTGCAATGCAGGACGCTGGCAGGAGTGGCAGCGCCAGGCGCATGAACGACAGAGTGTGCACAGACTGCACTGAGTCTTTCAGCGTTGTGGATGCAAGGATATTCTCAAAGAACTGCACGCTGGTCGTGGTCAACACAGTCTCAGAGCGCTTTGATAGACTGGCATGCTTTCTCAAAATGCGGTGCACGCCGTTTTGCGCAACGCGGCGCACGCGGTCTCTTTGATCAACACACAAATTCAGCAAGGCTCCGAAGAGGCCAAGACGCTCAGCGGCACCCCACGACCCTGCGTCAATATCCAGGGCATTGAGGCAGCTGCTCAAAGAAACAACCACGCTTCGAAGTGTATCCGCATTGGAGCCGATCGTCTTTGACTGCGTGTGAGTTGAAGTGCTCGTGTGATTCAGTCGCCTCAAAGCAACGCAATTTCCGCACCTGGACAGCTGCTGTGAAGAGTGCTGTGGTGGTGTCCGCGTGTGAGCGTAGCACTCCTGGCGATACAAATGGCACTACAATTGACAATAAGTAGAAGACCTGCAAATAAAAGCTGAATGGAGCACTGCCAAGTGTTGCGTAGAGGATCCACGAAAGTGAACACTCGCGTCTGAGCCATGTTCAGATTCCGCAGATGCCAGCACAGTCCGGGCAATAGCACGCACCTCTTTGGCTTTGCTGGCCCCGGCGCCCTCCAAAAGTGCTAAGATTCCAGATAGATATGCCTCTGGGGCGACTGGTGGCTGTAGCTTCAGTGCAAAGCATATACCATCCAGCAGCGTCACGACGGCACGCAAAGTCTCGTCGCCATTGCTAGCTGCGACACGAAGATTATTCAGCTTGGTGTGCAGGGCCGAAGCCGCTGCGCTGCCTGAACCCTCCATGACCGACGCTATACACTATGTATACCGTGCAGGGTTGCAATAAAAGTGTTTCTTGGGATCACCTGCCTGCCTGCCTGGCTGTGTGAGGCCACGCAAAAAAGCTGATACCGCTAGTAGGGGGGCAGCACTCATTCCCCACGCTTGCCAACAAATCAATGGTAGTCAATTCACACACGAAGCACATTTCACACACACCCCTTTACTGTGCTGCCTCCTCAGGGGACAGCTTGCTTGGGTTGCGCATGGTCATGATCTTCAGCTCGGTGAAGTGCTCGTCAATGGCGTACTTGACTCCCTCGCGGCCCAGGCCAGAGTCCTTGGTGCCGCCGTACGGCTGTGAGTCCACACGGAAGGAAGGCACGTCGCCCACCACCACGCCCCCGGCGTCAATGTGCTCATACGCGTAGAATGCTCGACGGAAATCATCCGTAAACACACCCGCCTGCAGTCCGAAGTCGGAGTCGTTCACCATGTCAATGGCCTGCTCGAAGGTGTTGTACGGCTCCAGGATGGCAATGGGGCCAAAGGCCTCCTCCTTGTACGCCTTACAGTCGTGCGTGACGCCTTCCAGGAGAGTGGGCCAGTAGAAGGACCCCTCCCGCTTGTGACCCACCACCACCTTACCCCCCTTAGACAGGGCTTCCTCCGTCCACTCGTGCATGCGCTTGGCGTCAGACTCGGTGATGAGGGGCCCCACAAATGTGTCTTCGTCCAGGGGGTTTCCCACTTTGAGCTGCGCGGTGGCAGCGGCGAGACGGCGCTTCACTTCAGCGTACAGCGTAGAGCGAATGAGGATGCGCTGCACACCCACACAGGACTGCCCGCTCTGGTAAAAGGCGCCCATGACGACGCGGGAGACAATGTCGTCGATGTTGGTGACAGTGTCCACGACCACTGCGGCGTTTCCGCCCAGCTCCAGCACCACTGGCTTCTTCCCCGCGCGGGCCTTCATGTCCCACCCCACACCAGGGGAGCCCGTGAAGGAAAGCAGCTTGAAGCGGGGGTCAGTAGTGAATGCGTCTGCGTGCTCACGGGGGCAAGGGAGGATGGAGAAGGCGCCCTCCGGCATGCCAGCTTGCTCCAGGGCGGCACCAATGATCAAGGCACCAAGGGGGGTGCGGGAGGCCGGCTTCAACACAAAGGGGCACCCTGCCGCGATGGCGGGGGCGATCTTGTGCGCTGCAAGGTTCAGCGGGAAGTTGAAGGGGGAGACCATGGACACTGGGCCCACGGGGAACTTGCGGACAATGGCCTGGTAGCCGTCGGCACGCTTAGAGATGTCAAGGGGGGTCCACTCTCCGTTGATGCGGGTGGCCTCCTCGGCCGCCTGCTGAAAGGTGTCGATGAGACGCCCCACCTCGCCCCGGGAGTCCTTGATGGGCTTACCTGCCTCCAGAGCAAGACTGTTGGCCAGCATGTCGAAGTTGTCCTCGAAGTACTTCACACAGCTGAGAAGGATGCGCTTGCGTTCGTAGGACGCCAGGGCAGCCATTGGCTTGCGGGCGGCGTGGGCTGCGGCAATGGAGGTCTCAATGTGCTCCGCGGAGGCCAGAGGCACGGAGGCCACCAGCTTTCCGTTCATCTTGTTGTGCACCTTCAAGTCTCCATTGGGGGTGACGGCCTTACCGGCCACGTAGATGGGGTACTGCTCCAGGATGCCCAGACGCACGGCATCAGGGTCACGCTCATCGCTGGGCTGGGCGCTGGAGCTGGTGCCAGAGCCGCTAGAGGGCGCAGTTTGACCCCCCTGCACCTCCTCAGAGGGGGTGGGCATGGGGCTGTCTGGTGCAGCGCTGAAGGACGGATCCCATGCTGCAGGGTCATCCAGCTTCATTTCTTCCCGAATTGCACCCAGCTTTGCCCGGAGCTCCTCCAGACCTGTGGCCAGATCCCGATCGAACTTGGCGTAGCTGATGGGGACATCGATGAGGTGCACGCCCCCCTGACGCAGCGCCTCATCCAGGATGCTGGACAGCTCGCCGGGCTTCTGCACACGATGCCCCTTGGCGCCAAATGCACCTGCATACTGCACCAGGTCAGGGTTGCCAAAGTTGAGATGGCCGCCATCCTGGAAGCCGGAGTGACTCTGCTTCCACTTGATCATGCCGTACCCGTTGTCGTTCACCACAACCACCACCAGGTTCAGCCGCAGGCGCACAGCGGTCTCGAAGTCGTTGCCGCCCATGGCAAAGCCGCCGTCGCCACACACGGTGACGACCTTCTTGTCGGGGTTCATCAGTGCAGCAGCCATGCCGCTGGGCAGACCGGCACCCATGGTGGCCAGTGCGTTGTCAAGCAGCAGCGTGTTTGGCAGGTAAGTGTCGTACCCGCGGGCAAACGCCAGTTTGTACAGGCCATTGTCCAGGGCGACGATGCCGTCATTGGGGATGACGGATCGCAAGTCCGACACCACGCGGCCAATGTGCATGGGGAACTGGTCGTCGTTGGCGGACTCGGCGATGGAGGCGCGCAGCTCGTCACGGGCGCGGTAGAAGAAGCGGAAGTCCCAGCCGTTGCTGCCACCCTTGGCGCGCACAGCGGTGGTGAGGATGTTCTTCATTTGCCACATGGCGTTGGCAATGTCGCCCACCACAGCCCAGTGGGGGCCGTAGATCTGGTCCACTTGGCCGTCGGAGTGGTTCAGGTGGATGACGGTGCGCTTGTCCCCCCCGTGCATGAATAGAGGGGGCTTTTCGATCTTGTCGTGGCCCACCATGAGGATGCAGTCGGACACGTCCAGGGCACAGTGCACGCCGTCCCCAGCACTGAGGGCAGCAGAGCCCAGGTTCTGGGGGTGGTTCTCAGACACCACCCCCTTGCCCATCTGGGTGGTCACAAAGGGGATGCCGGTCTCGTCCACGAATTTCCGCAGCATGTTTTGGGTGCTGGTACGCTGGGCGCCGGCACCGATCAACAACAGGGGGCGCTTGGCTGCAAGTACCATTTCAGCAGCAAGTTTAACGGCCTTCTCATCGGGTACAGGGCGGCGCACGCGGTAGCGAGGCAGAAGAAACATGTCCTCGGTCACTTCCAGGGCAGCAATGTCTTCAGGCAGCTCCAAGTGCGTGGGGCCAGGGCGCTGCTCAGTGGCAATTCGACATGCTTCTCGCAAAAGAGAAGGGATGCGTTGCCAGTCTTCAATCACCTTGGTGAACTTGCTGCGAAATTCCGGAGTGAGTGAAAGGGCACGCGCTTGGCGTGTTGGCACAGTTGCGCAGCGGAGTGCATGATCCTCACGTGATGGGCTTGAAGTGCTCCGAGACATCGAGCACCTGGAAAGCACCCTGCTTAGAATGGCGAATGGGTTTTTGCCCCTGCAGGTAAACGTTGTCGATTTTTGAATGGCTTCCCAAAATGTGGTGGGAGGCGACCATGCGCTCCGCAAATTCCGCGCCCAACTTACGGTGATGATCAACATTGGTGTTCCAGCCAGCATGGCATAAGCAAGGCCAGTACTTGTATTTGTAGCTCCAGGTCCAAGCGTTGTGAGACAAACAGACACCTGTGGTCAACATAAGTAAAACCGTGAAACGACGAATTGGTCTTTGCGCGGACTTACCTTGCCAGTGAGCCTGCCATACGTCGCAGCCATGAAGGTTGCACTTGCTTCATGACGGGTGGTAATCACATTGATTTGGGAACTTGTGCGCAGCGATTCCAGGAAGTCCAAGTTCTCTTCACCTGCGCGAAAATAGTCAAGGCGTGTTGAGCGGGAAATAAGAAGTCTGTCCGGAAGCCTACATACCAGGCACGCCGAAGACATATTCCACGCCCTCATGCTCCAAAGCCTCGACAAGCAGGCTGCTCGCCTTCTTCGACTTGGCCTTTGTGTAACCAGAGTATAGGTCCAAGGTGTTGCTATCGTGGCCTGTGCTCGGCGTGGGGCCGTCGCGCTTATGCTGGCCGATGACAGATTCTGCAGGAATTGCCGCACTTGCAGAGGCTACATGCTGGACAATGCTTCTCGCTTACCAGCTGCAGCCATGTTGATTTATCGATGAGGTCTGGAAATACAGAAAGGTAGGCTCCAGAAACACTGAGGCGGTGATAGTGGTCTCTAGAGGGTGCTTCGAGCAGCGGCACTTGGCTAAAAAAGCCTGTGACACCGAACGTTTGACAATGAAATCCTCGGCAGGCGAGAAAACACATACGGAAAGAAAGAAGGTAGGTTACAATCACAGCTAAATTGTATTCACACATGATCAGTGATGGTACACTTCGAAGCTCATCAGCTCATGTCGAGAATATTTGAGCCCCCTCCAATGTCAACAAAGCCCGCACACCGACAAGTCTACCGAAGTGCCAAGAAAGTTTGAAAATGTTTTCAGCAAGTCAAATTTACCGTTGTTTTTCTACCAACTCATTGGGCTTACTGCAATCACACTTGTTGCACGAGCTTGAATTTCCGTTGGAGAACTTTCCCAGTCGTCACCAGCATTACAACCGTTTTCGCTGGTACCAGCGATGGCAGCGGCAGCAGCAAGTATGTATGACATATAAACCATGAATTGCCATTATGGATCTTGCATGCACCCCGCTTGTGCAGCTGAGCAACACCATGAGGCGATTGTGAACGAGGAGTACAAAATTTGGAAGAAGAATGCTCCCTTCTTGTATGACATTGTGATGAGCCACGCCTTGGACTGGCCAAGCCTCACAGTCGACTGGCTCCCCACAAAACACCCGTAGGTTTTGCTGGCCAGCTTGCCAAAGTTGCCAGTGTGCACTGCTTGGCTGCTGTGCAGGGTGGCCGATCAAGACTACAGTGAGCACCACATGGTGCTGGGCACACACACTGCAGAGAATGAGCAAAATACATTGATGGTGGTTAAGATTCGCCTGCCCAATGAAGATGCTGAAATCGATGCGCGCAAGTATGACGACCAACAAGGAGGTGCGAAAACTATTCAAATTTTCCCGCGCCTGATGAGCCTTCACAATTTCCACCACAGAACTTGGCGGCTACGGTGGCTTGGTCGGCAAAGTTGAGACTGTTGCCAAGATGAATCACAACGGCGAAGTGAACAGGTGCGTCAAAGAACGGCGGTTTGCATGCCGGGAGTGCCCCAGGCAGCGGATTTTGCAGAGCGAGGCACTGCCCCCAAAGCGAATTTCTGATCGCCACAAAGTCTCCCACCGGAAAAGTGTACATTTATGACTATTCCAAGCACCCTTCTACTGTCGAAGCCGACGACACTGTGTGCAAGCCTCAGGTGAGTTTGCAGCGTTTGGTTTGCCGCTGCCCAGCTCACCCATGTCCTGCAGCTTACTCTGGCCGGACACACTGAGGAGGGCTACGGCCTGTGCTGGAGCAACCTGAAAGCGGGCCACCTCATTTCTGGCAGCGACGACAAGACTGTGTGCTTGTGGGACACAAACGTACGTGCCGCGCCCTGCGCTGCTTTCCACTGCGCCATGCACGCCCTCGCGCACAGGCCGCCCCCGGCGCCACAGGGGAGGTGGACCCCCTGGTGAAGTTCACAGAGCACGGCGATGTGGTGGAGGACGTGGACTGGCACCGCCACCACGAGCACCTGTTTGGCTCCGTGGGCGATGACAAACATGTGTACATGTACGTACCTGGCAGCCTGGCGATGCCGTTGCCTCTGCCTATGACCCCCCCCCCCCCTTATTTGCAGCTGGGACACCCGTACTCCCGCCAAGGCACTGCAGGCTGTGCAAGGCCACACAGCAGAGGTGAACTCCATCAGCTTTAGCCCCTTCAATGAGTTTACCCTGCTCACTGGCAGCTCAGACAAGACCGTTGCCCTGTGGGACAGCCGCAAGATGAGCCAGCGCCTGCACTCGTTTGAGTCACACACAGACGAAGTGTTCACCGTGCAGTGGGCTCCCTTCAACGAGGCCATTTTCGCGTCCAGCGGGTCTGACCGCCGGGTGCACATCTGGGACTCCAGTCGTATCGGGCAGGAGCAGACCCCCGAAGACGCGGAGGATGGGCCCCCTGAACTGCTGTTCATCCACGGCGGTCACACAGCCAAGGTGTCTGATTTCTCGTGGGAGATGAACCAAGATTGGGTCATGGCGTCTGTGTCGGAGGACAACATCCTGCAGGTGTGGCAGCTGGCGGAGAACATCTACAACGACCAAGACGACGAGGAAGCCGACGAGCCAGCAGACGACGACTTGGAGTAGCCCCCATGCACAAAGCCTTGCGCATTAATGCCCGCAAATAAAGTGCCGAATTCAATCATTATTTATATTTGCACGAGGCAAGTGTGGATTTCGCACTTGAATTATTGTTTGAAACGCACGGCTTGCAGGTTCAAATAAAATTTGAAAGCCCTGTCTCAGGTCGTTGTGCACGCAGCGTAAAAACAAACCTCTGCAGCAATACAAGATGCCAAAACGACTACGACAAACTTCCAAAAGTTCGATTAATCCATCTGCAGCTGCTGCAAGCAGCACAGACGAAACGCGTGTTGAGAAACATGCAGCTGAGCTCAAGTAAGCCCAGTTGACTCAGCAACTGCCCCGCACAAGTGCACAAGGACCACCTAATACTTACAGAGAAGTCACAAAACATGCAGCTTTACTCTCCAAGCAGATGACACAGCAGCTGAAGCACGCGACGGCTGAGCTTCAGGCCACGTTGCACGCGGCAGCAGCGAAGCCAACAGTCACAGCGGTCGCCACATCGCGCAAGGCACGGGCTGCACGAAAACAACGCACACTCACAAAGTCAAAAGCACTTCTTGATGCCATGGAGGAACCTTCTCTGAGCGATCACGCCGGCTGGGCTTTCTCCCAGCTGGCCAGTCCTCCTTGCGGCAGTTGGCTGCCGATTGCGAATGGGGCCATGACGATACCTCAGTGGATTGGCGAGAGCTCAGTGGCGTCTCTAAAGCGCTGGATACAATTCAAAGACATGCCTGTGGTCCTGCTCGCTGCTTCAGTTGCTGGGCGCGACCCAGCGACAACAGCCACTGCCCCACGGGAGCCGCTCTCTGCATCACAACAAGAAGCAATGCAGCAGATTCATGCACTGGTGCAAGCTTCTCATGTCAATATTATGCCTGCTCACCCCTCAAGCTCTGCAACTAGCCCACTCCTTGCCGAATCTAGAGGGTCTCCCGCAGACGCAGTGCTGATTCTCGAAGACAGCGACAGTGACTCTGACACTGACTCCCACACCGAGGAAGAAAAGAAGCAACCACAACAGCGAAAAGGATCCAAGCACTCAGCCCCCCACCTTGAGCAGGCACCACACGTGCGACCACTGCCTCCCCTACTGGAAGCCGCGAGCAGTCCAGCACAGCACGTAAGCCCACCGCCTCCACAGACTGCAGTTGCCGCCACAGACGTGACGTGGGACATGGTGGAGAAGCAAGCGGCAGCTGTGCAGCAGCGTATTGATGACCTTGCTGCTGCTCGGCAGTCAGCCTTGCGCAACAAGCAGCGCCTGGGAGCCCTCAGCACAGGGGGTGCCAAGTGAGTGCGACTGCGCGCCGGCTAAACCCCCAAGAATGCAGCATAGATTACACACCCTTCCTTTGCAGATTTAAGCCCCCGCAATCTTTCATCACAATGCCTCCTCTTCCTCCGTTGGACAAGCTGAGGGCACCCTTGCTGCGCACAGGGCGTCAAGGGGGGGTGTACAAGGCAACCAAGGCGCGGTTCGACAGTGCAGCACGCCGCAGCGAGGCCTCAGCAGAAGACGCTGAGCAGCAGTGGACGGATGAAGAGCGTGATACGCTGGCGCTGCAGGCACAGTACACCTCCCAAGTGTTCCCGACAGTGTTCTGGGAGAGCCCAGCGCACGTGTTCTGGCCCGATGAACAGCAGAAGGCCCTCAGGGAGCAATTTGTGATCAAAGGGCCCCGTGGAGGGAGCCGTGTGAAACGACCGCGGGCAAGTGGCGTCACCGCTCCAGCAAAAGCGGCAGGCGAGGAGCAATGCGGCGCAGAGGGCAGCGGGGAGCAGGCAGAGCAGCCAAGTGTCCTTAGCCGTATGCAGCTACTGGCCAAGCAGGTAATCGGCCGACTCACGTCAGGCCTAGACGAAAAATGGCTGCATAGCAGTCTGCTATACCCAGGCCGGGATGTGCTGCAGTTCGCAGAGTACAGGCGGCGGCTGCACAATCTGCAGGCACGCCAGTGGAACGCAGCCCTACACCACCTGGAAAACACAGAGGTGCAGATGGATCTGGGTGTGCCTCGCAGCGAGCTGGCTGCAGCAAAGCCTGTACTGACCGCTGAGCTACCTGAGCACACACTTCATATTCGCCGGGGGGAAGCTGCTGGAAGCGATGCCCACGAGGCACCCCCCCCCGGCAGCGTGCAGCTGGTGCAGCAGTGCCTTGCCGCTGGTGTAGTGCCTACACTGGACATGCTGCACGCCTTGAAAGATGCCGCCGCGCAGCCCCTGGGGGGGCAGGGGGGAACACTTGCTCCCCTCAGCGCACACCTGCCGGGGCAGCTGGCACAACAGCGGCTGCAGCAGGCCCTGGAGGGAATCGACAGCAGCAGTGAGGATGGCACAGATGACGAAGAAGGTGTTGACGTGGCCGATGTTAGTCCAGCGGGCGCTGCCTTGGAGGCAGGGGGCTGCGTCGCTGACGACCCAGTCGACACCAGTATGCAGTCAGCCCCGCCGGCGCAACACGCCCAGCGACGCGACAGCCCCCGCAGCGCTGCCGCGGGTAATCTTGGCACCACAGGCATTACTGAGCATGCGCTCTTCACCGAGGTTGATATTGGCGTGTTGAGTCAGGAGAGTGCTGCCGCAGGGGCAGGGGACAGCCACACCCCTCAGCTTTTTGGCGCCGCCCGGGACCAAGGCATGTTTGGCATGGGGCCTCTGCACCCACCGGATTTACTAGCAGCAGCAGTAGCACCTGCAAGTGATGCTGCTTCCGTGGAGGGTCCTGACGAGACTGACCTGCTGGAGGCGCTGGACCAGCTGGGGGAGGGGGACATGCAGGAGCTGCTGGCTATCCTGGGCGAGGGGGGTGACG
>Ga0307982_1000322_pt1 | contig 37709 bp, 30 predicted proteins | sample OrgLakmetagen989_FD_201847 | JGI IMG/M metagenome (GOLD analysis project Ga0307982, IMG submission 201847) | Saline water microbial communities from Organic Lake, Antarctica - #989 | ecosystem: Environmental > Aquatic > Non-marine Saline and Alkaline > Saline | place: Antarctica: Organic Lake... | reverse complement strand
GATGTCCAGATCGTCTTCAAGTTGATGAACTGGTTAGAGCGTACACTCAGTTCCACAAAACGTGAGATGAGTTCAAGGTTTTGAGCGCTGACTGCATGAACTGAGGTTACTGGAGCCAGCGAGGAAAAAAAGTCTTCCAGTCCAAAACGTCGCTTCTGGTCGGAGCTTGCTGCTACAAGAGCATCTATGGCTTGAGATTTTGCCAAAACCTGTTTATATGTGCGCCTCCTTGATTCTGCAATGCCACTAGGAGCCAAGGCTGCCGTGTCTCCAACGTTCAGCCTGGACAGAACACAAATTGCCTCTTCTGTGTTTTGTGGCCAACGTACACATGCTACAGCCGGCAAGATCTGCTGCATGGCGGCTATTTCCATGTGCGAGTCATCTATGAAGAGCGTCTGGTCTGAAGACAGCGACATTTGGCCCAAGATGGAATGCAGGCGCTCAGCCTTACTCCGCCAAGAAGCAGATACCACAATGAAATCTTGGCGCTGAAGCGGCATTCCATCAGCTACGCAGCCTTCTTTACTTTGGAGAGGCACAAAATCCAACAGTGCTTCCACCTCTGTCGCATTGTTATTTGTGAGCAGTACAAGCTGTACACCGCCCTGGCTTTGGGCTTTCAGCCACTTCTGAAGTTCCAAATGCTCACGACGAATTGCCAAGCTTGAGAAATCACCATCCTGCACTTCAGCCAGAACACCTGCCCATAGTGTATTATCAGCATCCACTGCAATCACCTTCATCGATGGGGGCTGGCCCCATGCTACAGCCATGCGCGTAGCCCAAATTGCGAAGAGGGCAGATCCATGGGCACTCAACAGGAGTGTGCTGTCAATTTCAGCACGCACATCATCAAACATGCTGGCGCAGGACATGCCTGTCAAGTCTGAAATATCACTCAAAGCTGTAGAAATGACCTGCCCAGGTGCCGCGGCAAGTGCGGCCTTGAGCAGCGACACCACACTGCTTGGAGAAGCTCCGCGGAGTGAAGCCGCACCGCTCGGATCAACGCTGCAAACAATGCAAAAACGAGTGTCACTATCTTTTGCACCATTAGCTGTCACCCACGAGTGCGCTGCATGCAAGATGTCCTGGACTTGAGCACATTTATGTTCAGCGCCGCAAGGTGCAAGCAGCAGCAGCAGCATGTGCGGTAAGGTGCCGGCATTCCCCTGGGCTGAATGAACGCTTCTGGCGAGCAGACTTTGCACTATTGTAGCCGGGTTGAGCGTGCTCACACGAAAAGCGCAACTGGATTGTGCAGCTGCTGCTTGCAGAATGCTGCTGATGCCACTGCAGTCCAGTGTTCCCCCTAACGTCACCCTGCATGGGTTTGAGTACCGCATAAAAGCTGCGCATTGACTTTCGTAGCCCAATGGTTGAAGTTTTGAGTACCTTGGCCCAACAATTTCAACCAGCTCGAGTAGACCGAGGTCGGGGAGCTGAACAAAGAGAATTCTGGCAGAGGACACGACGCCCACTTCCCACCCCGAAGAGGCGGTGCCTTGGAGCTTATCACCCCAAATGTTCCGATTTAAATTGTTCAGCTCTGCAAGGGCACCAGCACGCACTGCACAAGCCTCGCATACATCATGGGCGATCGCTTGGGTGCTGTGATGTTTGTCGAGCCCTCTCGAGAAAGGTGAGAAAACCATGCTACCAGTCGCTGTATCTGATGCAGCTGGTGCCAAAAAAACAAGGCTGGTTCCGTATTTTTCCAAAAGTTGGAAGGTTTGGCCTTCCAAAGTGCGCACTTTGGCTGCAGAGTGGTAGACTTGGGGAGGAGTATCCTGCGCTGCTGCTGGCGAAGCCGCTCCTCCAGCAGCCCTGGTCTCGCCAACGAGCTCAAGCACACAACTTTCAGAAGCCTGTGACACGCGATAAAATGCTACATTGATTCTTTGGATCGGATCTTGCAGTTGATCTGAGTGGCTCACAGCCTTTGACCTCAAGCGGTCGTGCCAGGCTGCACTGGCGCCCTGACGACATCTCGCCCCCACATGATGTGGCGTGAAATCGCGTCCGACAGCGAAGCACCAACGATTGAGTGCATCCCATGCAACCAACGATGTGGAAATTAAGTCCTCTACAGCTGGGTCCATCCTCAGTGGCCGCAGTGCAGTCTGCTGAGTTTGTGTTTGAAGCCACTACCTACTTCTTGTCGAAATGCTTCAAATGCCCAAACTTGCTCCAGCCTAGCAACTATAGATCGCCACGCGTACCTGTTCATATGCCGGTTATTGCGCAGAGAATCGTGGATTTTCTTGTGGACGATTGTTTCTCTAGACACAGATGCAAGATGCGCCAAGCCCTCTGGGGGTCCGTCGGTGGGGGCGAGACCCCCCTGTCAGCACTCGACATAGCAGAGAAGGTGGCATGCATACAGCTTGCAGTGCTTCATTACATAACATGAAGTAAAGAACTTCGTGTGACAAGCTTGTGATGTTACTGCATAGGCGCGCACCCTGTGCTTCGTCACTCATAGCTGGCATCGTGACAAACTAGGGAATCACACTAGCCCAGCTTGCTGAATAGAAACCTGTACATAGCTGTAGCTATAGCAGCAGCCGCCTGAGTCTTTAATCCTGCTCCGCCTACACACTACCAGCCCGGGTCGATCTACTCGGCTGCATTGAACCGTAGTCAGCATCTCTTGACAAGGGTGCAAGGGACATCCCGCCAGGCGTTTCGCCGGGGTGCCCTCCCGTCATGGTGTGTGTGTCTTCATCGCTGCACCTGGCTTCGCCATCCAGCAGTTTGCACTTGTCGCCGCTGTTACGGGCGCCTGAGCTGACCAAAGCAGCGACACTCGCTGTGTCAGGCTTGATTTCTGGCTGCAGATTGTACGTTGTTATCGCTAAAATAAGTGCCATGAGCGCAAATCCGTCGAACACGGTGAAAGATGCTTTCGCGGGCCCTGCCAGGAAGCCGAACATGAGCAAGATGTCAACCAGCGGCAGTCTGGCTGCTGACGCCACCACGAAGAGTACGCTGCTGCCTGCCTTGAAGATGTACAGCATCAGCATGTTGTATGCCACATTGAAAATAATGAAGAAGCAGAAGGCCACAACGGGTGCGCCACTACCAGAAGTCGAGCCGCAGTCATCCGACTCGGACGATGGCGTTCCGAAGAAGCACTTGTTTGCTGCCACGACGTGATCTCCAAAGCTGCTCACCGGAACATAGTCCTCTGTGCCGGGGATCCACACTGTCCACATGGTCAGTGCTCCAAAGGCGATTTGCCACACGCCCACCATCATGTTCAAGTACCACTCGTCCATGTCGGCCCCCTTCAGCACCACCTCCTTGGCCACATTGCTGGCGGCGTTGGGCACTGCACTGAGCACCATGACCAGCATCCACGCCAAAAAAGTCAAGCCACTGGCAGAGCCGGACTCGTCGTCTGAAGACCCGGTGAACTGAGGCACAAGCCTCACACACACTCCGTACAGAACGAGCATCGCCCCAATGTAGTGTGTAGGGACAAACCTGTACTTCAGCACCACCCATGATAGCAGCATGTTGAATGGGAGCACAGCTTGGCTGGTGACATTTGCCACAGTGCCTCCAATAGCAGCAATAGGGAGGGAGGACAGGATGTTGTACAAGGTGTCCAGGCCGCCCAGCAACGCAATTTTGTGCTGAGGGAATGCCAGCATGCTTTTGGTGACTTTGCCTTGCTTGAACCGGTAGAATGTAATGGGTGCCAAAATCATCAGCAAGGCCACAGGCAGTATCACCGCAGAGAAGTACCAAGTGTAGCCCCTCATACCGATGGCAATTCGATAGTACAGCACCTGGTCAATTGCTCGAGCGAATATCAAAGCAAGCACCATAAGCCAAAGACGAACATCATGTGAAGTCCATGTTGCAAGGTAAGCTTGCATAGTCCAGCGGCTCATTGCCCTTAACGCGAGCTTGCAGCACACTGGCAAGCAAGCTGCGGAAAATGCAGCTTCAGAGGGTGGAGCCTTGCTCGTACACAGCCAGCTAGTTGATGCTAGGCAACTTTCAGTGGAACAATGAAGCTTGATATAGGCTGCCCAGGTCGTTTACCGCCTCTGAGCGACAAAAGTGAGAGCTGCTCTTCGTGACCCAAAGAAATGTTTGCAAGAGCTCTCGCCGATTATTTTGGGGGGGTTACTCTCACCTAGACGCTCGACTGCACCTTGGCCATCCCTGTCTGGTACCATGAATCAGTCAAATCCCAAGAACTTACTTTGCGTTCACTTGACTGCCCACCACGTTTGTACCTCAGTACTGGCTTTGACCAGAAACAGACAGGCGCTCGGAGAAGCTAGGCTTTGACTGGCGATGTCTTTGACCAGGCAGTCTTGCATAGACGCGACACTACACAGTAAGCCCTGAAGATACAACTTCGTAAATCATGGTCCAGTTCTCTGTGTGCAGATTTCGCATGTGTGGTCAGTTCTAACATCCCGCTGGGCAAGGTATCTGCTGCCGAGCGAAGCGAAGGTTTGCTTCACTTTGCCGACACAGCTTGGCAAAGATGCAGCGATCTGAATAAGCGTGTGCTAGATACCGATGCCACCAGTGTGCCGAAAGTCGTGCAGCTCCTGCTGGAAAGCGGCTTGTTGGATACACGGGCACGTAGCGTTTTCTCTGGGGCGAGTTTGGGATGTCGCGCAGCGACCATTCTCGGCAAGGACACTATCACTGTGCGTTACTGCGGCAAAGACCCATCATTTGATACCCTGAGTGCCCTTGCACTATGGATTTTAGTGAACAGTGAGCTGCTAGTGTCACTGAAGCACTTGGTGATTGAAACAACAGAAATTGGCCAAGGTATTGGCCGCCAAGGCTCAACGGTCCTGTCAGCCCTGGCCGCGTGTGCTTCTTCCTTGGAGACAGTGAGCGGCAGTTGGCTACACCCAGACAGTCTCCAAGCTGATATCGAAACATATTGTGAATCAGATGTCATGCCCTGGAGCGACAAGCACAAGGCAGTTTGGGAGGAGGAGAGTAGTTGCCCGGCGGCCAGCGTGCTCCTGCTTCCAGCGCTACTGGCCGCCAACATGAGCTCTTTGACATTGGTACAATGTGACAGTCAAGCGCATGATGTTGTATCTGCTGCTAAGGTGCTGGACCTGCGGCTCGAGTCCAGCAGCTCGCCTGCTGCACGGGTGACGGCAGCTGCGTGGGCCGGCTGTTTGCAGCGATCCACGCACGGCCTCAACAGCCTCAGCATGCAGTGGAACTACGACATGCCAGCTCCAACTATTTCACATGCCCAGCTGGTATACGACAATCGGCAGGACCTTCGGCACCTTTGCGTGCTTGTGGCACGCGGTGCCAAGCCCTTCACTGTGGACAAGTCAGCCCTAGGAACGGCCCTTCTGCAGCCAGTGACCAAACCATTTGCAGAGGCGCCAGGTGGACACACTGTGGCACCAGAAGTGGCTGACTCTTCGCTAAGTTTCACTGCTGCAGAGGGCAGCCAGGACCCTGCACTGCAGTTGTACGCGCAGGATGAGGTGGGGGTACTGCCGGCTGTCACCATGCCTGAGACCTTCCCTGCACTGTGGTGCAGGGGTCTGGAGACATTTCACGTACATGTCAGCAGTGAACATGTCGTGACAATCGCCCAGGAGGACCGTGCTGTGTGGTCTCTGCATGACAGCGCCATTCCTGTGATAGCCGCCACAATCGAGGCCAACACAAGCACATTGAAGCACTTGAGCATCACTGGGACCCTGGGAGCAAATCATGTGTTGTCACACAGCTTGATGTCTGCCATTGCTCGCTGCCGCCTGCAGTCGCTGTCGTTGCACCTGAGCTTCCCCTGGCAGCAGCCGGAGGCCTTTGCTTGGTCTGCCCAGCTTGCAGGCGAGGACATGGCCAGCGCTGCACAAGATAGCAAAGAGGAAGAGAGCTCGTCTGAGGCACCGTCAGGATTGTTCACAGACTGGCGGCGAGACGTGTGTCCGGATGTACAGGCAGCTGTAAAAGCCGAGGGGGTGTTTGCAGATGACCTGCAGACTGCGCTGCAACAGCAGGGCCGCTCTCTGAGGAAATTGCACTTGACAGTGAACAGTGCTCCAGATGTGGCAGCATTCAACATGGCCAGCAAAAACCTCAAGCGCATCTCAGACTTATCTGTGTCCATTGCCGGGCGCCTGCGTATTGACCCATGTGACGAGTGCTTTCGCAGTGTGGAGTGGCCAGTGCCTGGCCATGAAGCAGACGACGCGTCCACCACCACAGCAAGCACGTTGGTGCAAACATATGACGCGCACAGCTTCTGGTCTGGATCCAACATCCCTGCGTCACTGATGGCCACAGTGGCGACCTCTGGTGGCGGCGAGGAGGAGGAGGATGAGGACGAGGGGGACGAGGGTGAAGGCAAAGATGAAGACTTGTGGGATGAAGACGAGGACGAGGATGAAGATGGTGAATCTGAGTCAAAATTCTCTGCCAGCCTAGTGGGCAGCGTGGGGCGCCCATTCTCTGCCAAGTCCAAGGGCTCCCGGCCCTTCTCTGCACGGTCTCGAGGCTCCAGGCCTTTTTCAGCGCGATCGCGGGGCAGGCCAGTGTCCGCCAAGGAAAGGGCATCACAGGCCCTCACCAGGCCGAAGCGCAAGACTTTTCCCAAGGGCAACGTGCGCAACTACGCCGCCCGGCGCCTAGATACGGCTGCACTGCTGGCACATACTCTGCGTACCTTCCCCACTGGCCTGCGCAGCTTGCCCATCAGCGTGCAAGAAGGCAGCAAGGCCTTCCCTGCATATGCCCACAAGTGGTGGTGGGGCTGCTACCTGGATGCTATGCGCACTCATGCAACTACACTCGTGGATTTGACCTTGAGTGGATCTGCCACCTGGTGTTCGGGTACAGCTACTGTTCTGCTTCGCAAGCTGTTCCGCACAGCCGATTGTTCCGTGAAGCGTGTGCATCTCACCCTGCCCGCTGGAGACACCCTGCACCCCTTAATCCCGCACTTGCTGGCCGAGGGCCTGGAGGGCCTCACAGCAGGCCTGCAATCGCTTGTGCTGGACAGGGCATCAGCTGTCCCGAAACTCCCAGCAGCCCCCCCGGCGACAGCAACAGGGGGCAGCAGCTCTCCCTCTGAAGGGACCCACAAGCAGCTCAAAGCAGGCATTGGGTCCTTCCAGGGTTCCCACATCGGCTCCGAGGTGTCTGCTGGAGGAGAGCTGCAGGAAGCTGGAGACTTGGCGCCACTGCTGGCGGCATGGCGCCCAATTGCAGGTCCCCACCCTGCGTGCTTGAGGCTGCTTTGGGACCTCACCCCTGCAGAAGTGCAGGCCATCACAGACGCAACGATGGAGTTCCCGGAAAGCACACAGTTGGGCGAGCTGGAGCTGCATCTGGGGGGGCAGGTGGCTGCGCACAGGCCAGTACCAGAAGTGTTGCAAGATCTATTTGAGACACTGGCAGGCATGCCCCAAGCCCGACACATGCACAGCTTGGCATTGCATGCTGTCTCATGCAATGTTATGGGCCAGCCCGACATACGCTCATTGCTGGATCGACTGCGCTGGCTGCAACGCCTCACACTGACCATGAGTGAGCCACTGGGTGCAACGCTATCTCGAGAGCGCGCTGCAGATCAAGCGTCTGCGCCCTCGTCCAGTAGCGGGGCCAGTGCTGCTATGGGTATGGTGAATGCAGAGCCTGTGCCCACCCTGAAGGAGCTGCAGGGTGCTGCTGAGTTGAGCGACATGGGGTATGAGCTGGACCCGCTGCTGGTAGCAGCCGGTGCTGCGCACCCCAGACCCCTTGTAGGTGCCATCCAGGCCGTGGCTGGGCTGCTGCTAGACTTGTCTCGGGACAGTGTTGCTGCACTGCACACAGCACGAACAGCACGCACCACTGCCCGGCCAGGGAAGGAGTTCGCTCCCATGCCTGCAGATATCGACTTGAGCGTGGATGTGCTGGACCTGCCCCCACAGCACAAGTGGGTGTCGCCGTGGGCGTTGCGTTTAGTGGACAGCTTGAATGTGTCGGCAGCCTTACCCTCAACTGTTGCTTTCCTCGGGCGCCTATCTTCCGCGTGCGCTGAGGTGTGCAGCGCAGGCTTGCCGCACAAGGTGCTCATGCAAGCTGTGCGGGGGCTGTACCCACACCTGCGAGAGCTGCGTGTGTCTGTACCCGTGCTGTCAGCCACCGATGTGATGGCATTGGCCTTGGCACTCAGTGCTGATGCACCGCATGAGCTGCAACTGCACTTGCAAGTGGGTGCTGTGGATGATGTTGTGCAGGGGGGTCTCGCCGGCTGCGCTGCCCTGGAGTCTGCGTCCCATGACTTGCCCTTGGACATTGCCTGTGAGCAGTTTGGGGGCTCGGCTGCCACCATGGGTGCATATCGCCGCTTGTACAGTGTGGAGCATGAGTTCGTGTCGTTACTGGGCAAGACAGGCTGCCTGATTGTCAACCCTACCACAGGCAGTAGTGCCACAGTCGTCACAGCTGGGCAACACTGAGAGGTGCCTGCGCGGGGAAAATTTAGGCTCAGTGCTTTTCACATTTCGCATGAGCCTGCTGCAAGCCTATGTGGTGAACCTTGTTTGATGTTGCCAAAGGGTCAAGCACATGCACACCCAGCGCACCCCTCTCTGGGGGGGGCTGACAGTTGCGTACACAACAAGCCTCGTTCAGATCAACAATACAGTATATCGTCCACACTCAATTTAGCTGTGCGCTAGGGTATGAGAACAGGGTGCTTGACACGTTTGCTTCGAATATCGGGACAGGCCTCATCTCACAGCCGGCATGTCCAGCAAGATGGAAGTCCTTGATGGCCTTCATCCAGGCCAAGATGGGATTTTGAACCCAGAAGATCTCAATATAGCTGTTGCAGAACGAACTGTCAAGCTCAGTATCGCAGAAGAACGAGCAACTTTTGCATTACAAGCGTGTCAGGAGCAAGTTCTTGCGGATGAGTGCAGCAAGCATAGACTGCTGCACCTCGGTGACCGCCTGGATTCGTTGATATCAGCATACGGCATGAAATTTAAAGGCCAATCAGGTGATGGTTCCGGTGATGATGTTGCTATGCGCAGTTTGGCCCGGCTGCACAGCCAAACTGAAATTCTCGGATCAGCCCGCAAGGCGGTTCAAGTCGTTCACCAGTGGAAGGCTGCCACAGCCTCCATTTATGGCAGGAGACCAGCCCAACCGAAACACACTGAAAGTCATTTGCAGCATATCAAAGATCTGTGGGCACTTTTCCACCAGGCAGCTCAGCATCGTCAGCAACTGGTGGAGCTGGACTGCACAAGGTCCATCGCATTTGCATCGTCTTTGGCTTTCATTGATTCTGGTGTGGAGAAATCCCTTGAAGCGTGTCTTTCGTCCTGTGTAGATGCAATCGTGCAACCCTCTTCACCCCCACCGTCCAATTTGTTGCAGCAATTGGTGGCCATGGCCCCGCCGGGGAGCCAGCCTGCCGTGCTGCGTGCAACGGTTGCCACTTTCGCAAACGCAAAACATTCTGGTGAAACCGGCACAGCTGCCTCCGAGGCATACCTTGTACTCCCTGCTGAGCTCTTGGATGACTTTGCTGTGCACTGGGCTGTTGTAGCCTGTGCTCGCCCATCAGGCATGCTGACTTTCTCGAAGGAGCCCCGTTCCTGGCAGCAAGCCTTGGCAGGTGCCACAGCTTCACCAGAGCATTGTGAAGAAATGTCACTGGAGACTGCGCGGAGACAGCTGCAGTCCAACCTGGATAACAGTGGGGTTTCTCTTCCTGGCACTTCAGGGCTGCCGGTGAGTTTGAAACTCGGCAGTCAAGTGATGCAGGCTGTGGCTGCAGTGCTGCGCGCAGAGGCAGACTCAACCACCAAGCTACAGGCGTTGCAGGAGCTGTGTTCCATGGTGGATGATGTTGCTGCTGATTTCGAGCGCATGCTGGCACAGTGCATAGCCACCGCCGTCCTGCTGCTGCGAACACAACAGCGAGAGCAGGCAGCTGCTTCGCTGGTGGATGCAGCCGTGCTGGCTGCTGTAAACGCCACTGCATCCATCCAAGATTTGATCCGGGTGCAGTGGCTGGGTGCGTCGCTGCTCGCGGCGGCCGCTGGGCTGGGCGTTGACGGGGGGCAGGCAGTAGGGGGGGGGGGGGGGGGCACATGTCAGCGGGCCCTGGGTCTGATTGGCCCACTGGCAAACTTCACGCAGAGCGGTGGCGCAAAAGCATGGATGAAGTCTGCGCGTGCATTCGGTATCGACAGCAGCGCCTCCATTGTCGCAGTGCAACACCAGCTGCAGGGCATCCTGCAGTCCTGTTCAGCGGAAGCGGAGATGGGCTGCCAGGCCAACTCTGCGCGGAGCCGCGTGACAAGTGATGCCACTGATATCTTCGCTGACGATGATGCCTCCAGCCAAGGCACAGTGGATGCTGAGGAGCACAGTGGCTCCTTGCAGCGCCGCGTGCTGTTTTGCTTACTGCTGGGCACTTGTGCCACGCAGCTGCTGTCAGAGATCCAGGACGCGCATACAGTCACAACGAGTGAAATGCAGCGGACAGGCTCTGACATCAGCAGTGTTCTGCAAACGGTCGTGTTTGACTTGGTACCCGCAGGAGCCCCAAGCGAGGAGGTCGCAGAGTGCGCGGCGCACGTTCAGTCAGCTCACAGCCCTGCTGTGCGTGCGCTTCTGCTACCAATTGCAACAGAAATGACACAAGGCACCCCTGCAAGTAGTGCACCTGCTGCCACCAGCAACCACTTCTCCACTTCCCTGGAAGAGGATGCCATCTCGCTGCTGTGGGCATGTGTGGACGCCCTCCTCATGCCTGCAATGTCAGCCCTGGCACCCAGTGCAGGGGGTTCAAGTTCAGAGGATACTTTGGGCAGCATGTACAGTCTGCAACCCAGCGCATCCGTTATTGATGCGTGCCATGCGCTCATGCAGCTGCTGCAGACATGCTCCCCTGCGGTGATGCTGCCGGCACTGCGCGCTGTGGCTGTGGGGGGGCGCCCCGGGCAGGCCACACTCAGTGCCTGTTTGTCCTTTCTGGAGACTGCACAGAAATCGCAGTGGCAAATGGGCAGTTGGCAGGCTGGGGCAGCTGATGCCGAGGCCGTTTCCTCACCCGCCCTGTCACGAGCCCTGGGGGTGGCGCACAACGAGAGCACGGGCACACAACTATCCGCGTCAGAGGAGGCAAGTGCCTTTGCTGGTTTGGTTGTGTATTGCTGCGGGGAGCGCTTCCAAGCCCGCCTGGTGTCTTGGCTGCGTGACCAGGCGATGTCCAAGGCACAACGGGAGGTGGATGTGGAGCACCTTGAGAGCTTCTTGGCCTCTGTTGGCCTGCAGGCCAATCCAAACCTGCTGCAGTGTGCAGAAGCTTCGCCAAGTGCGTAGCAATTTGGCTGGAGCATGGAGCCTGGCTGCCAGAGGACGGAGCGACTGCGCTCTTGTCGGCTGCACAAGTGGGGCCGACCGTATGACGACCGCGGCACAAATAAACTTGGGCCCCACGTGAGATCTCAAAACGTACAAATCTGTCCAATATTCAGTTGCGTGGGCCGGATTTTGAGTGCTTATCGCTGACAAACCTAATTACTTGAGCCAGTCTGTTGGGCCCTCCCACAAGACACCGTGACGCAGTGAGCTATGCTGGAAAAAATGCAATGTGAATTGTTTACAAACTTTCATCTTGACCAAAAGCAATACAGTACGGTTTCCCTGTGTTCTGTTTTGTCCTCAACGAAGCAGTGCTCGGTGAAAACGGGACACCTGATTTCGCGCTTTGACGACATTCCTTCCGAAATCCGCGCGACATGTCGGCAGGTGCCTCAATGCGACGGCCTAGGAACGATCCTGCTCAAAATCTGGTGTCAAACCTCATCAATGAGCATGCCTCTGTTCAGGAGTGGCCAAATTACCCTTTGGAGGAAGCCAACACGTACACGTACTCACGTGCATCTCAAGTTGATGAAGGGCTATTTGGGTCCGAGCTAGACTCCTGGGCACACGGCATGCAGCCTACTCCAAGCCAACGGCGAGGTCTTACAAGGGAGTCTTCTGCAGCTGCTGGGTTGTACGGCCCCATGAGTGGCGCAGAAGCCGGTGCTCGCTCTGGCTTCAGCCAGCAGTCAGCCTCGCCCAGCACGGCTAGTGCACCACAGGCGGACAGCCCACTGCATCTGCACGCACACAGCCCCAACGATATGCGGATGGTGTGCTGCTGCTTGTTTGCCCGTGTGCTCCCTGGTTCGTGGTACTCGTCTGCGGACTATGCTGTTCGGCTGCTGGTGCTGGGTGGGCTGCTGGCCACCGGCACCGACGCACGTCATGCCCCCCCCTCCTCCAGCAACGGCAGTGACGAAGACAACCTGGATCTCAATACAGCTGTACCTGTGTGTATATCACTCTGCAGCGTGTGCACCCCTGTACATGTGCGCATGGGGCGTGGGTTCTACCGCAAGCCCTGCCACATGACTTGGTGGGGAGTGCTGGTGGCACTTATGTGGACAACGTGTGTCGTGGCTCTGTGGCTCAGTGTGCGCTTCTTCTTCTGGGAGAACACTCCGTTTGAGCACCACCACCTGCACACGGCTTTGCTGGCAGACCTGCTGCTGGGCAGCATGGCCAGCACCCTCTCCGTGGTCTTCCTCGTTGCCTCAGCCTGGAGCGGGGCATTGGCGAGGGAGGCCCATAGATATGCACGACTGTATCATGTGGTGGGGAAGGTGGCTCAGTGGCGGCCTCCAACCTGCTGTGGGGGGCGCGTGTTCTGTGTTCGGCGGCAAGTGTACGACTCCTTCCTGGCCACTGTGCCCCCGGCAACCGCCGGCTTGGCACGCACACCGCGGCAAGCTGCAGCCGTGGAAAGCTCGGGCCATGGCTCTATTAACCGCAACATTCCTCCGGGATCTGGAGGCCACTCCCTCAGCGAGCCGCTACTGGTCCCAGCACGAGGAGTGCCCGTGGGGGTGCCTGCCTCCAGCACCGTGAACGCACACCTCACTGCATCCCTGCGAGAGCATTCTGCAATGCAATCAACTCTCGCAAACCGCGTGGCACGCTCAGAGGTGGAATTGCAGTCCCGTGGCATGCCGCCAGCTGCAGGTGGTTTCATTCCACCCCCCCGGTCAGTGGGCATGCATGTGCCCCGTACCAGCTCGCTGCCCAGTCTGAGCGAGCACGACCTGGAAGAAGCAGGCGACAAGCCTCCCGATGCACAAGCCAAGGCTGCTGTCCCCCGCAGCTTGCCTGAGGGGGTGGCGGAGGTGGAGGAGCAGCTGGGCAGCCTCATGACCGCCACTGACGTCAGCCCAGATGGCCTGGCTCGCACCATTGAAGACCCAGCCACAGCGGAGCTCATTGTGAATCGAACGACGTGGTTTGTGGCTCGCTGCGTATTGCTGTGCATTGCGTCAGCGAATGTTCTGTTTCGAGTGGCCACCGACGTCAGAACCGTCATCCCTGCTTGGAAAAGCACCAACACGCCGATTCCAGCGCAGCTGTATCCGTTTGCATCCCTGCTCTTTGAGTCTCTCCCCACGCTTATTGCGCTAGGGTATGCCTACCAGTGCACTTTGATTTGCGAGATGCTGTCCGGCATCGCCGCCTCACTCCGAAGCAACAGATGCAAAGTCGCAGATGCCACGTGGCTCACAGTGTTGGTGCTGCGAAGAGTGCAGTTCCTGAATGCCAGCTGGGGCATGGCTGCCATGGCGCCTGCCATGCAATGGGCCTTCGAAGCCATTGTGACTGCGCTAGAGGCCGTGCTGAATGGCGGCTTTGACGGCACGATTTTTGCTGTGTCACTAGTGGATTTCGTCATCATGTTGCCCATGCTGCTGGTGAGCGCGTGCTTGGTGAAGAGCATGACAGACTTGGTGAACCATGCAAGCAACCTGCGGCGCCTGCGAGTCCTGCGTGCTCTGCGGCTGCTGGATGCAAGCTGCACAGACTCTGGCCGCCTGGTGCTCATGCAAGAGCTTGCCCTGTGCGATGGTCTCGCCACCACCATTTCCACCAGCAACCTCTTTGCTCGTATCGTGGGCGTGCCCATCACATTCAGCCTGCTGGCCAAGTTCTACACCTTCGTGGGCTCTGCACTGTACTTGTTCGGCAGACTCGTATCAACCACTGACATCAGCTGATGCGTCTCATCGTTGTTTGCTGGCGAATACACCAGCCCCTTGCGGCCGTGCCCCGCAGCGCAACGGGGCTAGCCGCCCCGGGGCGCTTTCATTCGGCCACAAAAACGCTGGAGCATGGGGGCGGGATGCAAGCCTTCTACACAACTGGCTGCTAGGGATATGAAGGAACTGCCCAGCCCCCTGACTCTGCCCCACCGCTGCATGGCACCAGCAGCCCCCTTCAACTCCAGCGGCAATGGGGCAACAAATGCCGCGCCAGCACCAGTCGCCCCTGCGGTGGGGCATTTCATTGCGAGCGGATCTGGCCAAAATCAACCTAACTTTTTTCGCCAGTTGGGCAATAGATGCCCCTCCGCAGAAGCAGGGATTCGAACAAGCTTCCTCAGGCTTCCTAAAATGAACCCCCTTGCGCAAACGGGCAAGCCTTGCACCAGTGATCATCAGGCAGTCAGGCCTATGCCCTGGAAGAGTAATTGAAAATCAGCACTGGCTTGCGTGTCTCCGTTGAACAGACGGAGTGTCGTGAAATAGCTGAACGAAGCTTCAGACTTTTTTCTGGACAGGCAATTGCTCTTTCTTTGCAGTAGGCAAGCCTTGGTTGCTTCAGAAATGACGAACAGCTCATTTGGCCAAAATTCAATCATGCAGAAGGGCAACTCTCGCGTCAAGTATGTCCGCCTTGTGCTTGTTCAAGGTACGTTGTGCTCTGAAATAGTTGATGTGCTGCTCCAGCAATTTCCGCGAACCGCAGTCTGGGTACTGTGCCTTGGGTGGGTTGCCACCGCACAGGCAGGCATAAATGTAGCGCTTGCCGGTCACCTCAATGGTGCATCACTGCTTGCTGCTACCATCAGTGTGTCCTTAACTGGCCTGGTGCTTGCTGCTTGGAGCTCCGGGGCGGAGATTCTCGACGACAGGCCTGCAGCCGAGCGGAAGCCACGCGTGATGCCAAAGTGGTGGAAGTTCATGGGGGGGCTAGTTGGCTTTTTGTATTTGGGTTCTTCTGTAATTCTTGTTCCACGCATGGGATTCTCGCTCTTCTTCGTGCTGCTTGTGAGCGGGTCCATTGCAGCTGGGGTTGGGTATGATCACTACGGCATCCTTGGGGTGCCTGTTGCCAAGGTGGACAGGCTCAAGATTGCAGCAGTTACCCTTTGTGTCATAGGTGTGCTCGCAAACGTGCTTGAGGGCGTTGTCCATGATGCAGAGGTGCGTGGAGGCGGGCGGGCGGGAGAGCTGTCCATTGAAGCCATTGTGGCCTTCGCCATCGGCTGCACTCTGCCCCTGCAGGGCCTGCTCAACCGCTCCCTCGGCACTTCTTTGCGTCGCCCGATTGAAGCTGCAACTGTGCAGTGCTTTGTGAATGCTGCATGCAGTGCAATTGGATACGGCATATCTATTTGGCTTGGCATCACCAGCGTGTCCGGGATGCATGCTGCAGCACACAGTACGCAGTGGTGGAACTGGATCGGCGGCTTTGGCGGCGTCCTGTTGGTGTACAGCGGCATGACCTTCATCGCCATGGTGGGTGTGGGTCCCTTCTTCGTGCTCATCACCCTGGGGCAGCTGTCCAGCTCACTGGCTTGGGATTCCTTGGGCACTTTTGCAGGAGGGCATGCCACACGCATCGGCTGGGAGCGATATGTTGGTGCAGCATGTGTTATGGGCGCTTTCCTGCTGCTGACTTATTCACGCCAGCTGTCTGCTCGTCGGCGGGGCCCATCAGCACAAGGCAGCGCAGCCGACGCCCCGCTGCTGGGAGGCAGTCGGCAGCCTTCGGACGATAGCACCCACACCAGTGCAGAGCTCCCAGCGCGGGGGGGGTCTGTGAACAGCGACCCATGACTAGGCGTGCTCAAGGAGGAAACGCGAACAAGCAGCAGCGCCCGGAGTCGAAAGCAACCAGCAAGCGAGCAGCTGTCGGAGCATCGGAAACACCTGTGCTTGCGGCGGCATCCAGTGGTGCTCTCCCAGCACTCAGATCGCTGAGGGCAGCGCTGTTGTGTGCCTGTAGTCCCTGATTTGCCCAGCGCTGCCGGAGCCTGCCGCTGCTGTGGCCGCCTGCTGCTGCTGCAGCAACTGGGCCTGGGGGCTGCTTCCTGAGGCACAGCGACTGCGGCAGCGAGAGAGATGTCTGTGCACTGCTTGAGTGCCAGTCAGCCGGCAGTCGCAGAATGGTGGCACAGGTTGGTCGACCACACCCTGGCGCCAACACTGCTGTTGGCGCCAGGCCTCCGTCTGACAACGCAAACAGGCGAATGCTGCAGTCCCAGCATGCAGCAGCAACGTGATTGTCTGCCCAGCGGACAGCAGCTACACCAGCTGCTGGCAGCGTGACATGTTGCAGTAGCTGCATGCGTGTGGCTGCGTGCGCTGCTGCGGCAGCCGGGGAGCTCCTGCTCACAAGTGTCGCCGCAACAGGAGGTGGCTCCTGCGTGAGCTTGACGAGTGCAAGTTCGCGCGAGACACCCCCACATATCACCAGCAGGTCCTTGCTGCCGCTGCCGCCTGCCGCCCGGATGTCGCAACAGGTGCATGCGCTGGAGAAGACACTTATGCTGCTGAGAGACGCAAGGGACACAGGAGCTGCTGCCCCGTTGCTGGGCTGGCCGCTGGTTTCTTTGGAGCTGCCACCAATGCTACTGCGGCCTGCAGCAAGCTCTCGCGAAATTGGGCTTGCCGTGGGCCCGGTGTGCGCACAGCGCCCCACGCTGAAGTGCAGACTGCCTGTGAGGGCTGGGACAGCGGCCTCGCCCCCAAGGGAGGGAAACATCGCCAGCATGGAGGCCACGGAGACTTCTGTGCCCCAGTCGTGTGGCTCTTGCCCAGACGCCTGCGTGATGTTGCCGCCCCCTTGCCCTGTGTGTGCAGCGGAAGTGCCCCCGCCCTGCAGGGTATACGCAGCCAGGATGCCGGATTCGTACGCAACCACGCAGCAACTTTGGAGGTCATTCCACTCGTGAGAAGCCATACACATGGCAGTGCCAGCAGGAAGCTGTTTGAATTGTGGTTGCGGTTGTGACGCGTTGCCGCGATCAAGCATCAGCGGCCCCCCAGGCGTTGGCAGTGACTTTGCATCGCCGCATGGAATAGACAGTAGCTGTAGTTTATCAGGGCTAGACACCTCTGGACAAATCAATGCTGTTTGCCGCTCTACGTTGACTACACATGCCCCAGCAAAGCTGCCTGGGCAGGTGTCCCACGCTGCACGCTGCTCTCCAGCTCCATGCGCAAGTATAGAACCGTCACGAGATGATGAAAAGGTAGTTCCTTGCTGAAAATCTAGCCAAGACACTTGTTTTGAATGTCGTTGTTCGTGCTGTGCTACCCTGAGTGACTTAGAGTCCCACTCCTCCACTGCACCATTGGACAGGCTGCACAACGAAGAAGGGTATACATCGTGCTGCTGCAGCTGAGCAGTTTTTGACATACCCGATGAAGATGCAGCTTCCATTTTGACTTGTGTTAACGCCAGGAGCAAGTGCTGTCGGCTGAGAAGAGCATGTGAAGGAGGCCAAGCGAGACATGAGTGAAGTTTCTCAAAATAGCAGAAGAAAACTCTCTCAGCGAGCCAAGCCAAAACAATCTGCTTGTGCAAGGTGACAAAACAAGAACTGAAGTGTTGAACAGGAGCTGGATGATTTTTGGTCGGCTTGCTAGTTTTGAAGGGACTGAAGGCAACGCTCACATTTGATCGCAGAGAATTTCCAGGTGTGGTGGCAAGGAGGGCAGCATGCTCAGCAATAAATAATCGGGCACACCATTTCTGCCGAAAATTTTCCCTGCAAGAAGGCAACGACATAATTCACAAAGCATTCATGCACCCTGGGAGTAAGATAGTAGAAACACCACTGTCGAGTAGCAATCACCTAGAATAGTGACCTGAAGATCATCGCAGCAATTTCCGCGAGAGGATGAGCTGCCGCTTGCAGCTGCGATGGTCCACTCGTATGAGCAGCCTGCAGCGCTATGTGCTAAATCCATACGAGAAATGGAGGCTGTTCGGTGAATGGCCATGGCAGCTAACTTGGCACCTTTGCATTGTCGCCCTGGCAACGTACCAGGTTGCTGTGAATACAGAGCTACACGGTGTGACCGAGAGATCCATGGGCATGCACTTTGCCAATGTGTTTTACCCTGATAACTATGCTCGTTATAATGGAGACTCTGCAGTGCACCCATGGCCACACTATTACATTTTCACCTGGGAGGACTTGCAAGATGATTTGGCACTTGCCAAGCAGCGCTACTTTGCTTTGCCTGATATCGGACTGGCGCCTGCGCGGGTTGCACAAGAAGCCAGCAGTAACAATGAGAGTCTAATCATTGAGGGTAGACACTCCTCCAGCAATGGGGTTTACTTCCCAGTGCTGCAGCTGAAGCAGTTCGTGCAGTCTAGCAGCAGTCTGTTGGACGCCGAGGCAAGTTTTGACGCACACTCCTTCCGCGTCAACACGTACAGCCTGCGGTCCAAACACAGCGACATGCAGGCACTGTTCTTGCAGCAAGCTAACGGCAGCCACAACGCCTTCATGGCATCCCTGTATGGCATGACGCTGACCCTGCCCGTGCAGGTATGGACGCCCTCCAGCTTCTGGGTGGCGTGGACTTTTTCCCAGTGCACGCAGTGGCTGGTGCACATCAAGTACCACTTCCATAACAAGGGGCAAATCGAAGTCTTGCCGGGTTATCACCTGCAGGGTGCCTGCAGTGGCAAGTGGATGGATAGTACCCAGTGGCAGCCCAGGACTCAGCGGAACGCCCCCCAGGACGATGGCCCTGCCAACACCCCCGTGCTCCTGCCTGTGCGCCACAAGGGACTGCTGCGCACACAGAGCAGCCCTAAGAAAGCACCGCTGGGTGGGGTGACGGCGAAAGGCCGTCCTTTCCAACTGCCAGATGCGGAGCAGGCTGCAATGCAGGCATACTTGACCGTGCTTGTGGCCCTCGCGGTGGGAATTGGAATTGCTCATGAAGTAACAGTCGTGAGTGAGTGCTGCAGTGCTGCTGCTCTTGTGCGGCAGCTGTCTCGCCGCGCCCTTGTGGGGCAAAGCACCGCACCGCACCGCCGCCAACGGGTGCTGGTGGAAAATATGGCCTCCGCAGAGGCAGTCGCTGGGGTTGATGGGCGTGCTGGTGAGCTGCAAGATGCAGTGATTGCTGCACATTCCACACACACATCGCGGTGGTCCCTAAGTCACTGTGTACACCAATGCGCGCTCATCCGGGGCTGGCACGTGGCTGCCTCGGCTGGGAACCTGTGCAATATGGCATACTTTGTGCTCTTGGCGGTGGAGTTCAAGGTGGATAGCGTGGTAAAACATGTCTCTGTGGAAGCTGAAGACGTGTTTGATTCCCCTGTGCACACTGTGGCGCCTCGCCTCCTGCTGGGCGCTGGGGCCGCCCTGCTGTGGCTGTCCCTGCTGCAGTACTTGGAGCACTTCCCCAAGTACTATTCATTCATCCTCACATTGAAGCGAGCCATGCCTCGCTTAACCAGGGTACGTACTTATTCTTACAAGCGCAGGCCCAGAGCATGCACGTGTTGTGTTTTCGCAGTTCCTTGCCAGCGTTGTGCCCCTGTTCATTGGCTGGGGGCTATTTGGGCTCATCATGTTTGGCTCGTACGCCCCACGCTGGGCCAATCGAAGCATGACATTCATTACTTTGTTTGCGTATGTGAATGGGGATGCTATGCAGGAGACCTTCTCGCACACACGCATCTTGGGGAACAGCTTCATGACAGCCGTGTCGCAGATATACCTGTACACCTTCGTGTTCCTGTTCATGTATGTTGTGCTGAACGTGTTTGTGGCTATCAACGAAGAAGCATTCTTTGCGTCACGTCCGTCTGCTGTGATCGATGTGAATGATGGACGGCAGCTGCCCATCATGCTGCGCTCCGTCTTGGATGCCGTGCCGGCCCCCCTGCAGCCAAAGGGGAAACCGCTCAAAGCAAAGTTAGCTTGACACGCACCTAACAAGCTGAAAGTGCGACAATCCGCATGAATGGTGTGTAATGTTCTCAATTCAGTGCGGCCAAGCAACGTGCTTTTGGCATGTGCAGGGGGGAGGACCGAATGTACAACAGCATGCATGGGAATAATGCTCAAGCGTTGACCAGTGGATGAGTAGACGTATAATTATTCGCAAATGTGCCAATGCACTCTCTTGGCGCTCGTCGTACCTTATTTGCACCCACCATCACAAACTAGCCGCGAGAGTTCAGTGCCGCGCGCGGGATTTGAAAGAAATTGTGCCACAGCAGCATGCATTCTGCTGCAACACCTCTGCGGAGTTTTGTGCCAAGTGAGGCGCATGGGCGGGTAGTTTTCCCACTTTTCTTGGATGTTGATGCCTTCCAACGATACGATTCAGCTGCGCCACTGGCCGCTGCCCGCCGCTGTCATTCAGCTTTGTATCAGCATTCCCTGTCATCATATAGCAGGCTTTTCACATTATGCGCCACTGGAGTGACCCGAGAGCCTGGCAACAAAAAGCAATTTGCAGTAAGTGAGTTATTAGTGGATGGCCTAGTCAGACTCACGTTGCGTTTGTACAGAAAGATAGCCCGTTCACGTCTGTGTGTCGCCCGAGCTGCTTGCTTGTGTTGCCGAACGAGGAGCTTCTGTGAGTGACATGAGCCGCCCAATCACAGAATTTCGCATTTGGAAAATGACCTGAATTGTGTTTTACAGACGTGTCTCGGGTGAACTCGCCCAGCATGTGCTTCCTGAGGCTGCAAAGCTTCATCGTGCTCAGCAGCCAGCGACATCTGCTTCCTCCAGCGGATCAGCATCCGTGCGATCTGCCGGCGGGAGCAGTGCTCCCTCTGCTGAAGGCCAACAACGTCTGGATTGCAAGGCTGCTGGCCAGCGCCTGCTCGCTCCAGCAGCTCTTCGGACTGGCGAGGGTGGCGCCACTGTGGGGCGGCGACGGGGGGCCACCGATGCCCTGCTCTCCCACGCCATAGCAAATGGGCGGAGGCACAGCCACCAGCCACAAGCAACGCACACAGTACCACAGACACAGTTGCATTATCTGCGAACACAGCCCGCCTCAGCTGCAGGGGGCTCTGCTCGGCGCGGCGCTCGGGTTCGTAGCGCCCGTGCCCAGGAGCTTGCCATTAGCCTCATGCAGAAGCAGCCGGCTTCAGGCAACACACGCTCCAGGTCTGCAGCCACTGTGCCTTCCAAGCTGAGCAGCACCTCTGCCGCTCAACTCATGCGACGCGCCATTGAGCGCTTCGCGCCGGAAATCGGCAACGAGCACGTGGTGAATGCCCTGTTAAGGGGGGCCCAAGTGGCTTCCTGGGGCACATATGTCTCCTGGCTGCGCAAGCGCTGTATGGAGTGCAGCTTGATGTCACTTTTCCATGATGTCGTTCCAATATCGAGCGACAGGACAAATGCCCATGCAAGCAAGAGCCGCCCCTTCATGACTCAAATCGATGTCTCCGGAAATCACCGCCTGGAAGCATGTGTGGAGCTTATGGACCGCGTCAGCGTCAAGCAGAGTGACGGCAGTCTGAAAAGAACCTACAATGCGTACATGCTCATCCCTGAGGCCACGGCCCTGCACACCTCCGAACTGCACAGTGTGGCTTTGCAATTGAGCAGCAGCGGGGCATTTGATTTGCCCCTTCATGTGGGCACCGTTTCGCACACCGCACCACAGAACGAGCAGACGCATAGCCAAGTTATGAAGATGCATGCATCTGTGCTGACAGATGTGCAGTCAGCTCTGCGTCCGCGGTACCGCCACCCTTACGTGACTTACAGTGCAGCCCAGACAAAACTGCAGGGCATGCACAGTCGGTGGAAGGCAGCCGCAGCATGCACTGATAGCACTGTACAGCAAGGGTTAAATGATGCGCACACTACTGAAGATGTAGCTGAAAGCGAAAGCCTGCAGACAAGCAGGCAGTCCCGCCCAGAGGGGCCAGAGGACGGCGGCGGGGGCTCTCCCGCCTGCACAGACCACACTGGGCAACACGCAGCACAGGCAGTTCCAGAGTCAACTGTGCGCCAGTCTGCCAAAGAAACCCAGCATGTGCGCACACAGCCTGTTGCATTGCTCACTGGCAGTGTGCTGGGGAAGACATGGGCGCCCTCTGCAGCTCGCACCGATGCGGCGTCAGCAGCAGTGCGCACTGCGCAGCCGCCAAAAAGGACCAACCAAACACGTACTACCAAATACTGCGAACTGTGCCGTGTTGACTACGAAGTGGTGGACGGTGATCGCGGTGCGCACTTCTCCAGCGCGGCACACCAGCGGCGCCTGCACCAAACAGTGCTGTCACAGGAAGCTATTGGTACCCACTGCATACTCACAGCAGTGACTCAAAGCGCATACACGCCCACACAGTTAAGCTGCAAGGAGTGTTCCTTAACTCGCCGATTTGTTCACTTGTTTGTGTCTGAGCAAGTGCAGGCCGCAGCTGCTTCTCTGAATGACCTGCTCGCCATGGGAGCACAGTGCTCGTGGGAATTGCGGCCAGATACCCTCAAGCGTGACGCTGCTAATGCAGTGTTCACAGCTGTTGATGCCTGGACACAGTGGGCACACTCGTGTTTCCAGGGTGGGGCTGCGGTGGATGCGCCTGGGAATGCCACCGGTCTGGTGGCGGACAGGGCGCTGTTTTGGGCGCTTGGTCTGCGTAGCAAGCTGGGATCGAGCCCACACCCCACCACCATTCTCAGCTTACTTGGAGAACTGCAACCGATGAAAGCCGTGGAGCCGGTATCGCAGGAGCTGTCCGCTCAACTGCAGGAGCTGTTTCTGTCTGCAGTCGCTCAAGAGCTGCAAACTGCACCTGTTGACGGGCAAGCCGCAGATGAAGCTGGAGGTCCCGCTCAAGTTCATTCGGGCAAGGAGAATGCTGGTCCGCGCTCGCCTTCCGCGGCGAAGGGTAGTGCCAATACTCCGAGCAGCAATGGCAGCAGCAGCAGCAGCAGCAGCAGCAGCAGCAGCGGCAGCAGTAGCAGTGGTGCCATATGTTATCGTGGTAGTGAAACTGTTGGCAGCATGCGGCGTGGTGCCACATCTGGGGGGGCTGAAGCATCCACCCACAGTGCCACCTTAGTTGACGCGGGAGGGCTGCCAGCATCTGAAGCGTCTGCTGCAGACACTGAATGTGAGCTTCCACCAGATGCACAGTCTGTTTCCACAGACAGTGATGCTGCGACGGACGTGCGCAGTGTGTGCAAGACTGCTCAATCCCCGAAGCAGACCAGTGCACCAGCCCTCACTCTGCCGCAGTCGCCGCGTCGCAGCCCTCGCAGAAAACAGCCAGCTGCGTATGCAGTGCCCACACAGGCCAGCTCGCACAAAACCACGGTAAGGGGGCGTCGCTTTGCGCGGTGGCGCAACACTGGCATGCTGAGTCCGTCCTCTGCCGCCGCCAAGCACACTGCGTGCAGCAGTGCCACAGGGGTGCAACAGCGCACGTCTACTGCTGCGGTCAGCTCCAACATGAGCATGCAAGAAGCTGCCAGCGCTCCTCCGCCACCTGCTGCGGCTCGGCAGGGAGCCTTGGTGGCCACTGCCTCCCGCTCAGGCAGTTTAACCCGAGCACCACGTGTGAACCATCGCGCCACCTCCAGGGCGGTAGTTGCTTCAAAGCCAAAGCGGCGACGTAGTGTGCCGCGTGTGCCGTCTCTCATTGCCCCATCTGCAAGGAAGTCTGCCAGGCCCGGCGGTGCGCAGGCTGACGCAACGCATAGCCGAGGAAGAATGGACTCATTTGAGCTGCCCCACTCACCTGGAGGAGGCTCGTCTTTGGGGTTCGATAGTGCCTCCCCCAGCCGCGGCATGCCATCGGCACCAGCGCAGGAGAAGCTGCGAATCACGCGCCGCCGAATTTCCGCTGCACGGGGCAGGGACCTAGCGTCGCCCCCGAAGGCCTTCTAAAGAAGCGTGGCAAGAAGACTATTTGCTGCATTAATAAACACGACGCTTGGTGAATGCTTGTCCCCGGCTTCTATGTACTCTTCTTTGCAAGCGGCACCTTGCGTTGGGACTTGCGGTGCAGAGTCGTCACGAGCGCAAATAGGTTGCCAACAGCCAGTAGAATGAAGCAGCACCCCAGGCTTAGTGTTTGTACTTCTTCTTTGTACAGGTACCACGGCTGTGCAAGGTCCAGCTGTGAGCGCAGCAGCTGCAGCAGCGACACCCCCATGTAAGCCTGCGCGCTGTAGGCCAGGAGCAGCATCACCACAAGCACCCAAAAGCCTGTTTGAGACTCGCGTAGCCCCTCTGAATGCGAAGGATCGATTCTTGAAGTGCGCCCCGTCGAAACTAGCGCGTAGTGTCGAGACTGCTGATACCATGATTGCACGAGCTGAACAATACCCTGATACAGGAAGTAGTACGAAAAAGGCCGTAGCATTGACTGAAACAAAGGGGTGTCGGGCCAAGTCAATAACACGATGGACATGACGGCACTGACGTAATGGTGAAAAATCCACCACGCCATGATCTTGCTTCCATTCACTCGAAGAATATTCTCGCGCAGGGCCAGGGACACGTAGTAGTACAGCAGCCAAACTTGCGCAACCATTGGCACCCAGTGCGTGTAGCGTAACCATGAGGATACCTCTTCATGTGAAGTTGCCATGAGTGCCAGAGGGATCAGCAAGAACAGCACGTTCGTCCGGCGCTTGAATTTGTCATACTCGTCTCTCAGACGCATTCTGTCGCGCTGCAAGGCTGCTTTCACATTCACCCGCCCCAGAAAAAGGCGGACAAAGAGACTACCTGTCCTGGGCTCCATAAAAGAGACTTGGTGCAAAGACTCCTGAAGCCTCTTGATTTCAGCTTTCAGATCTGCAACTTGGCTGGCACCATCATTTTGTGTAGCTGCCGAATTCAACTGCTTGCTCAAGTCCGCCAGTGTTTTGGCGTGAGCTTTGCTGGCCTTCAGAGTGGATGTTTGCAGACTTTCCGTCTTGAGCAAGTCGCCACGATATTTTGTCAGGTTTGCAAGGTCCACATCCACCTCTTGTGACAACGCAGAAATCTCTGCTTTGATTTTGTCCATTCTAATTCCGAGATGCGAAAGCCTCACAGCAAGCGTGGCAAAGTAACAGGTCAATTAGAAATTGTGAAGTATAAGCGTCGCGTGTGTGCATGTGGCAAGTTTGGAGTATACCTCTCACAAGAAGATTCTCCGATTTCTAGTCAAGCAGGAGAGCTGAGATGGATTGACCAAGGGGGCTATTCACAAAAACTATTTCTGAACTATTCTTCGCCCCATTTCTGCCGCCATGCCTGAGAGTACGGTGAAAAAGGGATTCAGCCAAGGAAGCCTGTGTAAGTGGGCATACAAGAATCGCGTTTAGAGGTCCAAACATGACAAGAATGCCAAAAGAAACGCTCATTTACGCCCTTCTCATTCATCAAAACTTTCGCACTCTCCCCTCTGGAGTGTGCTGAGCTGGACTCTTGTTCCGTTCTTCACAAATCTACTCAGGCTGTGCCTCCTTCCAGGCGCCCCGCCCCCTTCTCGTACTTGTCCGGTGTAGGGGCCTCAATCTCTAAACCCATGGGCCTCTTCTGCAAGGGCGCTCACGAGTAGTAGCCCCCTTTCCGCTATTTTAGCCAACTTGCCGAGAAACAAGCCAGAAAGTGTATGAAATATCGTACAGCAAACAGCCGTGTGGTACATATGCATCGCAGAATGTCACACTGTGGCCACTGGAATTGTTTGCGAGGATGCGATTGCTTTACAGCAGAGGTTTGCTGTCGCTTCATAAATTTTGCTGCTTCAGCAGCGAATGAAAATGGCCAGGCTGTGTAATCTCATACTCAGCACAGTACTGTTAGTCCCATGCAGAGCATTAGTGTTGGGGTTTGGCGACAGTTGTGGTTTTCCCCGGCAATCTTCACCAGGTTTTGAGCCGTCCATCCTCCAAGATACTTCTTGGCTAACCAAGTACGGCGAGCCTCCTTGCACACAGCGATTGCTAACATATGAGCGCATATCCACAGACGAAAACTAAAGGAAAATGTTCGCAAGTTCGCCTTGCGTCGCCATGCTGGTAATTCTTCAGTGCTGCTTGCCTCAGCAAATTCTTTTTCCCATGCAAAGCGTGCGGCTTTGCTGGGTGAGCACATTGATGGAGCTGACATGCAGCCACAGCTACCGCTGAAGCCTGCAAACTCTACATGGTACTTATTCGGGGATACTCTACAGGGTCCTTTTGCTGATATATTGGTCAGACATGCGTACTCCCTCCCATGGCCTGCAGTAGAGCCCTTGCCTGTGCTGGGGATTGGGGCTGCGCTGTCGGGAGTAGCATTTCACACACACGGGGCAGCATTTGCGCAGTCCCTAATTGGTTTCAAGCGTTGGTATTTGTCGCCGCCTTCCACGGATGGGCACCCGCCCCCTTGCTTCAAGGGCGACGAGGCGGCGCTTGACTGGGCGCTTCAATTTGACAGCGGACTCGTGACACCTGTGCTCATTGCAGCCAACTTAAGCACTGCAAACAGACCCAATAGTGCTGAAGTATCGATCACTGCCTCCCCGGCTGCCCTCTTGTTGAGTGCGGCAACGCGCCCGGCCACAAAAGGCAGCTGGCGAGCGGTGAACGCGTACGCTGCCGCTTCGGCATGGGCTTGCACTGCCGGTGCAGGAAAGCAGCTTCAAAACTGCAGCACCCCGGTGTCGCATGACAGCAGCAGGGCTGTAGGGCCGGGAATTGTGGCGGAGTGTAGCTGCTTTTCCGGTGGCGCCGTGGACTGGCAAGGGCAAGGGGGTCACCCGCCGGACAAACGCTGGCAAGTGGCATGGAAGTGGCGGCAAGTGGACAAGTTTTTCTCCAACACGACCCTTGCATCTGCAGTAAAGAAGGCCCTGCTGAAGGGGCCACCTTCTGCACAAGCCCAGGCTGCTGTTTGGGTGACCTGCGTTGCAGCAACAGCTGAAGTGGAGGAGGGGGGGGGGGTCTGTGCCCCCCTGCAATGCTCCAACTACTTGCAGAGTGTGCAGAAATGGTATGATGGGCTGACATCCAGTCCCAGAAGTTGCTCCAATGACCAAGTTGCAGCCTGTACTGTTCCAGAGGGCTGGTTTCTACACGTGCCTTCACACTGGTGGCACAGCACTCTGAATGTTGCCCCATACAATGCCTTTGCCACCGTTTTCGTGCGTTAAACATAGACTCACAAGACAATGGCCGATTGCGCTTTGCCTGCCGCATGGGGGAACATACGTCCTAGTGGTACAGCGCCAATGAAGTGGGGGCTTCACCAGTGATTAGAGGGGGCTTTGTTCAACAGGACTTTGCTTGACCCCAGGCCTGCTCCTGGAAACGTTGAGCAGTACGATGCATACATATCGAACTGGACAAGTCAGCATGACAAGGCATGTGTCCGTCAGTCTCCATGAGGCACGCCGTCAAAATCATTCACTGGACTGGGGGGCAGGCTCATGCGCCTTCGTGCGCAGCCGTACGCCTTCATGACAAGGGCAACCAGCCGCCGCTACAATTGGTTTCGAATTGTTGCGTGATTGGTCTTGTGGTGAACCTTTCACAAGTCATTGTATCCTGCATTCCCCCAATGCGTGGGGTCAAGGGGTTGCGTGCCTCAGGTGGTCTTTTTTCATTTGAGTTGACGTCGCAGAGGAATATATTACATACACGTTCGCGAATACGTTCATGCAGGCTGTGTTTTTTTGCTTGCTCATCTCTCTGAAGCATGTTTCGTGCGATTCAACCCTGGTTGCCGCTGGCAGCTGCTTTTGGCGGGTCGGCTGCATCGCTGCTTCACTGTGTTGCCCATGCTGACTCTGTTTATGAGAACTGCGATGCAATCGGTGATGGCCTCAAAGCTGAATTCTGGAAGCGCTTTCACAGCAATGTTGATATCCTGAGTATGGAGGATGAAAGCGTGCAACTGATGATCACCCACTTGAGAAACAAAGAGACTTCCTGTAAGGCCTGACCGAGTCCTTGATCACCCTGAGAAATCCTCCGCACCTCATTGAAACCCTCGCGGTGTATGCACTCAGTCATGAAGCCATTCATCTCTTGTGCTTGTACTTGCAGCTGAAACTTTCAAGCACTACACTGACCGCTTGGCAAGCATTCTGGTTGAAAAAACCATATCAACTTTGCCCAACGATGAAGTGGAGGTCACAACTCCCCACGGCAAGAAGTACAAAGGACTCGCCCTGGAAGACGACCACCCACTTTTGGGGGTTCTCATCACTCGAGACGGTCGGCTGCTAGAGCCCGCATTGAAGAGTGCTCTGCCTGGGCTACAAGTGGCAAGCGTGTGGACTTCAAGAGGAGCAGATGGAAACAAGCAAGTCGACAAGCACAATCTCCCAACAGACATTTCCAATAGACGAGTGAGGAGGCGTGCTTTTGCTTCGGCACCCAGGTCATTCACTGTGTATTCAAATCACAGATTCTGCTGCTGGAGCCAGTGTCGGGAAGAGGACAAACCCTGAAGCGCGGGCTTGATTTCCTCGTAGCACAGGGTGTTCCAGCTGACCGCATTCACGTATTAGGCATCACTATGTCGCCAGAGGTTGCAGACATGCTGCAAGCCTTCAAGGGGGTGCAGGTCGTCACAGCCACCATTGAGACTGGCCGAGATGATGACACTGGCTTCTTGAGCCCAGGAATGGGCCAGTTTGATGCCCGATATTGTGGGGAGCGTTGAAACTCGACTACTTGAGACTCGGCTACTTGCAGCACCCGCCGCTTGGCTTTGCAGATGCAGGCTTCACTGCTGGGGGTCGCTTGGCTTTGGGCAAGGATAGCTTCCATGAAGCTGCTGATGCAGCGAGCAGAGAGAAAGCCTCTCTGACATTCAAGCCGTTCGCTGCAGATGTTTCAATGTATGGAACTCCAGCAGCGATTCGTGCAGCCATGGCTCGGCCCTGCTCCTCAGATACTCTACGCTTGTCTCCCGTGCAATCAGCCTTGTTGGCGACCAGCATCAATGGAATGCGTGCCTTGCTAGAGCCATCATCTGATGAAATCTGGGTCATCCACTCAGATACAGCAGCGAACGATACTTCATCTGTGACGTCGTACACTAGAAAGGCGCCCTGGCACTTGCGAAGGTAGCGCTGGCTGACTGCCCGAAATCTCTCCTGACCGGCCGTGTCCCAGCACTTCACTAGTGCCCTCGCCTTGTCGCCATTGGGTAGGACAAGGTCTAATGGCTTTGATGTGACGTCGATTCCAATTGTTGTAATGTATGTGGGCGACCATTTGTCCTGGTCAAATCGAAGCAAAAGTGAAGTCTTCCCGACACTGCAAAAAAGCTGCCTGCATGCAGCAAGTTTTCGAGCGATTAGCCGTCTTGCTCACCCAGAGTTTCCCAAAGTTATTAGGTTGACGACAAGCTCCTGGCTTCCTTGGGCGGCCATCGAAACTAGACACCCACTTGCAAGTAAATTTCAGCGAAACGCCGATTAGCGCTTGGTCTGTCAATTCAGCGTCCGTCTGCACTGCCAATCAGGCTTTGTGGAAGCTTATACTCTGGCCCAGCTTAATATTGGTAGTTGTACGTCTTCATAAATTGGTGGAGCAATTGATTTCTTCTTCTGGCACGGCACACACATGACGCATCATGCTTAGTTGTCCACCCCCTCCCATTCCTGGCCTACGGCCGGCTAGGGACCTTGGTCAACCATCCAAAAATGTCACTTTCAGCGCTCAAGAAGCAACAGCATGCAAACAGTTATGCCATACCTGGGAATGGCTGCTAGATCTGCAAGCCCTGCCTATTCGGGCCAGCCGTATGTAGTGCTGAGGCCAGTGAACATGTGCTTTCAACAACAATTGCACTGCCCAACCGTCATTGAGAAGACACCCCCCCCCCCCATCAAACAGCCAACAAACTGATTGCCACCCTTGGCTCGGCCTGCAGTGCTGGGTATACCCAGCAGGCAGTCCATTCAGGGCATGTCTCGCACAAAGAGTCTGGTAGGCTGCCCGCAATTGAGAACTTCTCGTGATATTGGAGCGCTGCAGTTCAGCATCTCAGTCCCTTTGAAGCCAGCTTGTTAGCATTCACGACGAAGCCTGCAATGAATGCTGCGCCCGTAAACTTGCACAGCGCTGCACCGTGGCCGGATTGTCTGCATGATGAGCACTCGTGTTGCTGTCGTCGAGGTGTCCTGCGCCAGTGTCACGGCTCACAGCACGCCCCGAGGCTCGGCAGTGGAGTTGTCACTACATCCACCTGCATGTCACCGTTTGTCAGCAGAGAACCCCAGTCTTGGCGCTAGATGCCAGCTGGAAGTGAGCGGCAGGCAGAGTGCAGCCCATGCCTGAAGTCACTTCGCAAGGAGCTCTCTCAGGCTCCAGAGTGAAATGAATGCTTCACGCTTGGATTTGGTGAGGTGTCGTCTCATCCATTTAAAATGCCATGACAATTTTAACTGGTAGTCCCCGCTTGTCTGCTCAATTCACCGCTCTTGCTACTGGCGTGCGCGCCGCAGTGACGCCTACTACCCTGAGGGGGTCAAGAGGTGGGCATGATAGATGGATGAAGAGTGTGTATTGCTGTGTGAGTTTCAGGTGGTTTGTGGCCAGCTGGTTACTTGGAGCCCTTGCCCTTGATGATAGAGGCAATCTGGTCCCACTGCCCCTCGGTGACTTGCTCCAGAGAGTTGAACTCCCCAGACATGAAGGTGGACTCACCACCGTCAAATGTGAGCACTTGACCAGTCATCCAAGACGCATAAGGTGACACCAAGTACGATGCGAAGTTTGCAAGCTCCTGCGTTTCGCCCAGGCGCTTGGAGGGCAGGCGGTCAATCATCATCTTTTTGAACTGCCCAGTTGGGTCCAGGCGGCTAAAAGCGCCCTCTGTTTCAATGGGACCAGGAGCAATGCCCACAAAGCGCAGGCCGTACTTGCCCCACTCAGAACCAAGGGAGCGAACCATGTTGGAGACACCAGCTTTCGCAGCTGCCGACGGTGCCACATACCCCGAGCCAAGGTCTGCATAAGTCGTCGAGATGGACAGAAACACCCCGCTTTTGCCTTCTTTGATCATTTTCTTGCCGGCAGTCATTGTGACATTGGCAGTCCCCTTCAGCACGATGTCAATTATGTTGCCGAAGGCATTGGCTGAAAGGCGCTCAGTTGGCGAGATGAAGTTTCCAGCAGCGTTGTTGATGACAATGTCAGGAAGGCCAGCAGTCTCAGCGACAAAGTCGATGGCTGCCTCAACAGCAGAGATGTCACGGACATCGCACGAGACCGCGAGCACGGGGTTGCCAGTTTTATCGGAAATCTCCTTGGCCGTGGCTTCCAGCACAGCGAGCTTGCGTGAGGCAATGACCACGGTGGCACCCAGCTCAGACAGTGTTGTGGCCATTGCTTTGCCCAGCCCAGTGCCTCCGCCGGTGACAAAGGCGACCTGGCCTTTGAAGGTGTCAGCAGGCAACATGGCCGAGGTGTGTGGTGCAAATGCAGCCCAAGATTTATGAGCAGCTGCTGGCTGTGGAGCATCTTCCCCAAAAAGTTCACTTGCCTTGCTTGCATACGCAGTGCCAGCTTTTTCAGACGGCATGCCTGCGATATGAGCTTGGTTATCTCAGCAGGTCTTTCATTGAGAAGACACACACACCTGATAACTTCTTCCATGCATCATATTTTGCGCGCCCAACCATGTCCAGCATTCCAGGACGATCTACAAAGAGCTTGGGGTGATGACTACGTGGCAAAAACTTTCGGCGTGTTGACGCACCAGCTGTGCAATCACCAGAGGTGGCCTGCTTATACAGGGCATAAAACTCCAATTTGACAGAATTATCACTGTGTGATGCAATTGCTGGGCCATATGTTTTCACAGCCCCATCAAAGGAAGATGCAAACGAGCGGGCCTGTATGCCATGAAACGGTGTCACGGCGCCAAATTTCCGACTGAGCCGGAGCGCAGGAAAAGCTGCTCTCTGCAAGAAAGCCATGCTTGTATAATGCACAATGAGAGCTCACGGTAAGAAAGTTTGGGTGGACGCCGACGTGTTTGTCACTCCGTGTTTGCAGAACATCATGGATGAAATTCTATTGAAATCATCCAAGAGAGACGAGGCCCTTGGACCAGCCTGAAAAGCTCATGCTCTGCCCTGCAAGTTAGTTCAGCTGTAGTTGTTACTCTCGGTGGCAGAAACATCCCACCCCATTGTGCACTCCGGTCATTTCATGGCTGCAGGACTCAAACCTGCCAAGATGTTTGCGGATTTGGACGTTATCCTGCTCCTGGGATTCTTTGCTGGGGCAGCTTTCCTGGCCTTTGCCTGCTGCGGATGGAACCCTTTTGTGCAACAAGCCAGCTATGGCTCTGGTGAAAATCCGATCTGGAACTCGTTTATTGACTCGAACCCTCCGCAACCGAACTCTAGGAAACTACGTATGAAGCACAAATGGACATACATGGGCAGCCATGGAGTGCCAGGCACAGTACAGCAGCCAGGCAAGGACTACATGACTGGGTATCCGCTCACTGGCCACCTCATTGGTCGACATGTGTGGGCTCCTGGCCCAGAGGATACTGACGAGCCGCTGTACCAAGCTTTTGATGCAGCAACCAATTCAGTACGCAATTTCCGCGCGCATGCACGGCTTGCTTGCCTTGACTTGTTCACCGTGCAGAACTCTGGAGACAATGTGTTTCGCACACAACAGCTAGCTAATTGTCAAAGTTCTGCTCCTCATTCAGCTGGTCCTGTCACAGTCGATGGCTCAATTCGAAAAGTGAGAGTGACCGTGTGATGTGCGTGCACGATTTGCACATCACGCTTTGCTTCCCACGCAGGCGCTTCAATTTTACTCGAAACTTCAGTGTGATGACGGCCACTGGGCAGGTGACTATGGAGGGCCATTTTTCCTGCTGCCCGGCCTGGTAATTGTTTGTCACATGACGAAGGTGGCCCTCAGTCCAGCTCACAAAGACGGCATGCTGACCTATATGCTCAACCACCAGCAGCTAGATGGTGGCTGGGGACTTCACATTGAAGGCCCTAGCACTATGTTTGGTACGGTTATGCAGTATGTCGCTTGCAGGACTTTGGGGATGCATAGAGATGCCAAAGAGATGTGCACAGCACGCGATTTTATCCATTTGCACGGAGGTGCAGTCACCGTTCCGTCTTGGTGCAAATTTTGGCTGTGTGTATTTGGTGTATACGAGTGGTCTGGGTTGAACAGCATTCCTCCAGAGTTGTGGCTGTTGCCAACATGGTTCCCGTTTCACCCTTGGCGAATGTGGTGCCACGCTCGAATGGTTTACCTGCCAATGTCATACTTATATGGCGCTCGAGTGTGTGCAGAGCAAAGTGACCTGCGTGATGAGCTGCGAGAAGAGCTATATGTGACGGCCTATGATCAAGTAGATTGGGATGCAGCAAGGAACTCAATTTGCCCGCGCGACCTGTACTCGCCTCACACCCAGCTGATGGATGCAGCTTTCGAGGCGCTCAAATATTATGAGAAGGCGCCAATCGCTGCGCTGCGTAATAAGGCCTTGCACTTTGCAGCAGAATATTGTCATGCAGAGGACTTGCAAACCAATTTTGTGGACATTGGCCCAGTCAACAAGGCTATGAACATGCTTGTTGCCTTCCACGTGTACGGAGGGGAAAGTGCGGAGTTCAAAAAGCACGAAGCTCGCGTCTGGGATTACTTGTGGGTTGCTGAGGACGGTGTCAAAATGCAGGGATACAATGGCTCCCAGCTGTGGGATACAGCTTTCGCCATTCAAGCAATTGAAGCCACAGGAATGGGCCGTGAAGAGGTTCCACAGACGCTGCAGAAGACCTACGAATATTTCGATGCTACTCAGAGCAAAGAAGACGTTCCTGACAGAGAGAAATTCTTTCGAATTATATCAAAAGGTGGCTGGCCTTTTTCCACGAATGACCACGGCTGGCCGATTGCTGACTGCACCTCTGAGGGCTTGAAGGGTGTACTGGCCATCCACCGAATGGGCGTAGATGTCAAGCGAATCCCACCAGCTCGTCTGTTTGATGCTGTGAATTTGATTCTTGAGTTTCAAAACGGCGACGGGGGCTGGGCAACCTACGAGCGCAACCGAGGGTACAATTGGTTTGAGTGGCTGAACCCTGCTGAAGTGTTCGGCGATATTATGATCGACTACACCTATACAGAGCTGACATCTGCATGTGTGACTGCGCTGACACAATTTCAGCAAGAATTTCCGTCTCATAGAGCCAGTGAGGTGTCTGCAGCTGTCCAGCGAGGTGTGCGATTTGTTCGAGCTCAGCAGCGGAGCGATGGCTCATTCTACGGCTCGTGGGCCATTTGCTTCACCTATGGCACTTGGTTTGGCGTTGAAGCTCTTGTTGCAGCAGGCAATGCTTCTATAGATCGGCCAGCACTGGAAAAGGCCTGCGATTTTCTCGTTGGTCATCAAAATGCTGATGGAGGCTGGGGTGAATCATACTTATCCTGTGTTCGCAAGCAGTACGTCAAGGCGCCCAGTACTACTTTCAACACATCTTGGGCGCTTCTGGCACTCGTCAAAGCTCAAACCCTTCACACCGAAGCTGTTGAACGAGGCATACATTTCCTGCTCAAGCTTCAGGAACCGTCTGGGGATTGGCCGCAGCAATCTGTCGCTGGTATTTTCAACCGCACCTGTGGCATCACGTACACTGCGTATCGCAATGTGTTTCCAATTTGGGCCTTGGGTGCTTATCGCACAGAGTTTCACACCCGCCTCAGCACGTCTGATGCTCTCGAATTTTGAACGGTTCTACTGTGTTCTGCGAAGCCCACGGAACACCTATTCATATGTGTGATGGTCAGTACCGCAGCAGACCCCCCCCTCTCCCTGTATCCCTCATTCTGGTAAATTACCCTGATGGTGAACCTGCAAAGTAGTAGAAGACTTGAGAACCAAGAATGGAATTTATTTGTCAAGTGTTCTTCAGTAAAGCATCAAGAATCGAATTGACAAGTCAAGCGTTTACATACGGCATTCAACACAACCGAACACCACAGGCATGTCAGTCATACACCCACCACTGTGCGTGGCTTGCACATACAGTTGGCCTGCGACGTGGCAGTAGGTACACTTCGGAGAGTGCGACGTCAAAGCGCCCAGAGGAGCATAGAAATACAGTAATACATTTGCCATCAAGCTTTTACATAAAGCATACAATAAGCAGCACGGGGCGCATCCCACACCAGCACATGCACAGTGCAGGACAGCCCGCCGCCTCAGCGCTGGGGTGCGCTAAGGACCATTGTCATCATTGTGCATTCTGCAGTGCCTTGTCATCGACTTCAAGGGTCGGAAAAGATTTGGACAAGCTGGGTGACGGCAATGGTTGGCATAATCCGAGCTCTGTGGCTGGTGCACGATATCAGGGCAAGAATTGCAGGGGCAGCTGGAGGGGTGCCCGAGTGATAGTGATGGTGATTCGGCAATATACTCGCCCCGCTCAGAGCCCTCGAGTGGGTCCGAAAGCCCTGATGCCCCCTCGTCCCAGGGTATGCACGCACCGGGAGAGGATGCTACAGATACCGAGGACACACAGTCGGAGTGCTCCGATCTGAGTGGGGACTTGCCAACACCGGGGGACCCCCCCTCTCAACAGAGGCGTGGATCACCCTGCATAAAGTTATGATGAAGGCTTTGCAAAAAGCTTAATCTTGTAATTAATTTATTTATTATTTATTGAGGGGCACTGGTGGCCCCTGGGCAGGGGCGATTGGGTAGCTTGGGGGACTTTGCAGGTATCACTGCTGACCAGAGGGCGCACGCGTGGGAGCCACTCCGGGATGTAGAAATAGATAAATAGAAATAGAAAATTGACAAGTCAAGCTTTTACACAAAGCATTCAACATAACCGGACACCACAAGTGTGTCGGTCGCGCGCCCACCTCTGCACACTCTTGACACAACCTGGCGGCCTGCGACGTTGCAGTAGGCACACTCAGGAGAGTGCTCCGTTGATATAAGCCCGGGCTTGTCCCTCCACTTCCACCCTGCAGGGCTCGCACAGCTCGTTGAAGACGAGGACGCCAGAGTTGGTGCACTGGTCGCACCTTACTACCAGTCCCACCTGCACCAGAATCTCGCACTCCAGCTGCAGCCTCTGTGCGTCATAGGCAGGCCGGGCCTGTCTGCTGCCATCACTGCCAGCTGCTCTCTGTATCGCAGGGGCCCGTAGGGGCCCAGCGTCGAGAGGCCCAGCCAGCAGGAGAGGCTGAGAAGCAGCGCAGCGTGCCATTCTACATAGTGAATAGTGAAGACGAAATGTTCGTCTTTTGAGTGGCAATTGGGATGCGAACTGGGTGCGTGCGCACGTTCAGGCTGAGAAGCCACACCCTGACCGCCCGGCACTGTCCAACATAACGCACAATATGCCTGCTGCAGCAGGAGTGGGGGGGAGATAGAGGTGGTGGTGGAGAGGGTTGGGGGTGGCAAGATTGACCCCAAATTTGATTGCCATTACTTCGACCCCACCTGTGCAGCAGGGGGCTCTCTACCCAAGCGCACCTTGCAGCGCTGCTGTGTGCCTCCTCTCTCCCAGCACAGCTGCCCCAGGCAGCGAGCTGGCCCAGCCCATTGACTACCAGCAGTGATGGAGACCCACTCGCTGCTGATGACGCGCTTCTACTGCCACTTCCGCTGCCAGCCGCCTCGCTGCTGCGACGCGCACCTGCGTGCACCTCTGCTGGTCCACCCAAGCTGCCCAGGGCGGGGGGCTCCCCCAGGAGACCCTCCTCGTCGGCACCGTTGCCTTGCTGTGCTGCGTGCGCTTGTCGCACGCGACCATCTTGGCACTCTGGCCGCACTCTCTTGAGTGTGCCTACTGCAGCATTGCAGGCCGCCGGGTTGTGTCAAGAGTGTGCAGAGGTGGGCGCATGACCGACACACTTGTGGTGTCCGGTTATGTTGAATGCTTTGAGTAAAAGCTTTACTTGTTCATTAATTCTAATTCTAATTCTAATTCCTGCTGACCCCTGTTTGGCCGGATTGCGCAGAATTGTGACACCATATTCCGCACATCTGACTGTGACTGCTGCCGTCTCTTCCCTGGGCGAGCAGCCTCGGACACTTCCGCACCATCCGGCGCCACAAGGGGCCGAACTTGGGCTCCTGCAGCCAACTTGTCCTCCACTGCAGCATCGTGGGCAATAAATAAATTACAAGATCAAGCTTTTTGCAAAGCCTTCATCATAACTGTATGCAGGCTGCTGCCCCTTTTTGAGTAAAAGCTTTACTTGTTCATTAATTCTAATTCTAATGGGAGAGAGGAGGCACACAGCAGCGCGGCGAGATGCGCTTGGGCAGAGGGGGCAAATGGCAGCGGACAGGCCGCCTATAACGCACAGAGGCTGCAGCGTGAGTGCGAGATTCTGGTGGAGGTGGGACTGGTAGTGAGGTGCGACCAGTGCACCAACTCTGGCGTCCTCGTCTTCAACGAGCTGTGCGAGTCCTGCAGGGTGGAAGTGGAGGGGCAAGCCAGGGCTTGTATCAACGGTGCACTCTCTTGAGTGTGCCTACTGCAGCATTGCAGGCCGCCGGGTTGTATCAAGAGTGTGCAGAGGTGGGCGCATGACTGATGCACCGGTGGTGTCCGGTTATGTTGAATGCTTTGAG
>Ga0307982_1000319_pt1 | contig 37956 bp, 28 predicted proteins | sample OrgLakmetagen989_FD_201847 | JGI IMG/M metagenome (GOLD analysis project Ga0307982, IMG submission 201847) | Saline water microbial communities from Organic Lake, Antarctica - #989 | ecosystem: Environmental > Aquatic > Non-marine Saline and Alkaline > Saline | place: Antarctica: Organic Lake... | reverse complement strand
GCATGAGTACACAAGATGATGACAATGATGACAATGGTCCTGAGCGCACTCCTGCGCTGAGGCGGTGGGCTGTCCTGCACTATGCGTGTGCTGGTGTGGGAAATACAGAAATACATCTGCCAGCAAGCTTTTACACAAAGCATACAATCAACATCAAGGGGCACATCCCACACCAGCACTTGCATAGTGCAGGACAGCCCACCGCCTCAGCGCAGGAGTGCGCTAAGGACCATTTCTATTGATGTGATAATCTTATTTCTGGGGGGGGCTCGCTCGCCGCTCTGATCCACTCATCGGAGCTCTCTTTGTCCAACAAACCACTCCAAAGGCCCCCCAGGGCACCCTGAATTACACACAGCCCTAAGTGCTTTGTACAATCGCTTGACACGTCAATTCCATTTGATGAACGATTCTCGAAGCTTAACTCAACGCCTTGTGACTCCAGGCGCACTGCGGCCCTCCGAGCGCCGCGACACGTGTCGTGCTTCTTGCCCGTGCTGCCCAGAGCGAGCTCGCTTGACTGACAAGCCGGAGTTGCCTCTGCTCGGGCTTCTGCCAGGGGGGCGGCTTGGAGGCGGGGGGCGGCTGTTTGACCTGTCCTGCCGCGAAGCCTGCTCGGGCATGTCACGAGAGCGCTGCCGAGGAGCTGCAGCAGCCTCAGAGTCTTGACGGTAGGAGCCGGATTCTGAGCGGCTTCTCTCTGCACTATTTTTCTTGCTTGCAACACGGTCCGCAAGTCTCATCGTGAGCGGCAAAGCCGGGGCGCGCTGGGAGAGCATCCCATGGTACCCACGAGCGAGTGTCTGCAGGTCTTGTCGTGCATCTTCGTCTCGAACTTGCGCGACGCACTGGAGAACCTTTGTAGCTTCATTCTGGGCGAATGGAAAGAGACAATGCAGCCGACGAAGCACGAGAATTGAGTTCTTGACGTGCGAGTGCTCGCCGGTTTCCAGCATTGCTCGAAAAACAGAACCCAATCGTTCATCCCAGGCACCAAGGACAGAAAAGAATTGCTCTTTGTCAATCGGTTCTTCGTCTTTGAAGCCTTTCCTCCACCCCTGGCGGCACTTGCGCTCCACTTCGAATGTCGATCCAGTCGTCAAAAACACAATTGGGGCAAGAAGCTCTCTCAAAAATATACCCAAGTTAACAGCTTCGTTCTCAGTGCAGCTGCTCAGTACGGGTGTGACGCATAGAAGGGTCTGGTTGAACATACGAAGTGAAGACAAGTTCTCCACGTCCATGCGATGAAGTTTGTGCAAAAACGTTGCCGCGTACAAGGCATCCCCCGCAGATATGGTAGCACGGGGTAAAGTGCACACTTGCGTGAAGAAGTACCACACCCGGTTCCGTGTATTGCGTGGAACCAAAAGGCTGTTGTGCAACTCAAAGGCCTTGGCAACCTGTGCAGTGTGGTCTTGGTGAACGCGGAGATCGCGCTGCAGCTCAGACACAATGTCCTGCCTTTCAGATTGGATCGATGTCATGGCTCGGCCATATGCTTCGACAGGGCAGAACAGATCGCACGGTTCGTGTGCCCAGAAAAGGCTGTACAAGATGGGCGACAGGACTTCCCACAAGCACGTGTCGCCTGCCTCTTGGACGTGGCGATTTGCCCCTGTCAGCTGCAGGGGTGGTAATGTTGGCTTCAAGTGCTCTTGCACGAAATGTACGAGACCTTTAGCTGAAAACACGTGCAGGCTGTGTGACCAGTCTCCATCTACAAGGGCGCGTGACGGCTCCGAACCCCAAACGCCCAGGGAGTCCTCCACAGAGTCCCAGGGACCTGCTGGGGTTTTAGCTGTTTCGCCTTGGCTACGGGCCGATGGTATCTGTTCTGCCGCAAGCGTGCATATACCGGCTGGATACGTCACCGACCGCACCAAGGGCCGAAGCAATGCCCATGCATTGGCCGGCGACAACGACAGACTACTGAATAAGTCTGCATAATTGGGCAGCCTCGCTTGCAGGCAGGCCACAGATGGGGTGTGCAGCCTGGAGTACTCAAGAAGCTGCTGCGCCAATTGGGTGACCCTATCAAATCGCACCCCAATCACCTTGAGAGGAAGTGCCTGAGAGCTTTCGCCATAAATGGTATCCACGGCCAACTGCAGAACAAGGACAGTCAAACAAGACACGGGCGATTCTGCAAAGCTAGCTGCTTGCAGGCCAAATGCCGAATGAAGTGACCCCAAGTCCAGAGCTGTCGCCTGAGAACTTTTAAACATCCCAAGGACATGCACCAGGCGTGCACTCCCAGCCAAGGCATCGACTGCGCTGTCAGCAATATCTGTCACACTGTTGACACCAATGGCTTGCTGTAAAATTGCCTGCATTGGCCAAACTGGCTGGATACTCTTTTGCAAGAGTTGCCTTGTGCAGCAGAACAGAAAACCAGACACATCAGCAGTTGGAAATTTTGTCAAGAAGGCCCCAACCAATGAGCTCAAAGCTGAAAGCCATGACTGAACTGTCACTCCATCGGCTTGCAAGCAAGGACGTTCGATGCTCAGATGTTGTGTGATGCAGAACATGCCCTGGTCAACTGCCATGGGCGTCAACGATTCCAAACATTGTTCAGCCACCATGGCAATTAAGTTGTCATACTGCGAGAGCTGGGTGAGTAAAGTGCTGAATAGTATCAGCGCATTTCCTGCTGCTGTTTTGCCAAACTGTTGTCCGGCACGGCGAACTGTATCAGCAGCAACCCTCTTCAGCGCTTGTCTGGTAAACTGCTCAGCACGCAGGCCTGCCAGTTTTGGCAACATACTTGAGCCCAGACCCACTGATCCACACCCCGACGGTAAGCTTGACAATGCAGCAAGGTGCCATGCAACAGGCGCATCTTCTCCAGCATATGAGCTCTGCTGCAGGGACGAATACAGCGCATACCGCACACTCCACGGCAGGTGGGCAAGCATGGACCACACTTTCAAACAAATGAACTTGTTGTTCCCAGCACATGTCAGAGCAGGCAAAAATACATGCTGGAGTGCAGTAAACAAATAAGAATCCGTGGTTGCGATGCGGGCCTGTTTTGCTGCAGGGTGCTCCCCGTCCACGCTCACTGTGGGCAGAGCGGAGCCGGTGTGTGCTGCGTTGAGAAGATCCAGCAACCGCGAGAACAAGGGTGGTGCTGATGCTAAAGCAGGGCCAAGGATCAACAGTAGAGGCATTAACTCGGTGATGGTACTTCCTGCAGGGAACCCATGTGCACTGTGCAGTTGCACGAGAGACTCTGCCACTTGCAGGATGCTGCTGACCAGAGGTGGGCACAGCGACACATGACAGCCACCTTCAGCGAAGAACACATTCAAGCAGTTCATTCCCAACTCCAGCAGCTTGAAGGCTGACGACTCTGGCGACAAAGCACCAGCCTTGGGTGCCCCTTCCTCAGAAGCAGCAGATCCACTCCCAGCATTGGCGGCAGCGGGCTCTGTGCGCACAGCAGCTGCAGCAAGTGAAAATGTGGCACATGCAAGTGCAACCAGGGCGTGCTTGCCTTTCTGAGCTGCTCGCATCACAGAGTCCAACGTGCTGCTGCTCTTGCTCCCACCACAGAAAGCAGAAAACGCAGCACTCGTGACACCGCTGCCAGCCAAAGATCCGAATGCAGTAGTGGAACTTGGCCCAGCAATGGCGCCGTTCACTGCTTGCGATGGCGTCAGGTGCAGCCGAGACTCCACGTCAACGGCCCCCGCGCCAACAGCCCCATTGGACGCTGAGAGCGTTGCTACTGAATACGAGTCACATGCGGATTGCACATGCTGCAGAACCTGCTGCGAAGCTAGTCCAGGGTGGCCGCAGGAGAGGATATGCGGCAGCAGCGCCTCCAGGGTGACCGTGCCTCTCGACAGCAGCAAGGCGCACAGCACTGCACTCGACCCGGGCAGGCTGCCCTCGTCAGGGGTTTGTAGAATCAAAGAAGGATTGCCATCAACAGGTGCCATGTGTGCATGCGCACTCAGACGGGCTCCAAGCAGGTGTGGCAAATTGTCTGCCTGGAACAAGGCTGAGACGGCTTCGAAGTGGCCAGCTGCCGCTGATAGGCGTGCAATACCCCCGAAGAAGGCAGCACGCTGCACAGCACCGGCGACAAAGTCAAAGTCCTTTTGGCTGGTACCTTCGTGGGCCATGAGGTCGGACACTTGGGTCTCGGCTGCATTCAGCGCCATCTCCAGTAGTCTGTTGCCGTCCAGCTGGAAGCGCCCACACAACGCTTGAATGTGCCCGACGGCGGCATCATGAGGCTGCTGTGTATGCATCTCCAAGAAAGCTTTCGCAAAGCCTTCACTGCATTCGGCCATCAGGTTGAATTTGCTCTGCTTGTAGAAGCGGGATGTGCCAGCCTTGAGAAGAGACTTCTTGTCGGGTGCACCTTTGACACCAGCAAGGCGAAGCAGTTCATCTGGCAAGCCTGTCAGTAAAAAATCTGGGCAGACAGCCTCGCAAAGTCGAACGGCAGCTCTGCTAACTTTGCGCAATTTGTCTGCCGAGTCGGCTGATTGGGAAACCAGCCCCCACGCCAAGATAACGCCCTGTCCAACGCAGGCCTTGGTCGCCGGGTCAAAATCTAATGAAGCCGCAGCACTCAAGGCTGGATCAAGCTGCTGCACACCTTCAGCATCCGCACAGTGGAGTAGCGCCTGCACCACTTGAGCAAGTGTATCTGGCCCGCTTGATTCGGCAGCGGCTGAAAGCCAAGCGAATGGATCACTTTGCACGCTTCCAGATTTTGCGAAAAGCACGTGTAAACTGTCCATTTTATCCTTTAGCCAACTTTACACGGCGGGAGCTACAGCAAGGCAGATGAGTGCGAACGAAAAGTCGTCCAGCGGAATTCAAAACTCACGCAAAGGCCCAACTTATCCTGCAACCTCTGAATAACCAGCGTACACAGTACACTTGAATGCCACGCATTGAATGCTGATGAACATGTTCAAAATAGTCTCGATGGCTTTGTGAGCAGATGGTGCCTCAAGCCGAAACTGTGCTTGCCCCCTGTCCAACCGCTAGTGAACATGCACACACAGCCTGTACGCTTGCCTGCACTTGGCCCCTACAACGCAGCAGTTTTCGAAACAAATGTACGGTTTGTTGAATACAGCCTGGTGCCGTGGCCTCTTGTAGCACAGGCCAGCTGACTGTGGGATATTTTCAGCGTCCACCATGCCTCGCTTGGGCCACAATCTATTTGACCATGTCTTCAAAATGGAGACCCTTGGGGTAGGAAGCCATGTTACTCGAAGGCGTTGGCTGAAGTACCCTGGTACTCACTGGAAAATCACAGAAGTCACTCCGTACTCAAGGGTGCGTACTGGTACACTGAAACACTAGCGAAACTCCAATCACCTTTTGTCCCGCGCAGACGGCTGACCGCGCCAAAGTGACGGGCTCATTTAAGTTTGGAGGTACGAGCTGATTTATTTTTAGCCTATTGCAATGGCGCTGATGTTCCATTTCACACGCAGCATGGGAAAGAGAGGCCGTACCTCGCCGCGTCAGATCACAACTCAAGCGGGAGTGGCTTGTCATCTATGATGCTGAATCAGGAAATGTTCAGCTTCCAGGCAACTTGCCTGATGAGCTGAAAAGCAAATGGGAGTCTGAGTACACAGCGAAGCGTGAGCTCTTTGAAGCTGAGCGCTGACTTGACAAATTCAAATTCCAGATGAACCGTTCGTGCGATGCACCAGTGGAGCTTTCTCCGAATCTTGGTAATCCGGCAGGGACGAGCCTGCAGGCGAACCAGAAGCAGTAGCAGTGGATTCCCTGGGTGCTGCAAGGTGTGCGCTTGGGGCTGTTCCCATGATGTGCGCAATTTCCTCCAAGGATCTTCCCTTGGTCTCGGGCACGTAGCAGTAAATGAAGATGAATGCTGTCACCACCACAGCTGCAAAAAACAAAAACAGTATAGCCACACCCTGCTTGCGTTGATCGGGGGCACTGCCACCACCAGCGGCATCGATGATACTGAGCACGGAGAGCGACAGAGCCAAATTCCCGATGAAGTTCGCTGTCAAAGCAACTGTGAATGCTTTGGGCCGAATGGACGTCGGCACAACCTCAGACAGCAATGTGAAACCCACACCACCAAAAGACACTGCGAAGCCTGCGACGTACAGAAGCACACAGACAACAGCCAGCCAGCCCTGCGCCACACTGGTAGGCATCGCCAGCAACGTCACCCCCAAACCGCCAAGGGACAGAATCATGGTGCCACTGCCGCCCAGCAGGAAGGCCACACGACCAGCTTTGTCCACTGCAAACGTCACTACAATGGTCATGATGACGTTCAGGCCGAACACCAGCACCGTGGACAGCAGTGGGTTGTGCACGCCTGCAAAGCCAAAGATCTCAGTGCTGTACATGATGACAACATTGATCCCTGAGAAACAGCTATACATGAGCATGCCCACGCCAATCGTGAGGGCCTTGCGGTTTTCCATGCCCAGCAGTGATGCCCACGTGACACCTTCCTGCAGGGCTGCCTCGGCCTCGGCAGACTTGTCGATGTCATCGATCTCTGCTCGCACGTCATACGACATGGGCCGCAGTGACGTCACACTGCGCAGAAACGATTGGTTAGCGCATGCATGTGCGACCAGCAAAGCAGTCTTACGATAGGATGGCAGCATCCCTGCGTGCATTGCGCACGAGCCAGCGCGGGCTCTCTGGGATGTACACCCACCCCAGGCAGAACTGCAGGGCGGGGCACAACAAGCCCAGGGCAAACAGGTAGCGCCAGCCTTGTGCAACGTTCGACACGAAGCCGAAGCCCGCGAGGCCTGAGGCCAGGATGCCGATGGTGACCCCCAGCTGGTGCATGGTGGTGAACAGGCCACGCACCTCCTTGGGCGCGATCTCTGACAGCAGCACGGGTGACGTGATGTTGTTGAAACCCACAGCAAGACCCACGATAAACCTGCCCACCAAGAGGAGGGATAGGATCGGGAACAGCGTGCAAAGTGTGCCCCCCAGGAAAAGCAAGTTGTTCAACAGAATTGGCCGCTTGTAACCGAAGGTGGAGGGCAAGACAGACAGGGAGGAACCGATAGCTGCACCCGCCACCGTCAAGGCTGTTGCAGCTTCTTTTTCAACAGCCGAAAGTGATATTTGATTCAGAATAGAGCCTGGCTTGTCAGATGCAAATGTTGTATTCAACACAGCCGTGTGCCAGCCCGAGAGAAAACTCCCCGCTGCAAGCAGGAGCGCAGCAGTCCACAGGGCCACCGGCCAGCGGTGCTGCTTGTCAGCACTGAAAACAGGTACATTATTTGTTGCTTGGTAAAGTGGAGGCAGTTACATTCGCTACGCACCCTCCAATCAATTTTTCTGAAGATGCTGCCATGCTAAAAAAAGGACCAACAGCAACGTGCAATCCACGGACACACTGGTGCCCACACTTTCACAACAAGCTATACATATTGGCAGCAAATAATGTAAATATTTTGGACGGCTCATAAATTGTGTTTGAGATCTGCATTTTAGTATTTTTGGGGCAGAGTGGGCGCCTGATTCATAATTATTCATTCACGTACGCCGTATTAGCGTGTCAGGAAAAGTTGTCAGCCTATGCAACTTCACTTTCCAGCGATAACATAACCAGCAGGTAGACTTTCAGTGGTTGAAAATCTATACACAAGTTTCAAAGGTGCGTATGCTTCAGCTGAAATAGTTTTGTGCTTTCAACGGGCTGCTACTGCCTTGGACACATTCAATTCATCCTTTGCCCCTGCCTCACCAGCTTCCTTGCACAGATGTTTTTGGTGAGTTTTTTTACTGATAGATTGGGTCGTATTCGTCACGCTTGACACGAATGGCATGATTTTATGTGCTTTCGGCTCGTGTCCGCATTGGTTGCTGTCGGCTGCTCCTTGCGGAAATTGGAAGCATCCAAGTCACGCTTTGTTGTGCAGGGACGCCGCAAGATCAAGAAGGCAGGTGATGCCACCCCTTCTGCCTTTGAGGAGAACTGTGCACAGGAGCTGTACAACATCGAGATGCAGCACAGCGGCTTGAAGACCGACCTGTACCCTCTGCACATCACTGCCGCCCGTGAGATCACCACCGACGGCAAGAAGGCAGTTGTGCTCTTCGTGCCATACACCCAGCTGGCCGACTACCACAAGATCCAGAAGACCCTCATTGAGGAGCTGGAGAAGAAGTTCGCGTAAGTTTGATTGTCACTGTGAGTGACCTGCGAGCTTACACACCTTCATTTGCCTGTACAGTGATGCTCACGTCATGATCGTCGCTAACCGCACCATCCTCGGAAAGTCCTGGAAGCGCAACCCCCTCAACAAGGGCCCCATCCCTCGCTCTCGCACCCTGAAGACCGTGCAGGAGGCTGTCCTGGATGACATCGTGTACCCCAGCGAAATCGTCGGCAAGCAGACCGTCCTGCGCACCGATGGCAGCAAGACCATGAAGGTGTACCTGGACCCCAAGGAGCAGGTGCAGCTGGAGAACAAGCTGGAGACCTTCGCCTCCGTGTACAAGACCTTGACCTCCAAGGATGTCAAGTTCCAGTTTGCCTCTTCCCGCCGGTAAGCGCCCTGTTGTGCTGCGCAGCTTTGTCGCCGCGCATCCACGCTGGTGAAATGAATTAAATTAGGAGCCCGGTTTCAGTCCGCAAAAGCATCTTCATCTTCGTCGCCTCCAAACATCACAGCTGCAATCCCGACTGAAGGGTGCTCGTCACCGGCTAGCATGTCGCGGGACAGTTGATCTACTGCGTCCCCACCACAGCCTGCGTGGCAACCAATGGCTGGAATGGATGCAGATTGCTTGGCCAGTATCTCGGCTTCCTCGCAGGACATGATTGGCAGTGCCAGGGCGTCTAATGCAATGTCCTTGGGTAGTGGGGAGCCGGCAGCGTGTGCTGCCTGCAGACGACTCCCGTGCTTCGCCTGGAGGTACACCTTCAGTGCTTCTACATCACGCAGCACGTGCGTGTGGTGCTGTGCGCTGCGTGCCTCGGCCAGCTCTGTGAGGGCCAAGGCCAGGGAGGCGCAGGGGGCCAGGGCAGCGGCCACGATGCGCGGGGCGTGGCGAAAGTACCACAGGCCAGGATGAGGAAACGCCAACTGCACTTTGCGCGAGGCCAGCTCCGCAGCGAACGCTTCAGTGTTGCCGCTGGAGCGCGCAGTCAGCTCCCGCAGCAGGTGCGGGGGACAGGCCTCCGCTTGAAGCGGCGCAAGCATACCGGCTGGTGTCAGCAGACAGCCGACAGACCCACTGGCATGCAATGCGTACTGGGGGTCAAGTGCGTCCATTGGTGCAAGAGCTGGCAGTATGGGCACTTGCACAAGTCCGGCTTCAGTCAGACACTGCTTTTCTGCTTCTGCTGCAGCCAAGTCCACAGCCCTGCTCAACTCGGCCCGTGATTGTCTGCTTCGCTTGGAAACTTGATGCTTTTTCAGTTCTAAGTTGTGGGCGTGGAAGCGAGTCCACCACAGAATGCGATCGCCGTGCGCAGAATCAGCTGCACCTTCGCGCTGTTGCACGGGAAACGGCCGCACCTGCATGCCATAGCGCTTGCCCAGCTCGATGACTATCCCCTTGAGCCTGTCAAATGTGAAGTAGCCATTTCCTTTGCACAGCCGGTCTTGCAAGTCGCGCTGCATGGCCAGCCCGCCGTACAGCATTTTGACCAGGTGGCCTTGGATTTGTTGCCATGATGCGCCCACAGCCTCGGCGATTTCCAAATATCGCCATGCCATGTCGATAACATTGTGTTGTTGTCCTGTGGGCAAGTGCACGCCGCTTGAGAAGACACTAGGGTTGTCCAGCACTGCCTCACTGAGCATGACGCCATCAACACCTGTTTCAGACATGCAGCGCCGAATATCGGCAAGGTCAAACATGCCGCCATTGGCTATGATGGGTATACTTGCGTGTTGCTTAATGCGTGCAATCTTATCCCAGTGCGCCGCTTTGTTGGCCAGCTTGTTCTCATGCCGCGTCCGGCCATGCACCGTGATCAAGCTTGCGCCGGCAGCTTCCAGCCGCTTGATCAGCTGCAGTGTGACATCAAAGTTCTCCTGGAGGCGTATTTTACAGGTGATGGGCACACTCAGCTGCTCAGCACATGCTTTAACGATGCTGACGACAGTGTCAGCGTCCTCCAACAAGAAGGAGCCATAGTTGCCTCGCTTGGCGATATTTTGGGGACAACCCAAGTTTAAATCAACTGCACAACAGCGATGCTGCACCAATTTACACGCATTGACAACTGTCTGTGGATCATTGCCACAAAACTGTGCGATCAGTGGATTGTCCTCTGGCCAATAGTCAAAGAATGAACGACGAAATTTCGGGCTTGACAAGAATATTCGCGCGTGTATCATAGGTGTCACTGTGACTTGCGCTCCATATTCACGGGTGAGCAAGCGAAATGCAAGCTCACTTTGTTGAACCATGGGGGCAACAAAGTATTTGGGACACCCGATACTGTGGTACCAGTCCCACCCAGTCAGCTTGGGCTTCCCAGCCAGGACTGCAGAAGCTTCACTGTCATCCACAACCACTTGTTGTGCAGGTCGCTGAGCAACAGGGGCAAAGAGGGGTGCATCATTGCCCTCCTGTGTTGCTTCAGAGCTGGCCATTCTGAAAGTGGTCTTGTACTTGTCCGATTGAAGCAAGCCAAATGAACGAAGCTCTGCAGAAACCCTGAGCCTTGCCGCGGCAGTCTGAAGGCCTGCAGGCCACCTGGCTGACAGCAGCGGCATAAATACCGCCTCAACAATACTTGTCAGCTTTTGCCGTGCTTGAGAAATTGTTGTCTTCCCCTGTAATGCCGTACTGCACTCCACTCAGGTTCTCTCTAGAGTGTGCCGATTTTCGGGAGGGGGGCTGAGGCAGAAGTTGGGTATTTGCATGAGCAGCAGCCTTTTCACCCCTGCAGCCTCGGCAGCACACTGGCTGAGTGTCAAACTTCCCTTTTCAGCCCTTTTATTGCATTGCCTGTCGCGTACAGAAGACAGCTCCTTCCATTGAGCTGCTGTGCCAAAAGCAGATCAGAGCTTTTTGTGTCACCATGTCAAGCCTTTCTCCATTCTCTATGAAAACTTCGCGGTATGCTGCGATTACTGCAGCATGTTTGACCTGTATGTTTCTCAGAGCCTCACTGCTAGCCAAGACTAAATGAGTGACAATGCGTGGACCTTGTGCCAATGCAGTCGTTGAAACCGCGCTGATCATCGCCTACGCTGTTCAAGTCAACAGGGTATGTTGCTATACAAGCCATTCACTTCCATGTCACACAGCGTGCTGATTTCATAGGAAGAGGAGGAGTGTGACTTTGAAGACATCCGCCATCTGGACAGTACGTGCTTGAAGCACTTTTGGGACCGTGAGAATCGCTACCGCTTCCTCCAATTTGGCTTTGAGGTACGCATCGTATGCTTTCCAACTGACCTATTATATGACATCATGTTCTTGTAGGTCATCGGCGCTTTGGCGGCTCTTGCGTCAGTTCCCCCAATTTTGTCCTTGGCCGACATGTTTGGCACCCGTGTGAATGCCACCAAAGTCTTTGTGCCTTGTGCTGTTGGAGCTGCTGCAATCTCTGCCTGGGGCCTATTGAATGCAGCAGGCCGCTCTACGACAGCAGACTGGATTTACAGCTCGTGGACTTTGGGTGATGATGACTTGAAAGCGCTCACTTTGGCGTACTTCGTGCAGCGGGGCAGCAACACCTGGCTGTTTGCCCTGGACGAGCTGCTCATCGGCATTGCCTTGTTGACCATTGCATGCTTGACGTACACCGTGGGCCAGCTGCCTCGCTGGATGGCACACTTGACTGTTGTCGCTGGCGCCTTGGGCATAATCAACTTCTTCCTGGAGCTGGCGCGCTTCGGCAGCTGGACCCTGCTCAGCATCATCAGTGGTCTCGTGGCTGGACTCATCGGCTTTGTGCTGCTGCCGGTGTTCTACTTGGGGCTAGGGTGCTACCTGAAAGAACCCAGCAACCAAGCTGCTCGCGAGTCACTGATGGCTGCTGACGTGTCTGACTGGTCAGGACCTGCAGATGCAAACACTGAAGCAGCAGATGCCTCTGGCCTGGAGTTGTCTTCAGTTGATGTTGAAGCAAACAAGGAAGACGACGTTGCTGTGTAGGCAGCTTGCAATGAACCGATGTTCCACCTGCAGCTGCACAGCGAATAAGATGCCTCACCTGCTCCATGCACACATCTTCTCATCTGTAATGCGCTTGCATATTCCCTGCCGCTTTGTCAGCTACCCCGTTGGGCAGTCGCTTGTGCAGGGCGGTGATTGTGCTGTGGCACTGCGACGTGTTCCACACCCTGCCTGCTCATTGTGGAGAGCATTCTTGACCTTGACTGCCTCCCTGTATTTAATGTGTGCTCAAGTCGCAAGGACCGTGTCTGGAGCGATCTGGCGGGCTGAAGGACTCCTTCATGGTGTGTGGCACGATACCCCCTTCATTCACGCAGCTGCTGGGCTACATCACTGCACTGGTCGAGTTGATGTCGCTAGAAAATGCATTACACACACATCACATACACGTGCACGACATGGTTATTTTGCACTTGGCTGCTGCAGCTATTGTGCACGAATTGTTTCTGCAACTCACGTGTTTGCGGGAGTCACTTTGATTTGATCAACGCGTTGCCTGCTGGCAAACCCTGCCGCGCGCCACGCAAGTAGGTGTTACCACAGTTGTTCAGCACATTTCAGTGATTTTCACTCAGCTAGTCATGTTTTTCAGCCCTTTTTCATCAAAGTGCAGCAGCCGCTCAATTTTCCCTGTCGTGTCAAGCAATCAGACTTGCTCAACTAAACAGCAGAATGTGAAATCAAGACTGGAATTCAGCCCATCAGCAACAGCAGATGTACCCTATATAACAATGGACCTCATGTCTTCTGCAAGCAATGTTATCAAAATCGCAGGACGTGAGGTATCAACAGCAAAAAGACTGCCCACACACACAAAGCAAATTCTTGGCGTGGCAAACTGCCAGGTCTCTTACCATACAAGCCCCCCGCCCCCATTAGCACCTGAGCACTTCCTGATGCAATCGTCCCCACTGCTCAACTTGAAGCTGCACAAGCAACTGCGTCCATCCCCGGGCGGGAGGCTCGAATGGTTCACCTCCGTTGCGCCCAGGGAGCGGCTGCTCCAGCAAGGCCTTCGGCAACGTGCTGCAAAAGAAACGCTTTTCCCCAATGGAGTGGCATCTATGCCCAGGCGGCATGGTATTGCATCTCGCCGTCCGTGTTCTGCAGCTGCACAGCTCACCGGCTACCAGCACAGCCCACGAAGGCCGCTCAGTGCAAACATTTGGCTAGCAAGCAACACACCACGGGCTGACACATGGGAACAAGATCAAAATTTTGGCTTAAGTGTACATTCAACTGTTCACCAGGCAGGATCAACCACGGCTCGAGATACCCCTCCAAGCCTCAGTGTGCCCAACAGACGCGCCACGGACCCGATTCCACAAGTTGTTCCCACCAATTCGCCCTTGTTTTCTTTCGCCCCGACGTTGACAGAGCCTTCTGATTCAAATGGCAGACGAGCATTGTTGGCAGCTGGCTCCATGACTGCTTCCCTCCCTTCGCGGCAAGCCTCCGCACACCAGGGCTACCCATACACCAATGCCAGCCGCAAACAACAAATAAAGCAACCACATGCAAATGTGCTGAAAACTTCATCTCCTGCATGCCGGCGCCATGATCGCCAGCGCGGCCAATCGGCACTCGGTGCAACCCAGCACAGTTCTCAGACCTGGAGCCAGGGCTCAGTCAGTCAAGCAGCATGGTCCCCGCCAGATGGGTGTACAGTTCCCAAGCTTGCACGTTTTGCATCTCGCCGTGACGACGCGGGCGGGATCGCCAGCACGGGTGCTGCATCCCACGTGCATCGCTTTTTGCGCCAGCGAGGTGTTCGCAGCACCAGTCCAAACGCATTAGATCCAGCAGCATGCCCACCGGGTTGGTACTCTGACGATAGACAAGGTGGCATGGGGTTGGGTTTTGGCCACTGATCACGAGAGCGAGAGCGCTATTGCTTGAGCCAGCTCCTGGTCTTCGTTGCCAACGTCGTCTGGGCGAACGACCACACTGGGAGCACTGGAAATTGCGACAACGAGAGCAGTTTCTGCATCATCCTTGCTCATTTGTTTGTTCTCCATGAGGCTTTGAACAGCAATTTCATGTAGGGACGGGTCCGCGCGAACTGCATCTGCAAGCTGCTGCAGAACGTCAACCTCTGGAGATGTGGGCCCAGTCATGAAATGAGCATCTTTTTTGCCGCTTTGTAATGCATGTACAGAGTACAAATTCTCAATGGATGCCTCAGAGGCTTGGTCCGTCGGAAGAATGCCCTGCACCACAAAAATGCTGTAGCCCTCGTGCCGCATTTGCGACAAAAAAGCAGACAGGAAGAAGTCAGACACCGCTTGAGGTTGTTTTTTCATGGAGTCCAAGTTCCAAAAGGTGTCTCCTATGCGCCGGATAGTGAACCAGTGTTGTTCAAGGTTGAGGACGAACGCGGGGAAGGTGCTTGCATTTTGCACGACGTGATCAATGTTCGAGGCTGACAGCTGCAAGTTGAAGCGTTCAAGAGCACACCTGATCACTTCAATGCTGAAGTTTCCGCTATCATCTACGTTCGAGCTGCCATCCTGCAAGAAAGCTTTGTCACGTTTAGAGGCTTGTCAGCTTGGGGGCTTTTGCCATTTCTACGCACGGCGATCATTCGTAAGAGATCAGGATTATCATGCCCATTAGCCATCAGCAGAGCAGTTTCTCGTTCATCAAGCCCCTTGGCTATTTCTGCAAGATCTACTTCCGAAAATGCTGGGCCCTGCGCATCGTGTCACAGCTGCGTTGGCTTGACAGATGGCAACTGAGCCTCACTCACTTGGATTAACGAATTGAGAGCGTGTACAGCACAGATTGCCGCAACTTGACGCTCATGATAAATGAATTCGGACTCTGCATGTGCAGTTCCCGGTGTCTGTCCAGCTGCCATGATCAACACGCTTTGAGTGGAAACCAACCACGACAAAAATTCGTGAGATGTGCCCTGGATAGATACGCCAGAACTGATATTGAACACGCACAAGGGGTTTGCATTAGCCAAGGAAGTATTGCAGTGTAGTGGTTTGTTCTGCCCGTTCTGCCCATAAGACGAAAAAGTATCAGCAGGAGCATGCAGTCTCTTGACACCCCGCATTCAGCGGGACAGGCCCCTGAGCAGCGGGGATTCGCACAGGCAGCGCATAGCCCCCCAAAAGCAACAGCCGACTACAGTGACAGACAGACCGCATTGGCCACCTTGACGATGGGGACAGACTGTAATTCTATATGAAGCGCACAAGCTGGGCCAGGTTGGCGAATTGGGTCCAGCCCGATTGTGGACCCTTCAGGGCTGTTTTTCTCACAGGGAATGACTTGGATGGTGCATGAGACCTGCATTGGTAAAATTGGCGACATCATGGAACTGATAAGTCACCAGGACCGAGCTGGCAAGCCAGTCGCCGACCAGCAATACACTCGTTCAAGTGCTTTCACTGCACAGTTTCAGCTCAGCGCCTGGTCAGACAGCCCATCAGCACACCAGATCAGCAAACCAGTGCTGCACGTGGAGGTACACCACATCACACTGTACACGGTCAGCACTGTGTGTGATTGCCTGGGTACTCCTGCCTCATGGGGTCATCGGCACCAGGGGCAAAGCGATGTAGTGAATGCAGCTGTGCCAGCACTGACAGTTTATATCAAGCATGCCCGCTGTTGTGAAGAAAGGCGGGGTATCACTAGCTCGCGTGCCCCGGCAGGGTGTTGGACTGGTCCTCGTCACTGCTCCAACCCAACGCGTCATCTTCCACAGCGGCTTGCACACGCTCCCATGCATTATGGTTGGCTGCTTCTGGTGTATGGTTGGGTGCATTATGACTGACTGGTCTCGCTGTGTGGTTGGGCTTGTCCGCCTCCCCTGCCGGAGTGCCATGCACGGCAGTGTGTGCCAACTGCTCTGCCGAAGCGGCCGAAGCAGCCGAAGCAGCCGAAGCTACAGGCCGGGCCTGCGAGGGTGCTGCATCTCCAGCAGCAGAAACTTCCACCACGCTTGTGTTATTCTCAGGAGGCACATTTGCCTGTACTTGGTGCAGCTGTTGTGCCGCTTCACTTGGTCTTGAGACAATGCTGTCCTCACCAAAGCCCTGGAAATATCTTTAGCTTTCGATGAGAAAGTGCTTTGGTTTGAAAAAGCTTGACTCACCGTGCTTATGGTACTGACAAATTCCCTAACATCTCGCTTGATAATACTGAACCAATCAGCCATGTTTCTCGCTGCAGTTGGTCTAATAAATCCAACGTGTAGCGTGAATGATGCCTTTCACACAGAGCAGGCTTGGGTGCATCAATATATGGAACAGAGACACCACGAGGCAGCCAGCACATGCAACAATGTGGAGAATTGTCTTGAATGACCTCTTAGGAGTCGCATATCGTGCCAAATAAGGAGCAGACAGCAAACATTCTGAGGCTAGAGAGAGAAGTAGGGGGTGCGAAATTATTGCTCGGCTCACTGATACTGTCGAACACTGCTCAATTAAACGCAAAACAATAAAACGTGCAGCCTGTATTTCATGTATTGCATCGCTGTTATCTGTATTGCTGGTCGCTGGGGCCTTGCATTCTTGACATAGTATTTGCCTGGCGGAGTTTGCGCTTGTGCCTGATGTCGTTTTTGCCAGGACAGCGCGAGCTGCGCCAGCTTGGCAGCAGTGCCCTTCATTGGCTACGAGCTCAACCAGTTGATGCAGCTACAGTTGCTGCTGGAGCTCTACTTGCTGTGGCTTTGTATTTTGTAGATGATGGCACTCAATCTGTTGCCTGCGACGATGCAGCGCCGCCTGCAGCTGTTAGCGTGAGCCAATCTGAGATGAGGCGCACGCATATTGATGCACGTGCAGCTTTACAGAGTTCCATTACTTCTGTGGGTCCACAGCCAACTGGGGGGTTTGAAGCCCGCCGACTCCTACGCCAGGCGCAAGCTGGCAGCAGCAAAGCCTCCAAGAGCACAGCGTCCAGCGATGGGTGGGGTTACTTTGTCGGGGACGCACCTCCAGGCTCCTCAAATATGCCTCCTGTTCAGCGCAGTACTGGGGCGAGTTCCGCCGCAGCCTTTGCTGTTTCTGCTGCGCGCTTGGAGGGGGGGGCTTCAGACAGCACCCCAGGCACAGCGGCCACTGAGCTGCCCGCATCAACACAGCCGACAACCAGCCAGCTGCCAATGGACTTACCGATAAGTGCGCCCCCCCGCCCTCCCACTAGTCACGTGCAGGGCTCTGTTGGCGACAGCGTGCCGACTCTGCAGCTGCCTGACCTTGGGGAGAGCTGCACTGCCTCTCGCAGCCTGTCCACTGTCTCAGATGCTACCAGACTAGGCTCGCGTGTCAGTAGCATGGATGGGGCCATGGCCTCGTCTGGCATGGGCATGACTAGTCCCTTCTCCGCTGCAGGCTCTGGCGTGGCACCGGGCACTCCAGTGGTCATTGGCCTGCTTCCCTCTGCGCAGAACTTCGCTGCAAGCACCACTCCCAGTGCCCTGGAGCTTTGAATATGCAAATGCGGGTGCTGGTATCATCACTCTGCACAATGTGAGCACGATGTCCACAAGGGGGCCTATAGCTCGCCGGGCACATCTCCAACACAAGAATTGTTTGGGTTGATGTCGCTAAAGAATACATTACACACACAAGAATCAATTTAATCTGCCAGATAAAGCACCACTCGTCCGCACATAAGTGAACTCCACTCGAGTCTCTCTTCACGATGGTCGCCGGGACTGTCATTCCACGCGGTGGGAGGCTTCCTTCAAAATGTGAGCAAATTCCGCACCAATCACTCGGAGGCCCAGTGTACTGGCGCCCAATTTGGGTCGTCGCCCTCGGAGTGCCTATGGCACTGTTTCTTTCCATGTTAGTATACTTAGTCAGAATTCGCTGTTCTACCTATTGAGGCTGTTGTCTGTGATGTGCAGGTCTGTTGCTTGGAAAGTGCAGGCTGCAATGGACATGTCAATACCTCGGGTCTCCTTGGCAGCAGCTACACCCGCAGCGTATCTCTTGATTGCATATACTGTGGGAATTATTGCTGCAAGGATGAGTGAGCGCGGAACAGATCCGCTGTATGAACTCTTGTGGGCGTGCAACACGTCCATGCTTCTTGCTGCCGTTGTAAGCGACGAGTACAGAGACCTCCCTATTGCCGCTGCTCATGCTCTTTTTACCTGCAGGGCATTCTGACTGACACTCCTGTCGCCATCAGCGGGGCCATATTGGCTGTCAGCTTGGATCAGCTGTGCTGGTATGTCGATGTGGCTGGATACTTGGTCAAGGGGCGCTGGGGGTGGCCAGTCGGCGTGTCGGGGTATTTGAATGACCCCGACCAGCAGACCCTGGTGCGCTACCTGACCAGCTGGCACCACTTATGGTTCATCCCTCTGGGCATGTGGCTATTGTCTGGGGGCGTTGGCGGCTTCACGTGGCATGCCCTCCCCATCGCGTGCACTGTCACAGGCAGCCTGCTGCTGTACTGCCGCGCCACCACACAACTTTGGTTCGCACTGCAGCAGCCAGACGGAAGCCATGTCATCATTTACAAGAACTTGAATCTGTCCCACGGCTTCTGGCGTGACGTGAAGCTGCCCATCATGCACCGCTTCAACGACGCGCCGCCGTACATTCTGCTGCCGTGGATATTCTTGACTGGCAACCTGGGTCTGCACACCCCCCCTTTTCTGCTGCTCTTGGGCATATCATGGATGCTAGGCTGACATGGCGTGCCATCAGTCAGAGTCATAATCCACCAAGGCACCTCTGGCACCGGCGCTGGGTGCTGCCGTGCGTGGCAGCTTGGAGCGGCTATCAACAAGTGCCGAGGCATGCGGAGACCTGGCGGTGATCTTCGGTGTGTCGTCTTCTGCATCAGCTGTTGCGCTGGCTGCTTGTGGCAACTCAACGCGCGGGCGCTTGCGAATGACCAGTCGTGGCGCACTCATAGCTCCCCTGGGCGCCCTTGCACGCACAGATGCCAGCGTTGTTGCTGGGCTTCTACCCAATTGGCGAATTGTCGGCGCTTCCCTGTTCTTGAAGGCTTGCTGGGCTGCGCTGTGGTCGGCCGCAGTGACCGGCAGCAATGCATGTACAAAGCCCCGCGCGGTGGTTTCTGTGCGCAGGGCCAGTGCTTGGCGGCGCCGGCCACGCATCCCTGCCCGCAGCTGTGCATTTGCATCATAGTCGTGCTTTGCTCTTTGTTGAGAATGCATCAATGCCTCCAGTGCTTTGGCTTGTGCCGCTGCCGCTGCCTCATCCCGCTGGGCGTGCTCCAAGGCCACCATGCCGTCGCTGGCCAGGGCTAGCTTCTCGTCGTGACTCATCAGCTCCACCTCCTGCTCCTCCTTCCTGGCGATCTCATGCTTGGCCTGCCACCGCAGCCCTTCTCCAGCAGCGTATCCCCTGTTTTGGGGGTCGGTGCGAAAGTGCAGCTCTCCGCTGCAGGCAGCGCAGCGGAACTTGAAATCAAGAATTGGTGTTGAATGGTACATGCCAGCCTTTGTCTTCTCAGCATTATATCTCACTCCACGCCCGATGTGCACATTGCAGTGCTTGCACCACGCATTATAGGGCATTTCAATGCGCACCACGAGGATGCCCAAGTGCTGCTTGCGGGCCCGCGAGCCAAACTTGCCATGGCTGCCATGGAACTTGTCGAGAGAGCCCTTACTTGGGTCCCAACCTGGTGGATAATAATACCCATCTGCTTGGGTGGCCTGCAGTGCTGACATGTTCGGTCAAGTGACGCAAATCGACAGCCGAGGTTTCCCTGAATGCCTTGCCTCGGCAAAGGCAAGTACGCATGCAGCAGTCAAGTGCAAGACTCCCACAAGGAAATACCTGCGCCAACTTGGAATTTATACACCTGTCACTTGTATCTCCCGGCCAGTGCGGCTGGCTTGAGTTCCAAAAGTGACCCCCCATGGGAGCGGGTGACAGCTGCGTGAAACATTTCCGGACAGCATGCGATGAAAGCGCACATTGTCCGGACGCGAAACCAAGAAGTCGGCTAAATGATTACCACAGCCTACAAACGGGCAAGGCATATCTGCTCACACTTGCCTAGCAGTAAAACAAGGAGTGTCCAGCCAGGGCTTCAAGCAAATTCTTGTGATCGAGGTTGTAATTTTGAGATGCTCAGCCATGGAAAGCAAAAGCAGCCCCAGTGGGGGGAAATCGCATACATTCCGAATTACTTGTTGGAATACCGGCATGTCTGGCTGGCCCAACACTGCATTCAGGGTGGGCGGCCCAGGGTTCGTGCTCCACGGCCTGCAGAGTGACATATTATGCATTCAGGAGACAAAAATGGCCCCGTCACAACTTACGACTGAGATTGCGTGCCCCCTAGGTTATCAGTCATACTGGCACTTCAATATGAGCACCAAGCGGCTGGGCTACAGTGGGGTGGCAATATATGTACGCCACGAGCTTGCCCCAAGTCAGGCCCAAGCTGGTCTGTCCCACGCGAGTTCCAACTGCTTTGGTGACCGACTGCTCCCCGCAGCTCTCATCGCTGAGCTAGACAAGGAAATGGTTCACACGTCTCACTGCTGCAGTGACCTGGATGCTGAAGGGGTGAGTTGTTCAAGCTGGTGGGCACGCCTTGACTAAATGCATCAAGTGGCGTTCTCTCCGCAGCGCTTCTTATGTTTGGACCTGCGACTGTGCCTTCTCATCAATGTGTACGTGCCTGCATTTGGTGAGGCAGCAGAGCGCCACCGCTTCAAGCAGGCCTTCCACATTGCGCTGCACGGGGTGGTCAGGTATTTGCGCAGCTTGGGTAGACAGGTCATTGTGGTCGGGGACATCAATGCAACTGTGTGCGACCTGGATCGCTGCAGTGAGCCCAGTGTACGGCGATCTTCCAGTTTACCAGCTTCAGTACCACCTGCTGTTCCTTTTGGCTGGTTTCGCCGGTGGTTTGCCGACATGCTGGGGGGGCGTGGGGACGGGCAGGCGCCCTGCAGCCCAAGCACGCAACAGAGTCGGGCTGTCGATTTAGTTGATACATTCAGGCATTTTCATCCCAATAAAAAAGCTGCTTACACCTGCTGGAGCACCCTGACAGCTGCTCGAAAGACGAACTTTGGTCGTCGGCTGGACTACACTTTGGTGTCTGCGCCCCTTTTCGGCCAAGTGCATGGCAGCGATGTTCAGCAGGATGTCCTGGGCAGTGACCACTGCCCGGTGTGGGTCATGCTATCTGCAGGTGTTTATCAAGCGCAGTCGGCGCGCGACCAGCCTTGGCTGCAGGCACCCCGCGGGTGTTGTCCCAGCAGCGTGCAGCGTGAGGCGGCGCACTCGATGCGGGGGGCACAGGATGCACCTGGAGCGCTGCAGTCATACACCCCCCCCGACAGTCTGGCGCGGGATTACAGCGACACGTGGCTGCTGCCGTCGCTAGACGCCCCCCTGCACCCCGCCCCCTCCCTAGAGGCAGCAGCGAAGCTGCACCAGGCCCCTGTACAAAGCTGCATCGGGGCATTTTTCCAAAGCACGCCCACAGCAGCGGCGGCGGCAGCACACAGCGACACCCCTTCCCCACCCGTGGGTGCCCCCCCCCCGGCACTCGTGCCCCTGCAGCAGCGCCGTGGCAAGCGCCCCCGCAGCACAAAGCTCGCCCAGTATTTCATGGGCAGCAAACAGCCCAGGGCCGACCCACCGGGCCCCCACAGCCCTGTGCACATTGATCTCACACAAGACCAAGAGGAGGACACTGTACCAGGGGAACCGGCGTCCACAAGCACTGCAGTGCAAGGGTGGGCGTCATTGTTGAAAGGCCCGCTGCCCCCCCCCCTGTGCCACCACGGCGAGCCCACTACACAGCGCAAGGTGGTCAAGCCAGGGGAATCTATTGGCCGCAGCTTCTTCGTGTGTGCACGCCCGGAAGGTGCACAGGGAGACCCCGCTGCCCGCTGCAACTTCTTCAAGTGGCAGGCGCAGCACCAGCGGAAGCGTCGAGCCCCCACACCCACAAGCCACAGCAGTAAATAGGACACGTCACGGGCGCCAGGCAACCACTGCCCGTGTCTTCCCAGCCAAACGCTCCAGGGTGGAGTTGCCGCGTGCCTTTGCTGCTGGGACGATGTCGTCGTCAATGAGTTGCAGCAAGGCGCCCTCCAGGACGATCTGGCGGCCGCCGGGGTGGGCTGCCAGGGTGGCCAGCGCCCTCAACGCATTCAGCACTGTCCCCATGTGGGCACCGCTTGCAGCATACTCGTGCACAGCAGAGCGCAGGCTGTCCAGCAGGGGCTCAGCACCGATGCTCAGTGCCTCCCGTTTGGCGTCATCGTCCACAAGCACATTCATGAGGGCGCCACAGGCAGCTGCTGCAGCCGGCGCATCGGTGGTGGATGCGTGTGTTAAGATACACATCAATGCAGCAATGCTACCCTGCTCAATGAGCTGCCGCTTGCCTGCTGGTGGCACAGCTGTGTACATGAGGGCGGTGGCGCAGCCGCACACCACTGGTGGGCTGGGTGCGTCCCTGCCCAGCTGCTTCTGCAGCAGCTGCGTACAAACCTGCACGCAAGCCCCATCCAGTGCAGCAGCCACCCCCTGCTGCCCATGGGCATTCACACAGCGGGCCAGGGCTGCCGTCAAGTGGCTGTGCATGTCGTCCCTGGTTTCTGCGGTGATGCGCTCGACCAAGTGGGGCACAAAGCCGGCTCGCGACAAGAGAGAGGCGCCATCAAAGGACATGCTCAGGTTGTGCACAGCTTCGTAGGCTGCCAGGCGAGATGCATCTTGGGCGTCACATGAAAGGCCTTTGACAGCCTTCAAGCAGCTGCTGTGTGCAGCTGCCGCTTTGTGTCCAACGGCACGGTCATTCAGCGACAAGCGCAGGCAATTAGACACCTGCTCACGAATGGCAGCATCTGAATTAATAGCTTGATCAGCAATTGCATCAAACAATCCCGCTTTTGTGGCTTTTGACACTTCCAAGGGCTGGGGAAGGTACCGCAAGGCCACTACTAAAGCTTTGCTCACGATCACGTCGTCTGGCGAGCTTATCTGCTTTACAAGTTCGGGCCACTGCTGTGCCTCAAACGCAAGATTGACGGCTTGCGGATGAATATCAGGGGGATTTTGGCGAGATTCGTGCTGCGTGACCAGGGTGTGGGAGTCAGCACATGCCGCAGATGCCGGGTTGTAATCTGAGGCAGCCATCCAACTTCCGCAAAAACCGCGAGCTACGAATCAAGCTGTCGAATGAACTTGGACCTGGAAGGCACAAAATACTTTTGGAAGGTTGAGTGCAGTACGCAATCGTGCATGTCTTTGTGTGTGATATATTTTCCAGCGACCGAGCTTGATGCACGCAATCCCTTGACCACGCTCAAGGGGGGCGATGCAGGACATAGAAACTTCTCTGTGGATTACCACTATCAACACTTGTGAGAGGATAACCGCAGCACCAATCTATTTGCGCCATTTCCTCTTTGGCGAGTTCCCGATGAAAGCGATTCATTGACTGCAGCCCTGACCTTCCACATGGTTCCAAGGCTGACGGCCCCTACACAGGAGCTGCTTGGCGGGTCGACAGTATCGCGGGAATAATACTGCTAAATTTGCCTAACTCCCCCCAAAGCTCTGTGCCTCGCGGCACGCAGCGCAGGGGCTGATGCAGCACAATTCGGCTACAGAGTCTCCAAGTCCCCATCTGAGTACTCAGAGTCACTCTCGTCAGAGCCCGAAAGCGGCGAACCAATAGCTGCCTGCGCTAGCCCATCAGCACGTGCTGCAGCTAGACCAGAAGCAACTGAATTCACTGTGGATAACTCTCGGCAAGTCGGCAGCGGCATCGAATCATCCGTGTCACCCTGATTCAAAGCGATCACCATGCAGCTGACATTATCCACAGTGTTCAACGCGATTGCTTTGCTCACTAAGGCCGAGCTGGCGGCTTGCACGTCTCGGTTGCGAGTGGCCAGGTACCTGCGCACGAAGTTGACAGCTTGAGCTGAGGACATGACGTCCCAGAGGCCGTCACACGCCAAGATGAGGAACTCATCATCTTCATGGAGCATGATTGCTGTGACCTCGGGCTCTGCAGTAAGCGGATTGTCTGCAAATTCCTTACCCCAGCTCTCTTCCTTCAGCGTTTTGTGTTCCACATCACCGAATGCGCGAGATACACCAAGAATTCCGTTCAAGCGACCGTTATGCACCCACCCCCCAGCCGCTTTGATACGTTCTTTCTCTGAGGGCTCTTTGGGTTTGTGATCTTTGGTCAAGTCCACTGCTATACCCTTGTGGCTCAGAACTGCTCGACAGTCCCCGGCATTTGCGATATATAGCACCAATTCCTCCACAGTCTCCGTGTCCTCTTGTGCACTAGATGAGCCGGATGATAGCACATGCATGTTTGCTGCTCGCACTGGGTTTGGCACTGGGCTGGCCCCCGCAGCAGCTGCCGCCGCCACAAGCGTTGGAGTCACCTTTGCGCCAGGACTTGAACCCAGAGCTTTCCGAACAGCAGCGGCATCAACTGAAACGGCCCGCACATGGCCTGTACCAGACACTGCAGGGGCATTCAAATTTGCTACGCGCGGACTTTGCAGTAAACTTGTCGGGGGGCTCTGTGGTATCATCGCAACTTCGACAGCCGGCTTGCCGCTGGTTGAGGCCTCGTACATGCTTGCAGTGTGCGAAGTCATTGATCTGCACGATGAATGCATACTCAACTGAGATGCGTTGAGTGATATTCCGGGAGAAATCAAGGTAGTCTGCCACCTGAAAGCGGCCACACACGCTGTGGCGCCGGAGAAAGTGATGGTTTGCTTGGAAGCCAGCTCAACTTGCTCGTTGCAAATCTCCTCGTCCATATCAACAAATGCGTCAGCCAGAGCACCTGCGACATCTCCAAAGGGATCAAGGAAGTCAGGCTGCTCTGACAGTACGCAATGCAGTCGCTCGCTCAGCGCAACCGAAACTGCGTCACCACTATGCCCGTCAAAAACGGCGAAGTAAGCTGTAGGTGGGACACCTTGTATCCCAAGAGCCTCGGTCATGTCTAGCAGCATCATGCTGCGATCTTCCATTGTTGCTCGTGCACCCTGATCTTCTGCTGCCCCACAGGCAATCTTGAAGAAGTTGCTGTACATGCCGTCCCTGCGCTTCAAGGCGGTCAAAGCGTTTTGCTCCACAGAACGTCGGCGGCTCCTGCTCTTCAGAGCAGATTTCGTCATAGCAGGTGCAGCCGGTAAAGTAATATGACCAGCCCCTGCACCGGGCACTGGGGGGGGTGCTGCAGCGCTGGCGGGCTGCTTCACAAAATCACTGTCAGATTGTTGCTGGCCTACAGCAGACTTGCTGTCCGATTCGTCTGTTTTAACATCTGGCAAGGCCCTCAAATCTTCGTCACTATCGCTTTCAACGGGTGCGAAGTCCAGCATATCATCAAGGGCTGCCTGGAACTGCTTGATGTCGGCCGTCCCTGTTTTGGCTTCCAGGATGTTGTCATCTGCCTCAACAACGTCACTGAAGTCACTATCGGTCTCACTGGAGCTGCCGCATTCGGTGATATTGTCTGCTGGCACGCTGTCACCCAAACTGATGAGGCCACTTCGGGGGCGTGCCAGGCCGGAGGAGCCAGAGCTGGGTGCAGGTGAGTGCCCAGCACTGCCACTTTCCGACATTCCTGATGTTGTGGCAATACTCAGCCGCCCAGAATCTCCTGTAGCTCTGAAAATTACTGCCTTCTTCACAGTGCCCTCTTCTGACCGCCTGCCCACGTTCTGCGTCACCATGATGAAGTCTTGCTTACGCGTCAGAGCCTTGCGCGCTGGCTGCAGACCGGCGCCCGAGGCTGCATGCGGTGCCCCCTGTGCTATGCGACCTTGCCAACTAGCGTCCTGGAAGGCAGCTTCTGCATCAAACATGGCTGGCACAAGGGGGCGCACCCCCGACAAGCTAGCCTCTGAGCTCAGTGGGAAAGGTGAGTGGATAGCTCTGGTCCGCCCCACTTGAAACGAGCTGCGACGGGACAATCCCATCACAAAACGAGCTTGCGTGCCGAGCATGCGGTCATCACACAAATCAGAGACTTTCTTGCTCTGCACTGAAGCTGACACAGTATCGGATGTAGATGCATCTGAACTGATGACGTTGACGTCTGCCATACTGCCGAGTGAACGGAAGCTGCCCTTGCGCAGGTCATCAGTTCTCTCTAACGCGATATAAGCATCCCCAAGGTCTTGAATGAATGGCTCTAGTAACCCAGTTAGTTTGGGTGCGGTCTGCAGCAATATACACTCCAGCACAGCCCTGTTCAGTGACATGCGTTTCTGTACGTCTGCGCTAATGAGCTTCAGTTCTGCGTCCAAGCTCACAAAATTATCATACACACGCCCATATCCCACTTCAGCTGTACCTTCACTCGGGTGGGATGACCAGTTGGGCATGCTGCCCTTGAGCAGGCCGGTGTCGCACAAGATGCACTCTAAGCGGCCACGGCAAGCTGACAGTGCATCAATGGCTGGAGCATCTAATGCAGGGGAGCGGGGAGATGATACACCCGAGCCGTTATCGGAGTCATGACCATCAGAAGCATCACAGCGGGACAAAAATGCTGGCAACTCCATGGCAGAAGCGGTGCGCCGGAGCAGTTGTCCGGTATGCAGTGGTGTATCAGCATAGCATGCACGCAGAGAAGTGGCGTTCTGCCAAAGCTGTGCAGCTGGGCCGGGGCCATGCATCATGGCAGACAAGGCACCCAGAGCCACTGCAGGCGCATTCCGCACAGCAGAGCGAGAGCGACAATGCTCGATCAAAACTTGTGGCAAGGTCTGAGTTTTGGGCCCACCTGGGCTTGCAGATGCTTGAGTTCCAGGACTCGGGCTGCATGCCGGGGAACGCGAGCCGATCAGCTGTGAGGCGCTCGCCAGCGATAGCATACTTTGGGCCGACCTGTGACGAACGAATAGGCGGCCAGACTTTGGGCGCCTGCCGTATAGCGCCTCTCCCACGCTGTCGCCGTCATTGTGGCCTACGCTTGAACTCCGTCTAGACGCCTGTGGACTTGAGACAAACGCCGCGCCAGCTTGGTCTGTTTCCTCCGTTGGTGAAGTGCCGTTGCGAGATTGATATTCGCAGGTGGTTGGCTCGCTCATGGACGGCCACTTCTGTAAAGCATTGATGCCCCATGTGATGGGCAGTGTTGATCCAGGTATTGCATGTCGGGCGGTGTGGTCGCTATCCACAGTCAAAATAGCAGCAGCGTTCTCGCTGAGCGTGGATCCAACTTTTTGCAGCTGTTGCCCTCGCTGGGGACGCTGCATGGACCCAGAGCTGGCTGTGTGACAGCGCGGCAGGTGAACACCTGCAGAAGAAGATGAGGAAGCGGAGGATTGAGTCCCGTTTGCGACAAAATGATCCAAAAGCCTGCTTTCTGCAGCACCATCACAACTGCGGGAGGGTGTTATTTCTTGTTCAGCATCAACATCATGCACACCGCTGACGCCGTCATCTGGCGCAAAAATGGTGATATCCTCCACCGAAGCGGTGGCACGGTTTGCATGAATGGCAACCCGCTTTTGCTCCAGCATCATATCTAGGTCAGCAGTTGTAAGGTCAGCATGGCCTCTGAGCAACTGCAGTTGTCGCCTGCGAAGCCGGTGCTTTTCAGCTTTGCGGCGCTGTTCATCAAGTGGCAGCCTCGCCAGCCCTGCCTTCGCCTGCCTTCGCCGAACACTAGCACTGCTGGACACGAAATGACGAGGCGACGCACGCGAGCGAAAGGAGGAGTTTGTGCTTCCCAGCTCGTTGGATTCCGCCGTGCGCCTTGAAAACTTTCTGCTCAGCTTGCCATGAGAAGTCGAAGCGTCGACACGAACGTACTTTGTGGGAGGAAGTGGGTACACACCCTCCATCGTCAGCCACTCGTGCTGCATGATTTCGGCCAGTGTAGCTCGCTGCTTTGGGTCTTTCTGTAGCATGCGCTTGAGCAAGTCTGTGAGATGTGGCCCAAGGTTTGAGGGCCAATGAGGCTTGTCCAGTGGGTCAAGCAGGCGTTCAACCAACTTCGGCTCACTGGAAGCCATAAATGGTGGTGTCCCTACGACCATCATATACAGTGTTGCTCCCAAGCTCCAGATATCAGCAGCTCTTCCAGAAAATGGCATGATGGGATCCGCAAATAATTCTGGCGCCATAAATGCCGGTGTGCCCTCTGTGTCTGAAATCATGTCATTGAAGTCATAATCAAAGTCCACCTTTGGTGAAGATGCCCGACTTGAACGCAGGGCCATGTTTGCAAAACTTGCATAGGTGTCATCACGCTGCAACACCTTCGCTGTTCCAAAGTCTGCCAGCTTTGCTCCAACATCATCAACCAAAATATTGCTGGGCTTGATATCTCGATGAAGTACACGCTGGAAATGTAGGTACTCCAGACCACGGACAGTGTCACGCATATACTGCCTCGCAGTGTCTGGATGAGTTGCTTCGACGAATTCTTCCTCTTGCATAACAGCCCCGTGCTCCACGAATTCTTGCACGATGTAGAGTGTGTCTTCGTCTGTCGCGTTGATAACCTCAAACATCTGTACCACATTTTCGTGTTGCAATTTGGTCATCACCTCAGCTTCTTGCATCAATGCTTCGTCTGTGAGACCCAAGCGCCGCTTTCTAAGCAAGGCTTTGTTCACGATTTTGATCGCAACAAATTTGAAACGCGTTCCCTCCGAAGCGGCAGTGTTCTGGCACAGAAACACTGTACCATAAGCTCCAGCGCCCAGTTTTCGTTGCACAACATACTCATTCAAATGTAAGTTGCCGTCTCCGTCTTTATACTTGACCATCTGCGCAGTTTCCCGTGCATGCCGTTTGCCACTGCTCACAAATTTGACCGCAGTAGTGCTTCCCTCTCCCTGAGCCTGCATCTGCTGACGCAGCCTGCGTGTTTCTTCGGTGTCTTGCACAAACTTTTCGATGACGCCAGCTACGGAGGGGTCTTCGGCTGTGAGGCTCTCAAATTTCTCTTTGGTCATGTACATGCATGTGACTTTCGGCGTGCGGGCAATAACGTGGGCCAACCTGGGCTGTGACTTGATAACACTGTACTCTCCGAAATGGTGTCCAGGATGAAGGCGGCTCAGAAGCTTGTTGGGGCCGCCGTCTTGTGGCGTTTCTTCCACTGTGACTTGGCCGTCAGCAACGATGAAAAATCTGTCGCCCATCGCTCCCTGGCTTACAATTGCCTGGCCTTCTTCAAACGATGCAGTTTGCAGACCTTCTAAAAAGCGCTGTTGTTGTGCGGCAACAAGGCCTGCTTCACTAAGGAGCCAACATATAACACTAAACCAACTTCTGGCCTGATTCGCTTCTGCTGCGTGGGGCGACAAATTCTCCACTTCATCAACTGCACCTGCTCCAGCTACAGCTGCCGCAGCATGAACAAATAATGATGGCTCGTCCTTAGCGATGTCCTCCATGGCCTCATCATCAGCAAGCACGGAGCCATATGAACTCTCACTGTCGCTCTCAGCCATGTTTTTTGCCAGCGTACAAAATGGAGCAAGCAGAACTACGGCCACAAAATGCAGACGCGAAGTGTAAAGCAAGTTTAAACGCAGCCCTGTTCTCTGTTACCAGGAATACGCCTTTGGCTCTGATACCTGGAAAGGTTGTGCTGAGCTGCTCTCGAAAAAACTCTGGTGAAGAAGTGAGCTTAGTAGTGACTGACTCGGGCGGGCCCTCACAACACATGCATTCAAAGAGAGAACATCCAAACTGAAGATTTTCAGATTATTTTGTGGTTGGCATCCGAATCAGCTGCCCGGGAGGCTGCTCAGTGATTTGTATGCAGGAGACCCCTCCACCACGTGCTGGCTTTTTGCCTGACCTGTCAAGCTACCTGGAGAGCATCATAAAACAAGTTGAGCTGTACTTCCAACAACCTTCTGGACCTCCATTGTCCGAAGCCAAATTCTTGCTTTGTCTGGACAGATAGCTTGCCGGGTGAGGTCAGGTCAACGAACTTCAGATCAGAGGACTTCTCTGCACCCCAGTGCATTTGGCTGAAAAGGCAATTGAAATGGCCACAAAGTTCAAACAGATCACAACAGTGTTGCAGGCGCACCAAGCAGGCTTGGAGAAACTCCCCAGTGCTGCACCCGAGCATGACAAAGCCTGCTTGGACGAAATTGCTGACGATGTTGACGGCAATATCCGGGGACAAATCAAGCGCTATGTTGAAAGAGCAAACGAAACGGAGGAAGAAAAACAACTGTATGGACCCAAAATGATTGGCAAGGTGTGTCTCATGCAGCTGTACTTGTCACCTTGAGTATTGACCACGCCAATCGCTGGCTTCACAGATCCGTGAATTAGAGACCCTGTTTCACACTGTGGACAGTCTGATGTCCTTAAAGCGCGCTGTTGTCGATTCAAATTTTGCCCAGCGTTGTGCAGAAACGGCTGCGGCCGCAGCTGTAGCTGAGGAGGCTCGTGTTTCCAAACTGCAGGAGCATGACAAATTGCGTGAAGCTGAGCGGCTGGAACTGGCCCACCAAAAACAGCGGAGTGCCCAGGAGGAAGCACAGGCTGCTGCCAAAGCAGCTGCCATAGCAGAAGAGCAATCGCGCGCATTGGCTGCAGCACGCGCGGAAAAAGAGGCAGCCCGGGCGGCTGAGGAAGCTGAGTACAAAGCCAAGCAGCGGCGGCTAGCGGCGCAGCGTGAAGCAGACGAAGCACAACGAATGGTAGACGTGCAGCAACAGCAAGCTGCTGCTGCAAGGTCGGTGCTTGAGGCGCGTTCTCAAGGGTCTTCTAGGGTGCTGCAGTCTGCTGGTCTGCAGCCAGGCGTCGTGAACGAGGCGCACAACCTGCAGCAGCTGGAGTCTTTCATCCAGACCACGCAATCAACCGGCATGCCATGCGTTGTGGATTATTTTGCCCCCTGGTGCGGTCCCTGTGTGCAGTTTGCACCCACATTCCAAGCCATGGCAGCTCAGTATCGCGATGTCATATTCGTCAAGGTAAACTGCGATAATGCCGCAGGCGTGTCCTCCTCCAAGGGCATACGCGCGTTCCCCACATTTCACTCGTATGTCCGCGGTGCACTGCGGCAATCTTGGTCGGGAGCCAGCCTTACCAAGCTCCAAGCCGCCCTGTCTGACGCCAGCCAGGCGGAGGAGGCAGCCGCTTTGCAGGACGCTGTGGCCCTCAGCACAGGCGGCGGCGCAGTGGCATCTGGTGGAGTGGTGTTTGCACCGTCCTCTACTCGGCACGATGGCCCCCCTGAGTACAGCATCGTGCCTGGCATCATGTCGGAGCGCCCCATGGGGCAGCTGCTGCAGCGCCTCGCCACCGCCGTGACCCGGGAAGATTTCGAGGCAGCGTGCAAGCTGCTGAGGGCGTACGTGAAGAATGTCACAGAGCCATCCAAGCGTGATGACCAGAAGTACCGCACCGTGCAAAGCAGTAACTCTGCTTTCCAGCAGCGCCTGGCCAAGCATGGAGCCATCGCAAGCGAGCTCATGCAGTGTGCAGGCTTCAGTGACAGCGATGGCGCGTGGGTGTTGCCAATGGGGAGCTCTACAGCAGAGGCAGCAGCTCTCAGTGCACGCCCTGTGCTCGAGGCAGCCGCGCGGCAGGCAGCTGAGGCGGCACTGCCACAGGTGTCTGCCCCAGCGCGCCCTTCACCCCCCCCTTCTGTCCCACAGGGCGGCGGTGGGGGCGGGCTGGGTGGACTAGCAAATGCGCTGGGGGGTGGCGGCATGGCGGGGCTGATGCGTAACCCTGAGATCATGCGGGCTGCACAGCAGATGATGGGGGGCGGCGGCATGGACCCCAGCATGATGGCACGTCTGGCGCAGAACCCACAAATGGCAGCCATGGCGCAGCAGTTCATGCAGAACCCACAGGCAATGCAGCAGGCGCAGCGAATGGCGGGCAGCCCGCAGGCAGCGGCGCAGCTGCAGCAGATGCTGGGCGCTGCAGCTGCTCCTGCAGCAGTGCCGCCAGCAACACCAGCCCCTGCACCTGCACCAGCGCCAGCACGCTCCCCGGCGCCAAGTCCAGCAAGTGCTGCCGCCCCTGCAGGGACAGCCACCCCTGCTGCAGGTGCCGGCGGCTCAGATCAACCAGACATTGACCCGGATTCAGACTATGCTGTCGTTGCTGCCCTGAGCGCCAGCATGTTTGGAGAAGACCCCGATGGCGTGTAGCGCCCCTGGAGAATCGAATGTGCCACACGTGCAATTAATTTCATCGTACACATATATCACTGTGCTGCAGCGCTGCCTTGCTGCTCCCCATCCGCAGTGCGGTGCAGGGCCTCGGGCAAAAAGCTGTTCATGTGACCCTTGAGGTACAGGGAAATGACGGTATCTGCGATGGAGTGCTCGACTGGCCGAAACACCTGCCCCAGCTGGTAGCCTTTTTCTTTGCTCCAGAGCGTGTGGGCAGCTGGTATGCTGTCACTGCTGGAGGCTGCAGGCAACGCCTCCGTTAGCACCGGTGGAAGGGCAGTTTTGATGTATTTTGCCACGGCTGAGTACGGGATGCTCTCAGCAATGCACAAGTAGCGCCCATTCGCCGCCGGGTTCTCCATGGCCTTGATGTGCATTGCTACCGTGTCCCGCACGTCCACAAAGCACTTGTTGCCGCTGGGCAGCTCCGCCTTGGAGCCGTCCAGCAGCTGCAGCATGTGCTGACTGGAGGTGTTCAGCCCTGGCTGCAGCATGGGCCCAATAATCAATGTGGGTGCAATCACAACCAAGTCCAGCGTGCGTGTGCCCTCAGCCATGACCGGCCCAAGCATGCCCCACGCAGTACGCTCAGCCACAATCTTGCTCTCCACGTAATGCATCTGGCGCTCACGCACGTACTGCAGGTCACTCCAGTCATCTTCGTCGTAAACATGATCACAGGGTCGTTGGTCAATGTACACAGATGCCGTGGATGACGTCAGCACCACCCTAGTGACAGACTCTGTGTCCAGCACAGCGGACAGCACAGCCTTGGTGCCCTCCACCGCCGGCTGCACGAGGGCAGCCTGGCCATCGTCGTAGCCCTTGAGGAAGAATGGGCTGGCAGTGTGGTACACGCCTGTGCAGGTATGCATGGCAGCGGCGAACGCTTCCTTACCGCCCAGCAGATCACATGCGAACAGCTTGAGCCGTGTGGATGCACCCGGCAGCTGCGTCAAGTGCTCAGTCTTGGTGGAGTCGCTGGTATCCCGAACGGTTCCATGCACCATGTAGCCAGCTTCAAGTAATTGCAGAACCAAGTGAGAGCCCAGAAAGCCGTTGGCGCCAGTGACGCACACTGGGCCCTTAATTTCCTGTGCATTTGCTCCGCTGAGCATGTTCTCGAGGAGTGCTTGAGCTGCAGTGTTTGTCAAGGAGTGCTTCAAGCTTTGGATGAACACCGAAGAAGCATGTGCACTGAGCACATCTAAGCTGGACAGCTGGGCGCTTTTGAGGAGGCACGCAAGCCAAGCGCATTTGGTCGGCCACGAACTTTCTGCAGTCACCGACGGAAGTTTGCGCAGGATTCTGTCCGAAAGGGCACGAATCGCGAGCTGATTAACTTCAGAACCACCCTTGGAAATTATTGACAGCACTTTCCCGTCTTCGGCAGTGAATTTGAAGCTTTTGCCGGCGGCATGAAGCTCCGCCAGAATGGAAGCTGCCTCCGTCCAGGAAGAGCACTCGTCTGGCCGGGCACTGCAAAGGGCATTTGATACGAGGGAAATCCCAAAAACAAATGAAAAATACAACATACGAGGATATTGACAGCAAACACGGTATCAGTCCGGCAGTTTGCGATTGTGTACCGTCGTTCATCAAGCTTGGCAGGCCCGCAGCACCGTCCGGCAGGTCACCTGCCATACAGTTTGCCTGCTCGATCGATACTCTCATCTCAGCAAATAACTCTTTGCACTCCAGCAGGGCTATCCTCAGCACATCTGAGAAGTGCACAGTATCTGGGGCGATCAAGCTGGCAAGCTCCATTTTTGCTTGCGAGCAAAGAATTCGTCTGAACTGCAAGCAGAAAAACGAAGCAAAGTCGGAGTAGGTTTCTAGACAGGTGGTTTAAAGGCGTGAAACGAATTGAACTTCAGTCAACTAGCGTATCCGCCCCTTGTGACGGGCAGGGTCGCAGGGGTTGGTGGGGGCCCCTCGAGAATGGCAACCCTGGTCTGAACCCGGCATACGTGCTCTTCGTAGCACACAGCTGACAGCTTGTGCTCACTTGGTGTTATTGGCACAGTCAGGTCACCCACAGTACGCCTGCCACGGCGTCTGCATGGTGTGCTGTGCAGCTGTCGGCGGTTGGCGTTTCTTGAGCACTGCTCGCGGCAGAGTGCAGAATGAATTACAGTATGAACTAAGAAACACACGTGTGGCCACTAGGCGTTGATTTTTGCAGCCTCCTGCTTGATGCAGTCGTTGCTCGGGTAGCGGCTCAGGGCCAGGTCCACCGTCACCCCCGCATGTGCTTCCTTGAGCAGGGCCTGTCCCGCGGGCTTTAGACTCATGTTTCCCAGGGCAGCGCACGCACCTTCTGCGACATCCTCGCAGCTGATATGCAGGCTGAGCAGCTCCACCACCAGCTTCACAGCGCCGGAGTCCAACACCGACTGCAGCAAGCCCTCGTCTGCAGAAATGTTGCAAATGGCATCGCAAGCTGTCTGTGCCACGTGCTCGTCCTGCTTCTGCAGCGACACACACTCCACAATCGCTGTCATTCCGGAGGCACTGGCGATGGGGGCGCAGTGCCCTGTGGCTGCCAGGTTGCACAGCACAGCCAGGGTGGTGTGGGCGACTGCGGGCAGAGAGCCGAATGGCCCCCGGATGATGGATACCATCCCCTTGCACAACTGCCCGGCTGCTGCAGCGTCCACCATGCTCGCCTCGCCGTCATTTGTGACGATCAAGCAAGAAATTGCACCACAGGCAGAAGCCACGACAGCTGCCTTGGCATCCGCGCGACTGGCGATGGCCAGCAGCTGGGAGAGGAAGCCTGCCACGATCAGTGGCTGCTTGTTCGCATCAGCAGTGGCCAGGGCATGCACTGTGGCACACACATGCTCCGCCACAGTGTGGCTGGAGGCCAGTCGCGAGCACGCATCCATGAGCGACCCCGTCACTGGGGGGCGTGTGAGTGCCTCGTGGTTCTCGCTGTGCAGAGACAGGGCACGCAGCACAGCCACACTGCGCTGCACCGTGGCTTCGTCGGAGCTGGAGGAGGTGATCACCTCCACAAGGGCATCCACCACGCCCGCCTCATGCACCATGCCGGGGCGGTTCTCAGGCAGTAGTGCCACGTTCTGCAGGGCACTCACGGCCGCTTCGCTCACGCCTTCCACATCCGGGTACGACTGCATGGCGTGCACAATGATCTGTACACCGTTCAGCTCGGCGATGGCCCGCTGGTTGGCAGCTTGCAGCGCCAGGTTGCGCAGTGCGACACACGCGGCGCGAGTGACTTCCACAGTCTCCATGTAGTCCTGCAGGACAGCCAACACTGCCCGCACGGCACCCAGGCGGCCCAGGGCAGCCTGGTTGTCGGAGTCAGCTGACAGGTTGGCCAGTGCCCACAGCACTTGCTCCACGACAGGGGGGTTTTGCATGTACTTTGCCAAGACATTCATGAGGAACGATAACGCGCCATCTTGTGGCAGGGCCTGTTTGCCCTCAGTGTTGACCGATAAGTTGCGCAGCAGCCACACGGAGCACTGCACAATGTCAGGGTTGCCCAAATGCTTCTCAACTGCTGTGCAAATAGAGCGAACGCCTCCCGCTTTGACGATCTCTTGCTGAGATGGCGGTGCAATTGCAAGGTTGCGTAACGCACCAGCGCCTGCGTGCACAACGCTTGCTGCCCCCTCGTGTGCGCTGATGGACTGCACGATTGAGCCGAAGCCTTGTGCCTCACGCACTGACTTCTCATTGGCGTCGTCATATGCGAGAGACCAAAGAATACGGTTGGAGCACTGTGCCACAACCTCACTCTTGATGTGTATTCGCAGCGCAGCCACCACTGTCTCCACGCCCCGGAGACCAGCTATGGCTGCAGCATTCTCCGTGTCTACACACACATTGCTCAGCATACCTGTGCACGCTGACACAATCACAGGGTCAGACATGTGCCTAGTCAAAGCACTGAGACCCGACGTGATGCCCCCAGCTGCCACGATGACAGCTCGTGTGGCTGCGTGCACTGACAGGTTCCTCAGCGCAGAGCACACGACACGCTGTACACCAGCATCACTGCTTTGCATGAGCATGACAGACAAACAACTTTTTGCTGCAGCCTCTAGCTCGCTCTGCGACATTGACTCTTGTGTGACGGTCACTGTGTTGATGATTCCGCAGGCCTGGGCAGCGCAGCCCGCCACCCGTGAGTGCTGCTCGGCAATCTGGACAGCGGTGCGCAGCACTCCAGCCTTCAGCAGGATGAGTTTGTTAGTGGGCGAGTCGATGCCGAGGTTGTGCAGGGCCCCGCACGCGTTTTCACACAAAATGGGATCCTCTGCGTGCCTTGAAATGGAAGAAAGCAACGCCGATGTGGCATCCACTCCAGCAATGTCCTCCCGGTATGTGGGGTTCTCTGCAAGGCTCCACAGGATAGCCGATGCATCGCGAGCGACTTCTAGGTCGCCAGGGAACTCTTTCAGCGCATCCAGCACGGACTGGATGCCTCCGCTCGTGGCCATGCCGGCTTGGAAGTCACTGTCCAGGCTGGAGTTTGACAACGCCTGCAACACCACGCGCACGACCATCAGGCGGCGACGATGTTCATTCAGGCTGTTCAAAAGGATCAAAGGGGCGTTGTCACGGACGAGAGTGCTTCGTGTACCTGCATAGGGAACGCATGTCACACTAGGGCACTCGTGCCGTCCTCGTCAAACGCACCTGGGTGAATCGCCAACATGGCCAGCAGGCCTGCTGAAGCCTCAATAAGTTTGGCTTCCTTTTTGTGTTTGCCCATGACGTTCAGCGTTGCAAGAATTCCGCCCCCATTTGAAATTGCCTCCTGGTTCGCTGCGCAGAAGCCGGTGCGGGGCTCATGATCAGCCCAGGTTGCAGAGCTTCGAAACGTACTCGGTCTGTCCACTCCAAGGTTCAGCAGCGCCAAGCAAACAGCTTCACACACTGACATATTATCTTGATGTTGTTTCAAAAACCCAATGAGTGTGCTGATGGTTCCTCCAGCGCCAGCAACCCGTGAGCGTATGTCGTCTGCAAGGAGCACAGCAGTGCGGGAACCTATCGCCGCACTTGTAAAATTCTACACACCCTCATTCTTCGCAGCCAAGGAGGCCAGGCGTTTACACGCAGTTTCGATCAAAGTTGCGTCGGTGTTCTGTGTTTTGATCTGAGACAGAACCTCCCTTGGAGAAAACTTGACCTCGCTGCTGCTTGTGAAGCTGCTTCGGGGAGTATCCTCCTTCGACTCAAAGTCGGTTGAGCTGTTCACAGACCCTGCAAGAAAACCTATGGTGTGAAACAAGCTGCTTGTGCGGGCTCTATCCGGCAATGAAGCGTAACGTCAAAGCGGCTGCCAGACTGAGCGGTAATTGCAAAACTGTTTTCAGCCCGTCTGCAGTGCTCGAGTGCTGATGTGTGGTTGCGAATGTGTCTTACCAAATACAATATCAGTCTGTCTGAATGCAATGCCGCGCGGCTGCTCGGATGCGGCGGCCATGAAGAATTCGACGAGGTTGGGTGATGCGATGATCATGCGACCAGCAGCAAACGAAGAGCTTGGCAAAACCGCGACAGAACATCTCATGGAAAATGCCTCACTGCTGCAGTAAGATGATGGAAACATACTCGGTCTGCTCGTTTGTGACTGTGACTGTTATGCATTTCAGCGTCTCCTTGCAAGCAAGGTCCGC
>Ga0307982_1000317_pt1 | contig 38004 bp, 37 predicted proteins | sample OrgLakmetagen989_FD_201847 | JGI IMG/M metagenome (GOLD analysis project Ga0307982, IMG submission 201847) | Saline water microbial communities from Organic Lake, Antarctica - #989 | ecosystem: Environmental > Aquatic > Non-marine Saline and Alkaline > Saline | place: Antarctica: Organic Lake... | reverse complement strand
ACGCTCCTCCATGCTCTGAGAGTGCAGCTCAAAAGAAGAGTTTCCGCCCGCAGAGGAGGGGACTACAACGAAGTCCCTCAGGCGATCCAGAAGAAGAGTCGCGATTTTCATGTCGCATTCGTATCTAGCATCTAGCTAGCTAGCTAGGCCGACCATCAAAGGTCCGTCAGTAGTAACTCCTCTGGTGTTCTGGTACTTCTTTATGTGGGGCCACGTCCTGACTCAGCCTCGATTTAAAGGGAACTTCGAATTCACTGCCCCTTTTTATAATACTGGACTTAGAAGAAGTAGAAGTATAGCCCGGATTTAAAAGGGAAGGCTTCAGAGTTAGAGGTCAGGTTACTTGTGTATTATTCATCATACTCATCGGGTTCATTGACTTCCATAAGAAGAAAGAAACCGGTTTGGTACTAGGCAAACTATTAGGTAAATCGTCAGAGCTCACCTTATATCATACTAATGCTGCTGTCTTTGCTGTCATTTGTAGCGATTTCGCAGTCACCAGTGCTGGTTGCACTTTCTGTTCCATTCTCGGAATCAAGGTCTGTAATGGGTGATGGCGGTCCAAAGACACTGTCAGACTCCGTGAGCAGATCCTTCAAAGAGCGAGGAGGTGCTTGAAAGTCGCTCACTGACGAAGACGATGAACTGAAATATGGCATTGTTGCAGTGGCCGCTGCATCGGATGCTGGCGAGTTTGGGATCTGAGTGCTTGCGGGAGGTGCTCCATAATCGTCGTCGGCATCTTCGTTTGCACCAATGGTGCAGCTTCTTTTCGAAGCCGGTTGCTTCCCTTGCAATGCCCTGGCAGCAGTACTGGCACCTCCAACACCAGGCTGTCTCGCAGGAATGGTGTCGGTAACGGTGTATATGTGCGACGAAAAATTGCTGTTTCTGTGCGGTGACTTGGTCGACCCAACGGTGTCCTCCTCTGCGCCATCGCCACGATAGGAATTGAGAGGGGATTCAGTTTTTATGTCGTTCGGTCGCGGTCGCGCCTTTTTAAGACAACAAGAAAAGATAAACACTAATGAATTTATCAACTGATAGCTCCATGGGCAACGAAGACATGAAAAACACAACCTCAACACTAAAACATTTAGATAAAAAAAGCTTTAAATTGTCATCTCACCGAGGAGGCACTTCTGGTCGTCGTTGCAGTTAGATTTCGTGTGCGATTCGAATGATTTGGCCTTTTCTTGGCTGAAGGACGCCACTGGGACAGCTCCACCTGATACATATGATAAGTTGGAAGTAACCTTAGAAGCCATACACACGCGCTACTCTATACTTACATGCGCAAAAAGCATCGTTCATAGATACGCACCTCGCTCGACATCGGGCGGTCAAGGCTCGACGTGTGGGCTGTTCGAGAATTCGCAGGCCTTCTGGCATTGCTGCTTTGCATCGTGCGCTCTTTGATTTGATTTGAAGAGCGAGGCGTTTCACGAGCAGCAAGTGATGACAATCCTTCATGGCTTTTAGTGGGTGCAGTAGGCAAAGACTCCACAGCACCCACCGCACTGTCTACACTATTACGTGGTGCCAGACCTAACTCTGCACGCAAAGCAGCGTTATTGATGAATGTGCTGTCGTTGTTTGCGTTGACATTCATGTCGATGTCGTCGCCATCACTTGCATTCATACCCGAGATATCTTCGTCCTCCACTTCCAAGGTCTCTTCCTCGTGAGAAGGATTCGAATTGGGTGTGAACATACTTTTGCTCAGTTGAGCATCTCGCTCGGCAAAACACAAAAGAAAGCCTGGTAGAACCAGGAGCGCAAAGATGGCACTGAGCACGGTGCAAGCCATCAAAGTTATGCCCATTTTCACAAAGATTTGAATGGTGCAACCAATGAGGGACCCGGCCGCAACACAAGTCGTCAACGCTGCGCCCAAGATGGACCCTCTCAGCTCGACGATGCATTCCGCTGCTCGCCATGCCGCCACTTCACTAGGGAGCACGTCATTGGATACGGCATCGCCGTGCACCGCGTTTTGAACAACCATCAAGCTATTTCTATTGCCATCGACGCGATTACTATCGATGCCACTGATGTTACCAATCCTAGAATTAACAGCTTCCTCATTGTTGTTGAGCGCACTCTCCAAACCAGCATCTCGGTTATCATTCCTGCTCTCCGCAGCCAGGGCCAGAGCGGCCAGGGAAGGAGACGCAAACGCCGTTGACATGTGGAGAGCATAATCCACGCTGAAGCCTGGGGATAAATGCAGCAAACACATCCATAAATAGCGTTACCAGACAACGATATTCGAAAGGAATATGTTAGCGGATTCAAGGAACACGAGCGGCAAAACGCATCTGTACATTTAATTTAAAAGATGATAATATTTGCAAAAGAGAGCGATTGTATTACTCGGTAGATTGGCGCCCATACCTACCGACAAAGACTGTGATGCTCACGGCCTCGATTGCCCCCAGAGTCCATTGCAAACCCAGCACCATGCCAGTAATTAGGGCCAAATTGATGCTCAAAATGCACAAAAACGCAGCCAGAGTAGTGCCCACTTTCCGGCCCGTGAAGGCAAAGATGCAAACCACGGAAATCCCGAGGGAGATCACAAACGCCCAAGCAGTGGACTCCACGAGGCGAGATTCTGTCGACGCAGCCACCCAATCCCACGAGCTGATCCGCAATACAGGGGGTTCTGATTTGAGTCCAGCCGCCGCCGTGTAATTCGCATTGGCTTCTGCGACGAAGTCCTGCCAGCCGTCTGTAGAAGACAGCAGAGAAAGGAAAGAGATATGAAGAGATTCTGAGATTCAATAAAAAGTATCAGAATATAACCAGTTTTATGGCTTTGATGCATGCGCATGATCTTTTACTCAAAGCAATCGCAAGCAATATATTCACGAATGTCAAATTCATCATTCATTCTCGATTGCATACCAAAAAAGGCTTCGATTTCGTTGAATGGTATGTTGATCGGCATTCGAGTTTTAAACTCTGCTTTCACCCACATCAGATCGCCGTCACGATCGCAGTCAGGACGCGCATAATCAGACCTGCTCGCTCTGTAGTAGAAAACCAGCGCAGCACTTTTGAAGTCGGAAGGTGGTAACGGAAGGCTCTCTTCAAACCTGCCCTGGAGAAAGAAGTTCAAATCTTCCATGAAACAGGTGCTTGACGACCGCACCTGAAGATAAAAAAAATAGCGCGAAATAAGAAGGATGGCAGCTATGAAACAGTGAAAACAAAAAAAGAAGGAGCCGCAGGATACGAACCAATACCGGACAAAAAAAATCTCAAATATATCGTTATTCCTTCATCAGCTGCACGAAGACATCTTCACAACAAGACCACACTCACACTACGCACCACTTGTAATCGAGGGTCGCGGTAAACAGCTTCACAGGTTGCCAATAGCAGGGCTTGCTCTGCCTCGTCCAAGGTTCGAGCCAGGTCACTACTGTTGCTGTGCATTCCATCGCTACCATCACCATCACGTGAGCCACTGCGATCGCGCACATTGCGCAAGTCCCATAAAAGGGTAACGTCGACTGTTGACTTGGCTGCAGGGCTCGTGGGCTGCATGGTCGGTGCTGTTGAGTTGCGCTGCCTCGACGGCTGTGGCGTCGGATACGGCAATGGAAATACAGTAGGTTGAGGTGACACAACCACCCCAGCAGTTGTGGGCTTTGGAGTGGGAAAATGCGTAGGCCTTGACGTGGGCTCTGGCGACGGTTGAGAGACTGGCCGAGGCGTGGGCTCTAGCACAGGGGTCGTAGTAGGGTAGATGATGTTCGGCACACTGTACCCGTCGCTGGCCGAGCCGGAATAGTCGTTGGACGAACTGGCGTCCGCCAAGTTGCGCGACGCCACGGTGCCAAACAACTCGTACGCGACACCTAAGTTGTGTTGCTCGTGAAACAGTTGCGGCGGGTCCGAAGCGCCCTGAATGTGCAGGAGGGTCCAGCCAAAGAGGGCAAACGTGCCTAGTAGCGGCACGAAGGTGCAAGCAAAACGGTGCCGTTGCACGAAAGACGTCACTTTTGCCACCGAGCGCACACGCTTGACCTTCAGTGTTTCTGAAGGGGCCACATTCCCGGCCATTGTATCAGGGTTGGCGGAGCTTTCACCGTGAGAGGTTCCCTTGCAGCACGGGCAACAATAGGCCAACGAACAACATTTCGAACAGCAGTTGCATTGGCAGCAGTCCGTAGTCTTTGAAATGTGCAAAGCGGCCATAAAGAGCGTCATCAGAAAAACGTAATTGCATATGACTAAGAGCCCCACAAACTGGCCAAATTCGCGTAGCACTGGGAGAGCGGACGCGATATTTGCAAAAAAACTACCCGCTGTTGTTACTGTCGCGGCAAGAAGTGCACTGCCGGCTCGTTTGTACACCTATTGACAATGCAAATAGAAAGTTCAAAAAGAATGACGCTTGAAGCACGAAGGAGGAATATTGGAGTAGGTCTAAGGAAAATAATTGTTGTATTAAAAAAATATCAACCAAGAAAGTATAAAACTGCCGTCTCACCTTCGAGAGAAGCAGAACGTCTCGGCGCGAATGAAGTTCTTGAGAAACACTTCGACTGCGTACATTGACATTGGAGTTAAATTCATCGTACGTGTTAATGAGGAGGAAGACGCCGTCACAGCCGATGCCCACAACCACAAACATACCAAAAAAGTTTAGAAGAGGTGTCCTCGTTATGCTGAGACAAGACGTGTACGTCCAGTATGCAAGCGGAAGCGAGAGCAACATGCACAAGAAAGCAGCAACTGTGAGCAGCCCGCTTCTCGATGTATGCGCAACAACAGACACAACTAAGACAAATCCGATGGCCGCCAAACGCGAATCGTACGCTAGAGCTTGCAGGACTGAGTAATCGTAAATTTCTGAATTCCACACTGAGACTCTGAAATCTCCCGTAGATCTTGAGAGCATATCGGGGAGAAGGTCATTGGTCAAGTAAGGGATCAATTTTGAGGGATCTCCAAGAAACACGAAGTGCGATATCATGACCGTAGACTCTGGATTGATTGTCGAGAAAGAAGTTTCGAGAAAACCTTCGCCAACATTTGCTTGCGCAATCGCATCCACAATGCTTTGAAAAGGCGTGCTCAACATTTTGCCTTCCTCAGGAGGACACGTACGGATGGCGTTCAGCCCTCCAACAAAAAACACCGGCGCGAGGGAGGCGGCAGCTGTACAGGTATCAGTATCGTCGTCCTTCAAGCAGTATGTCTCATAATTTTGGCTGCACTGAAGGTCTGCCTCCAAATCTCGAGCCAAAGCCATGTTGGTTGCAGTCAACACATTACTTGGGTTCGTAATCGGCTCCGGCGATGAATATAGTAAGCGTACGATTTGATAACTTGAATCCTCGTTAAGACGCCGGCTACCTTTGCTGGCTGATACGTTTTGGTAGATTGCATCTGCCTCGAGTGAAGACGAACAAACAGATGTATCATCGACGAGAGTTTGAACAAAGACGTAATTGTCATTCTCAATACCATCGCTCGACAAATACGAGGTGAGGTCAAGATCAAATTCAAGGGGTTGGCGGATCCATGCCTTGTAGCCCAAATAAGATGTCCCAAAGACGCAAATAAAAATCACCAAAATTGGCGACAGTAGGATGATGCGCGCAAAGCCTAAAAGGAAAGTGGGCATATCGTTTGCCTCGCATTCTTCAACAGTTGACCGGTTGCGCCTAGCGCGGCTCCATCTTCTCTTTTCAGCACGGCCAAGCAATACGGACATCAAGCCGACAATTAGAACGAACGCAATAACAATGAAGGCCTCAAGTGGCAGAGATGGCATGGACAAAAAGAACGTCCAGCCGCTTTTGTGACGTCTTGGTTGAGCCCAAGTAGGCGCCATGGTTGGGCGAGCACTCATCGTCGGCGAGGGAGTGGGTGCAACGGATGGCTTGCATGCCTCTACGTACGAAATTGCATCCGGGTTACAAATGCCAGTATTGCCGCACACGTCACAATTGTCGGTCTCAAGACCACTTCCCACAACTCCATCACAGCCCGTTGTGCTTGCTTCGTTGCACACAGCACACGCAATGCTATCAGGCACAGTCGCGGATGCTTTTGTGTTGTTTGGAAGTAATGCATCCAGCCAGGTATCGAACGTGTTATCGTTAGCAGCAAAAGGAACACTAAGAGCAGTTGTGCAGTGTGAAGTGCCTGCGAAGATGTAGCTTGTGCTGACACCCGCAGCCTGCCGCAGCAATCGAAGGGAAAACTCGTCAGGATTGCCGTTCATCGCTGCCCAGAAGCTCTTTTGCGTGGCATCTTCAAGAGACGAGACTTCAGCAACGGGACCATGGCCATTTGTCTGCAAAGTGTTTTTGGCACTCGTCCATAATGCCAGGGAATAGTCCTCATCACCTGCTTCGTAGGTGTCACGAGAGGTGCGCCAGAAAGTGCATTCAGCACCCCATGTGGAAACACTGTTCGCTACAAAATCGTGTGTCACCAAGAAGAAAGAATCAGCAATTGCCACAACGGATGCGCCTGAGCCGCGGTTGGCATAATAGTCCGAGAGCTTAGGCGCATAAATGGCGGTAGCGATGGCACCTGCGGAGCAGCCCGTTACAAGGATATTGCGAGGATCTGGGAAATTTCTCTTGACCCAATTTAAGGCAGTTGCAGCATTGGCTGCACCATTGTGCCGAATTGTGACGTCGCTGCCTGTACCGCTATTGTCCGTATACACCATTTGAACGTCGTCGCCCACGTGTACGTCCTTCGTGCAGTATGGTACGAATACATAAGTCCAGTCTTTCACAGGATTACTATCATCGAACGAGTCAATCAAGCCGCCTCCAAAGTAAGCGGATGTGGTAGGAGTCCACTCAGCACAATCAAGGGCTGGAATTGCGGAATCCACTTCCAGGTAATCAGTGCCCGAACAGGTCTCGTAGTTCCAACATGCACCTCCGCCCTGCAGTCAAAAGTGCAGTAGAGACATGTAAACACGAACGTGAAAGTCTAGCCTCTCAGTTGCATCTTGAATCATCATACCTGAAACTCGACGACTACTTTGCTCGAGCTTCCCTTGCGTACCACGAAGCTGAAAGCACCACCCTGCGCGCAGCCTGCGCCAGCGTCGGTGGGCGTGAGCACTCGCGAGTAGCCTTCGTCCATGGATTCGATGTCCACATACCCATCTAAAGTTATCAAGAGATAAGACCATGAACTAACAGGCTGAGAACTTGTGTTAATTAAATGATGGGCCATACCTTCGTCGGCAGATGTGCACGCTGACTGTGACTTCACAGGCACTGACGGAAGTCCTGGCCCTACTTGAAAGCTACCAGACGAGCCAGTGCAACCATCGTCTGCCGAACCGGACACACCACCAACCATCCAAGATACATCACTATCTCCACTGCCACCGCAGGCGTATGGATAGTACGTGCCTTCTTCGAGGCATACAACAGTAGTGGCGTAGGCCCCAGCGGACAAGGTTACGTTTACCGAAGTCGACAAGAAAAGGAAGTTCCCATTCCAGCCATCGCCACTAGAATCACTCATCGCCACCGTGAAATATGTGCAGCCAACGAGATTGCGACTCGCAGCGGTAGAATGCGCCAAACTAATGCCGCTGGAGCAGAAGAGTATCGAATGTACAGCGACTCTTACATAGCGTAATGAATGCCTCATTCCCGACAATGCTCGCCCTTCAAACACAAATCAACGAACGTGGCACAAAAGATTGTACTCGTCTCATCATGCCACAACTGAGTTGAACGCTTTCGCGCTCATTAGACCTAACAGCGGCGACGAAAAGAAATTATATGCCGCGTGCCATGCCGCGTCATTGCAGGAAGAATGTACTTGCTTGCATTCTTCCGGCATGTTGTTCCGAAAACAGAGAAACTTGTTCCCTAATATAAACTATATCACAAATTAACTACAATGTGTACAGCAACATACACCAGCTCGTAATTCTTACCATGGCGTCTCGAGTAGGCGGCAGTCCATCTACTAGTCCAACGATAGGATGGATGAATGCTCTGCTTGTTGGACTTCTAGTCTGCAGTGAAAGCGTTACGATGGCTAGTAGTGCGGATGCTGCTGCTGAAGTCGAGTTGGACTTGCCCGTAACTGTCGCGTTGCTTTTACCGTCTGCTGACGACCAAGGCAGCGGCGACCCACCGTTGCTAGACCCAGCAACTCTGCAGACGACGCTTGAGCAGGTGCAATTAGCTGATGCGATCTAATTGTTAAGTCGCAGCTCTTACGGCATCTTTATGTGATGAAGCGTAGCCTAAGAGTAGTCGGTAATTTGCTCTGACTTCTTCCTCCTTTTCGTACTCACCTCCCTCTCTCCTTGGCTTCGGTGGCGTATGTGTGTGGGGCTATATTTTACTTTGGCATTCAGACATTGGCTACCCATCAAGTACCCTTCTTTGATGGTACTCAATGGGTAGATTCAGGCTTGCAATATCGAGTGCAATGGTCTCTGGCGGCAACCTTGCCTTCAAACATGCTCCAAGAAGTCGAAGACGCACTTGCTTCGGATTTGCATCACCGCTCAGGGACGTTAGCAGCGGGTGCTCCTTCAAGTGTGGAGAAGCAAGCAGGAGGCGCTGCTGCTGCCATGAGTGCTGCAGATGTTGCTCGAGAAGGTGTTAGGGTGAGCGTGAGCAAAGTTGACACCGTGCTTGCCAACGTTGCTGCCTCGCAGTTCCCAGGACAAACGGTGTTGTTCGTGGTAGCGCCTCGAAAAGCCAAGGTCGGTTTTATCCCTGTTGCTTATTATACTGTTAGATCGGCAGTGTACTGTAGTTGTGGTGCTCAACTGTCCTCTGTTACGCATTCTCGTGAGGCACACAAGTGTTCTCGGATGCCGTTTAGAAGCACAAGTATTTTTTTTGGAAATTTTCTTACACTTTGTGTTTGTGGTTAATTATTTTATCGACTCCTTGGGTGTAATCTCCTTCTTACTTGCTTAATTTTCTTATTTCCGTCAAGGTGTTTGGCGACAATCGGTTGCGTCGGCGCCGCTACCACTACAACTTGAAGCGCAACGGCCACCCGTGCACTGGTGGTAATGGTGGTGATTCTGTTGCTGGTGGCGGCGACCTGGCAGGAAATGAGGGTAGCAGTGGGAGCAAATGCAGTGGTAGCGGTGGTGATTTAGGGTGTGCTGTGGCCTGGGTGGGGAGCGGGCGATTCCTGGTCGTGGATTTGGCTGCGGGTCCTTGTGAATGGGGGGATGACGCTGGGTCCAGTGGGCTCGTAGGACACAACTTTCCTTTCGTGGGCGATGGCACGCAGGTGAGTGAGGCCCCAATGTAAGCCTTTCCGAAAAACGAGAGACAGGTCATGCCTCATTAAGCTACTCCCCCAGTTCTAGCAACTGAGCGTAATCAATTTCACCTTTCTCTCTCCAACACCTATACTACCTTTCCTCTCGACGCATTAGAATGCTTGTGGTGTAGATATGTATACATTCAATCTCCAAGAGCTAAAAACTAGTGTTTCCCTCTCTCTGAAATTGGAGAATTGAAAATAAGACCGCGCACTCCAACACCTGTCGCTTTCATATTTTGAACTTCTCTATAGGCGCCTCGTTCTTCCCTTGAAGCCCTTGGATTTCATCCAGCCAGTTATTTGAGTACTAATGGAGAAGAAGAAGACGACGACGAGGACGACGATGATACCAAAGTGAATAGCGAGGCAGAAAGTGGCAGTGGTGGTAGCAGCGGCGATGGAGATAAAGACGAGGGAGAAGAAGAAAGTACGACTACTTTCGAAACCAAGAAAGCTGAAGCACGGTTGCGCGCCCACTTTTCAGGCCCACTTTTAGCTGGACAAATCGCTAATTTAGCGTCCTCCGCGGTAAGATAAAGCTAATGAGTTGTTGCCGTAATCTTGCCATTTATGCGCGCGCTCGCAAAACTGTGTGCGTTATCTCTTTGTTTTGCATTATCTCATGCACGCAATCGTTTCTATTTTTCCTCTTTCTACGCTATTCTATCCTTCAACTGCTCCTAAGCCTTGTGCTGTGCCCCTTTTTTTCCCGCTTGCCCCTATGCTCCATCAGGTGCGGTCGGTGCTGGCGCCGCCTGTAGGGAGTGCGCAAGACCAACTGCACGACGGGAACGCCAGGTCTGAGAAGAGTGCGCGCCCTTTCCTTTTTCATGAAGAATATTTCACTGCCCATTTGCATTTCACGTTAGCTATGAGTGAAATCCGATCTATACTTCTAGTACTAGTTTCTGTTTCTCCATCAAAGTATTACCCTAGTGTTGCCCTCGATCTTTTCTCGCCTTCCTGGCTGTGATGATTGCATGCCTCACGTACACACGCACACACGCTTCACTCTCTCTTTCTCTCACACACACGCCCATGTCTCAACCAATCAAGGTCCGGCCATCACCTCGCTCATGTGCCTTCTCAAGTACTGGTGCCAGTGATCGTTTTATCGCCGAGAGCGTCGGCTTGGGGCAGCTTGAGTGCCAGTGCCGATGAGGTATCGTTTAAAAGCGCTTCTTTTTCTGTCTCCTTCCTTGTACGATGAGAGTAGATTACAAATGCCTTGTCGAGGCTCACTACTGCAGTGAGAACGTAACTATACCACTCTTTTCTCTATCTCTACCTCTTGGGCTTGTATTGATAACTCAAATTCAATTACTATTATGAATTCATCTTAAACTACTCAGTGTCTCGGCCTCAAATCGTTGTTTGTAAAACATTATTCACTTCCTCCGACGTGTTTGTTTTGTCACATTTGAATAGGCCTTCCTCGCGCGCGTCTTCAATTCCTCAGCGGTGGAATCATTAATTGCCTCAGCCATGCCGCACCCTAGCTCAGACGAAGAGCAGAAAGTAACGGTGGTCGCTGCTGCGCATGGGGTCAGTTTTGTTTGTCTTCAAATTCTTTCTGTTTCTGTCTTTGAATGGGCAGTATTGCCCATTCTGCAGCAGCACTGCCCATTCAACAACTTCCACCATAGCTCACTCGCCCCTATTCGTTTGGCCTCCTTTCTGAACATGTGTGTTACTCTGGCAATCTCATTTGATTTTGTTTGTTTTCTTCTCTATGATTATTTCACGATGCTTGTTTCACCAGGTGAGCGAGCACCCCAGCCTCGGTATTGTCTTAGCTGAATCGCTGCGCAGTCGCACCCAACACCGCCGCCTTCCTGGGCATCCGAAAGAGTCGATCCCTGAAGAGCCCTCGTTTGTGACGGAGGAACACACGTGAGAGCAATTTGCTACAGCTGTATCCGCCTAAATTTTGCTAGACAATCTTCATTTAGAAAGTGACAGAAAAAGCAATGAAGTGTCGATGCCTTGTTGAAGCTACGAATGAATGGATCATTGCGATGTAACAACGCCTGCGATCTCTTATCACCCAACAGGTATGTCGACTCCTCCGTGCTTCAGCGCATCTTGCGCGACCATCACGGCGATGTGTTAGCCCACGAGTTACTGCAAGATGCCGGTGTTTTTGGTAGCAGTGGTTCTTCGTCGTCTTTGTCTTCAATGAAAGCATCGCAGGCACGGGTGCAGGTATGTGTGTGAGGCTAGAACTAGCACCAGTGTTCTTGAAAGCACTTAAAAGATTCTGTTTGTGTAATTGTAATTGTCATTGCTATTGTTGCCATTCGTGTTGTAATTCGTATCTGTACAATGACAGTCATAGCTGTTCAGAGGAAATACTCACTTCGTGAATTAGTGTATAGTGCAGCTCTTGGTTTTACACAACTTCTTCGGGCTGCTTTCTTGCTTGTGTGTGATTCGCATACTAAGGTTGAAGTAGCGCTGCGCGATCCACACGCGTTCGAAAAGCACACTCACAGGCCAAACTTTAGTGGTGATAAGAGCAGCAGTAGCAGCGGTGACGGTGGTGACGGAAATAGTGGCGGCGGGCTTCGAGTCTTGCCAGTGTTTGTGTTGTCCGATTTAGCCTTCAGTTCCCCCCTGATTGGGGGTGATGGAAAAGCGGCTCCTTTGGCTTTTGATCACGGGCATCTGGTACGAGTAAAGAACGAAAAAAGAGAAAGAACTTTGAGGAGTGAATTATCGGTAGACTCAAGCGTTATCGTACTCATCGCAATTGGGACCTGCATCATCTTACAATGCATGCTCCATACACTCGCGTTTTCCTTCTCTTGAATAACATGCTTCCTTCATTTGGTATAACAGGTGTCCGCTTCAGCTGACTGCGTGATTGTGCTCCACTCATCCTCAAGCAGCAACGGAGATCCTAGCAGCAATAGCCATGCTATGCGTGTGCCTTTAGACCATCTCGTGAGTCGATTAGGCGGTGCTGCCGGTGGTGGCGGTGATGGTGGAAGCACTTTATCCGTTGACCCCACAGACGCCACCTCGGCTGTCGCTTCGGGAGTCCTAGCAGCGTTAACCAGTGTGAACCCAGCACCGCCTTTTGTGTCGACTGCCAGTAGGGCTAGCAGTAGGAGGAGCTCGTCTGCAGGGCAGCGACAGTCTGCAGCAGCAGGAGCAGCTAAAAGTGGCAGTCTTAGTGCTTCTCCTTCTTCTTCTTCTTCTTCTTCTTCTTCTATAGTTGATTACACATGGGCAGTCGGGCACCATCCTTTCCCTCCTTTCGGCCTTTTAAGCCAATCAGCCACCGACAGCATTGGCAGCGGTGGTGGCGGCAGTGGTGGTGCAACTGGCAGTAAAAACGTTGCGGCGTCAGCGAGTAGCAACATGAAAGGTCGAGGAGGCAGCCGAGGCAGCAGCAGTACTGGCAGCACCAGTAGCAGCAGCTCGAACAATGATGCCCCATCGTGGAATTTGAGCCCATTGTACGGTGATGGAGCCACGAGAGCAGCGATTGCAGCCAACGTCTACGCTGCACGAGAGGTAACAAATGAAATAAGACTTCGTTTTTGTTGCCACAGATTACTAGGATAGATCTTACACATATCTTCACTCTAATTACCTCATTCGTCTACCATACTTCTTCTTCTTCTCTCGTCTTGCTTTGATGCTTTCCATAAATTCATAGGCTATGCACGGCCTCAGCGCAGCGCTATCCACCTATGAAGCAACTGTATCGCACGGACTCACCCATGCGAGTACTGCTAATCTAACTACTGATTCGACCTATTACGCTCCACAGCGCTCATTACGCGACGCCGCCGCTTCCAGCAATGCGCTTCCCCAATCCTCTTCTTCTGCCGGAAGCATGGTTATACCAGTGCCGGAAGTAGTGTTAGCCGCGAGTGACAGTGCCCGAGACAGCCTTCACGCTTGCCTGGAGTCGTTCAAGTAAGATCAATGCATTGATGCCACACACTCTTTACTCAAATCAGAGCTCGGCCGATCCATTTGAACCGAGCTCTTCTTCTTCTTCTTTTCTTTCGATGTACTCACAGTATTCGTTTCTCGTCCTTTTTTATAATTGTGTGTTTCTTGGCCTTTTTTTTCTTCTTTTGTTTGGTCTTTCTGCTAAGTAGGGCTACAAAAAAGTTGCGTGTGTCAGCCACTGCTGCCACTAAAGCTTGGCAATCTGAGGTGGCTGAGCAACAAGAAGATTTAGCAAGCTTACAGCAACCGCAACAAGAGGTAACTTTCAACCCTCTTTTTCTTCCTTCAGTCGTTGATGTTTCTTGTTCTCAATATGCAACGCTGCGTTTTCCTTCATGTAAATATTACGTCTTCGTTCTCAGGCGCTGGCGGCACAGCATCCTCTGACTGTTGACCGTGGGCTCTCTTTAGCACTAGACGGAGTCTTGGTAAGAGATTGCGCACATATATAATATTTCAAAACTTTAAGCTACACAAGCTAAGCATGAATAGTCTTAAATCTTCTGCTTTATCGAACTTACCCCAATTGAATATGCGTTGGTGCATGACTGATTGTTCTATTCTATTCAACCTGTGCACCTACTAGTTCTAAATGTGTTTTGTCTGTGCGCAGTCTCTGCACCGTCAAAGCTTGGCCGCCTACCACAAACACATCGGTGTGTCAACAGCAACAACCACATTGTGGCCCGTGCTGGAGGAACAAGGAGGTGGAGACAGGCAGGCAAGAGGCGAACTGGGGTTGGCGCTCTCGGTGTGGGACGCTTGCTGTGATCATGCGGTAAGGAGAAGCAAAATGAACAGCTTTGGACAGTAAGAATAGCGAGAACAGCTTCGTGTTTATAGAGGGTTTCTTTTGATGGTTGTTTTCGCGAAATTTCCATTGGCGTTGTCTCTACTTCTGCTGCTGCTGCTGCTACTGCTGCTGCTTTACTCCCACAATCCGTCCCTTAGAGGGAGAGCACTATGGCCCAGTGCGTTTAACCCACTGTTTCTTCTGTTCTATTCTATTCTAAATTTATTGATAGGTGCACATGGGCGGCGAGGTCTCCGAATGGCACCCCACTCGTGTGTTTGTAGGCGTGCTCGTGGTAGTTGGGGCCTTGCTCTGGTGCGTAGGGCGAAGCTTCAGGTCGTATATTAGGACAAGCCGGAAGCGCCGCCGCCTCGGGCTGGCGTAGCCTTGGTGCATTGTTTGTACTTTTAGTGATACGTCTATGTCCTTAATCGGCGAAAAGTGCATATTCGTTATTCAATTAGCACCTTTTTAAGGGCCGTTATTACTCCTCACTAGTGCCGCTTCTGGTCGCATCACAAAATTTATAACCGGGACTGCAACCACGCGGTGTTGCGTAAAATGCTTCGTTGCTTTGGACGCGCGTGGTGGTGGGAACACGGGCTTTGCCAAGAATCGTGAAGTTTAGTACCAGTAGACCTAATATAGAATCCAGCCGGCTTTAAGCTACATTGGTACATTGGTTATATTGTGCACGGCTATCGGCCACCAGAACCAGAAATACCCGACTGGCCTAATCCTCATAACTCCTATGATACTCAGAGCTCCGGATAAAGTTCCCATAATTCAAATATAGGCAATGGTGCTGTTAGTATTATGCGAGAACAGGCACAGCAATCACTTAGAAATGGCGTTCATGATAAGCTGCCTGGCAGGCCACCAATTCTTGCAGTGATTTTGATGCAGTTACCAACGACGGCCGCCGCTGTACGACTGGCGCTTTCTTCAAGCTCGCGCGCGCATTGGCGACTGCATTACCACTGCCAGAAAGGGCTGTTGTTGTACGTTCAGTGTCAGCGATACCTTCGCTTGAACCTTCTCTTTGCGCATTGAGATCCGTCGAAGAAGTTTGCTGCTGCATCTTTGCATCTTTGCTCGCTTGCTTGCGCGCTTGGAGTGACAATTGCTGCAACTGCTTTTCGACCTGTGAGTGGTCAATTCATTAAGGTTAGAGACTATGTGTGTAAGAGAGTGCACGCGCGCGCAATGGTTGAATAATTTAGAAGACGGCCAAGGTGAAAATTGCACGTCTAAGCATTAACCTTCATCTCAAGCAAAGCAATCAGCAATCCCCTACTTTCTCTATTTGTCTCTCTTCGTTTCCCAACTCATCTCATTGTCTTATACACGCATGCCTACCTTGGCCCTTGCCGCTTTCACGTCGCTGGCAAAGGTCAGCAATGCCGTAAAAAAACGGTTGGGGTCCATCGTGGGGTCCGGCTCCAGAAAGTACTCCATTAGGGCGCGGAACTATGGGCGTAGGCACAGATACAGAGAGAGAGAGATGTGCAGGTGAGGGGCGGGCATGAGCATTTTATAGAAAAAGCACATACTAAGTTATGATCTCACCTCCGATTGCGCAAGCTCGACATCATGCGAAGCTATCTCCACTTGAGTTTTGGCCCACCTGAGGAAAGGAGTAGAAGAAAAAGTGGTTTGCATTGTGTGAGGCAGAGAATGTACGAGCGAATATACAATGAATTAAAATACCTATTTGAATTTTAATCAATATTTCAGCATTCAAAAACAAAAAGATCTCCAGCTATTACCCATCTTTTCGATTGTTCATTTAACTCGTGCATCGCGCACACACGCACGCGTGTAAAAGCATGTGTACGGTATGTGCCCTTACCCGCAAAATGAATGAAATGAGGCACAAATGCTTCTGTCCTGATTCGGAGCCTCCTCCAACAATAATGCTTGCGCCCGTTTCAGGGACCGCTCCAAGATCGCGGCCTCGTCCCGAAGACCCGCCAAAGACACGCGAGCGGCGATGGTGGCGGGGGCGGAGAAGTCCTCGGCGAAGTTCTAGAATTTGACGGAGAAGGGAAGGAAGGAAAAAGAAAGCAAATGGACCAACAAAAAATGGGTATTTGTTTTTAGAAATTAGTAATGAAAGAAACAAGTTTTAAAAATAAATCGAAGAATCGCAATAGGCCATACGCAATTCAACGCTACACCGCAGCCCCCTATGTACCAGCAAGTCCGGCTGAGTCTTGGCCAGTGCTTCTACCAAGCAATGCAACAGCGTTGTCGTACGGTCCGACACAGACTTCACGCGAGACAGGGCCAGAAGAGACTCCACCGTGATCGCCGAGGCTCCTCTTCCTCCCTGTATAGACATTGCAACAACACATCACATAAGCACAGGTAAAACGGTACACCGTATACTTAGAAAAAGCATGCACACGCGCAAAAGTGAGCAATCCTTGTACAAACAGTAACTTACTTCTTCGTCGTCCTCGTCGTCATCGTCTTCATCCTCGCCTTCTTTGCTGGACTTTCTAGCCCTCCCATGTTGTCCGTTGGCTCGATTCCCGAGGAGAAGCACCGCTTGCAACAACTGCTTGAGGCGCGCCGACTTTTGAACCTGTTTGATGTCGGAGGAGAAAAGTGGTGTGGTGAAATGAATCGCACAGAAGGCGAATCGAGGGTGAGTAGAATAGTGTTGCCATACTAGTAGAGAAAAAGAGGAAAGGAATATTGTTATAAAGGGAGTCAAGAGGGCGGAGAGCAAATCATTAGAGTCAGTCGAGAAAGAGAAGAACACCGAAGATCGAACACGACAGCAAGCAAAAGGAAGGTCAAACAAAAGGAAGTTCAAACAGCGCAAACACATACCGCGATGCAAGCACTCTGAAGAGCTTTGGCTTGTTGCACTAGCGCTCCTGCTCTTCCGTGCCCAATGCTACCACTGCTGCTGTTGCTGCAATTGCTCTCGCTACTACGGCTACTGCTGCTACTAACGCCACCCGGGTCAATCTGTTGCTTGAAGGCTAGGGCGGCTAGTCGTTCGTTGCGCAACGGTACGCTCAGTACTGCGCACATGTACTGCTCGGCTTCCGTGAGCCGCTCGCTGAGTACCTTGGCCAAGAAAGCTTCTTCTGCTTCATTGTCTTCTTGAGTCTTCACTTTGATCTTTTTCTCAGTTTCTTTCTTATCTACCTTCTCCTGCTCTGCCTCTACCTGCGGTAAGCTCTCACTGACCTTGCTGTCTGCATCGTCGGGATTTTCACAATTGGTGTCAGTTTTCCGGCTCGCCAGCAGCTCTGCAAACAAACTGCCCATCAGACCTTTACCACCACCTCCACTGCTGCCAACACTACTATTTGTGGCTCTTTGGTTAGGTGGCAATTCCTCAGGTTGTTGCATCAGCGACTGCTGCTGTTGGTTCTTTGCTTTTCGAGCCGTCAGCTCGGCAAACACGCTCCCCATCCCACTACTACTACTACCGCCACCGCCTCCTGCTGCAGGCGACATGGTCGATTTCTTAGCGTGTGCTGTCGTAACTCCACTTGCATCACCATCGCCGCTACCGCTTTTACCAACACCGCCTTCGCCGCTGCTCTTGAGCTGTGCGTGTGCTTTCTTCCACTCGCGCTTTTGGTCATCCATGAAACGCTGCAACTTGGATTCTTCCGCAGAAGTGGGCGCAAACTCCACCATCGCCGAAATGACCGCTTCGCACGCTGCTGTGCCACCGCTGCTGATACCACCACCGGTACTGCTACTACGACTGCTACTACTGCTGCTACCACCGCTGTCATTCGTTGACTCTGAAGACAGAGTGGCAGTACTCGACGTAGGATCCAGTGCGCGCAAGAGAGGCTCGTCATTCAAATCCAGCAGTAGTTGTTTCAGTCCTTGTGGGCCCAAGAGCCGCACGGCGCGCGCCAGAGCTATGGATCCGTTGAGAGCGCGCTTGGGGTCGATGACCGCAATCTAGAATAGAATATTCATGATTGAATCATGAGGCAAACACCATTTGTGTAGCACATCCAGCAACAGACACACAAAAAAAGAGATAGTGAGTTCGCGTATGTATTGTGCAAACAGATGGGATTCAAAATATTATACAAAGGCAATACAATTGTAGCAACGCAAAGGAATGAAAAATCAGAGTGGACATTAAGGTCTAAAAGCAACCAGAAGATGTGACTTTTACCTTGCCCTTGCTTTCCGCGCTCTTCTTTTTGCCATTGACCCCTCCTTCTTGATCCTTCGACGCCAACTTCGATGCCAACGACTTTTTCGAGCCTTTCCCGTCGGGGCTGCGGGCTTTGAGCCAGTGCTGTTCCAGATCTCGCAGCGCGTCGTCCAATGAGAGCGGCGCGCTGCTTCCCTTCCACATCCCGTTGTTGCCAGCGCCAGAATGGCCGTTCATACTACTACCGCTACTGCTATTATTGCCACTACTTCTGCGACTGCTATCGTGCTCGTCCTTAGCGTTGTTGCTGCCGTCGCGAGTGTCCCCAGTGTTGCCATCTGCTGATTTCACCGCTGGATTAGTGGCATCGGTAGCATCATCAATATTGTTCCGATCTCCAGTTTTCATCGCATGCTTTCTAGCATTGGAAGGCAGTGGGCTGCCCGGTGGGGACGCAACCCCCCAGATGCTGCGCTTGTGGTCGAGGGACGCTGCTTTGGGGTTCACTGCGGTCCAGGCAACGCGTGGCCGCTGCTGGGGCTTCTTCTTTTTCGGCTTTTTCTTCGAGTTGTTGTCTATTCTAGAGTCAGCATGATTTCCGCTATCACTGCTGCTGCTGCTGCTGCTGTTGCCTATCCCACCCTTAGAAGCGCTCGTGCTATCGTCGCCAGGAATTGAGACGCCGTCCGCTGCCATTTTGAGGTGCACCGCAGGCAGAGGTACGCCCATTTTCACCATTTTCGCGTACTTTTCAGGCAACGCTGCTTCCTCTGTTGGCTGCGATGAAGTCGCCTCAGGTGTAGGAGCGGGGGCATCTGAGGACGGTACAGGTGTTTCTTGTTGTTGCTCTTGTCGTTGCTTCTGTGGATCGTCACTCACCAAGGCAACTAAAGTGGACGCAGGCACGCTCCCTGCAAGCACTAGGGAGGATGCAGAGGGAGACAAAGAAGATTCTGCTGGCGCTGTTGCTCCTAATGCAACTGGTGGTGCTGCTAGTGTGGTGGCGGCAGGCGAAAGAGCTTCAGCTGTTACCCCAGCAATTGCTTCTACATCACGGGCGCCGCTCACTGAGGAGTAGGGTCCAAGAGCGTTTGGAGTTTCGACACTGCTGCTGCTATTGCTACCACTATTGCTCGTGCTGCTGTTGTTGCTGTTGCTGCTGTTGCTACGGCTGCTACTTGGACTATCGTGTTGGCCAATTGCACCCGATAATGTGTTTAAGGTGGAGGCTGTGGCAGCGTTGGAATTCGTCGCAGGTGAAATCGTAGCAGACGGCGAAATACTAGCTGTCATAGAGTGGGTTGCACCAGTTGGTGTAGCAGCAGGACTTGTACCAGATGCAGCCGCAGTGGTTTGTGTGGGCGAAGAAATAGTTGCACTTGGTGAGCCGTCACCGTTCGATGACGTTGCGGACATCGGAGCTTCAAGCACGCTCTCCAAAACCATGCCCAAATTGCGGGCCGGGGTGGTTCCGTTCATCGCTGCACCATTGCCACTGCCGCTACCGCTACCGCTTCCACTTACACCAGTAGCATTTGTGGGAGATGACAGTGAGAGGTGCCCTCGGCGGCTGCCACTGCCACTGTAACGGCCTGCACTGCCGCTGCCACTGCCACTGCCGTTGTCGTCGTGGCGGTTGCTCGCTGAAAGGGGCGTGCGAGGCGTTGCTGGCTTGCGAAGGAGCACGAGCGCCTCCTGAAGTTTGGCGACACACCTAGTAGAGCGAAAAGAGTGAAGACGAAGCAATGAAAATGATTACTTACCACAAAAAGAACGTCCCATGAGAATAAATGGTTAACAAACTACAAAGTACTTAAATATATAATTTTGAGGTAGTAAAGTGGGTTTGCGTGCAACAGAGTCGAGCTCAGTACCTAGCCATGTTTTCATCGCTGGAGCCACCAAGTTCATTGTTATTGCTATCCACAGGTTCAAATCGTCCATCTGGCGTGTGTTTTGCTTCAATAGCCTCGTCTGTGCTAGTGCCGTCCTCTCGAACAGTATTGTTCATAACTGGTGTGGATGGTCCAGTAGTCGCCGAAGTAGGTGATACGGAGCTGTAGTCATGAACACTCAGCAGGGCATCGCTCAAGCGAAGCAGCGCTGACTGTACTACAGCAGAATTCGCGCCGCGAGTAGGGGTGGATAATGGCGAAAAAGGGGTACTACCACTGCTGCTGTTCAGTCGTGGCTTGCAAGGTGTTTCGAGCGCTTTCCCCTTGGCTACCACAGCCAAACGCAGCTGCGCGACACGCTGATGGTAGTCGCGCATCAGCCATGACTTTCCTGGAGAGTGAAGGAAGATGCTTTTGTTGCGTTGCGCGCTGCTAGGTGGCGTCAAAGGCTCTTTGACGGTGTCCTCATTTCGCTCAGTGCTCATTCGAAGTGGTGACAAATGGTTATTGCTATTAGGCAAACTAGATTCATGTGAAGGCGACGTCATTTTGGGCAACCTTTCAGAAAGCTATTCGTTTAGTTTTGGTCGGTGTTCCAAAGCAAGCCAGGGCGCAAAGCTTAAGCTTTGTTCCGACCTAAAAATGAACCATTTTCAATTTTTTCAACGGGAGGATGAGCCAACGTGTACATGCATTAATTACTATCTTCATCATATTAGGGTTTTTCAGTTTTAGATATATTATATTAGGGTATTTGCTACTCTCGTTCTCGCTGTTTCGTGTTCTGCGATTCAGCGAAGGGGAGCTAGAGGCGTTCAAGGTGCTCTTAACGGTGGCATAAGGCTATCGTCCTGCTTTAATGATATTTTGTATCCTTGCTATTTAAAGTGTCAGATTTACAAATGCGTGTGTAACTAATATATATAGATTCTACACTCAGGATCATGGAGGCACCCGCTCCAAAGAAGGGCAAGGGCGGCAAAGGCAACAAAGGTGGCAAAGGTGGCAAAGGCGGCAAGGGCGGGAAAGGTGGCAAAGGCGGCGCCAACAAACGCAAGCGCGACGAAAACGGCGAGGAGAAAAAATTCCAGCCGAAGTCTATTCTAGCGGAGAACGGCGACGGCCCGGCCAACAAAAAGCGAGCCCTGCGGCAACAGCGTGCCGCTACCAAGCCGAACTTCGAAGCAGTCACCGCTGCGAAAGTGCTGTGGAACGAGCTCCGAGAAAAGAAGTGCCCAGCTGCGCGCCGCACGGAGCTCTGCGATGAACTGCATGCAGCGCTCTCTGGCAAGGTATTCGTACTAACCGTGGTCTGGTTCATAGTGGAGTACTAGTAGAGAGGAACGTGCAGAGGAAACGAAGGAGATCCTATTCATGCAGCTGCAGCTAGCAAGTTCAATTATTTGCTTCTAGGCGGCTAGCTAAAAGAAATTATTAGATCTTTTAGACTTCATCAGTTGTCAACTCACCCAACACGACCAGTTGATTGAAGACTTTCACTTTGAAATGGCTCATTTGATACTTGTTCTCTTCACTCATACCTACTACTGTACTCGTGTGCGTGACTTCTCATCTCTTTTGCTGCCACGCAGTACCGCGAAGTGGCGTTGAAGCACGACGCGTCGCGCCTGGTGCAAGCCGTGGTGCTGTTTGGGTCCGAGGCCCAACGGCTAGCTGTGCTGGAGGAGTGCACCGCGGGCGGCAGCGGCGGCGGAAACGGGTTCATGGAGCTGTGCCGTAGCCCGTACGCGCACTACGTGGTCATCAAGGTAGTGCATCTGTGGGTGGTTTTTGTTTGAGGAGATCATAATGAATGAGGAAGGAGAGCGAGTGTACCGCTTCTTTTTGCCTTTTAGCAATGGGGCGCTCATTTTTCTGTGCGCACACAAATCTGTTTCAATTTACCAGAATCAAAGTATTCTCAACTTCATTTGTTGTCTCTTTTGCTTTCAACTTACCCTCTCTTTCTTGATTCTTCTCCTCTTTGTCCTAAAATATACACACACGCACACACATTTATCTAGCTCCTGGAGCAGTGCCGCAGCAAAGAGGCTCACCGCAAGCTAGCCTCCAGCTTAGCCGGGCATGTGGTGGCGCTGGCCACTCACGGGGTGGCTGCGCGGGTAAAAACTTAGTGTTAGACATGATTGGGAAGCGTGTTGCTCCTACAGTATTGCTGTAATGATATGTTGCTGATGCTGCTATTTCCGCTGCCATAATATTGATGGAGCTTCTAGCCGACGCATTCACTTCTACGTATCTACGTACACTCTTCTTCTTCTTCTTCTTTTTCTTCATCTAATAGGTGATTGAGTTGGCGCTGGGCACTTTGAAAGGCAGCGCGGCCGCCAACCTCAAGCTGGAATTGTACGGCCGTGAATTTACGGTTTTTGCCAGCGACTTGACCCGGGACCTGGCCCAGCACCGGCAAAAGGAACAGCAGGCTGCCGCTGAAGCCAAAAGCAGCAAAGACAGCAGCAAGGATGAAAAGGGCAAGAAGGAGAGCGCTGCTGCTGCTGCTGCGGCGTTGCCTCCGGTCTCTGCGCGCCCAACCCTGGCGGCCATGCTAGTGGTTAGGCCCGAGCGCGCAGATGCGACGCTTACTCAGGTTGGCATGTCGTGGCTCGTTTTCTGGTTCAATTGCGTCTACTCCTGGATTTCGGCCACACGATTTAGAAGAAGAATACATAAGCTCTCACGTTGGTTGTACTACGAATATCTGTACTACCTTCTTATTGTCATGCTTACACTCACACGCTTGCGCGTGCGTTCTGTTTCGTTACAGGTGGGGGCCGTGGTAGGCAAATTGGTCCGCAAAGGCCTGTTGGCGTTCCAGTACGCGCACGAGTTAGTGGCTGAGTACCTCGAAACCTGCCCCGCGAAGCAGGTAAGGAAGTACTACAGTAGCATTCCAATAGCACTCCCAGCAACAGAGAGGCACCTCTACGAATAACATATATGGCAGTTCTGATGTTGCGAGAGTGCAATCGAATATTTGACAGTTTGTGCCTTCGTCCGGAAGATGAAAGCAAGGCTTGTATTTCTTACTGTTTGTATTACTGTCTCGCAACAATCCATTCAATTCACCCGTGTTCTATATTTCTTCGTTATCACATTGGTGCACCAACACGTAGTTTGAGGAGGTGGCCCCTGCAGCAGTGGAGAATGCCCTGGTGCTGCTCTCGACTCGAGCGGGCGCGCGGGCAGTGTGCGCAGCTGCGAGGCGAGGGGGCGCCAAGGAACGGCGACGGTAAGGATAGTGATAGTGTAGTGATAATGATACTAATGTGATGGTGATGATACTAGATGCCTTAAGTTTCCTTCCAATATTTGTTTTTTTCTTCTTTGAAGACTAAAAGAATCTATATTGTCCGTTAATTTTATTTCGAATACAGTCCGTTGACTCCTGCTTCTTCGGTTCTCATTTTTTTCGCTCTTTTATTTCATATCTAACAGGCTTCTCAAGCTGCTGAAAGGCCACTCTGCTGCGCTCTTAACCCACCGCGACGCCTACTTGGCGGTGCTTGCGCTGTGCGAATGCACCGACGACACTGTGGCCCTTCAGAAGTCGCTTCTCGCAGAGCTCTGTGTGGAGCCAACCAGCGAAGAGTTGGCAGCGGAGAAGCAATATAGCGCGAACCCTTACGCTAGCGACGACGATAACGACGACGAAGAGGATGGAGAGGGTGATGACGAAGAGGAAGGAGAGGAAGGAGAGGGTAGCGAAGATGACGACGACGACGAGGATAAGGAAGGGGGTGAAGACGAAGAAGACGATGACGACGAAGGCAACGAAATGGATGAAGATGGTGAGGATGACGATGAGAGTGACAGTGAAGCGAAGACATCCAAAAAGGCAAAGAAAGGCAAAAGTGCAGCTGCCTCGAGCAGTTCTTCGGCCGCATCTTCGAGTGAAGTAGAGCGCGCCATGCCCCTGTTGTCTGTGGCGCTCAGCCCTAACGGCGCCAAGCTCTTGTTGCGGGTGCTCAGTGGGGGGCACACCCGCTTTTTGGACCCGCTGGAAGACGAGCTCCTGTCGCTGCCCGCGGAAGCGTCCAAGAAAGACCCGCAAGTGCGCCGCGACGAACTCAAGTCGTTCCTGACCGACCCCGTCTTGGCGATGGTGGCCAAACACCCAGTTCTCTTGCTCCAGTCCCGCTCTGGCGGTGCGGTGGCCACTGCTGCCTTGCAGTTTTTGTCCGGCAGTGGGTCCGCTCTAGTGGCGGAAGCGGCTGCAGCCATGGCCTCTGCCATGAGTGAAGTCAACACCGAGGCCGGAGCAGGAGCAGGTTTATTGGTGGAAGATTCTGTGGCGCACGCGACGCTGAAACGGGCACTTTTGGCAGAAGCTGAGTCAGAGAAAGAGAGCGGTAGCAGCAGTGGCAGCGACACGAGCGCTACAACTTCCCCGCTTGCGACTGCTTTGGTGAGCCAATCCTCCGACCAGCTGTGCGCCTGGGCGACGGGTGCTAATGGTTCGTTCGTGGCGTGGGCCCTTCTCCAAGTGCCGTCGGCAGTGGCCAGCCTGAATGCCTCTCAGAAGCTAAGCGAGCTTGCCGCTGCATTGAGTGCGCAAGCCAAGCAGCGTGGCAGTGCCAAGGGCCAGGTCCTTGCCGCCGAAGCTGCGAATGCCCTCCTCACCGGGGGTAGCCAAAAGAAAGGTGCTGCGGCAACCAAGGCAGCGGCAAGCGCAAAAAAAGCGCCCAAGACTCCCAAAGCGACTAAAGCAAACACTCAGGATGACAAAGGAGACGATGATGCAACCGATCCCGCTATGGCAGCAGCTGTGCCAAAAGTGACCGCGGCCACCGCAAGAAAAGCTCTGAAAACGCCTGTGCGCAGCAGCGACGACGCAAAAACCCCGAAGCGTGCCGCCACTGCGTCGAAAGCCGAAAACAACACAGATGGGAAGAAACCATCGCCCGCTGGCATGACGCGCTCGATGCGCAAGCAAAAAGCGGGCCCATAGATGCTGTGTGAGACTAGAACCATACGAAGTGGGCTCAACCAGATTTGCGTGCTGTTTGGTTTCGTACTGTATTATCTAACCAAATCCGAATAGGAATCCTTATGCAATACCAGACGCTACTCAGACGTATATCGCACCAAGCACCAAGGGCACAGACATAATTGGAAGGATTGCGCGCTTCGAGCCGTTAGCCGTTAGGACGAGGGCGAGGTCGCATCGGAAACTGTTGAGCACTAACGCTAATCATCGTGCACCGCACCGAGTATCGGAGGCACAAAAATAATTTTAAGGTGGCGCGCTTCGAGTCGCTAGCCGGCCGCTAGGACGAGGGCGCATCGGAAGCTGCTTTCTCCCAGAAACACAACACAAAACACAAGTCAAGTTCATAGCGGAGTGCATGTGTCATGTGTCATGTGCCATAGAATTCAGGCGCGAAAACGGCAAAAAGAAAAGTCATAAATTCCAAGTGGCCAAGTTAACACAGACACAGACAAAGACACACAGAGCCGTAATTGCTCCTGTGAACATGACTGCATGATAAGTACATCAAGCAAGGTCACCAAGAAAGCCTTTTGATGCTGACGGCTTTAGAAAATGATGTTTGAAATTTACTCTCGCTAGGGTGGCCTGCTACTCAATTGATTCGACTACTTTCGATCCACTATGCATAATCAAGATGAGTATATGAATTCAATTGTTGTCTCGACTGTATTTTCATTGATCTTTTCTTCATTCGCACGATCTTCTCATAAACTTCTTGCAAATATTGTCTATGAAAAAGTACCCTTAAGTATCCCCGAGGATCCAACAAAATCGAATTCATCACAGCTGTAGTCGCCATAAGTTGGAAGGAAATCGTTGAATGCAGATGCCCCCGAAACGGTCACGCGCCGGGAACTTGGGGATCCAACACGGGAATTCCAAGCGCTACTCTGAGCGCTACTTCCGCGGCTCAGATCCAGTAAAGCGCTAACTGCTAAGTCTAGATCAGAATTACAGTCGTAGTTATCTAATGGTGATGAGGGGCCTGATCTTGCCGGAGCAATCTCTCCATTCAAATAATCGGATGTAGCTGTTCCAGGCGAGATGGCTACGAAATCAGTCACAGGATCCGAGGAGAGATTGGCATGGAAGCTTTCTTCGAGGCGAACTCGCAGATCAGATAAGACTTCAGCAGACTTTACACTATAATCTTCTTGATCATCCGAGTCTGCTTGAAAGTTATGACTGTTTTCGGGAGACTTTCCAAAGTAATCGCTTCTTTGTGATAGTGAATTTTGGTCAGCAGGCAGCGAAGGCCGGTCTTGTTCACATAAAAGCTTGTTTTCGGGCGTATGAAGTGGTTCCGGAGGCGATGTGACTTTGACGCGTGTAATTGAAAGACAAGCTTCTCGATTATCGCGAGCAAACGACGGGTGGTAAAAGGAATCGCAGTGTGTATTTCGCCCAGCGGTTCTAGTACCGACAAAGCCATACAAATTCATTTGTTTCAGAAAGCTACTGATTTTAGCCCGGTCTGCATTAGATTTCTGTCCCATCTGTCAAAGATTTAGCGAGTGAGATACGAATATAGTTTGTGTGGAGTTTGACGGAATATTTAGGACTACTCGAAGAGCGTAAAGGGTATGTAAGGTCGTGTCCGCAAGTTCGTGGATACCTTTTCAAACTTCTCAGGCATTACAGTGGACACAAAGGTTTCCCAATCGGTAATGAGGATAAGCTTCCCTGATTCATCAAAGTGTATGCACTCGTGTCGATCATCATCCACTGAGGCTAGTAACTGTTTCAAAAATCTAGGCTGCATTCCTCCACGATTAACTTTGGCCTTTTTGGTGACACTTGGAGCTTCTGCTTCTACTTCTTCCTCAGTTTTCGACACATACAATTTGGGAGTTGAGTATTCCATTGAGCTCACAGGAAATCGATAAGTTATTTCAAGGAATGCACACTTTTTAAGTACAGATCTGTAGAACGCTTTCTATGATTCCTTTTGTGAAAATGGATTTTTGAAAATATATTCAAACTTCTGCAGGGCTTTACGAGTACTAGTAATAAAATTATAAAATTACATGTGTACTTATGCATCGAGTTTGGAGAGATGTTTACATATATTTACGCACTTTTCATTATTTTCCCGCGATAGAGTAAGTACTTGTACGTATCTACTTACTTAGAAACCTCTTCCTGCCATGTCGCTTTAATATATTCAGCCCGCCAACTGAGCATTTGTTTTGCTGTATAATTGGTGTTGCAAAATGAAAATCGGCCGCGAAAAGTAGTGCTTATGTCTTGAAGATGTATTGAAGAGAGCACGTCTAGCATATTTTATTCACACGATCTTCGAATAATACAGCTTGATTTCAAATGATTTACTGTGCACATTGCAATTGCTGTGAAATTTGCGAACAACAGAGAGCACGAGATTTGATCAACCTCAAATTTAATTTGCAATTTATGTCACTGATCGCATCGTGCAGCCTCGAGACAATCTCGTAATTTTTATGATGCATGCACCCCGGAGAATGAACCGAAGGTCAGCTCACATCAAAGAGGTGACTCGAACGGCTTCCTCTCAAACTTCTTTGAGGACCCCATATTGTGGTGGCATTTATACCAGGCGTGCGCGCTTTCAACAACGGTGACGTTGCCAGTATTGTGGAAAGCTGTCGGAGGCTGAGCGTCGTCCAATTATGGCTGCGAATCAATCTGGGAATGGGAAGTCTATTGATGCTCTTCATGGAACCCCTGTGCTTGACGTCAATGCTCAAGCACGCGTCGTCGATGACGTTGCCTATGAAGACGACGAAGTAGACTCGGAGCTTTTCCTTGAAAATTTTAGTCAAGTCTGGCAATCCGAAAATCAACATACACACCAAGAACGAGCAAAGCCTCGGTCGCGCTTTCGCTTTGCGTCCTTGGGCAGCGAAGAAGTTGAAGACGCCCATCCCATCGAGTCAAGCGTCATGCGCAGCCGCATGGAATCTCACAGGATCATGTCGAAGTACGAAAGCCTTGGGTACGAGCAAATTGTAAATGCACCCTTTATCTCGAGTCGTGCGTCGAAGCCCTCTTCAAAAATGAGGATTCGTTGGGGTCTAACATGTGTTGTAGGAGTCCTCACCGCTGTCGCTGGTGTTACTATTGACAAAATGAGCGGCGAGTTAGTCAATTACAGAAATTATCTCATCGTTTCTGAGTCTGGCTTTGAAGTGCGTGGTTTCTTTTCTTTTGTGCTGTTCAATGCAATTTTGGTAGCGGCTGCTGCAGCAGCGTCAATCTATTGGGCACCTGGTGCAATTGGCAGCGGAATTCCTGGAATCAAAGCATTTTTGAATGGAGTCGACGTAAAAAATGTTACCTTTGATGCAAAAAATTTTGCAGTTAAACTCGGTGGAGTAATTTTGTGCTACGCTTCTGGATTGATGATAGGCCCTGAAGGTCCAATGGTTCACATCGGAGGAATGATCGGCTCGGCGATGATGGGCTCGCGGCCTCCGCTGGTGGCCACAAGTGCAAACTACGACCGAATGCGTCGTGATTTTGTTAGTCTTGGAGCGGCTGCAGGATTTGCAATTGCTTTTGGTGCGCCTATTGGTGGAGTGCTTTTCGCATTTGAAGAAGCGTGTTCATTTTGGTCAACCACGCTGATGTGGCGAGCTCTTACGGCGACACTCGTGGGCACTGTTTCCCTCCTTATTTTTGGCAATTTACTCAACACGGACCGCTATATTGGAGACAACTGGGTTTCAGTTAACACTGGCCTGATAACGTTGAGCGGAGGCGAGGCTGTTTCAGTTGAAGAAGTACCGCTGTTTGTGTTGATTGGCATTATCGGTGGTTGCATGGGAGCTTTGTTCAACGCGCTTTGGGCGGCAAAAATGACAGCATTGGCCAATTTGAGATTGGACCGTCTGAAACGTCTGCAGCTTATAGTTGCCATATCAATACTAACTTCTATACTTATGTACTCAACTCCAGCAATCCTCGGAGAGTCAGTTTGCAGACATGAGGGCCGTTTCTCAGCAGAATCCGAGGATCTTCCATCCATGTGGACTCGCTTTGGCTGTGATGACAAAAGAGACATCAACGTTGCAGCTTCTGTATTTTTTGCCAACAGAGCGGATGCAATTCGAGCATTTCTCAACGAGGCGCAACAATTTCACGTTCTGTCGCTCATCGCCATGCTTGCTGTCTTCATGCCGCTGACTATCATATCGTTTTGTCAGGATGTCCCTGGCGGCATGTTTTTGCCCACGATGCTGAATGGATCCTGTATGGGTGCTTTAATCGGCAAGATAGCTGCTCTTGCTATCTCAGCTGAATATGGGTCATCAACTGAAATGAACCTTATGAGACACTGTGGCTTGATTGGAGCTGTTGCTCTTCTGGGAGGGATCCTCAGGAGCACGGTCTCCCTTTGTGTTATCATCACAGAAGGCACAGGGCAGACAAATCTCTTGCTTCCGATCATTATCACGTCACTCTTTGCTCGTATTGTAGGAAACTGCTTTAACACAGGCCTCTACGACACGTCTATGCACATGGAGGCAATTCCATTCCTCTCTACGGAGTCACCCGCCAAAGACTCCGTTCTTCGAGTTGGCAACATCATGAGCGATGATGTAGTAGCAATTAAGCCCGTTGCCAGCGTCGGTGAGATAGTGAGGATCTTGCGCCTCACTCGTCATGGAGCATTTCCTGTAGTGGACAACGGCGGGCGGTTGAAAGGTCTCATCACTCGTGTGCAATTGCGGCAACTTTTGCGGCTCCAACGATTTACACTGAAGCCCCCGGAGGGCACCACCGCCAGCCGGCTAATCCATGAAGCACTGTCATCAACGGGCGCAGAGTCATACCCACAAGAGGCAGATTCATCAAAGATAGTAGCAGCGGAAGACGAGCGCGTAGACGTAAGCGAATACATGAACCAGGGCCCGCACGTGGTGTTGCTGAGCTGCCCGGTAAAGACACGAAACTTCTCTCCCGTTCTTCACGTGGATGAGCAAAGTGATTGTTGTGTTTATAAAAGTTTGATTGCTTCTCGTTGCTGTTCTGCCATGTATCATTGTCAGCTTATACGTTTCTCGCCAGATCTCGCGGGCGTACCGCATGTTCCTTGGCTTAGGGCTGCGGCACTTGCCTGTACTCGACGAAGATGGCAGTGTGGCAGGCCTCCTCACGCGCAAAGACCTCATCGCACACGCAGCCTGGATCGAATGGAGCTCAGAACTACGGAGTTTTACGCCGAATACTTTTTCTTAGATGCTACACATCTTATCCATTACTGAGATGGCGTATCGACAGCTGTTACGAGCACTCAATAAATCTATAATTAGTCTACAGCACGGTACTAACTGCGAGATATACTGGAGCTCTATGTAAGTAGATTTAAATATCGCTGCTAAACGGCCAGGTATGATTATACGGCGGCTACTACCATAGCGGGCCATATCACAAACGAAGCTAAAAAAGACTAAGCGAATGGAAATGCCTTCGACACGTGGCGTTATAATACAACTATTTTTATAAACTATGACTATTTGTAATCGGAAGTTAAAGTCGGCCTTTCCGGGAACGCCGGGGGGGCCTAGTCAGTACTGTTCAATACTCCCCAAATACAAGGAAATACGAAGTTCGGCCCCGCGAACAGGCCTGACCGGGCTTAATGTCCTCTTGCATGCAGCAATTATAATCATTCAATCTCGAGGTGACATGTGTCCTTCGGCCATCAGCCATCGAGATTTGCCAATTTTTTTGGAATAGTAGCTACGCAGTAGCTGGTGGCAGGGCAATGGGGGCGAATTCGCTTCTTGTAGCTAGACTAAATCCTTTCTTTCAAGTACATAAAGCACAGGTCAATTCAAGCCGATAGCAACAGAAAAGGCAGAGGCTAAGGCAGAGTAAGTATAACACCCAAGCACCGATTTCTACTTGAGGGTGGATACGCAGGAGCGGAGATGTATGGTACCTCAACGCGCTGATACAAAATTTCGCAAGTATTCCTCCCCAACGGCTTATATTTAAGTTGCACGACGTGTACTTTTTCCTGGTGCATGTGCCTGTAGAGTCCACACGGCAGCACACATTCAGCCGTATGCAATGCAAGCGCCGTACAGTATATTCACTACAGTCGCTACTAGGGTCTGTCTGGCTCGACGACGCTGCTGTTGCCGTTAGCTGCAGCTTGCGCCGCGGCTACTCGGCTTAGCAAGCCAGACGCATATGACGTTTGCTTCGCTGGTTCAAACGCGTGCAAAGACTCAATCTGCGGTGCGACAGCAGAGTGCACCTGTACAAACATTCCAAATGATGGGGAGAGCAACACATAGGTTTGTTACCTTCGCCCTCTGATTAATGGTGACTTCAGAAAGCTGCTTGGTGGGGGATTTAAATTATGCACTCATACAAGTGCAGCCATGAAAAAGACTTCAATGTGTGTGCTCAACGTGTTTTGTGAGAACCTCGTGAATAAGCTGTAAAAAGTCAGCTGTATCAGCTTGCAGCTGCTCTCTTTTTTGCACTAAAGTTTCGCTTGAACCATCATCGACAACATCTGAGGCACCGCTAGAATCAGCCAGCGTATCGGAGACTTCGCTTGCAATTTCGAGCAGTCGTAAAACTTTGTTCTCCGCGTCTTCTAATCTGCGCAGTTGCGCCTCAAGGTTCTCAGCGTTTACCTCGCTACCTCTTTCTACCATGATAATGCCTGCAGAATTATGCAACTAACCTAACTGAAAATACTTGGCTACCTGAAATCTATTCCTCCAGCAGGAGAAATTAATGCAACAACTTTACCAAAAGACTAGCCTAGCTACTTAGAAGCAATGTTGCAAAGACTTTCCCGATACTAGTATTGCCATCTTATATAATAGGAAGTGTGTGACGCTCCGACGCGACGCTCCGACGAGACGAGGAGTGAACTAATGTGAGACGCCGCTAAAAATACCCGAAACTCATCCTCTCATCCTCATCCTCATTCCTCGTTCCACAACTCGAAATCCTACGGACAACGGACCGACGCAAAATGGCGGTACGGCGTCCATTCATGAGTATCTTCTCAAGGGTAAACTCTTTCGTCAAAAGCAACAAACAAAGCTTCGCCAATATCCTTGGATCTTTCGCTATATTCATCATGGCGGGCCAAGTATATAGCGGCAAGGTTGAGAAGTTAGCCACTTTAGACCAAGTAGCAACACGGGACAAAGCTCTAAACAAAATGGAAGCTTTAATTCAACGCCCAGATGCAGGTGCGGTGTGGCAGCAAGAATTAACACGCCTAATTGCAGAGGCTCGAGGCCAACAAGCACGTCTGATCGCGGAAGAAGTGGCTAGGGATTTCGCGGCAGAGGCTGCTGTCGCCAAGACCACTGCTGCGCCCGAGACAAGAAAGCAATTGTTCTAGCTGCCCAAGTCATCAACTGCCTATGTCGATGCTAACCCGCTCGCTTCGGTAGCCACTTACAATTTTGGCAAGGAGATCAAGAGCTTGTTTTGTAGGGCAGATGATTGTGCTGAATCTTTCTTAAGGCTTCCTTTTCTCTGTTCTCTAAATCTAAATCTGGGTAGAATTATTTTATAACATACGCATGTGTAAGATTGACCTCTTACTGAGGCAATTTATTAGAAGCATGGTTTCAACGTAGGTTTGATTACTAGCTTCCTGTTCATGGCCGGTTAATCGGCGACTAGGATATTTAGGTAGCGCGCCGCCGCTCACCTGGCACCTGCACCTGCATCACAATCAGCAACCAAGAAAACCAACAAGCAACAAGGCTGCTGAGTTTTCCTTCAGATCAATTAGCAATTATCGGGTTTTCTGCTGAGTCGAAGTGGGTAAAAAAATCGGAAAAAAACGTTTTTTTGTTACTGATTACAATCACAGATCGCAGATCACAGGCACAAATCATAAATTCAGTCGGTTTTGATAGCCAATTTGGTCATCGAAATAGATATAGATATCTAGGTGTGTTGTAGTATATTTCAGGGACATGGAAGGCTTCATGAATGAAGTAATTATTTGGGCTTGAAATCCATGGAATCTGGAATCTGGAATTGGAAATGGGATTGAAATAGGAAATCGGGCCGCACTTCCAACTTTCAATTGCCAATTGCACTACACAACTGTGTACTGCTAACGGTTTATCGCTTCGAATTCGAATTCGAATTCACCAGGGTTAGGAAATATGAAGCCAATGGGCAAAACAGAGCACGACCTTAGACGTTTCTACTCAGCCATGTCGATTGGGTGTCACGCGCACTCAAACTATAACCTTCTTTCGTGTGCTCGTCGTGGGCATCACATTTCTTCCACCTACAATTTAGTTCCAGTTGGGGACCTTGCCATCATTCACACTACCCGAGTAAGCCTCCGCGTCATCGGCCGCGGTCATCATGGGCATTGGCTGGGTTTGCTGCATGCGCCACTGGCCCGAGCTGCCGGGAGCACTTCCACCCATTTGTTGCTGTTGTTGGTTCATCAGACTCGAGGCCAAGAGCGAAGCTTCGGCCATAGTGGCATCTTGTTGCACGCCACTGCGGCTCATCATGCCACCGCCTCCACCAGCGAGAGCGCCCGTGAGTTTCTGCAGCAGTTTACCACCGAGGCCACCGCCACTGCCGCCAGCGTTGGTCAAGGCAGCTTCGGCCTGCGCCAAGCTCAAGAGAGGAAAGGAACCTTCCGTAGGGCCCGACGCAATCGAATACACCTAATGTAATGGATTAGAAATATGAATGAGGGTTTGTGAGAGGAAATAACTGGGAAACACAGACGCAGTGCACCCCAAATGACACCAACACGCGCCCATTCCTATAGATTTTGTTCCTTCTTTCCTTCTTTTCGATTGCATTGGGGTTTTTTTTTTTTTTCATACGTTTATACTACAGCTGTACTTTGGTCGCACCTGGTGCCCGTCCTTCACGTAACCCAACAGCACGTCGTCGGTGGTCGCCAGTTTGTCGCACAAATGTAACGCCAAAGCTTGAGGGCCAAACCATACTTCCCCTGTCGCCACCTGAAATCGAGTTCAAAAAATAAATATTACAAAAGAAATTAGTACGGAGAGAAATTAAAAAAAAAACGAAATAAGAGTCAACTGAAATAGTCTATTATCATAAATGAAAAACGAAGCATTTTGATTAAGGCTGTAGAACCATGATGTCATTCCCAGTAAAACGGCGCACTCAATAATTATATTTTCTCCAACTTATTCACCTTGTCCACGTCGAGGTCAGGGCGGTTGGAGCGCACGAATTCCCGAAACAAGTCCAAAATGCCCTCGAGGTCCTCCTTAGTTTTGTCGATGTCCTAATATTAAAACGAAGAAAACAAAGACGATGGTAAGAAAAGGCATGCACAAGACGATTGAGAAATTATGAGGTCAAAAACAAGAAAAAAGTCTTCCTACTCTTTTTCTTATCTCCTTCGCTTTCTCTCCTAACAACTTTCTCCTTCATCCCATTCAACCCACAGCTCTCCTATGTAGTAGTAGTACTAGTACTAGTAGTAGTAGTAGTAGAAGTATGTGTTTGTACGTGTTTGAACACGAAGATTAGTACCTTTTGCTCCACTTTGCCCGTCAGCGTGAGGGTGCGCTTGTATAAACCCGCAGTCAAGGTGTTCACCACCACGCCTTCCTTGGCAAGCCGCTCGTACACGTTGGGAATTTGAGTCACCACCTGAGAATGATATTAATGGGAGGAGTAGTAGTAGCGGTAAGTGTGCTAGTAAGGAGCTCAACGTGGGCTCATCTCCACCGGCCTCTTCAAGAGTACCTCTCACTCTCCAAATCATGGACAAGAAGAACCATAATGGCGGAACACATCCGAGGCATTTCCGTTCTTTTTTCATTTCCTTTCGCACATCTTTGCATGCGATAACCTAGTACTAAAATATACGGTACGTTGTAATATTTACCCCCCTACCCTCCACCTTAGACACGCACCCCAATGCTGCCCAAACACGCCAGCGGGCCCGCCACGATTTCATCGGCCACCGACGCCATCATGTAGCCGCCCGAGGCCGCCACTTCGGTGACGCACACCGTCAAATGCAGACCCGCCGCCTTCAACCTCTGCAACTGCGCCGCCGCGAAGCCGTAGCTGTTTTAAAGCAAAAAGGTGTTCAAAGATAAAAGTAAGTACGAGGAAGGGCTAGGGTAAGGTAAGAGTGCACACATTTGCAGGAAATAATTGCCCATGGTAGAAGTACAGGGAAGATGAACTGGCGAAGCGACCGATGCGAATGTACGATGCATGAGAGTGAGAAACCAAGAAGAAAAAAAAGGGACTTGACTGTTAGCTCTCACCCGGTCACGGTGCCGCCCCCCGAGTCCAATTCCAGCACTACGCGGTCGCCCTGGTGGGAGTTCAAAATGACAGCGCTCACTTCCTGCCGCAGCTGGTCCACCTGTTTTTTTGGGGGGAGGGGGAGCAAACAGGAAGCAGCGAAGGCAAGCTAAGAACAAATGTAATTGTTGTCTTACTGACACGAGGAGGGGAAAGAATAAGAACACGAGAGTGGGTGCAGGCGCACACGACAGGCGCATGATAATTGGGGGTGTAGACTCGGGCACCAATGGGCCGTAGAGAAGTCGGATTCAGGAAAGTAGACAAACGCATGAAACTCAGACTGCTGCACTTTATACATATATAAACACTACAGGCATGTATTTCCGACTTACTTGCGAGCACTGCACGTCGCCCTTGAAGACCATGTGGAAGACCCGGCCGAGGTCTTGGCTGCCACTCAAGCTCAACGCAGACAACGACGATGGGCCATCCGAGAGAGGGCTGTAGGTGGTGCTGCCCACTTCGGCGTTCTTTTCGAGGGCTTCGAAGAGAGCAAGCCGCGGCGCTTTCGGCAAAATTTCGCTCAACTCTTCCCACAGTTTCACTTCCAGAGCCTGACGAATGGAAAGAACAACATGATAAGATACATGCGTGCCTGCGTGTGTGCGTTCATAAACAGCAGTGGCGACAAAAGAATAAAAATATGACTTTCTAACAGTAAAATGGATCTTAAAATGAGGTTCTCAAAGCCAAAGGAACACGAATGAACCAAACAAAGGAAAGACTCATGATGTCACCAGGACAGAGAGAGAAAGAGAGAGAGGGGAAGAGACGAAAAATACGACGGTTCAATTGCTGGTCAATCCGGTGCATTCAAGTCGAACTTACCGCTTTGGCTTCGAAAGTTTCCAAGTATTTGTCGTTGAGCAAGAAGTAGCCCCCGACTGCGCTGCCCGCCACTTGTGACTTTTTCTTGTTGAGTAACCCCCCAAACTTGCGCGCTTTTGCCATTTTCTCTACCTTGCTGCTCCCTCCTCCATCTTCACCTTCGTTGCCATCGTTGTCATCGTCGCCTTTGCCAGAAGGCAGCGTTCGGTCCTTGGCGGTTACACCCAGGGCGTTTTTGCGCATTTCTTTGGACATGCTGGTCAGCCGGTTCTTCAATTCTTTGGCACTGTCAAGGGTGAAGTCGAAGAAGACGAGAAATAGTAGACGAACAAGACCAAGCAAGGTGTGAGAGAAAGAAAGAGCGAAAGAAAAATAAGTCTCGAACCCACTATAAGTCCACCCGTTCACAACCTACTGACAGTATCATCGTAACGTATACAAGAAAGAAAGAAAAAAAGTAAGTGGAAGGAGAACAGCAGCAGAGTGCGTGCGCGTGCGCTAGTGCCTTGGCTTGCTGCTGGCTCATCGATAGCGCAAGCGAGCAAGCATTTCTAACTCACCGTGGCGTGTAATCGTTGATCAGCTCCTTGACGGCGTCCGTGTCCCGCGCGCTCAAACCCATGGTGGCCTGCTGCAGAGCTGCTTCCAACACTCGGGTGCTCTGCGATGATCTGCAGGTCAAAATAGAAGAAAAGGTTGGAGTGGCTGAACAACTCCTGTGCTACTAGCCCACACGCACAACATACGTTCAAAAATCAAGTTTCACCACATTTCACTTCTTCTCAATTGCACTCCTTTTTACGACTCACAACATCATCTGGAAAAGCAAGTGCGTACCTAGCCGCTTCTTTCCCGTGGTACGCTTCTTCGAAAAGGTCGCCCACAGAAGCGTAGCGGTCGTTCAACTTGGTGACTGTAATGCCAAAGCTCTTCTTTTGAGGCTTCGGCAAGGCATCTCGGTCGCCCAGCACTTTGCCTAGCGCACCGAACAATTTCTTTTCGTCTTCGTCGAAATCACTCTTGAAGGAATCGGCTACGGCTGCTACCAACAACCCTAGAACAACCGCAGGGACTGACCACGCCACCACCGTCTTCACAAAGTAGGTAAAGACTTCGGTCTGCGATGCTGCCGAAAGGGCGCTGAATATCGAGGATGCTGCGCCAGAGACCGACGTGCTCACGCCTTGGACAAGGCCCCATGCCGCGTTGGAATTGCTCTCGGTGGCGGCTGCCGCTGCCCAGGCAGGTGCTGCGGAAAGACGAGCTGCGAGGGGCAGAGCAACCAAGGGAACGGCAGCACGCCGCGCCGCTCGATTCGCGAAAGCATGTGCTGGCCCCAGCGGTTTTGAGCTAGACTTAGGCAACGCAACGTCTGTCTTTTCTAAGGTAGGTGCTGCGTTGCGCGCCGTCAGAGCTGCACGGCTGAAGCCCACATTGTTGCAGCGGCTTTGCCCAACAGTTAGTGGAGCTACCCATGCTCCAGCGGGTACAGCTAAAAGCAGGGCAACAATCGAGAGACGAAAATGGTGCGGCACCTTCATGACGAGTCAGTTCTCGACTAACAGCACACCAGCTCACCGCTCACCGCCTGATTCACTTGCTTTCTCTGGTGGATCTTTCCTAGGCCTTACAAAAATACGTCAAATATTTGACCCAAATACGTCAATCAATACGTCAGTACCGTAAATTGCGTTATATTAGGGCATATTTCCACTATATGCATGGCAAACGCCGTATAAAGGCGTAT
>Ga0307982_1000315_pt1 | contig 38064 bp, 21 predicted proteins | sample OrgLakmetagen989_FD_201847 | JGI IMG/M metagenome (GOLD analysis project Ga0307982, IMG submission 201847) | Saline water microbial communities from Organic Lake, Antarctica - #989 | ecosystem: Environmental > Aquatic > Non-marine Saline and Alkaline > Saline | place: Antarctica: Organic Lake... | reverse complement strand
CAGAGCAAAGGTGTGGTGCAAAGGTTCACCACCCTGCAAGTGTATTTTGCCCAGTTGGTTCACACGCACCATCCTCTGTCCAACTGAGCTATCGCACTATTCGCCTTACAGCTGGACCATACAGCTTGAACCGGAAGGCACACACCACAAACCCGCTAGCCTCAGCTGGCCTCGAGGATCACTTCAACGAATTTGGTATGACAGGTAGCAACAGCGTCCCACTTGTAATATCAAGCCAGCCGGGTGCAGCCGCCTCACTCCAGGCAGAAGACTTGCAAATTGCCGAACACACACAGCTTCAAGCTCCAAACTTTGCTAGAGCTGAAGGCCTCTCACAGCTTCACCATCATGACTTCTTTGTATTTGAGAACAACTTTGTAGCGAATGCGTTTGAAAACCATACGGGCTTCAGTCTTCTAGCTGTGGAAAACGGAACATTGGAACTACAAACGCATCAGGTCAAGTGCAAGCTTGGTCATTATTGCAAGGAAGGACAGATGTTTGAGTGCCCAGCGGGACGATTTGGGGGCTCAACTCAACTGTACAATGCAACTTGTTCAGGGAAATGTGCTGCAGGACACTACTGTCCAACTTCTAGCACATCCAGTTCCGAAAACAAGTGTGGGAACCATGCTGTGTGGTGCCCAGAGGGATCTGAGCTGCCTTTGATCGTACCGGCTGGCTTCTTGGGGCAAGGAAGCACCAAAGAAACCCAGGTAGCTCTGACGAAGTGCCCCCTGGGTTCTTATTGCGTAGATGGGGTTGCTATTTTGTGTCCTGCAGGCAAGTTCGGCAACGCTTCTTCGCTGGTGGGCGCCGCATGTTCTGGGCAATGCCAGGCAGGGTATTTTTGCCCCCCCGGCAGTGTGCAGGCCAGACCATTACGATGCCAAGGGCCCAAACAGTTTTGTCCTGCTGGCAGCGGTCTCCCTCAACAAGTCTCTGTTGGCTTCTATACAATTGGCGGCCGTATCCGACCAACTCCTGCAGCTGCGCTTGCAAGCGATGCTCAATCTGTGTGCTACTCAACACCCGGCCCGATGGATGTTCCAGCAGGCATAAGTGCCAGTGCTTTATTTGCAGGCAATATCAATGCTACCTTCGATCCAGAGCGGTATTGCCGGTCAGCCGAAACAGGCGACTGGGATGAGCGCAAGGACCAGCTTCCGTGCCCGCCGGGTTCGTTCTGTGTTGGGGGCTTGCGCTACCTGTGCCCGCCTGGCCGTTTTGGATCAGTTCAACAGATCTCGCACCCACAGTGTAGCGGGGAATGTGACACTGGCTTTTATTGTCCTTGGGGCAGCACGTCTCACCAGCAGAGCGACTGCGGCGCCGCTAACAGGTTTTGCCCTTCAGCGAGCGGTGCTCCGCAACCAGCGAAGCCTGGATTTTACACAAATGAAGACACACCCGAAACCCAAAGAAGAAGTGAAGCTGTTTGTCCAAAAGGGCATTATTGCATTGGCGGACTTCGATTTTCTTGTCCGCCAGGTCGCTTTGGCGCCGATTTTGGTTTGACGTCACAATTGTGTTCTGGGCTTTGCAGCCCGGGCTACTATTGTCCGGACAATGCAACCACCACAAACAAAGCAAAGCAGTGTGGAAACTCCGGGGTGTTTTGTCCTCCGGGAAGCTTCTCACCAACACCGGTGCCCCGTGGCACATACTCTACTGACGGATTTGAGCAAAGGATTGGCTTTCCTGAAAATCGTACACGTACTGGATGGAAGGATTGCCCTCCTGGGCATTTTTGCACAGATGGGAAGCTCTTTCAATGCCCAGGGGGGTTTTGGGGCAACATTTCCAACGAATTCCGACCAACTTGTTCTGGAGAGTGTTCACAAGGACATTTTTGCCCGCCCGGAAGTGTTTCAGGCACAGCTTTCAAGTGCGGAGAAGTCTTTTTGCAGCGGGAATCCTCCACTGCAGCTTCAGGCAGGAACAAAAACACGGGATATTTCGTCAATGTTTTCGACTTCGCTGCGGGGGGGGGGTCCACTGCAGGCGGAAGAAGCGGCGGGAGCCTTTCGGGAGCGACATCTGATTGGATCAGTGACCTGCAAAGCGAATTGACACCCATCCAGGCGTTTCTTTCAGGAACGCTCCCCATTAACTCTGTAGAACTTGCTAAGATTCAGTCTGTGCTATCTGTTGACGCCGTCTTGAAGCGTCAGGAGGCAGTCATCGGCAGGCTCAGCCTGCTTCAACTTGATGGAATGCTGCCAAATGTGAGCATCCCCTGGGAAGCGGGAAATCGATTCAGATTTCCTGCTGTGGATATCAAAGTGGGTCAATACGAGTTGTACGGCTTTCGTTTGGTGAACGGGGGAAGTGCGGTGTTCTGCCCAGTTGGCAGCTCGTTTCCGCACACAGTTGATTCCGGATACTTCTCAGAGGGCGAAGCAGATTCATTGAACAGGACGCAAGCCTACCAGCTAAAGTGCCCGGCAGGCAGCTATTGTGTGGCCGGCATCCGCTACCCCTGCACCCCTGGCAGGTACGGAGAACGTGAGGGCTTGGTGTCGCGCTTCTGCACTGCTGCATGCCCACCGGGGTTCTCCTGCCCGCTTGGTTCAGCCACACCCCAGGAATGCGCAGATGGAACATACAGTGGGGGGGGCATGCATGTCTGCTCTGAGTGTCCGCCAGATCCGCCGGAGTTGGGCTTGCGGGAGAAAGCAATCCACGAGCACACGTTCGGGTCAGCAAATCCAAACATTGACCGGGACTTGCTCTACAGGCAGCCAAGGTGCAAGACCTCACGGCTGTGTTGCGGCTTGTGACGCGGGTGCACTCGCAGCAGCTTGTGTGGGTGCCACACTTGCTGCAACTGCAAGCTGCTGGGACTGGAGGCCAAGACTAGCAACTAACGGCTTCGGCAAGGCAAACACCGGATCAATGGGGCAATGGGACACCCCCAATTTGTCCAAGGACCCCAGCAGCGACAGCCCCGCACTCCCGAAGAAGGTGTGGTAGACGTCTGCCACGTTGCCTGGGCGGTCGGCAATGCCCCCGTCTTCTACGTCCTGACACTCAAGAATGAACTGTGTGAGCTTCTTAGTATTGATCCAATGCAGCCTCCCAATGATTTGCAAGGCTGTGAGGTTCCACCAGGAGTAGCACACGTCCGACTGCTTCTCCGGGCGGCCGTTCAAGCCTCCCGAGTCACACTGCCGTTCACACAGCCACCAGCCAAGTCGATCAGCATCAATCTGATCAAGTGCCTGTGCCATTGCCAGGACAGCAACGCACGTGAAAACTTGCCCCCCGTGTGACTCAGCGCCAGGGCATGCTCCGAATCCGCCGTCGAAATTTTGGCAGGACAAGATAAACTGCACTGCAAGCGGCACATCAATGGCATCAGCTTTACCCAAAATTGAGCAACAACAAAGTGCACAGTATGAGAATCTTGTGTCGACCTCCCCCCATTCGTCGCCGGCAAAGCTGCCATCCGCTTGCTGCAAACCGGAGACGAAAGCCGCAGTCTTGGCTCCGTTGATATTGTCAAGGCGTCCACACATAGCCAGCAGCTGTACACCGCTCAAAGTGTACAGCATATGCCCGTCATGCCCAACATTGCCACCGAATGAGCCATCATCGTCATTATAGCACTGCATCACCCAGTCAGCCACTGCGCCTTTGTCGTACTCGTCGCCAGCTCCCCACACCTCAAGCGCGCTCATCGCCCAGTACACTCCGCTCAGGCGCAAATGCTCGGTCACCACATACTCAAACGAAGATTGGTTAGAATCAAGCTGCTGGATGTACTTTTTGTGCTTGCTCAAAGCGAAGTCCATGCGTGACAACAGTTCGCTTGCTTTCACGGAAATTTCCCCACTGGCAGCTGATTTCTGCACAAGGTCAAGTCTGCTGGCTTCAAGCTCACGACGCATCTTGCACGACATTAATCAGTTCTGACATTTTGAGGCAGTCCTTGCGGCGGTCTCATGGCCAACTTCATCGTGCGTGAAAGGGGGGGAGGGGCTGGGGCAGTTTTCGGTTGCTCTACAGACTTCTTCGAAAACCTTTGACCCGATGTATGCAGTTGCAGACATTCACATTGTAAATATGTAGTAGTTTGAAAGAATTTAGTTGCATCAAGATGGACCAGAGACCTTTCCGGGTTGCTGTCCGCTTCCACACTTGCCGCTTGATTCATTCAAGTCGACAGCCCCTCTCAGCAGCACCTTGTATCACGGGAATCTCAAACATGCAAAATTGCCAAAAGCATCGAAAATGGCCGGCACGCGAACAGGCACCGAGAGGTGAAGAAGTGTGGGCCCCCGCTCACCTGGAGGCACATCCCTTCACCAAAACTTGTGACTCCTCTACATTAGGGGCACTCACACTCGGGCAACAATGGCCCGTCCCCTCATAAATTTAGTCACGGTGCTGCACCACGCAGGTGTAGGCAACATTCTTCCTTGGCGGGGGGGCCTATATCAGCCATCAAACAAGGCAGTTGGTTGTTCACCTGACGAGTTGTGCAGCGGGTTCATTCGTGGAAATTGTCTGCAGACAACAAAATCTAGTGTGTTTATCTCATTGACAAATCAATTTCTAGAACCACCCTTGGAAGCTATTGTGAAGCTTGTCAAGGCAGACAATAGTTTGCGTTGCTACTGCGCAACTTGACCCATCAGCGTTATTTCAGCATGGCTTCCGCTGCTACAATGAGGGAGATGCCAAGTGCCAAGTACGTTCGACGAGGCAGAAGGAGCACAGTTTGTGCAAAGCCAATCGTGTTCGATGCGTCTTGGAAGGCTCGAGTCGTCCCAAAGAGCGCGGATGAAAGTGACCGGTACGCCTTTGCTGGCATTGATCACGAGCCAGCAACACCAAAAACCTTTTGTACAGGATTCGTGCTGTTGTTTCTACAAATATTCTGTTCCAATCCCTCTCAACAGCAGACAGGGAAACCATAGTTAATGCGATGGAGCGCCAAAGCGTTGCTGAGGTATAATTCGAGCAAAGTCCAGCTATTTCCATTGTTTGATCTTCACACCCATCGCAGGGGACCAAAATTATCAAGCAAGGTGACCCTGGCGACAATTTCTACGTGGTCGATACTGGTCACTGTGATATTTTTGTTGAGGGCATTGGCCAGGTCAGCAGTTGGCGTGTTTCACACGAAATTGATGCAGCCCAAATCGGATTGATCTACTGTTTGCAGGTGGCAGAATCTAATCCAGGGGGGAGTTTTGGTGAACTTGCTCTCATGTATGATGCGCCGAGGGCAGCCTCCGTGGTAAGTTTACCATGCAGAGTCGCGCGCTTGCTTTGTCCACACAAACTTTCCGCGCTTCAGATTGCAACAGTGCCAACAGTTCTCTGGGCGCTAGACCAAGACACATTCAAGAAAACGATCATGTCTTCGACTATAAAACAGCGAGCCCGCCATGAAAAATTCTTGGAAAGCGTGGCCATTCTTGGAGCGCTTCTGCCATACGAGCGAATGACCGTGGCTGACGCGTTGAAGGAGCGTGCATTCCCTGCAGGAAGCAACATCCTTGAGGAGGGCACATTTGGTACAGAATTTTACATCATCGAAACCGGCGAAGTGAGGTGTACAAAACGAAACGTGGCTTCTGAAGTTAGCCCTCGGCTGTGCGCTGGGTCATACTTCGGAGAGCGAGCATTGCTCACTCAGGAGGCCCGCGCAGCTACGGTGACTGCAGTGACCGACGTGGTTTGCCAAATGCTTGATAGAGAGACCTTTCAGCGACTTTTGGGCCCGCTTGAGGACACATTCCGAAGAAATATGCAGGTCTACGCGCAATACAAGGACATTGTGCCGAGCGGACACTCTGACAGCAAGTATGCTGCCGAGGGCAAAGGACAAGACAGTGACTAAACTCCCCCAAATGCCAATCAGTTTAAACCATCTTTATTGATACACACGCTGCTACTCATCGTCTTCATCGTCCTCGTCGTCGCTGTGGTCGCGCTCGCCGCTGCCTTGGGTCAGTGCCTGCAGGCCCTGCACAGCTGCTGTCACTTCTTCAGCTGAAACCTTATCTTGTTCGTCTCCTGGGAAGCGCCATGTGGTGCCAGCAGCAAACTGCGATTCTTCGGCCACAACAACCTGGTCATACGCCGCAGGCCTGTCGGCGGTGACCTCAGCAGAGGCCGAGCCAACAGTGGGCACGTTGGGCAGCAAGTCAGACACCAGGTCCTCAGACTTGGGTGCGTTTTTAATGAACTTCTCCTTCAACAGAGCAGAGGCTGAGGGGCGCTTCTCGGGGTTCTTCTCAAGGCACTTGGACACGAATGCGCTGAACGCTGCGCTGAACTTGGGCTGAGCACTGCCAGCAGGCTGCTCATAGGAGTCAAGTGACGGAGCTGGCTCTCGGAGAGTCTTCACAAGCACCTGCATAGGTGACAAATGGCTGTAGGGCGCAACGCCTTTGGCCAGCTCCAGGGCAGTAATGCCAAGTGACCAAATGTCCACTTGTGTGGTGTAGCCCTTAGTCTGCTCCATAACCTCCGGAGCCATCCAGCAAGGAGTCCCCACAAACGTGTTGGCTTTGCCATTTGATCGAGCAGCAGTGAATTCGTGCAGCCACCCAGCCACGCCGAAATCTCCAAGCTTCACCTGACCCTCGCTGTTTACCAGGATGTTGCCCGCTTTGATGTCGCGATGCAGCTGCCCATTTGAATGCAAATATTCTAGCCCTTGAAGGACCTCCCTTAGCACGATTCGAATGAAACTCTCAGCAATGCCTTCGCCTTCACGAGTAACACCGCGGCTGCGCAGAGAGCGCATGATGTAGTAGCACGAGCCCTTGTCCATCAGCGGCATGACAAGCCACAAATCAGCATCAACGACGAAAGAGCACAATAATTCCAGAACATTTGCATGCCGAGCCAGCTTCATCCCTCGAACTTCTCCCTGAAAAAAGACTCAGTTGGGCAGTGTCTCCGACAAACAATGCGGCGGCTGCTGTACCTGAATGTCTTGCATGCTGGTGTTCACACGCTCCAAGGAAATAATCTTGATGGCACAATCTTGCCCATTTGCAGTACAATGTGCGCGAACCACCCGAGCAAAGGCACCCTGCAAAGAGTGAACGGGCATTCATCAGGGTGGCGAGCTGCCTCTGCGAACTGTAACCCACCTGACCAATCTGCTCCAGTTGAGTGTAGGGCTCTGGGTACAGAGGCCATCCATTCGAAGCAACAGGCTTGTTGCTCTCAGCCGGTGTGGAGCTACCGCCAGCAGCGGTGGCTGTCGAGGCCGCGTCAGTCGTCTGAGCCGCCATTCTTGGCTTGAGCACCTGTCAAAAGCCGCAAGCACGCAACGACTGGTTTAGTGCCATTGGCAAGACGAGAGCGAGATTGGAGGGGAAGCAGACGTCATGTTTTCGTTTGCACTTCGACGTCGCAGCTTGGTACTGCTGGCATCATCCAGGGCTAGGCCCCCGCGCGGCCCCGAACCGGCGGCATGGGTTACAGCGACATCGCGTATGGTGTACGCAGCATGCATTTAGAAACACCCACACGTGCGGCGCAGCTCTCGTACGATATCCACCCTTCCCCTCCATCCTAAATGCTGTGATCACTCGGCTGCAGCAGCGCCTCCGGAAGGCGCAGCCTCCTCTTCACTGTCCTCGTCGTCCCCAGCAAGCACATCGCCCTCCAGGCTGGCTAAATACTGCTGCAACTCAGCGTGCTTAGACAGCGACGAAATGCCAGCCAAGCGGTCGGGCAGGCTTCCTGCTTGCCACGCCCTCTCCTCAGCACCCGCAGCTGAGTCCAGGGCAGCCTCCTCCTCGTCCTCGAGACCAGCAGCCTGTGCGGCTTGCACTGTGCTGCTCCCCCGCATGGTGGCCGGCGGCGCAGAGGCGGCGCCAGACGGTGCGCTGCCGCTGGCTGCTGGCGCTGGCGTGTACATCTCCTGCCCAAACGCACGCATGAGGCGGTGGAACTCCGCCTGGAACGCTGCAGTGCCGTCGTTGCTCATGGAGCCGACGCTGATGTGGGCTGCCGCATGCGCCAGCACAAGCATAAAGTCGCCCGTGGACAAGAAGCGCCCCCTGCGGATGTGCAGGGTGCGCAGGTTGTCGTCAAAGTAGTACGTGTTGCGGTACGCGTTGTTGGTGTACTCGTCGTGGGGCAGAGAGGAGGCTGCCGCCAGAGCAATGCCTGCGGGGGGGCGGTCCATGCCCACAGAGTGCAGCAGCCGCTGGCCGATCTTCATGCGTGCCTGCTCGCTGCTGTTGAGCTGTGCCATGGGCACAGCCACCAGAGCGCCCTCACTGGGGGTGGACCGGGAAGCAGGGTCAACAAAGCCCGCAGCGGGTGTGCTGCCACCGGTGGCAGCACCGCCAGCGTGGCCGTCCCCGACAGTGGCGCCGCCAGCCTCAGCCGCCGACTTGAGAGTGGCCAGCAGCTTCTCGATGTTGCTCAGCTTGCCCTGCAGTGCCTGGAGCTGGGGCCCGCCCACCGAAACTGGCCCGGCAGCACCAGGCGTGCCGGAGGAGGCAGGCGAGAATGCCGGCACGATGCCCATGGCCGGGGTGCCGGCCTTGCTGCTCGTCGCAGTGGCCGCCTTGCCCGAGGCCTTTGCCACTGCGTTCTGCAGCGCACTGCTGTCTGCGGCCTTCTTGCTGTCCATGGCCTTGCGTTTGGCGTCGGCTTCCGCTGCGGCCTTGGCCTCCTCTGCGTCCTGCTTGGCACGCATCTCCGCCAGCCGCTTCCGGTTGGCTGCCTCCGCCTTGCGCAGGGCGCGCTCCTTGCGCTTGGCCAGCTGTGCCGCCAGTCGCGCCTTTTGCTTGTCGCGCTGGCGCTCCTGCCGCTCCTCCTTGCGTGCCTGGGCGGTCTCAAACTCCGCCAGCACCCGCTGCTTCTCCTCGTCGTTCATCTTGCCGGCGGCCTCCATGGTGCGGGCGCGCAGGGCGTCTGCCTCCAGGCGCAAGCGCTCCCGCTCCTGCTCCATGCGGGCCTCTGCTTTGCGGCGCTCGGCAGCCAGGGACTCCTCCATCTCGGCCTCCTGCGCCGCCAGCTCTGCAGCGGTCTCCTCCGCAAGCCGCACCTCCAGGGCATGGCGGTCTGCCTCGGCCCGCGCGTTGCGCTCCTCTCGCTCCCGCTGCATGTTCTCCTGGAACTGCAGCAGCTCCTGTGCCTCCTGCAGGGCCCTCTCGGCTTCGGCCAAGCGCTCCTTGTCGTCGGGGGCCACGGCCTTGAGCATGGCGGCCAACTCACCCAGCTGCCGCTGCTTGTTGGACATTTGCTGCTTGGCGTGCTTCACTTCCATGCTCTCCAAAGCGCGCTTCTCAGCATCAGACTGCACCTGCGCGAAGTCTTCCTCCAGGCGGGTCATCTCCACAGCCACCTCAGCCTCGGAGGCACCAGCGTCCTTCAATTGACTGCTGACCTCAGAGCGGGCTGCCGCCTTGTCCTCAAGCACCTCCTGCAGCGCAGCACGCAGCACCCTTGAGCGCTCTGCGTACTGTTCTGCCAGCATGTCGTTGGTCTCCCGGGTGTGTCGCTGGCGCAGGAGCGCCTCCACAGCCTCTCCCGCCTTGGCCCGGGACAGCACAGAGTCACCGGCAGCCAGCATCTGCTGCAGGGCAGCCACTTCACCGCCTGCTTGCGCCTGGGCTTTGAGGGCCTTGAGCTGCTCCGTCTCCTTCTCGGCGGTGGAGGCCATTTCTGCGGCGTGCTTACGGGCCAGGGTGCGCGCCTTGCGTGCCTTGCGCTCCGCCAGGCGCTTCTTGAGCTTGCTTGACTGGGAGCGCTGCTGCTCGTCCAGCCGGGCCTCCACCTCCTCCAGTTCCTTCTCCTGCTGGGCGCGGATGGCTTCAAACTGCTCCTGGTTGCTGACGTTCATGGCTGCCAGGCGCGCCGCCAGCTCATTGCGCTTCTCCTGCATGGCGTGCTCCTTCTCTTGGGCCATGCGGGCAGTGTGGGCACGCTCCTCCTCCTGGGCAGCCTCCTCTGCAATCAGGCGCTCCTCTTCCTGGGCAGCGGCCAGGGCGGCACGCTCAGCTTCTGCTGCTGCTGCCACACGCGCAGCCTCCACTTCGTCCAGTTGGGCTTGGGACACAGGCTGAGCTGCGCCCTGCGGCAGCACACTGGCCAGGGCTGCAGTGAGACCGCCAGCTGCATCGCCCCGCTTCAAGGCACCGGTGGCAGCCAGCTCATCTGCAGTCACCTGCTCCCCAAGGATGGCGCGCACTGCCGCCAGGACCGCTGAGTCAAACTCGTCATCCTTGCTGCTGCTCTGCAGGACCTCCTTGGTGACCTTGGCCTGCTGCTCTGACGTGGCTTGGGCCGCCTTCATGTCCGCTTCGGCGCGCTCTGCAGCTTGCTGCCGCTGCAGTGCGCGCATCTTGCGCCGCTTGCGGGCCCGCAGGCGTGTCTCCAGCGCAGCGGTCTGCCTGTTCTTTTCGCCATGTACGCGCTGCAGGGCATGCTCCGCTTCGTCGTCAGCTTGAGAGCGCAGCACCGCAAACTGCTCCTGCACCGTCTCCTGGTCCTTGGCGAAATCCAACTCGTACTGCTTTTGCACCACATCCAGCTTTGCCTCCAGCTGCGCCTCCTCAGCGGTGGCCAGCTCATCTGCATCCTCCTCGGCATTGGAAATCTCTTCGGCGTGGCGCTGGTCAATGGCAGCTAGCGCTGCTAGGGCCGACGCATCTGCATGTGCTGCCGCCGCTGCTGCTGCAGCTACAGCGCGCTCCTCCATTTGCTTCTGTCGCAGGCGAGACATCTTCTTGGCTTTGCGCTCCCGCAGCTTGCGCTGCAGGTCGGCGCGTTGCCTGCGCTTGTCCTTGTGCATGGCGTCCTCCCTGTCCATGGCCTCCTTTTCCATGGCCTTGTGCAGCTTGGCCAGCTCCGCGTCGGCGTCAAAGGCCGCCAGCTTCAACTTATGTGTGGCCTCCACTGCGGCCATGGCCTGGTCGTCATTCTCATCCAGGGCGCCTTCCACTGCAGCCTTCTCTGCGGCGTGCGCGGCAGCCAGGGCTGCTGCCTCGTCGGCATTGCTGGCGGCGGCTGTCTCCTCCTGCTGGCGCCGACGCATGGACTGCATGCGGCGAGCGCGGCGCTGTGCCAGCTTGGCTTTAACATCAGCAGTCTGCTTCTTGCGCACAGCATCCACACTGGCCTCCAGCTCGGCGGAGTTGCGCTCGAACTCCTTGCGCAGGCGCTCGAGCTGCGCCTCCAAGTTTGCAGCTTCCTCTTCAGCGTCCAGCTCCGCTTTGGCGAGCAGCTCAGCTTCGTCCTTGTTCAAGGCACGTTGCAGCTCCTCCATTTCGGCGGCATGCTTCTTGGCCAGGGCTGCCCGGGCTTCCTCGCTGGGTGCAGCTGCCAGCTCGCTGGCTTGCTTGGCCAGCAGGCCAGCCTCCCGACTGCCCCTGTTGGTCTCCACGGTGGCGTTCAGCTCCCCCTCTACAGCAGCACGGCGCAGGTCATGGATGCCTTGCTGCAGTGCCTGCTGCCACTCGGCTTCTCGGCGCACGGACGCCAGGCGCAGCTTGCTCTCCTCGGCTTCCAGTTGGGCGCGGGCAGCTGCAGCAGCCGCCTCGATCTCGGCGTCAGCAGCCGCGAGCTCGGCGTCGCGGTCAGCACCCAGCTTGGCATTTTCACCTGCATGACGGGCAAGGATGCTGGGCAAGTCGGCTTGGCTGGCAGCGCCGATCTCAGCTTGCTGCCGCTCCAACAACTCATCCGCTGCAACCTTCCACTTGCCACGCACTCGCGTTTCGGCAGCTTCCTTGCGTGCAGCCTCCTCGTCATCCACCTGCGCCTTCATCTCAGCCAGTTGGGCATCGTACTCGTCCATCTTCAGTCGCCAAGCGTTGCGTGCCGCCTGCATTTCATCGGTCAGCTGCTGCACTTGTGCATCACGGTCCACCTGCACCTGCGCCTTGGCAGCTTCCCCCTCAGCGTTCACGGCATCCACTTCCTCCTTCAGTGCTGCTGCGCGAGCGGAGTAGTCAGTGCCGGCAGCAGCAATGGCTGCTTGGCGCCGGGCCTTGGCTGCGTACTGGCGCTGCTGGCGGCGCTCGCGCAGTTTTTGCTGCAAGTGCGCTCGCTGGCGGCCCTTCTCGCTGTGCAGTGCGCCCGACAGCGTGTCTTGGTGGCTGTCAAACTCGTCCTTCAGTTTGCGCATGGCGCTTTCCACGTCAAAGGTGTCGTCGCCGCCTGCAGCTCGGGCAGAGGCCAGCTGTGCCGCAATGTCATCCTCCTCCTCCAGCTCAGCTGCCTCTCGCAACGCAGCTTGCTCCGCGTCCAGGCGCTGCGCCTCCTCGCCCTGTCGTCGCTCCAGCTCTTCGGCAGCCTGCCCCTCGGCGCGCTTGAGCTTGCGGCGCAGGCGCTCTTGGCGACGCTCCTCCAGGCGCTGCTTCATGTCCTCGTCTTGTCGCCGGCGCTCGCTTTCCGTCTTGCCCAGCAACGCAGCTTGATCACGCTCAAAGTCTGCCAGCAGGCGCTGGCGCTCTTCGTCTGTCAATTCAGGATCATTCAATCGCTCCATGAGCTGTCGGCGAGCTTCGTCCTGCTGTTCCTTGAACTCGGCCTCTTCCGCAGCATGGCGCTTGGCGATGGCTTCGTTCAGCTCGCGAGCTTCCTCCTCGGTTTCGCGGTCGGCAGCTGCAACAAGCTCGGCAGCAGCCTCGTCCATGCCGGCGGAATCATAGTAGCCGTCAGCCTCTGCGCCTTCATATGCATCCACAGCCTCGTCATGGCCGGCCTCTTGCTCCATTCCAGGCACATACATGGAGCTCTGCAGGGTCTCAATCAAGTTCTGCAGCTGAGAGCTGAGTCCCGCTAGACCCACTGGCGTCATGCCAGCAGCCTTGGCAGAGTCCTCTTCTGCCTGCCGAGCTGCTGCAATTGGGGCCAGGGCAGACTTGGTGCTGCGCTCCAGGCTCTCTCTGGAGCTGCGGACACGGCTGGCCAAGCTGGGCAGGCGGCCTCTGAGCACCTCCACGGCATTGTGCAGCTGAGTGACGAGACCCCCCAGCTGATCTGTGTGCGTATCTTGCACACGAGACTTCACAGCAGGGTTCCGGGTATCACATGCCGCGCTGAAGTCGCCCAAGAAATCCCGCAGGCCCTTGCGCTGGTGGGTGAGGTAGTCCGTGGAGCCGCTGGCGAAGGAGCGCAGGGTCTGTAGGTAGGTGGACACAGCGGTGTCCAGCGGGCCCAGGGCGGCGTCAAAGTTGTCCAGGCTCTTGACAACCTTGGGGTGCTTGTCTTTGAGGTCCGTGCCGGCCACTTGCCTCCACACCGGCAGTCCCTCCTCACGGCGCTTGCGCTCAGACACCACGATGTCGCTGTACCGGCTGATGCAATCGCGCAGTGTCTCGACCGCAGCGCGGACACCTTCAGCAGTTGTACTGGCCTCTGGTTGCAGGGCTCGCACAGCGTCGCCAGCAGTGTCTTCATTCTGAATGGCTGGGTCTGCTGCCAGCAAGTCGCCCACCATGAGTGTGGCAACGCGCGCAGGAGCATTCTGCAGCTGTTTCGCCAGGGCTTCAATGGCTGCCTGGATGTCTGCTTCGGCACGCTCCATCTGCTTGGAGGCGATGCTGCGTCCGTGCAGCTCGCCCTCCATTTGGCGCAGCACGGCGGCTTGCTTGGCAGACTCCCCTCCCTCCCCTGTGATGGCAGAGTCGGCTGCCATCTCGGCAGAGCGGGCCGCGATCAAGCGCCGCAGCTCATCTGACTCTTCGTGCAGGGCGTCCAAGATGCGCTGCGCGTTGTCCTGCTGCTCCCTGAAGGAGTACACAACTTCCTCGTGGTGCTCCTGCAACTGCCGGATGAGGTTCCGCAAGTCCTCGTCCTCCACGTCAAGCGGCTCGTCGTCGGAGTCAAAGTCGCGCTCAGGCCAATCCAAGCCATCACGGCGCGAGGCAAGGTTGTGCTCGTCACCGGAGCTGACCACAGCTCCACCTCCCACCAACCTGCGCCGGCTGGAAGCTGCCGTGTCGCTGCCGGCCTCATCTCCCTCGGAGTCGCTGTTCAAAGCACCGTCGCGGTCCTTGCGAGTAACGCGCGAGTTGTCCAACAGTTTCTGGTACTCCTTCAGTGCCTTTGCTGTGCCAGTGCGCTTAGATTCGCCAGCAGCGCCGCTATGCACCTGCAGGGCAACATCGCCCCAAGCCCTTCGGCGGAACACGTACACTCCGCCGACCACCGCAGTGATGACCACAAACAAACCCACCAACAGGCTTACAAGCAAGTCCCAGTTGGGCTCCAAGTGGATTTCCTTGGCAGGAGCCACGCCCAGCGCAGCCAGCTGTGAGCTGGTGGTGGGCTGGAACACCAATCCCTGCATGGCGGCGGGGCACTGCTGACCCACATCTACCACCTTCACAATCATTTGCGCAGTCTTATCGGTGGAGGACGAGAACACATACGTTCCAGCTTGAGAGAAAGTGTAGCCAAACAGCGAAATGCCAGCAGCCAGTGACGGGTTGTCCAGCTGTTGGGCAAGCTGCCTGAAGGGACCGTAGTCAAACGCGGGATTGGAGTTCAGGTACGAATCCTTTTCGTACACTGGGTATGATTTACTGCCATCAGCTTGGACTCCGAGCGTCCATAGGAAGCTCTGCCCCAGATGCAAGCACGCCACTGGGCGAGCGATGAAGGGGTCTGCCACGGTGGTCTGCAAGTGACGACGAGCACTCAGCTCTTCATCTGTGTCGGGGCGAGCCCAGCTTAGCGCAGATGAAGAGGGGGTGCCCGTACTGGCCTCGTCTTGTCCTGGGGCACGCTGCAGCGTGGCTGTGGTGGCTGCCACCCACTGCGACACAAACTGCTGCTGCTCCGTCACCAAGCGCGCCCAAGTGCGCTGCGCTCCACTCAACACACGCCAGTCAGCCGTAGCATTAGCCTGCCACGGTTCGCCGCGTGTTGAAGCTTCTGCCACAAGCTGTCGAGCACTCCAGCGTTCTTGCCCAGGGGTGATGCCAAGCCCGGCGAAGGACGCCGCGCCGCTGGCAAGGTCGGAGGCAGTGAGTGTGGCAATATCCCTGAGAATTTGTAAAGCTTCGGCCCGCGCGGTGGCAGCTACGCCCGATTCTGACTCAAGCACAGCTGCCTCTTGAGACTGCAGGAGTTTCTGGCGAGCCTGCAGCAAGCCGCGAGAGCGCTGGCGCAGGCGACGGCCAGCGCCAGCCGTGGCTCCGGCAATGGCATCATCCACACCAAACACGCCCAAAAAACCCTCGTCCCCCATTTGTACTGTGAAGACATCACACTCAATGCTCTGCGCCAACTGGGCTGCTGCAGATAGCGTGGTGACTGACTGGTTGTTGCCTGAGCTGGCAGACACTTCCAGCGCGAGGCCGCCGGTAAGAGCGACCTGCTCAGTGAGCCACCGTGCCCTCGCATCAGTGCAGGACAGGGAGCCTGTGAACGCCGGGATGTCATCCAGGGGGTCCAGGTTCTTGGTGGTGGGGGGGGAGGTGCTTGAGTCAGTCACCACCAGCATCCCGCTGCTGCTGTCCATCTCCATGGTGATCTGGGTAGCGCGGCATGTGGCCCCACACACGTCAGTTGCATCAGCAGCACCGCGGCAGGAGCAGATGCCCACGCTAGGCAGGAACACTCCAGCCCCAGTGGGGCACTGGGACAGCGAGTCGCAGTCAATGTCGGCACACACACCTGACGCCAGACGCTGCTGGCCAACATCACACCACGGGAAGGTCTTTGGCTGGCAATCGGCTTCACCATCAGCCTCAGACTCAATGCTTCCCGACAGGGTGGTGCCTTCGTACCCTGGCTCGCAGATGCACATGCCGTCAGTCCACTGGAACTTGCGGTACTGCCCACGGCACGTGCACTCGTACGAGCCCGTACTTGGCGTGAAACTGGACGCTGAGCATGGGGTGCAGGCTGACTGGCCGACTTGATTATTGTATGAGTCAGCGGGACAGGGCAGGCACGCTGCCAGGTTTGATTGCCCCGGCAAAGGGTTGTACGAGCCTCGCGGGCACGCGAATTCTTTCGCGGTGCCAGCCGGGCAGTAATGACCAGTGGGGCATGGGTAGCCGTTGTGAGCAGTTGTACTGAAGGGCGTTGCTGACGATGTCCTGCCTGAACACACATAGCCCGCTGTGCACGTCAAGCACTCTGTGCCATCCACGGCCTCGGAGTAGGTGCCGGGGGGACAGGACTGGCAAGCAATGTCGCAATCAGCTCGGGAGATGTTGCTTGTGTCTGCGGGGCTGAATGTTCCCTTGGGACAAACCAAGGGGTACGAGCTTTGCAGGGGGCAGCAGGTGCCCTCCGGACACAACGACGGGGCAGCTGAGCCCTCAGGGCAGAACTGGCCGGCTGGACAAGGCACAGGCTCCGTGATGTTTGTGGCAATGGGAGATGGACAGAAAAAGCCTGCCGGACAGACAGTTTGGTTCGTGCTCCCAGCTGGGCAAGTCGTGCCGGCGCGGCAAGCGGTTGGCGTGACGAAGCCGGTTTCGCAAAAGAAGCCTGCAGGACACTGCAGGCAGTCCTCGGAGCGGCCTGCTCCAGCATTGGGGCGATATGTGCCAGCAAAGCAATCCAGAGGAGCGTCGGTCTGCTCGGGGCAAAAGCTTCCCGCGGGGCACTGGAACGTTGACACATCCGCAATGCCGACAGCGTCACAAAAGGCGCCTGCAGGGCATGGCCGGCACGCAGTGATGTTCGTGCTGCCGCCCACGGGGTTCCATGTGCGACGGGGGCACGGTGTTTCCACCCCAAGCCCAGGGCAAAAGAAACCAGTCTTGCACAGGATGGGCGTGGGATTGCCGTCAGCGCATGTGAAGCCAGGGGGGCAAGGGCCACACGAGGACTCAGAAGTGGCACCGATTGAAGCGCTGAAGGTGCCGTTTGAGCATGGCTGCTCCAGCGCAGTCCCCTCTGGGCAGAAGTGCCCCTGCGGACACGGGTAGGCATCCGGAAACAGGCTTTGTGGGGGGGTGGGAGTGGGCGCTCGCGTCCGACACACAAAGCCGGCAGCACAATTTCCAGTGGCAAACCCGTCGATACAGTACTTGGCAGGTGGGCAAGCTGCACATTGAGATGCAGCGACAAGTCCACTGGAAGCTGCGCCGTAAGTGCCGGCTGGGCAAGGCTCGGGCTGTGAAGTCCCGGCCGGGCAGTAGAAGCCGTTGGGACAGCTGACGCCTGTGGTGTCATTCCCAGCGCACACCAGGCCGGCTGCACACGTAAAGCACGAAGAAGCACCGGAGTTGGGGTTCCTCGTTCCTGGCTCGCAGCCACGAGGGAAGGTGTCGCCCGCCAAGCAGTATGAGCCGGCAGGGCAGGCATAGCCTGGCTCCACCAAGCGGTTGAACTCGTAAACGCCTGCTGGTCGCGGGTCAACGCTCCCATATGTGCAGATATAACCAGCAGCACAAACATCACCAGTTACTCCGTCAGTCGGGGTCGGCGTGTTGCTGCGGCCAGCGCAGTAGTGCCCTGGGCCACACTTGGCAGTGGGCTGAACCAGCCCCCGGTTCTCGCAGAAGAAACCGGCTGTGCAGGGCGAACACTGCGAAGAGGCCACCAAGTTTGTTGTATTGGAAAAGGTCCCTTCAGGGCAGGGGAACTGGGTTGGGAAGCGGGTGCCCACGGGGCAGTAGTACCCAGCAGGGCAGTCCTCCGGCTCCACTGTAGCCTCGCCGCACACAAAGCCTTCAGGGCAGGCATCGCAAGTGATGCGCCCTGTGGTGTTGGCATAAGTCCCCATTGCACACGGTATGGGCGTCGCGTCTCCACCAGGGCAGAAGTGTCCAGCAGTGCAAAGAATGTCTGATGCGTTGCTTCCTGCTGGACAGAAATACCGGGGAAGGCACAGTTGTGTGGGCACGATAGTTCCATTGTTCGGGCAGAAGTAGCCGGGTGTGCAATCCTGGCAGTAGCTCTCTGCAGGGTTGCTGAATGCCTGAGTGAAGGTGCCAGCGGGGCACTCAGCAGGAGCAGCACTGCCAGCTGGGCAGTAGCTTCCCGGAGGGCACACGTCTCCAGCGAAAATGCCAGCACTACCCGAGTCGCGGCCATTGAAACTTGATGATGGCACACGGGTTGCACTGCCTCCAACGCAGTAATGCCCTGCATCACAGTCGCCTGCTGGTGCAGTCAGGCCAGCTGGGAAGCAGAACTTCCCGGCAGAACACTCTGTGCAGTTTGACATGGCCGGCAGGCCAGCCGTCGCTCCAAATGTGCCTCGCGGGCACAAGAACTCCGAGCCATACTTGCTCCCGGTGGGACAGTAGGATCCCTGCGGGCACGTGGTGGGCAGCACCGTCGCGTTGCCGCAGTAGAACCCGGGAGGGCAGGCATCACAAGCGGCCTGCCCCGAGCTGCCTTGGAATGTACCGGGGGTGCACGGCTGGGGCTCGGCATCACCACCAGCACAAAAGTGTCCAGCAAGGCAAGACAGGGTCGGGTTGATTTGTCCCTTGGGGCAGTAGAAATTTGCCGGGCAGCTCAAGGTTGGCTGCACAGTTGCAGAGTCAGGACAGTAAAATCCCGGGGTGCACGCCTGACAAGCTGAGATATTTGACTGGCCGTATGTAGGGTTGAATGAGCCTGGAGGGCACTGCAGGGGATGATCTGCACCTTGCGGGCAGTAATGCCCTGGAGGACAAACATCCCCAGCGCCGGGCGCTGTGGTGTTGCCGTCATCGCCCGGGCAATCGCCATCACCCCAACCGGAAATGGAGCACACGTACCCCTGCTGGAAACCATATGCAGGAGAGGACACGTTGGCGCCCCGCAAGCAGTAAAACCCTTCATCGCAATCAGCCGTTGGCTCAATGAGCCCAGAAAACGCGCAGTACTTGCCGGCAGAGCACGGCTGGCATTCGGTGGAGGCAGACAGGCGACTCACGTTGCTAAATGTGCCAATTGGGCAAGCAAATTCAGTGGCATATCGTGTCCCCTCTGGACAGTAGTGCCCCGGTGGGCAGTCGAACGGCATAGTGGTCGTGTTCGGGCAGAAAGAGCCGGCCGGGCAGGCAGTGCAAGTCGCTTGCTGGGTCTCGTTGTTGAACGTCCCAGCAGCGCACGGGCTTGGCAGCGTTGCACCAGTCGGGCAGAAGTAGCCCGGAGGGCACACAGCCTGTGTAGGGGTACTGGCACCTGCTGTGCAGTAGAAACCTGCGTCACACATCAGCGATGGCGTGTCTGTGCCGTTGCCAGGACAGTAAAAGCCACCCAAGCAGGGCAAACAGTCGTCCATCACAGTATTGCCATACACAGGGCTGTATGTCGAGGCAGGACAGGGTGTTGGTGACGTTGTACCATTTGTGCAAAAGTGGCCTGCTGGGCATTGGTCACCAATGGAGTCTCCAAGCACATTCAACTCACCAGCTGGCGTCGGTGTATACGAGCCCCGCAGGCAGAAAAATCCAGCGTAGCATTCTTCTTGACTTGCTTCGTCTATGCAGAATGAACCAGGTGGGCACAGAGTGGGCAGCGTCGTATTTGCAGGGCATGTCGTGCCGCTTGGGCACACGTTGCCTGTCACACCGTCCACTGGGCGAGGAGTCCGGGCGCTGCCCACGCAGAAGAAGCCTGCATCACACACCCCATCAGGGGCAGTGTTAGCAACACCCCCGCAGTACGATCCTCCTGGGCATGGCTCGCACTGGTCCACAGCAGTCAGCCGAAGGGCAGCGCTGAAGGTTCCGTTGGGGCAGGGGTACTCGGTGGCATACTCCGTGCCATTCGGGCAGAAGTAGCCGGGAGGGCAAGGATTCAGTGTGAATGCAACAGTTGCATTTTCGCAAAAGTAGCCTGCTTGGCACTCCAGGCAGCTAGTTTGGCCCACGGACGGATTGTACGTCCCAGAAAGACAGGGTGCTGGCAGCGACGTGCCGACAGCACACGTGTAGCCTGCAGGACACTCATCTCCCCCCACCTCGATACTGCCAGTGAAGACTGATGTGGAAATTGTCTCAACTGTGACTCCTCCTGTGGGCGTCGGGCTGGTATTGTTGCGTGCACAGTAGTATCCAGCAGCACAGTCACCTGCGGGCATGGAAAGCCCGGTGGAATCGCAGTACTTGCCTGATGAGCACAACAAGCAATCGTCGCGATTCTTGTTGCCCACACTTGGACTGAAGGTGCCCACAGGGCATTCTGTCGCGTTTGCTGTGCCTGCTGGGCAGAAGTGCCCTGCAGGGCAGGACACGACTGCTGACTGGTTGGAAACACGGCCAAATGGGTCGATTGCGGCACGCTCACAAACGAAACCTGCATCACAGTTTCCAGTGGGGGCTGTTAATGCGTGAATAAAGCAGTACTGCCCTCCATCACAGTCTGTGCACCCCTGCACAGTGGCCAAGCCTCGAGTGGCGCCATATGTGCCGGGGGGACAAGCAGGGGTGCGCACGCCTGTGCCACCTGGGCAGAAGTACCCCTGCGGACATAGCGGAGCAGCTGTGGGCGTCGTTCCGTCGCAGACTGATCCTGCAGGGCATTCAGCACACCGCGCCATGCCGGTCGTGGGGCCGTATCGCCCAGGGGGGCACGTCAGGGGCACGGCCGTGCCATTTGCGCAGTAGCTCCCCTGTGGACAAATGTTGCCTGTCAAACCATCAGATGGAGTGGGTGATACCGCTTTGCCAATGCAAAAGAATCCTTCTAGGCACTGCGCGGTGGGTGCACTCAATCCCTGCGTTGCGCAAAACATCCCAGGGGGGCAATTCAGGCAGAAGGTTGCGTCTGGGGCCCGAAGTGAGGGATTGTATGTCCCAATAGGACACAGCAGCGGTGTACCGGTTCCATCTGGGCAGTAGTGGCCAGTTGGACATTCATCGCCATAGCTGGGATTTGAGCCGTCGTAGCCCGGGTTTGGCACCTCAGATTGCAGCGAGCAGAAGTAGCCGGCCTCACAATCGCCAGACGGCGCCGTCAAACCGAAGTCGCCACAGTACTTTCCAGTTGTGCAATTGGTGCACTGCTCTGCGCGCTCCAGCTGAACATTGGTTGAAAAGCGGCCTCGTGGGCAGGGCTCTGGCTGGGAGGTGCCCGCGGGACAGTAGTAGCCTGCTGGGCAAATCAGAGTGGTGTTGGTGGCGTAATCTGGGCAGTAGCGCTGTGCAGGGCATTGAACACAAACACTTTGTCGCTGCTGGTTTTGGAAAGTTCCAGGTGGGCAGGGCACGGGGAATGCCGCGCCAGACTGCGTGAAGTGGCCCACGGGAGTTGGCACCTGCTTTGAGCTTGTGGAGCCTTGGGGGCAGTAAAAGCCAGGGTCGCACGGAGCTGTGGGGGCAGCAGCATTGCTGCCAAGACAGAAGAAACCTGCCTCGCAAGGAATGCACTGATCTTTTGAAGTCGCACCAGTGACGTTTAAGAAGAAGCCTGGGTCGCAAGCCAGTGCTTGAGAAGAGCCCTGAGGACAGTAACCGCCAGTGGGGCACCTGCCACCGATGGGTGTAGGCTCAGACCCCAGTGGATTGCGCGTGTCCACGGGAGCTGACGTTGGCGAGCCGGAGAGGCAGAAATACCCGGCATCGCAGGGCCCTGTAGGCTCCAGCAGCCCGAAGGCGTCACAGTAGAAGCCTGGAGTGCACACTGTGCAGTCCTCGACGCGACGAATGGAGGTCGAATTTGAGAATGTACCAGGCGGACAGGGCTCAGGGGTGCTCACGCCCACCACACAGTAGAAGCCTTGCGGGCAATCAGCAGGCAGGGTGGTCGCTGACAGGCAAAACTTGCCTGAGGGGCACAAAGCGCAGTCCTGCTGGCTGCGGGCACCTGTGTTGTTGCGATAGAAGCCCTCCGGGCAAGCCAGCTGCGTCGGGCTGGAGGAGCCTGATGGGCAGTAGTAACCAGTGTTACACTCCGGGCCAGGGGCAATATCGCCAGAAACGCAGAAGCGTCCAGGGGGGCACGCAAGGCACTCGAGCTCTGACTTGGCTCCCAGGTGCGGTTGATAAGTGCCGTCTGGGCAGGCAACTTCTGCAGAGGTGCCAGCTGGGCAGTAACTTCCTGCAGGACACGGCTCGGTGGTGAACTCGGGAATCTTAGCCACTCCAACTGGGCACAGTGTGCCTGCTGGGCACAGGTTGCTGTCATGCTCGATCTTGCTGGTCGTTTTACTGGAGCAGAAGCGGCCGAGTGCACAGTCTGTGCAGGCGGCGTTTGTTTCGCCCCAAGTCGAGTAAGTGCCCACTCCACACTGAATGGGGGCGGCCAAGCCAGAAGATGGGCACTTGTAGCCCGGAGGGCACAGAGCACAGTCAGTCAATGAGACGAGGCCGGTGACATTGCCGTAGCGCCCAGCAGGACAGGGGGCTTCCGACGTGGCTGCTTCGACGCAATAATTTGGAGGCGAACACACAGTGCACTGGTCTTCACTGATCAAATCGGTGGCAGCAGAAAATTTGCCCGCTGGGCAGGCAAAAGCGTTGGATTCCTGCGTTCCAATAGGGCAGTAGTGCCCAGCAGAACAGGCGCCACTGACTGCAGTTTGACCACCTTCACAGAAAGAGCCTGCGGGACACACTGTGCACTCATCCCAAGATTCTAGCGTAGTTGAAGGTGAGTAACGTCCGGCTGGGCAGGGGCAAAGCCGGCCTGTTGGGCAGTGAAGCGGGTCTAGCTCGGTGCTCAGCACACCTGCTTGTGTTGCCTCAGGGCAGTAGTAGCCAGCAGTGCAGGCCTGCGGCAGCCCGAAAATGGCTGTGCTGCCCGTCCCAGCCGCACATTGGTATTTGGGTGGGCATCTGTCGCACTCCCAAGGCTGCGTGATGTCGTCTCGCGTGCTCCACCTGCCTGCAGGGCACAGTCCAGAAGGAGCAGTGCCATGTGCAATGCTGCCTCGTCTGCAATAGTGGCCAGGGGTGCAGCGCTCGGTCAGGACGTATGTTCCTGTGCTTGGACAGATCCATCCGGCGTCACAGAGGATGCAGTCTTCAGCTGAGTCAGCTCCAGGAATAGAGTTGTACGTGCCAGCGCCACAAGGAGTGGGAATGGTGGAGCCAATGGGACAGTAAGCACCGCGCGTACAATTGTAGCAGTCCTCTTGTGACTGCAGATTCGTGCGCCCAGCGCCACCAAACCTGCCAGCTGGGCACTGCACTTGCTCGCCATCCCCCGTCCCGGCGGGGCAGTGATGCGCCACAGGGCAGCTGACATCAAAGCTGCTAGAGCCCGCGGGGCACTGGTGCCCAGCGGGACACACTAGACACGCAGATGTTTGACTAGCACCACCAGGCTCAGGGTTGTAGCGGCCAATCGGACAAACGGTTTGGGCACCAGAGCCGGCTGGGCAAAAATACCCTGGATCACACAGGCGTGTTTCACCGCGAGTGTTTCCCTGCAGGCAGAAATAGCCAGCTGGACAAATTTCACATCCCTCCGCCTCAGTGGAAGCACCACTGCGAATACCACGCCTGCCTGCTGCGCAGGGGACGGGAGCATTGACTCCTCCAGTATTGGGGCAGTAATATCCCATTGGACACAGCTGCATGTTATTTTCTGCAGAGCGGGGAGGGCATTGGTAGCCAGCGTCACATTGAGTTTGAGTTGTAGCACCTGCCGGACAGTAGAAGCCATCGTCGCATGCCGTGGGTGTCTCAGCAGGCGAAGGGCAGCGGTACCCAGGAGGGCAGGTCAGACACGCTTCACTGCCGCCAGGAGCGTACTTGCCTCCCGGGCAGACTGTCTGGGTGACGGTTCCCGTGGGGTCTGGGCACTGGTAGCCTGCAGTGCAGGGTGTGCAAGCTTGCGAGCCTGCAGCAGACACAGTGCCCGGGGGACACACTCCCAGCGATGCTGTGTCCGTGGCGTAGCAATGGTAGCCCGCGGGACAATCAATACAGGCAGCTTGGCCTGCCAGCGAGTATGTCCCAGGCGCACAAGCAGTTTGGGCAACACCTGTGCATTCGAAGCCAGCAGGGCACTCAATGCAGTAGGAGCGATCTTGGGACGGGTAGAAGCCAGCTCCGCATGTGATGGTTGTCGCTGAGGTTGTGTAAGGACAAACATCGGTCCCTGGGCAACTCGTGCACGCTGTCTGGCCTCCAATACTGTAAGAGCCTGGAGAGCATACAGTGACCCCATCCCCATTGGCATTTGGGCATGCGTACCCAGGAGGGCACACTGTGCACGCAGCCTGGGCGCCAGCGCTGTACCGGCCAGATGTGCAGGCATTGACGGGAGCAACACCTCTGTCGGGGCATTCGCTGCCGGCAGGGCAGGGTGTGCAAGATGCTGCAGCACCCGTGGTGTAGGAGCCAGGAGGGCATTCCAACTGCTGGTTGCTGCCGGTGGATGGACAGAAATACCCTGCTGCGCAATCTGTGCATGCAGTGGCGCCCCCGTTCGCAAAGCTGCCAGCAGTGCATGGTGTGGGGGTCGCCACCCCTGTGCCTGTGCATGTATGCCCCGGTGGACAAGAAGCACACATGACAGAGTTGGCAAATGAGTAGGTGCCTGCGGGGCAGGCTTGGGGTGCTTGTCCGGGAACTGGGCAAATGCTTCCAGCTGGGCACGCCGTGCATGTCTGTGCTCCAGCTGCTGGCGTGTATGTGCCAGGCTGGCACACATGTGGTGGCGAAATAGTTGTTGGGCATGCCTCTCCGCGCGGGCATATCTGGCAGGAGGTAGAGCCGGCCGTCGCATACCTCCCAGCTGAACAAGCAACGGGGCTCGCGGCAGGGTTGCTGCACTCACTGCCAGCAGGACACTGAGTGCACGTTGAGTCGCCTGCAAGCGAGAAGTAACCTTCATCGCAAGCTACAGGCACGGCAGCCGGGTTCAAGCAACTAGCGCCGGCTGGGCACGACGTGCACACAGTGGCCTGGCCCAAGCTGTAGGTCCCAGTAGGGCAGACCTGGGGAGACTCTGCCGTCGATGGGCAAAATGTGCCAGGGGGGCACGCTATGCAGCCATCGGTGAAGCCCTCATGGGAGTAGAAGCCTGCTCCACAAGCAACGGGGCCTTGGGTTGGGTCACTGCACTCGCTGCCCGCAGGACATGCAACACAGTGGGTTCGGTCAGCCGCAGCAACTGTACCAAATTCACACAGTGTGCAAGCAATAGCACCCCCGGTGGAGATATAGCCAGCACCACAGGCCGTGGGGGAGCCGTCCGTGGTTGGGCACTCGCTCCCAGCTGGACAAACCGAACAGGACGTTTGAGCAGGGGCATCGGCGTACTTTCCAGATGCACAAGCCTGACAAGAGGCAGAGCCTGCAACTGAAAACGTGCCAGCGAGGCAATCCGTGGGAGAGGCACCAGGAGTGAAGCAGTGCTGACCGGCCGGGCATAGTCGGCAACTAGCCTGCCCAACTTGGTCGTTATACAGCCCGGTGGGGCATTCGCTGCAAACGGCCACACCACCCACTGAATAGGTTCCAGCAGGACACTGCTCGGGAGCGTTTGCCACGCTAGGGCATGCTGCACCAGCTGGGCATGCCAAGCAAGTTTCCATGTCTGCAAACACACAAATTGAAAGCGACAGTTGCAGAGCGACCAACGTCATTTCCCGCGACCCTGTCGAAACAGCGGTCGTGCAACACAACAGGCAAAAGAAAATATGATCTCGAACGAGACATCGCAAATGCACAACGATGGTGGTCAGCGCTGCTGGTGATTGGCGATCGGCACTGCTGGTGTCGTTGCGATAGAAGAGTGCGGTCGCTTCATCCAACATAGCAGGGAAGGTCAGCACGAAGGGAAGCCTTGGCACAACCCCCCCCCCCAAAAAAGGACTAGAAAGGGCATTACTAAAGGTGCTGGTTGCGTCTTGCCAGGTACTTACCAACAAGCGAGTAAGTGCCAGACGTGCAGGCTACATTGGAACCGCTGAGGCATTCGAATCCTTGCAAGCACTGCGCAGCAGACTGGTCAGCAAATAACCTGTAAAAAGGGGTTTTGGGCATGTACTCGGCAGCACAGCGCCACAAGCTGCGGCGGATGGCAAAATATTCTTCGTATTGATCGACTGGAGGAGCTGATTTGTCTTCTCCCGAGCTTGAGTCGGGCTGCACTTGATCAGAACCGCTACACAACACAACAAACACACGTACAGTAATGGAAGCGTAATTGCACTCCAAATTGTCTTCATCGTTGATGACAATAGGCCGCTTTCGTTGACTGAGACTTGGCCGACGTTACGAACGCCGGCTCAATTTAGTGCTTCTCCGCGAAAGTCGGTGGGGCCAATGGAGAAATTATCCCACAAATATGCCGTGGCCACGCTAATTGATGCGTGATTGGGCCAAATGACAGCACACGTAGATGTCAAAAGCAAGCGTTTCGGTGTGAAACGCCGGCTATGCTAAGGTTGCTTTGGCAAACAAGAAAAAGACCGAGCCGTTGCAGGTGGATTCTCTGGTATTTGCTCGCTTGCGGTTGCCAAGCACAGAAGCCTGGGCAAGGTGACCATGCTTTTTGATGGATGGACACGATGCGGCACATCCCCCCCTCAAAACCGCAAGTCAGGCTGACACAGAACTTGGGCAATTCAAAAGACCTCAGTACTCAAGCTGCAACAAAGCCCAAGCAAAATCGATTCCTACTGGCTTGAATGCTGTTTGCATACACCGCGACTTGCGAGCCGAGAGGAACGTAAACTCCAAATTCCGCATCGCGAAATGTCTGGGCAGTACCCCTGGGGCCAGCCATACACTCCAGCCCAGCAGGCATGGCTTCAACAACAGGCATATGTAACACAGGGACATTCGCAACAGTATGCCTCAATGCAGGGCATGCAGCCGCCTGCAGACGCCGCAGCTGCTCAATCTTTCGCTGTAATGCAGCACAACATGCTTATGCACCAGCGATCAGTTGCACTTTCAAATGCCAATGCAGCTGTCCAAGCCGCACAACAGCGCCACCAACAATCTCATACGGCTACTGGTATGCCTCCATCGGCGCATGCTGCCAGCACAAGTCGTGCAGCCGAAGCTGAGGGCAGAGGACGCAGCGGCCAGAAACGGCCACGCGAGAAGCCAGCAGGCAAGCCGGGAGTCGTCAAGGTGCCTCAGAACTTACTCCAGCTCGTACCCTCAAAATATCGATACGCCTTCAATGTTGGTGACTCCCAAGAGGACATTGAGCAGTGGCGGGCTGCACGGCGCAGGCGGTACCCCTCTGTCGCCAACCGTGCTGCCGTCGAGCAGCAGGAAGCTAGCAAGCTCCAGCGAGGCGAGCTGCTGGCAACAACAGACACAGGCAACATGCGCGCTCGTCGGAAGGAAACTGCACCAACCAAGCCAGCTGCGCCTGCAGCAACTGCCCCGGCCGCCGGTGGGCAAGGCCTGGTCGACTACAGCAGCTCAGACGACGATGCTGCTCCCGAAGAGAAACCCAGCACTGCATTAGCACAGGAAATACATATTCCTGTGCCTGGTGTGCAGGTGGCAGCAGCTGCTGCTGTGCCTGGAGTGGCAGTGCCTGTTGTTGTCCCAGTCGACAAGCAGGAGTTTCCGCCAACTCCTGCCGAGTCACCCAAGCCGCCCCCAGGCCGCGGCAAACACAACAAAGGCAAGCAAGCAGGACCAAAGAAGGGCATAGTGTGTGGGGGTGAGCATTTGACTGCATCTGCGGTGGGCAGTCGGGCCGGCACTCAGCGGGACGCGTCTCGGGGGCAGAAAACACAGCACCGCCGAGGCCGGCAGCAAAGGACCAGTCTACTGCGCCAGCTACTGGCAGGTGAGATGCGCAAAGAGAACAGCTCAATTTTGCAGTGCATTCGGTACTTGCGGCAGTGTGAGTACCTGTCAGATGTACCGCTGCATGGTGCAGCCCCAGTTGAGGGCGACAGCAGCTCCCAGGCAAGCGATTCTGATTCTGATTCTGATTCTGATTCAGGGTCAAGCGAAACATTGTCATGAACAGTGCAGGCAAGATGCTGGTCGGGTTTCGTGGGACTGTGTACATCATCTACACCTGCAAATGAGCCCCCCTTTCACCTGAAGAGCCCACAGAACAATACTGAGCGATTCAGTTTACCACTTGGCATTAATCTTTCTTATTCAAGTTTGTGCTGGCTGTTTGTATTCTTTGTCTCCAAAGTTAACATGGCGAGGCGCAGCGTTTCGTTCAGCCGGACTGTGATGAGCAAGCCATTTCACTCCCAGCATGCCGCTGAAGTCATTGGAGGGACACATGCATCGAAAGCATACTCATTAAGTCCGTTTAGTGCTTCCCCTGCATTGGGGGACGAAAATCTTCCCGCAGCTGGTGCCAGACCTGGGATGAAATGTGAGACAGAGGTTGAATGCCACCTTGCTAGTCATAAAACAGACCCATAATTGCTGCAGTGATTGCCAGCAAGTCTCGAGGGAAAGCCCTGATGCGAAACAAAAGCACAGATGTTTTGCGAGTGTCGAAGTTGTTGACTAACTCAGCATTTGGGCGTGCAAACCATGTAAGTTGCAAGGCCGGCTTCAAATGGTCAACTTCAAACTTGTGCGAACTTCGCTGTATTCTGACAAGCCCTTCGCTGCTGCGGCCTGGAAATATGCTTGTCAAAAATACACTTTGAGGATTCATGAGCTAGTTCTTTTCACTTCTTCTCTTCTCGGCCTGTTGCGTTTACAGACTCAGGCAGTGGCTGGCACCAAGGTTATGAATACCAATCAGAAACAAGCAGCTCCAGAACATGGCACCAAAGACATAGAATCAAGCGAAAGAAGACAATATATCTTCAAGGGTGATCAGCCTGAAACAGTTGCTGCTGCTAATATTGCAAGTTTGACAAATAGTAAGTGCCCAGGTGACCCGGCGAACTGCTCGTGCAGACGTGCTTCCAGCAGCACCCCGCACCTGCTATGCCGCAGATGACGAACTCAGTACATGCACAAGCAGTGAGCATGGGATGCCAGCTGATGCGTCCCTGTCATTGCACACGCATCAGAGTGCTGCTCAAGTTGTGGAGCTCGATGATTCGGATGAGTCGACCCCCCCCCCCCATCAATTTCTCCTGAACGGAAATGTTCAGGACAAAATCGTTTCTCGCAAGTCGCACATTGATTTTCTGGGATGTGCTCCTTGGCCTTCACCGAAGGAAGACGAGCGCAGGTCGCCACTAGCTGCATCGGTGATTGGAACAGGTGAATTTGGGCTTGAATTTCTGTGCAACGAAACCAATGCAACTGAGCGAGATTTTGACAGGGGGTTACAGTCCGCTCCACTATCGGCTAGTCAAGTTCATCTGCTGCAGCAATTCACTCTGGACCAGCTCGATGCTGGCGCTGGGGCTGGGTCGACTGTCCAACAGCTTTCACCCGATGCCTTTGCACCAGTGGTCGGCTCAGCCTCCCACAATGAAGGTGGTCATGAAGCTCATCCACAGCAGCTGTTGCGGCTGTCCGCAAGCAGTTACTCTCCGCAGCCCATGCCTCGCATACTTGCCCGCAAGCGGCCGCGAGCAGCAGGGAGGAGCAGCGGGGCCCGCAAGCCCCCAATTTCAAACACCCGTTCAACCCCAGTAAAGAAATCAGCCAACAAGAAGCGGCGCAGGCGGTGACTCATGCTTGCGAAGCCTTGGGCTCATCCGGGTGAAGCAATCGACCAGTGCAGCCGGCATTGACAGCAGCTGTGGAGCTGCCCTACAAAGACCCAGACAAGAATCCACCCACAAAATTAATGAGCATTGCAGTCCCACTTGATCTTTGCAGCTCGGCCAGAATATCGCGCTGCTCTCTCCCAGTTACCCCAGGAAGGGAGGCAACGTCCGGGAAGATCTTCTGGATGACTTCATCGGCTTGGAACTCTGGATGTCCTTGCATCCCAAGCACTGCAAAAATAGGCTGAAACTGAGCTAGTTTCGGCAGTGTGAGGTGTGCGCACAAGGGACATACCGTTAGGTGCCAAGCTGAAGAGCTCATGTGAGCAGCTGTCAGAGCTGCAGAGCACGTGAGCACAAGCTGGAAGCTCCACGACGCAGTCACCGTGGGTTTCGATAATCCTCAGAGCTGTACCCTCTGCTGCTGTGCGCAAGGCTGCGCAAGGACCATGGCTGCAGCCCGCGCTGCTGCACGGCCGCCACTCCTCGCAGCGAAGCACGAAAGAGGAATCAGGGTTCGGGCCGGCCGAGCCACCCAGGCAATCAGCCAGTAACTGGCACCCAAAGCAGACCCCGACTATTTGCGGACGCGTCGTACCCGGGGGCACAGGCCCCTGCACCAGCTGCTGCATTGCATCAACTAGCATGGCACGCCACGGCAGGCTAGCATCCGTAGCACAGTGGTGGCTGCCTGTCAATAGAATGCCCTGTGCTGCCCACAGGGTTTCCATGGAAAGCTTTTCCCCTCGAGCGACAGCAACTGTTGTCCAGTGAAGCGCTGGCAGAGCTTTTGTCCACAGCTCGTCGTGGGTGCGCCACTGCTCTTCATCCTCACAATCAAGCACAACTGCACAAGGTAATATGAGCATGGTCAGCTGTTTCGATCAACACGCTTGCTCACTGTAGGAAGAGGTGGCTGTCGATGCGCAGCTCGAAAGTGATGCCATTGTGACGACAATTCTCTGAGCCAAAGCTAGCACTTAGACACTCAGGTCTCTCAAATCTCGAGCACAAAAAGCCCAGCGACAACCAATGGGTCAAATCAAGTGATCCACAATGCTTGCACAGCCTGCTGCGGATGGTTGCCGAAGCTACCCGATGACTGCGCAAGGGGGCGCTGCAGTCGCATCGTAGTACTAGTCTCCTTGCAGTTCAATTGTGTGCGTAGAGCAACCTGAATTAATCGCGAGAAACGCCATTCAAAGTTTCCAAGGCCAACATGAGGGCCTGCGTGCCCTTGTCAGACCCCCCCTGTGCCTGCACCGCCAGGTACAGCTGCTGCGCCTGAGCCAAGCCGGGCAGGGACAGCCCCATGGCCTTGGCCTCATCCAGTGCAATGCCCAGGTCCTTGATGAAGTGCTTCACCATGAAGCCAGGGGCAAAGTCCCGCTTCACGATGCGTGGGCCGTAGTTGCTCAGGCCCCAGCTGCCGGCGGCGCCTGTGGACACAGCTGCAATCACCTTGCTCTCATCCAGGCCTGCCTTGTGCGCGTACAGTAGCGCTTCACACAGCGCAACCATGCTGGATGAAATCAGGATTTGGTTCACCATCTTCGTGTTCTGCCCTGCACCTGCTGGACCCATGTGGTTGATGTTCTTGCCCATGAGCTCAAACAGGGGCATGACGCGCTGCACAGCATCTTCGTCGCCACCAACCATGATAGCGAGGCGAGCCTCCTTTGCGCCCACATCGCCCCCTGATACCGGTGCATCAATGGAGCTGCAGCCCTGCTTGGCTGCAAGCTCTGCGATTTGCTGAGCAAGGCTGGGAGTGGAGGTGGTCATGTCCACAACCAAGCCGCCCTCCTTGAGCCCAGCCAGGACGCCCTCGTCGCCAAGAATGACACCTTCGACATCTGTGGGGTAGCCGACAATGGTGAATACGATGTCGGAGGCAGCTGCCACTTCTTTGGGTGACGTGGCCAACTGAAAATGACGGCAGGTGGGAGCGCCGTGCTTCGGGTACGGTCAAGGGGAGACTTACAGTGGCTCCAAGATCAACCAGTGGTTGGCATTTGCTTGCAGTTCGGTTATATACGGTCGCAGTGTATCCGGCTTGCATCAAGTGCTGGCACATCCAACTGAAGAGAGGAGTTGGCGTGGTCTGAGCAAGTGCCGAACCCTCATGCGCGCGCAAGCATTCCTTACCGGCCCATAATGCCTGTCCCAACCCATCCAATTTTTGGAAGACTTGCTGCTGCTGCCATATCTACTTTCGATCGTGGATGGCTCAGATATTCACAATTGGTGAAAGCTGCAAATGCTGTCACGTGCTTGAGGCAGTACAGGGGTCAACACGAGATGGAAATAATGTAACACACTACTATCACTGTATTTTACTCAACAATCAATGACAGCGCATTCAGTGTGAATCCTATTTGCTCGAGTTTTTTATGCACAGGGGCCTTGCGTTGTGCGGAATTTGACGAAATCATACAATCATGGCTGCTGCGTCCACAGAGACACACATTGATGCCGCTATGATGCAGGCACCGATGGGTGCTAGCGAAGGTAACAAATACTTCTCTAGCTTGCTGGCCATTCTGCCTGAAGGCTTCAAAGGCATCAAGATTTTGTACGACGAGACTGGCCAGAAGAGAATGCTTGCTGCCAAGCCGTTCACTGCTGGCGAACTTGTGCTGTACGACCAACCGCTGGTCAGCATGCAGACATACAAGAATAAGGTATTCAAAGTGCCTGTCGCTCGTACCGGCAAAGTAAGAATTTCTGTGCTTTGCAGGATGTCGCTGACTGCTGCTCTCATGTAAGTGCAAAGCAAGGTCGGCACCCGTGACTTGCTCAACTCGAAACCTTACAGTGCCATCGCTTTGTGGGCTCTTTGAACTCCCAGGTGCGTAAGCTGTGTACAGTTACCCCCCCTGCGGGCGTGCCTGGCCTGGAGCCGCTGTGCTTGCTGCCAGAGAGCGACGGGGCGCCCAGCGTTCCCGGCGTGCACCCCGACACGCCCTACTGCACGGATGCTGCCTCCTGCTGGTTCTGCAAGGAGTCATACTGCAGCTCGTCGTGCCGCCAGACAGCTTGGCAGCAGTACCACCGGCAGCTGTGCCCCTTGGCGTACACCCTCAGCGAGGACGAGGTGGCCCCCGTGGTGATGGGGGTGCTGCCCTTTGGCGAGGAGGATGCACAGGAGCCGGATGCATCTAGTAGCGCTGCTGCCTCCAGTGGTGCTGCAGCTGCTGCTGATGCCGCCGTTGTGGACAGTGAGGATGGCGCAGCGGACGGGGAGGGGGACGGGGAGGGTCAGGGGGGTGACACCACCCCCAACGCAGTGGAGCTGCTGCACGCCCAGGCGCAGGCCGAGAACGAAGTATTCTTCATGGCCGCCAAGGTGATCGCGCACATCTTGTCCACGTGGCGCACCAACGGGCACGACATGGTGTCTGCCACCAGCCCCTACCGTGCCATCATCCGGCAGCCCTGGTGGGAGGTGGTGCTGGCCACCATGTCTGCTGAGGACAAAATGGAGGAGGGTTGGACCCCCCAGGAGGTGGAGCTGGCCATTAAGCAGACCTGTGTCGACACCCTGTGCATCCTCAAGGCTATTTTCATTGAGCAGGCACCCAAGGACCTCCCCCTGCCCAGCCAGGGGGACCTGGACGCTCTGTTTGACCTCACATGGTACGCCTCCCTCATCGGCGGCTTCGAGCTGAACGTCATGGCTGTGAAGATCATGAACCCTGTGAAGTCCTACGCGGCGGTGCTGGAGGGCGAAATCGAGGGCCCAGAGGAGCTGACAGGGGAGGCCAAGGCGGCTGCTCTGACGGCCTTTCAGCCACTGCGGCAGCTCATGAGCACTGCCCGGGAGCAGCGGGCGGAGCTGCGCAAGTCTCACGCCCACGCTGACGACAGCGAGGAGGAGGGCGACGATGGCGACAGCGATGAGAGCGAGGAGGAGGAGGACAGTGATGTGGACAGTGACGACGAAGATGACTTCCCATGGGCCAGCGGCATGGCTGTCATGCCCATTGCCAGCACCATGGACCACTCTTGCACCCCCAACGTGAGCGTGGAGTACCCCTTCTTCACCCGGCGAGCCGGCATCATGGCCCAGCGGGACATCGCCGAGGGCGAGCCCATTTTCATGTCCTACATCGAAAACGAACAGCCGCTGCCTGGACGACGTGCCGCTCTGGCGCACTACGGCTTCCAGTGCCGCTGCCCCGCCTGCGAATCTGAGGGAGGCGCGGGAGCCGCATTTGCGTAGTGCTGCAGTGCTGCCAACAGAGATTGATGAATAACATTATGAATGTGAAACCTACTGCTGAGCACTGTTTTTAGTTTTTCGTTTGAGTTTTCGCCCTGGGCGCTTCTTGCGTGTTTTTGACGCCCCCCCTGGCGCCTGCATGGGGGGAGACGCGATGCTGGGCACGACACACACGCCGTCTTGGGGGGAAGCAGACCCGCTCATTCCCTGGCGATTTCTGCCGCCAGAAACTGCTGCATGCATGATGGTTGACTGCCGCTGCATCTGTAGCCACCACAGCTTCACCTCGGCTGCCCGGCGACCCTTGGGCAGCAGGCGCTCGGGGCGGCTGGGCTGCTGCGGAAGCGGCGCAGGCACCAGGGCGCATCGCTGTGGGTCCAAGTAGGGGTTTGCCATGAGTGACTGTGCCCTGATGTGGGGCCGTGCGCCTGCTGGGTATCCCGCTGGCGCGAGGGCAGGCAGCCCAGCGCTGGGCGGGACAGCGTGCACCGCCGCAGCTGCGGGGCTATGTTGCGGTGTTCGCTCTTCGTACTGCTCGAAGGAGGTCCTTGGCGTGCCCCGCTGCTGTGCCGCATGTTGCCGCCGCGGCTGCGTGGAGCCCTGCTTCCCCCGCCGGCGCTCCACCGCCTCCTCCCGCGCCAGCGCTTGCACCAGCTGCTCTGCTGAGCTGGGCAGCACGCCACGCAGGTGCCATGGGCGCGCGACGGCCGGACGGCTGCGCTGCTTTTGTGCATATGCGCTTTGTGGCCGTGCGGCGCGGTGTGTGGATTGGGCAGGCGCGGCCTCCCCGTCGCTGTCTGCACGATTGGAGGCTTGCATGGTCTGCTGCCAGCCTTCGCGGGCATTCAAATCAATACGATCTTGCACAGATTGTAGTCGTCGCTCCTCCTGCCGCCTGGAGTCTTTGGCTTTCACCCACTCCCTCAGCTTATCACCCTTCTCGTGATTGTGAGGGAGGGTGTCCATTTCCCAGCGGTCACTCACACGGGCGCGGATGCCGCCGTCAGGTGCGTCACCGTCGGAACTACTGCCGCTGGCATGATCACCTCCACCAGCTTCATCCACTTGATGCTGCTTCCAGCGCCGCAGGTACGCGGGGACATGTCCAGGGCGGGGGGCGCGGGGCTGCGTTGTGCCGCCGCCTTGCGCTCCGGGGGCTGGGCGGGTAGGCTTGCCGGCCCCAGACGCAGCTACTCCGTGCTTGCTCTCTTGCTGCTGGCTACTCTGGCTGATACCTGGCCAAGCCTGTGAGTCGTGTGCCCGCACAGACTGTGGTCGCTTCAACTGCTGCTGCTGCTCACTCCCGTAGTCCTGCCCCACGCGGTAGTGGAAGGACTTGGAGGCCTGCCCCATTGCTGGGGTCTTGGGCTCTGCAACGGCCCCAGACTTCAACTTCATGGCCGAAAGAGCAACTAGGAACAGGGCTCGCTTCCTGTCGGCGCTCCTGGGGGAGTCGTTCTTGGAGGGGGGGTCAAATTGCTCAAAGCCCGTCGGGTCAGATGCAGGGGGGCCGGCTGACGTGGAGCGCACGGCGAGATTGTTGCTTTGAAATCCCGCGGTCTCTTGTGGAGTGCTTGCTGCGGCTGGGAATGATGAGCGCGATTGAGTGGCTGAGCCTGAGGTTGTGTAGCCTGACTCCCTGCTCTCCAGGGGGGCAGGGCTGGTGTACGCCGAGCCGCTGCCATCTGCACCAGGCGCGCCAAGGCTGAGATTACCGTGGCTAGCACCACCGCTACGACTGCTGGAAGCCCCCCTAAATATGGTATTCAGGGCCCCCCTGGGTGTGCTGTGTCCTCGGGTGGAGAAGGACGCCTCGGTTTCGTCGTCGCGTGCGACTTCCTGCACAATGGGGTGATCCACCCGAGGTGAACCCGAGCCCAGGGTGTGGGGGGTGAACACAGGTGCGCCAGTGCCATTTTGCCCTGGCGATAGTGGGTGGGCGTCCTCGGCGCTGCCTTGGGAGTGTGGGGGGGCAGCGACAGCCCCCATGCTGGCGCGGCGGCCAGCACTGCTGAAGCCGGCACTGGAAGAGTGGGTGGGAGAAGCCATGCTGTTGCGGAGGCCCAGCGCCACCTTGAGCACTTTGTTGTGCGCAGATCCAAAGCCGTGTGCAGTGGAGGCTGCGGAGACAGTGGAGCCCGCCCCCAGCGTCATGTAGCTATCGCTATCGGCCAGCATGAGGAAGCTCTTACCCCCTGTGCCGCCCAATGTGCTCCTGTGCTGCATCATCCTGGCCTGCCGCGGCTCTGTCGTCGTTATTCGATGCGTCAGTGAAGCCGGTGGCATTCCGGGCATTCCCCCCCGCCACTGCTGCTGGCTCGCCCTCGTCACCACTGTTGTGCAGCAAGGACGAGTCGCTCGGTGTCGACTGGCGCATGGAAAATTCCCGAAGTCAAGTTTGTGTCTCTGGTCATCAACTTGAGAAGTTGGCCGGCGGGGCGCAGACTGATCAACTGCGGCGCTGGCCATCACAACTGCTTGTCGCTTGCCGACCAAATTGAAAGCAGCAAAATGCGTGGTACCCTGTGAATTCAAAGGTGGAAGTCGGCACTAGTGCAGTAACAATTAGCAAGGTTTCTTAAACAAGTGCTTGTCGTTGTACGAACCAACTGCTGCAGGCATGTCATGTCGATTGACACCAAATACCGCAGTCTAAAATCACCGCACAAGTTTGCAACTAGGGAACTAACAGGATAGTCGATGAAGTTGGTGGCAACTGGGTCTTTATTTGTCAAAGGAGGCAGATGATGCACGTATTGAAATGATTTTCGGATCGTAGTTTTGGCATGAGCAGGCAGAAGGTCGACAAATTATCTGCGACACCCCGGGGGCAAAAGCACCAAAAGCCCCCTTCAACCCATCAGACTGCAGCCCGCCTCTGCCACATGCGACCCTAGTATTAACAAGGACCCACGCAAATTTGTGTTGGTTTGCAATTCCAAACAAGCCGCCGCAATTGAAGCCTGTGTCTCTCTCACAAACACCCAGACCAGACACAGTGGCCGTGAAGCTGACGAAAGTTCTCTGACCAAACGTGTGGGCTGCACGCAGATTTGATCTGCAGGCTTTGCGATTTTGACGCAGGAGGCCTTGATTTCGTTACAGGAGAAGTCTTGGGCTGCTCTCACTCAGCGAGCTTCAAGGCAGCGTTTTGCTGACGAAGCTGTGTGACACGGGGAAGTGCACCAAGCTTCTTCCTGTAATTGAGATAGTATGGCGACGTCAGCTCCTCAGCAGGCGTCACTATCATCATTCATAGCAGTAAAATCGGCTGGGGTTTTCCTAGATGATGCCCAGCACGAAGCTCTGACTGCTGCAGGCAATTTGGTTGTCAATCACTATGAATTCCTTAGGGAGCTCGGGAGAGGTGCATTCGCAGTGGTGGCACTTGCAAGGCACGAACTCACCCAAAAAATGGTTGTGAGTGTAAGATCTCATGTTTCCATGCGCCAAACTGCACCCGCTTCTCCTGCAGGCTGTCAAGTGTTTCAGCAAATCACATCTGGCACGCAAAAGAGATGTCTCCCGTAATTCCATTAGTGGAGCCATGAACGTTGTGACTGCTCTGGACAAAGTGGAGAATGAATACTCAGTGTTGAGCAAACTTGGGGCGCATGGTAATGTGGTGGAGCTGCTTGGCGTCATTGATGCTCCTGACAGTGATGACCTGTACTATGGTGCGTCTGCCCACTCCACTCGGTGCAAAACTGCCCCCACAATCCCCTCTCCCTGCACAGTCTTGGAGTACATTGACGGAGGCGTTGCGATGGATTATGATAAAGATACCCATAGCTTCAAATCTTCCTGGACAGCAGGCTCCTTGCCGGAGTCTGCAGTTCGACAGGTGGCACACGGGCTCGCTTCGGCATTGGCGCACGCTCATGCCCTTCACATCGTGCACAGAGACATCAAGCCCGACAACGTGCTCATTTCCTCAAAGGGTCTTGTGAAATTGGCGGACTGGGGGGTTGCGCACGACTTCGAATCAGGTGCCTTGACGGGCAGCTTGCAGCAAGCGCTGGCTGCTGTTGCAGCAGCGGCTGAAGTGGAGGGTGCAGACCTGGCAGCGGCAGAAGCAGCTGCGGTGCAGACTGCTGCCAGCGAGCTGAAAGAAGCGGATAGCAGTGCACCGCTCAGTAGTACACTGCGTGGCACGGAGGGGACTTTTCAGTTTCTGAGTCCAGAGGAGTGCTCAGGTAGGTGACCCCACCTCACGTCTCACCACGTCACGCCCACCTGCCATCTCACACTCACACTAAGTGTCTGCAGCTCCTGACTTCAATGGATACAAAGCCGATGTGTGGAGTATGGGGGTCACCCTTTGGGTGCTTGCCACGGGTGCGCTGCCCTTTGGGGGGCAGGCGTGTAA
>Ga0307982_1000314_pt1 | contig 38066 bp, 18 predicted proteins | sample OrgLakmetagen989_FD_201847 | JGI IMG/M metagenome (GOLD analysis project Ga0307982, IMG submission 201847) | Saline water microbial communities from Organic Lake, Antarctica - #989 | ecosystem: Environmental > Aquatic > Non-marine Saline and Alkaline > Saline | place: Antarctica: Organic Lake... | reverse complement strand
CTGCAGCTGTCGTCCTCGCTGCAGGGCAGCATACCAGATACTGTGTTACGCAATCTGGATACTCCTGCCGCGGCGCCGGGCCTGCCTCCCCCCTCCCGGCAAATCACGGGGGGGGACGACTCAAGTGGCCGGGCAAGCCACTCACTGCTTGGCGGCGGCCTGCTGCAGCCTGTGCCACGCAGCTTGTTGAACAATGGAGGCACGGCGTCTGCGTACTCCAACAACTCCGAGAGGGATGGGTTCCTGATTGGGGGGGGGGTGGGGGCCACAAGCCTGTTTGACTTCGAGCCTGGAGCCCGGAAGCCTGCCTCGCAGCCCTCAAACCGAGCTGGTAGCTGGGGAGAGAATACATGGGCCATGCAGCGCAGCTCGGCTGCTTCCGATGTGGCGTCCTCCTACAGAGGACGGCCTTTGCTGCCCCCCATGACTCAGGATTCCCTGCAGGGGGGGGGCTTCAGAAACGGCACGATAGGCGATCCGGTGTTCGGATGAAGTTTCACAGTGTGCATAATGAACAGTGTTTATTTGCTTGCGCATGCCACGTCTTGCTGCATATTTTCCTATTTTCCGCCTGCTACAGCGGCCCATGAGCCAGCAGCGGCGGCGGGAGCTGGAGCAGCCACAGGCACCGGCACTGGGGCAGGGGCTGGCACAGGGGCTTGTGGCTGTACCGGTGCCTGCTCCACGGGGGCAGCGGGGGCCACCGCAGCTGAGGCAGGCGCCGGCCGGGGAACAGGAGCTGCTGCCTGGGCACTGGCGCCGCGAGCAGCAACTGCTGCCCAGCCAGTGGGAGCAGCAGCTGGGGCTGCAGCGGGAGCAGGGGCAGAGGTATGGCTGGGTGCACTGGGTGTAGGCTTGTCTTGCTTGCCTGCCATACTTGTCCAGGCAGACGCAGCTGGCTGCAGCACGCTTGCGCCTGGAGCTGGTGCCTCTTGCTCACTGCCGAATGCCTGTGACTGAGCAGCAGCATGGGCAGTGAAGATTGAGCGGTTGTATGTTGTGTTGATCTTGACTGGTGCTGCAGGAGTGGACATGACGCCATCCGGGTGCTGTGCAGGGAACTCAAATGTGCGGAAATTCGTGAGCAGGCGGAAGCCTCGTGGTTTGATCGCAAGCACGTACCAAGGCAACCTTTGAAAACTGTTTCAGCTTCAGGCAAATTGGCCCTGTTTGTCCAGTGGAGTCGTGGGACACAGCCTCCACCAGAGCATTGCGAATAACAATAGGCTTGCCGACAGACATCAAGGCATCCACGTGCACGCCGCTCGCTTGAACGCGCATTACTGCGGTCTCATCACCAATATACACATCCACATCACGATACAATGCACCATCCATGCCAGTGTGCTCCAAAAGTGAAAGCACACGGAGCACCTTTGCGACGACATTCACGCCATTGCGGTGTTTCATGGACACCTCACCAAGGCGGGCATAGGTTGCTGCACGCAGAGAGCGAACAGAAATCTGGGTCATCTTTTGACCATGATGGGCAGATGCAGCCTGCTCCTCCTTCGGGGCTGCTGTTGTCGCTGCAGCTTGAGCGGACTGGGTGGTCGCCATGTTCGCAAGCAGCGGCTTCTTGACAAGCAGTTGCGCACGCTTCGCACATAAATAGGAGGCATGCAAGAGAACATTCTGTCCATCCGTGTGTAGATGCTTCAGCTGGCATGGTGCAGCTTGCGACTGCCAGTTCATGAGGGGGGGCGACATGTAATGAGATTGACACGCCAAGCCTTCGCCACAGTTTCAACAACCCGAGGTCTTTGTGAGCAGCAGTGTATACCGCAAGGAGGAAACGAGATGAATTTTACAGTCCAGAAGGCAGGCCGCGAACTGCAGTCGTGTGCACCGTGGGCTGGCCGCCGCCCACGGCGTAGGTCACGCGGATTTTCAACGCCAAGGCCTTCTGTCCGCGCATGGGGTTCACAATTGAGAAGCTCTGAGTGAGCGACTGCCCAGACCCGATGCTTCCAGCAGCAGCAGGTCCCATTTTGCATGTCATTCCCTTGGGCACAGCCACCTGCAGGAGACAGGAGCTGAGCTGTGCGGTGCCGCTGTTGCTGAAGGTAGCCAAAGCAGACAGGTTTGAGCCCCCAGCAGCGCCATCCTCTGTGAACACAGCAGTGACGTTCAATCCTGCCGTGGCGTCTGTGTACAGCTGTGCAGGGCCAAAGGTTGCAGGCGTTGCAGCCCCCCCCCCAGAGGCAGCAGCTGTGGAAGGCCCCCCCCCAAACAAGGCATCCAGGTCTGGGGCAGACCCCTGAGTGGCAGCGGGGGCAGGGGCGTGCACAGCCTCTGTTGGTGTTCCGACACCACCGCCGAACAGATCGTCCAGGTCGGCCCCAGGCGCCCCCGTGGCCGCCACAGGCAGCGGGGGGGGGGCTGCAGCCGAGGGGGTGGGGGTGCTTGCACCCCCCCCCAGCAAATCGAACAAATCGTCGTCCACATCCACTGCTGCACTCTGCGCAGGGGCAGCCTGCACAGCAGTCATGTCTGTGGCCAGGTCTGCTGCGGACGCTGCTGCTGTTCCCATTGTGTTCAAGGATGCAGTGAGGGTGTCCGTGTCAAACTCCACGCCAGCCCTGGTAGCCAACACAGCAGGGTCCAGGGAGGGAATGACGTCCACGAGCACCTTCAGCGGTGCCCCTGGCACAGACCCCGACGCAATGACACTGAACTCCACGGAGCGCTGCTGCAGCTCAGTGTCCAGGCTTCCCTCCAGGCTGCGCAGTGTCGTCTGCAAGGACTTCAGCGCCGCGGGGGACACCAGGCGAGAAGACAGCTTCAGGGCTGCAGACAGCACCATGCCCTTCAGGGAGCTGTCTGCCAAGTAGTGCGTCAACAAGCGTGCAAGCAGCGCTGCCAGCTCACCCTCAGACCGCTTCCGCACAGTTCCACCAATCAGCGCCACCGCAAGGTCGTTAGTGCCGGTGGGGGGCGTGGGGGGCTCCTGCAGGAGGAACTGGCCGCATTCGCCCACGCACCATACGGTGGCGCCAAGCAGCATTCGCTTCAGCTCAGGGGACCGCAGCTCGTCCACCACCTTCCCGAACAAGCGGTGCACTGTTCTTGCTTGCAGTTCCTCGTCTGCTACTGTCACCAAGTAGATGAGTTGGGAGAATATCTGCCGCTTGGCCACATCCCCTGCCAGCGCCACCATGGACACGAGGACACCCAGTTGCCACTCGAGACTGGGAGAGTACTTTGAGGCGACGGCAGCAATTTTGCTGCACAGCTCAGCACGAGATTCGCCCTCCTCCACAATGAGGTAGTTCAGCATCTCGCCCACCATGCTCTGCACGTTCTGCTTATCCACCAGCGCCACTGCTAGGTCCATGGCGCGACGACGGATGGAGACATCTGGATCGCGCAGACACTCTACGACGGTGGAGGTGTGCTGGGACACGAGGTCCCTGTCTTGCGCCACCACCGTGCCCAGGGTCTGCAGGGCCACGTAGCGGATGTTGTTGTCCTTATGTAGCAGGAAACGCGCCAAGATGTTCACAGACAACGAGCGCAGGGCTGGCTCTGTATGCACCCCCATCATTGTGCGTACCGCCTCGTACAGAATGGCGTTGCCGGCGTTGCGGGCCACAGGCGTGTTGGTGGCCACATGTGCCAGGATGTCGTTCATGGCGTCTGATGCCTCTGGGTTCTTCTCCCCCAGTCGCCGTAGCAGGGACAGGATCTTGGCCTGCAGGAAGGGGTCGGTCACCCCCCCAATGGTGTACTCCCCTGCAAAGGTGGCCGTCGCCAGCTTGCGTAGGATCTTGCACAGAGCGGGTACGAGGCGGGCGAACTTCTTGGCGTACGCGGGGCGCAGCTCCAGCAGGTGTCCGATGAGGGTCACGCCGGTGAGCAGCACGGAGTGCGACCCGTCCGTGAGCAAGCCGATGATGCGAGGCACCAGGCCTGCTGCAAGGTCAGGAGCCTTTTTTAGGATGCGAATTGTGGCCAATGCGGCTTTTTTGCGGATGTATGGGTTTTTCACTTTCAAGCAGCTCTCCACTGCTGGGGTGAGGTCACGGCACATTTCTTCGGAGCCAATGTTGCCCAGCGCGGATAGAGCCAAGCCAACAACAAGGGGGTCATCAGACTGCAGATCTCTATCAATACTGTTTGTGACCAATGTGAGGACTTCGTGGCGCTCGTCGAGTAGCAGCATGAGTGCCTGCGATGAAATGGCGTGAAGAAGCAAACCCAGGTATTGCCGCGCAACTTCCGCAGCAGAGCCTGGGTGCACTGTGACAAACTCACGAGGTATCCGATGCGCTTTTCGGCGTAGCTGCGGGCTGAAATTAGCTTGATGCATTCCATCTGCCCAAAATGTGTTGGGTAACCCAGCATGTGAACGTATAGAAGCTTTGCCACGTTGCGGTGCCTGTAGGTGGATTTGTCATCCTTGATCGCAGTGCGAATCAAAGCAAGCTCCTTCTGAATTGCAGCACGCTCATCTGCAGCTGTTTTAGCAGCTCGGACATTTCGAATCAGATCGCGCAGGGGAATGGCCATGGTGCACAAGGGTTGAGGAGGAGCGTTGCTTGTCGGCGGTGCCAACACGCCGCTGTGAAGGGATCTGTGCAATGCAGTACAGAGCAGCCTCCTGCAGCACTGACCAACGCAAATATCAAATGCGCATTTGGACTGACTGCAGCCGCAGGCAAGCCAGCAGCAAGCTTGTTTCGATAGGGTTGGTCAGCTTAGCTGTGTGCACGGGGCCGACGCACCTGATGCTGCGACGGCGGCACACCTTCCAGTACGCAAAACACAACTTTCGTGGAAGCTTCAAGTTGAATCCAAGTAATCCTTAGAAATGGCAAGCCCAACAGCTGCGGCGACAGCCGCAAGCAGTCCGGGGGCACACTCCACAGTTGAGCTCGACCTGGAAGGTCGTGGGCAAATACCGCAATCAGCCACCGAAGCTCGTGAAGCTGTGGCCAGCTTGAACAAATGGGATGGCGACTCGGATTCCGACGACGAAGGTGCAGCAGCAGCAGCCCTCCGATCCAAGTACGGTCTGCCTGCAGATAAGATGCAGGAGGAAGGCAAGGAAGGCAAGGTCTCTGGTGATGCAGTAACTGCAAAGCAGCCTGGACAGACCACAGAGCAGCCATCTTCTGCCAAGGATTTCAGCTGGGATGATGCTGGTACAGTGCAAGATCTAACAAAAAAGAATGTGCATTTAATGGCACAAATCAAGGATTACGAGCGAACTGTGCAAAGGCTGGAAGAAGCGCTGATCGCAGTGAAACCAATTCCAGGGCTTGAGGCAGGTATGTAACACGTTGCGTCTGCTCCTTTGGCAGATTTTGCAGCCAACACCGTGCAAGCAGTAAAGTTGCCACAATTTGGTCACTTCCTTCATGCTTGGAGTTCTGAGCCTGCGCTGCATTTTGTGTATACCTTGTGACGAAGCGGCGACGTGCCAGCGGCAGTTTCTGCAAGAAGCATCCTCTTCTGCGGTTCCGTGCATGCACTCAAGCCCACCGAGCGCGTTATCTGTACACAGACAAGTTTTTATCTGGTCGCTCAGGGAACATTGAAGACGGTGTGGATGTGGATCCCCGCGATGTGAAAATCAAAGAGCTTGCCAAGAAAACCCGCAAACTTGGCCTGGACCTTCAAAAAGAGAAAGACAAACGCAGCACCGCAGAACGAGACGTGGAACGCTTAGTAACTGAATTACAAACAGCACAAGACGAGCTGGATGATGCTAAAGCGTCGCCTGCCGTGCTTGGTGCCAGAGCTCGGGCGGAGGCTGGCGCCCCCAGTCCCAGCAAAACCGGCCCCAACCCAGCCGACGCTGCCAAAGTCAAGCACCTGCACGAGCGCTTGACGCAAGCCACTACAGCCGCAGAGCTCGCCAAGGCCCAGCTGCTGGTCGCCCACAAGGCGATGCAGGCGGAAATTGGCCCCGACGTGGATGTGGCTGAGGTGATCGCGTCTGTCTCCAGATCTGCTGCTGCATCCTCCGCTGGCACCACTGGGCTGGCAGGAAGCACAAGTGGAGTGCCTTCCAGTGCTGCTGGTGGTGGCTGGCGCGGGCGTGCCCAGCGCATCTCTCTTTTGAAGAACAAAGTTAAGAAGCTGGAGCGCCGGCTGGCGACTGCACAAGGTCGCAGCGACGAGGCGGACACCGGGACGCCATCCAGCGGCATTGAAACTGACGTGAATGGCGCACCCATTCACACGAGCACGCCCTCCAGCGGCACCCGCGACGTGGATGCGGCTGCGCGCCAGCATGTCGCCGCCATGGGGTCGCAGCGATCAAAAGCCATGGAGCAGCTCACCAGTGAAAACGACGAATTGCGGCAGGCTGCTGCTGGCGCCCAGCGCAAGGTGGATGCAGGCAAGGCTCGGCTGCGAGTGATGGAAATCGAGCGCAAGAAGACACAGCAGCAATTGTCCACGCTGCTCCACAAGACCGACAATGACGACAAGCTCATCGGTGCTCTACGCGCCGAGCTGGGCCGAATGGAGATGCAAGTGGGTGAAGCACAGCGTGCTGCAAGCGAGGCTGCTGCCGGTGGCTCCGTGATGTACACGGGGAACAGGCCCCTGGGGGGGGCTGCCTCCACTGTGATGGGCTCTGCGTTCCGCGATGGGCCCGTCTCCCCAGGGTCTATTGGCCCATCTGCCTCCGTGGCTGGGTATCAGCAGGGCGGCGACGGGGGCGCACAGGCTATCGCTGCAGCGCACGCTGAGGCGCACCGCCTGGGCACCCTGGCCACTGACCAGGGTCGCCGCCTGCAAAACGCAGACCGTGTGATTGCCAGCTTGAAGCAAGAGATAGCCTCCCTACGCTCACAGGCGGGCAGCGGGGGCAGCTCCCAGCCCCTGGGCGCCGCCTCCGCAGGCTCCCGCCCTGGATCTGCCGATGTGCGCCATATGACTGCGCTGGAGGTGGCGGCGTCAGAGGCAGATGCCAAAAACCGCATGCTGGTGATGCAAGTGGGGAAGCTGCAAGAGGCGGCAGCCGCCGCGGAGCGCCGAGCTGCACAAGCAGAGGGCACCATCCAGTCCTACATCCAGCGCAGCTCAGCTATGGAGGCCCGCTGTCGGGAGCTTGAGGGGGGGGGTGCTTCTGTGGGCCCCAGCGACACCCCTGCGGCGCTGGCGGCCCAATTGGCCACTCTGCGCAACCAGGAACAAGCTGTGGCCATGCAAAATGCGTCGGCACTGGCAGCTCGTGACGCTGCAGTTGCACAAATGCAGCAGCATGTGAATGCCCTGACAGGAATGTGGGAGCGGTTTTCCAGTGATGTGCGGCAGCGACTCGCAGGCATCGGCGTGATGCTGCCTGGTGGCGCCCCACCCAGCTCTGCAGGGGGCAGTGTCGCCTCGTCCATGCACAGCGGGCCCCCAAGGGGGGGGCAGTTCATGCCCCCCAGTGGGGGGGGGGTGCGCATGGACCCACCCCCCATGAGCCAGCAGCAGCAACACGCACAGTGGCATCAGCAGCAGCAGCAGCAGCAATTCCAACAGCAGGGGCAGCATCCCATGCAGCAGCAACAACAACAGGGGTACCCCGTGCAGCAGCAGCAGCAGCAGCAGCACGCCGCGCAGCCTGGCCTGGCTGCGCACTCTGCTACCACCGCCTTGTCGGCCAGCAGCTCTGGTGCCCCACACATGCGTACATCGCCCGTAGCAACACAGCAGGAGCAGCAGCAGCCCAAGGCAGCTCTGCAGGCCCGGAAAAATGTCAAAGGGGGCCGCAGCAAGCCAAGATCAAGCAAGCTGCCCACTCCCTCCAGATAGTTGGGAGCGCACACCTCGGCTGGTGCAGGCAGGCAACATCATGACTCATACAAAGAACGGCTCTGAATATATTGAGGATTGAGCACATTACTCGCTGTCGTCAGACACAGACACCACCGTTTCGTCTTCGTCTGAGGCAATTCCGCTGCCGGCTCTGGCCTGCTTGTGTGCGGAGCTGCTGTGTTGCGCACCGGTCGTCGGCGACCTTGGGCGCTTGGAAGAGGACCTCCCCTTTGAAGCTGCAGCTACGGTACCGGCAGAATCCTGCTTGATGTGCTCATGGAACGCTGTGGTGCCTTTGCCTGGCTGCATTTGGTTCGGGGGTGCCTTGGAGGCAACTTGAGTGGATCCAATGCCGGAGATGGAATCTGGGATCCCACCAGTGTGTCCAGCCTTGTGCGCTTTATAGGCATCTGAGTGTCGTGAAATATTGCGCTTGGACACGTCTTCATGCACTACCACTCGCTGTGGGTAGCTGTCCCCAACCACAATGCCGTGTTCCTGCTGCACACTTTTGGGGGCCTTCCATGGCTCATATATGTACTTTGCGGGAAAGTTCTTGAATTGGGGCAGCCACTTGCGAATGTAGTCACCGTTTTTGTCTGTTTTCTTGGGAAAGGCCACCGGTGAGTACACCCTGAAGAACTGGTGAAAGTACGCGGAGGCGGAGAGCCACATCCAGTTGCCGTTGTTGATTGCCCAGTCAGAGTCCAGGAGGTACTTGTCAAACACCTTAGCGCCTTGCTCCCAGTTTTGGTACAAGTCGCCCCGTGTGAGAAAGCATGCCACTGCGTGGCGTGCGAGATGGTGCAGCCATCCCTCTTCCCGAAGCTGGGCCATGGCTGCGTCGATCCAGGGGTATCCTGTGCGACTGTACTCCCAGGCATTGACTAGGTCATCATCTTGGTCCCAAGGGATCTGCTTCGATACACCACTGCCCTTCATAGTGTCGAAGTTTTTGGTGGTGAAGCCTTGAAAGTAAAAGAACTCCCTCCACAGGAGTTGCCCCTCCAAGCTTTGAGGGGGCGAGGAGTGTGACGAGCTGCTTGCATACACTTCCTGCAGCTGATGGTACATGTCTCGCACTGAAACACACCCAAATTTCAGGTATGGCGAGAGCCCTGTCGTGTCTGGTTCAAGGGAGGTGGGCCTTGTGTCAGGCTTTTTGAAAGCAGCCACCCACTCCTTACGTTTCATGTGCCGCTCAAGACGCCGCAAACCCTCAGATTCACCACCTGGAAAGCGAGACGTCGCATATGGAGGTGTGGGATATCCCAGTTGTGCGAGGGATGGCACGCCGTACAGCCATGCAGCCTTGTTGTGGTTTCCGTCAGCAGCGGCGTGGCCGGAGGACTTTGGGTGTGGCAGCGCGGCGCAGTGCAAGTCTTCCTCCAGGCTAGAGCACTTGGAGATGGGAGGCAGTGTATCACTACCTGGAGCCGCTTCCACTGCAGCCACCTTGCCGGCTTGCTTGCATAAGCTCAAGAATTTGTTGTAGCTTCTCGGAGGGGATCCTTTGGCGATTCCCTGCAGATGGTCCATGTCGTGCAGCGTGTGCCCAACTTCAGCCACAAATTCGACACCACCACTCTTAGCAAGCTTTTTGATGGCCTCGTCTCGCTGCTGTGCGTAGGGCTCGGTGTCGCTTTCAATTGTCTGCAAAGTGAGGGCACTTCAAAACCTGCAGCCCGGTGTTTGAAGTTCAGCTCATGCTCACCACTCGAGAGATATTCCAAGCTTTCCAGAGCTTTGGAAGAACATCAACTGGTTTCCCACGAACAACAATAAGACGGGAATCCACAGCCCGCAGAGACTGGTCAAGGTCCTGCATCGCTTTGCGTGAACTTCTGCGGGGTGCCGCCAGCCGAGCAAAAAAGTGGCACATACCTCCAGCGATTGCAGAAGAAAACGGTAGCGATTCACACCAACGTTCATGGGGTTTGCAAACCACGGGTCGAGGATGAATACTGCAGAGCAGAAGCTGCCATGCAGCATCTTCGAGGGCACAACTCGCCACGTCACCCTTACCTGGATACAGTGCTGAGGCACCATTGCAAGCATTGAGAAGAGCCCGATTGTCTCGCAAGCGTAAGCCTTTGCGGAACCAGTGCATGGTATTTTGACTTGTGGCTTGGGCAGCCATTGTGGTGCAAGTTAGTGCGGAGCGCGGAATTTGCAAACGAGACAGACTTTGACAGCTTACTCAGAGCCTCAATCCGATGACAAGAGTATTAGCAAGCCTTGGTATTCTGATAAAGATGAACTTCTCGTTGAAATGCCTATTTTGTTGGCGATTACATGGTGGACAGCGTTACAAGTTGCAAGTCGAAAGCATGTAAACTTTGTCTGGGCCCCCCCGCTGACTAAGCAATTGCTGCTCTTGTGATGGGCAGCCGAATGGTTGCACTACAACGAATGCAACCAAAACACCCAATGACACATAGCACTCAATCACCGCACCCGCTGGACGTGGGCACTTTCATGAAGACATCAGTTGACCCGCTCAACACTGCTCTCTCAACAAGTCGGCTTTGCAGTATCAGTGCCTTTCGCTGAATTATGTCTCAACAGGCAAGCAACCTTGTGCAGGCCGGTGTACATAGTATTGAGGGAACCACAGGTGGCAGCCGTGCTCTAGCCCTCGCACGGCAGCGTGAGGCAGATAGAGCAGCTATCGAGAGCAAGCGTGCGGAAATTGTCTCACGCAATGCTGGGGACTTGCCAAGCTTTATCAAGGCCTCGAGTGCTACGTCTGCCCCGAAGAAAACATTCCAACTCAAAACAGTACGATTATTATTTGTTTCAAGTCTGCACCTCAAGTGTAATGCTCTTGCTATGCAGGCACCCATCACAGCAGCAGCAAAAATTGCGGCAGCCTCCGTCGGTGGAGTGAAGCGGCGGCCACAAGCCGTGCTGTCCTTCATACAAGATGACGACGACGAGGATGACGACTTCAGTTCATTTTCCAAAAGGCAGATGCCGAAGAAGGGCGGTGGCGGGTCAAGGTCAATGTTGTTCAGCGGCCCAGCAGCGCCTGACCCTGCAGGTGCTGCCGCAGCAGCATCGGCTCCCACAGGCATCTCTGCAGACCAAACGAGCAACCACGCCGATACAGGCTCTGCAGTAAAACGAGCACGCTTGGGCAAGGATCCGCGGGCTGCCACTGATTTCCTGCCCGATGCGGACCGCTCAGCTGCGGAGGCTGCCACCGTGCTAGCTTTGAAGGATGAGTGGCGAGCGGCCCAAGAAGTCATGAAGGAGCAGCCGCTGCGAGTGACATATTCGTATTACGATGGCACTGGGCATCGGCGCACAGCAGTGGTGAAAAAAGGCGACAGCGTTGCTGGCTTCTTGCACCAGGTTCAGCTGGACATGGCGCCACTGTTCCCCGAGCTGAAACGCATGGGAGTGGATGCGCTGCTGTACGTCAAGGAGGATTTGATTCTGCCTCACAATATCACATTCTATGAGCTGATTGTGACAAAAGCACGCGGAAAGAGTGGCCCGTTGTTTTTGTTTGATGTTTCTGAGGATATTCGGCTCGCGTCTGACCCTCGAGTTGAAGTCAAGGAAAGCCACCCAGGCAAAGTTGTACAGCGGAAGTGGTACGATGCCAACAAGCACATTTTTCCTGCTTCGAGGTGGTCGGTGTACGACCCAACCGTCACCTACGATAGCTACAGTCTGCGCAAATAGTGACAGGTCCTCAATGGACTTGATTCAAAGAGAGCAACATACGCATATGATGTGGAGTGCGTTTTTTACTGCCAGTGGCCAGAGCTGCCGCTCGTTTCCGAATCACCACAATGCCCCCCTGACGATGTCGGAGCAGATTTTTCTGCCGTGAGACAGTTGAACGCTGGGCAAACCATTCTTATCTTATACGCTTATTGCACCATAGAAGTTGTTTCACCAGCAGTCACTTCTATCCAGAATGGCAGCCATTCAAGTAGAGCATGATGATGAGGACACTGTCCTCGATGGCTCCACAGTTCAGGCTCACGACATTACTGCGGCAGCTTTTGCGAGCAGCGCCGCTGGCGCTGTAGCCTCCGGTGGCGACGGATCGGCATTTCCCATCGAGGAACCTGATTATGGCAATATTGGCGATGATCATGATGCTGAGGTGCGTCGCTGCTCTGACTGCGCTGGGGTCATGTTCCTTGATGTGAACGCTGTCAATCTTCTCTGCAGCTGACTGAGGAAGTCCGCAGTGTCCGAGTTCCCCAGCACAGATACACACCCCTGCGTGACAACTGGGATACCATTAGAACCCCCTTGGTTCTCCACATGAAGCTACAAGTTCGTTTCAACCCCAAACGAAGGGCAGTCGAGCTGAAGGTGGGTCAAACGAAACGCTGCTGAAACGCAAGTTCTGCGTCACTTCTGTACATCTGCGCAGAGCTCCGAGTTCACTTCCGAGAAATCGGCGCTGCAGAAGGGTGAGGACTTTGTGCGCGCATTTATGTTGGGCTTCGAGGTCGCGGATGCAGTTGCGTTGTTGCGCATGGACGATTTATACATCGGTGAGTGAGCCTTTCAGGACAGCCAAGCCCCTTTTGTGCAAACTTGACCGCATGTATCACTTGCAGAATCCTTCGAAGTGCAAGATGTGAAGATGCTCAAGGGAGAGCACCTGTCTCGTGCCATTGGCCGTGTGGCTGGGCATGAAGGGAAGACCAAGTACGCGATTGAGAACGCAACCCGCACTCGCATTGTGGTGGCTGACAACAAGATCCACATTTTGGGAGCATTCACCAACATTCAAGTTGCACGCGACGCAGTGTGTTCCTTGATCCTCGGAACACCCCCTGGAAAGGTGTACAACCACATGCGGCAAGTGTCTGCTCGCATGACCCAGCGCTACTAAATTCCAGCGCCGTCGGCCGAACAGTGGTTCTGTGTGCCTTTTCTTGTCGTGTGTTCATTCCGCATGCAATGCAAGCGCGCTGATTCAGTGGTAAATGCATTGCTATTTCGCTCTGCGAAGATTACACTGGGAGCGGGTCACACCACCCAAGAGCCCTTGCACCGCGCACGCCGCTTCCGGTGACTGATTCGGTGCGGCCAGAGCGACACACATGGGCCCACACAGAGCCAATCACACACACACACGGCGATTAAGAGCTGGTCTCCTCCAGCTTGCCCTTGAGCTCCGCGTTCTCCACCTTGAGTGCCTCCATCGCCTTGGTGAGCTCCTCCACCTGCTTCTTGAGGGCATCCACCTCGCCACTAGAGCCTCCGCTGGATCCAGCGGCGGCGGCGCCTGCAGCAGCGGGGGCAGGGGCGGGGGCGGCGGCCTTCTTCACAGGTGCCACCTTGAACGCGGCAGGCACAGTGGCGGCGGGGTTCTTCTCGGGGTCCATGCTCTGCATCTTGGGCTCGGCGTCCTCGCCTGCAAACCACTTGTCGGCGGACAGCGCAGGGGTTGCGGAGGGAATGTCGGGGTAGATGTCCTGGTCGTATCCCTGGCTCTTTCGGGGAAGCACCACGGAGCATCCCATCACGGAGCGGGGGGTCAACTTCAAGAAACGCATCATTTCGGTGCGGCCAACATCCACCACGCGCTTGGGCATGGCACAGAGGCCCTTAGCGGAGGTGGTTGTGCGGTCCTCAGTGAGAGTGTACACCCAAGGGGCCTCGTTCACGAACTCGAAAAAGCGCATGTTACCGTCACCCTTGCCTCCCAGATACAGGATGTTGGTGCTCTCGTCGAAGAAAGGCATGAGCACACCAGCAGACTGGTCCAGCTCCTTGTGGAAGATGGGCGTGTCCAGCTTGCGGGGGTCCCATCCCTTGATCTCACGCTTACTCTGACGGGTGAAGCCCACAGTGAGCAGCTGCTCCCGGCGACCCAGGAAGAGCGCCTTGGAGGCCTTGGCGCCGTCGTGGCACTGCGCCTCCGCCACGGTCTTGTTGGTGCGCACATCCCACACCTTGGTCTTCTTGTCCTTGGATGTGGTCACCAGCAGGGAGCCGTTGTAGTTGAAGTTCATGTCCTGCACGAACCCGCCAAAGTCATCAAGGGTCAACTTGTCGTCGCACTTCTCCACATCCCAAATCTTCACGCAAGGTTCCTTGCCGGCGGAGGCCAGGACGCCGTTGGCGGTGGGGTGTGCGCGAAGCAGGGTGACGGTCTTCTGGTGACCGCTCATGGTGCCCACAGGCTCAGACATCTTGCCGGTCAAGCCCTCCTCGGGGATCTGCCAGATTTTCACAGTGGTGTCATCCGAAGCAGTGTACAGGATGTTGGTGTTGAAAGGGTTCCACTCAGTGTCCGTCACAGGGCCTGCACGTGGGAGAAATGACACGTTGAATCAAGGCGATGATGAGGTGCTTGAAACAAGCACTAAGCAAAAAAAAAGGCACACAGTCAAGCAAGTTTAACTATTTTTTCCACGCTGACTCGCGAGAAAAAGCAAATTCGGCTGGCAAAGACCAATTTTGTGCACAGCCGCGAGATTGCAGCCTTTGGCGTGGTGGCTCAGCCTATTTCCGACCACATGCACGGCACACACAAAAGAGCACGCACCCTTGTGTCCATTCAAAGTTCCAGCATCACTGGTGATTTTTCCATGCTGATCATGGCGGCGCACGAGCACTGGGCCACCTCCGCCACGGATTGCCACCGCCCAGAATTTCTCATTGGCCTTGATGTAGTTGTGGTCTCCAGTCGTGGTGGACAGCTCCAAGTCCAAGTAATGGTGCTCAGGTTTGTCGTGTTCCACGAAAAGGTGGCTGCAAGTTGTTGCGATGCACGTTCAATGCTCAAGTGTACGCGAAGGAGTTGCTTGCTGAGCAACGCGACGTACCGAAACTTTGAAGCGCGTACAAAGCGAGATGACATGTTTGAAAAGGCAGCTATAGCAGACACGACAGCACAACAGCAGGAGAAACGTCCATCGACGTGTTTGATCAAGCATACGAATTTGCCTACGTTGTTGGAGCTGCGTGCAGCACACCCGTGAAGCTGGCACCACGCCAAATACTCACGAGCCCAATGAGGGGGGTCTGCCGCTGAGTGTCTCTGCGGACAGGTGCAAATTGCGCTCTCTTGATAGGTGCTGTGAATCAATCTACTTGAACTGAATGAATTTGTGCAGCTTGGCGCGCCCAACTGTATATGTCGCGTCTACACCAGAGCGGCCCTCTTCTGGGCAGGCGGCCGGCTGGCAGAACGACGCTCAGGTTTACCAATAGCTGCCAGCTTCGGCGAAGCCGAGACACCTTGGTTATACAAGAATCTCAAAGTCAGCAATTGTAATGCCTAGCCTGCGGATGGTTTGGTTTGAGGCCACGTCACACATGCCGACTGAGGCAGCGTGCCGAACTGCACATGCAGCGACAGATCACTTCAGGGAGATTTGGTGCACGACATCAAGAGCTGCAGTCATAACGCAGGCATTTTTTCTGCTGCAGCCTTGTAGCCTCAGCTTCAGGCACCTTGGGGCAGGCAGCGGGTCGTTGGGCCATGCCTGAAATCTAGCCTGCCCCCAACTGCGCACTACAGTTGGAACGAAGGCAATCCCTCAATCTGCTCCTTGTCTCTGCTGCATGTGTGTGTGGCTTGCAGGCTTATCATTCGCAGAAAGGCTCCATGTTGGAAGGTTGGGGGGGCATCCTGGCAGCAGAAGATGCCGTGAGCTTCATGAGCTGCATAGGATGTAGAAGGACCAATCGCAAACAGGATTCGACAAGCAATAGCTGGTACGTCATTATGCAAAGCATCGCTGCTTCTTCGGCAGATGTTGTGCGGCACCTAGAGCCCCCCTCCCCCCAAGAGAGGCCTGGCCTGAAGCCACCCACCACCCTCTGTCGTATGCACCTGGGCGCTCTGCCAGCCACGGCAGACATATATACCAGCCCATGCCTCTGGCTATTGAGAAGGGCTGTGGATGGGTGCACTTGGTCGCCCGCACACTCGACTCGGCTTCCAAAGCCAACCGTGGCCGAGGCAGCAGCTGGGCAGGGGCGGCTGGCCCGCCGCCAGTGAAGCGGGAGGCAGCAAAACCTCACATGATAGTACTGCAGTGCTGTGCAGTGATGAGGCTGAAGCGCGTGAAAGCGCAGTCCAATCTCATTTGAGACAGTCAGTTACAGCGAAGCGACGCTCCGCGCTCTCCACGCCAGGGCCCTCTTTCTAGGCGCTTGTGGAGAAGAAACTTGGAGCGTTTCGCGCAAGTCGATCGCACACAAGAAAAAGGTACTCGAGCGAGAATGCGTGTCAACCAATTGTATTGCTTGGGGCCATGTGATGCCTCCCATCGGAGCCTGACACCTGAGGCGCCGGGCGTGCCAGGCCAGGCAGGTGGCACAGCCTCCTGCTGATCAGCGGCTTGAGAATCTGCGCCGAATACAAATCTAAGCCTTGGAAAATTCATTATGGTTTGTCCTGAAAAACATTTGCGCATTTTGCTGGCACCTGCACCCGAGGGAATTTCTTGACAGTCGAGCCTTGTGCTGAGTAGTGCAGCTCAGTAATGCAAATGTCAACGTCGGCCGGCTAGTGCCGCCGTTTCGTACACTACCCAGCTCAACCGTCTCCTTCTTTGTGCAGGCGCCGATCATTTTATGCTCCCCGACCTAATCAGAATGATCTGTTCAGCCACCCTGTACGATAGTGGCCGTCGCGCAGCACAGACAACTTCTCATTCCTTGTCAAAAGTGCAGACTTCGCAAACCCCGCACGGCTTTGAGCTGGATGACGGCACTTTTGTCCCACTAGATGACTACACGGCAACGTTTATTGACCTAACAGATGATGTTGTGAGTAGATTCCCTCCTGCAGCTATCGCAGCCAGCTTCATTACATTCCCTCGTGCAGGTGATTGGTGTTCGCTCCTTCACGCACACGTACAGCAACGCAACCAAGCTTGGTGTACCATGGAGTGTTTCGTATGAAAGCTGCTGTCGATTGGATTCAACAGACGTTATTAATGGTGCCAATGGTAATTACCGCGTGTTTACGACAGTAGACATGGAGCCGCGGGGCACAGTGATCAACAGTTGCCCAGTGTCAACACAAGTTGCAATACAAACCGTGGAGCTTGGAGTCATCACTAAATGGTTTCTGCCTGTGGTGGATGCAGATAACGACGATATTTTTTTCCAGCTTGCCACCCCGGCGCAGATGGGCGGTATTCCACAGTACGCTGGCGTCAGCATCGACAATTCAACCGGTGAAATCACATTTGACGCCACACGGCCTGAAACTGGCGAGGACAAGCTTCACGCTGTTGCATTTGTTATAACAGATGGGTTCTGCGAAACAAATGTGGATTTCATTGTAAAAACTGTGCTGCCAGACTCGTACTGCAAGGGGTGTTCGGGAGGTGACAGCTGCAATCCCTGCTCTGGCAGCAACCAATGCCAATCGGCGCCTTGCAACACCGCACCGGCCACTTGTGAACGAAACACTGAACCGACTATTTCTTCGTCCGCTGAATCTGCCGGGCTGTCATTGTGTGTTCTTCGGAGCGTTGGGATTTCGTTTGACGTTGTTGCACAAGACAGCCCAGAACCATGTGACAACATTCGACTTCTGTCGTCCGACTTACCTGCGGGTGCTTCCCTGACACATTCCAACACTCCTTCTGCCAATCCTCTGCAAAACACATTCTCATGGATACCTGCCGGCGACCAAAGCGGCAGCTTCAGAATAACTTTCTTTGCGATTGACGATGGCAACGCAGTCAGCAGAAACCTGCTTGTGAGCTTGTTCGTGCCAAAAGACACAACCGAATTAGCGCCCCCTGTAACAAACGTGTCTATTGTATCACTGTGGGACGATGAAGTGGGAGTTGTCGCCATTGTGGATGGCAGTGACTTCGAACTGAGCGAGGGCCTGCAGTGCGGAGTTACTCTTGAAGGTGAACCCAATACCAACACCCAGTTTGACCGTCCTGTATTTGAAAGCAATAACCGCATTGAGTGCGAGCTGCCTGCTTATTCGACTTTGGACCCGGAAGGTGACAACGCGTACGCCGCATCCGCGAATCTGTCCGTTTCCAACGCTGCAAGTTGCGGTGTTTTCACCATCTTTGAAGGAGACAATATCGTATACTACCCTCGTCAGGTTTTAACGTCAACTCTGGTGCAATCTGAGTCAGGGGATGTTCAGTTCAATGAACTTTTGCTCGTTCAGATCACAATCACGCGCCGGGCAGACCCGACGATTGATGTCAAATTGGCCGATTTTGTCATCGTGGACGAACGCACAGCAGATGGCTCCGCGTCATACTTTGTAGACTCTGCCAAAATCAATGGAGACGCCGTGTCTGGGTTGAGTGCCGTATCTGCTGGGCGGACTTCAGGCGTTCCGGGTGCGGTACTTTCCATCGGCAACCCCCCCACCCAGGTGACCACCATTGAGCTGTTCCTTCGCTTCAATGATACGGAGGCTGGGCATGGGCAACTCATTCAAACACCAAAGTTTTCCATGTCACACGGCTTCGACATCCGTTCACCAGCTGGAGCAGATCCCGGATTCTCTGTGCAACCGCATGTGCCTCTGCCTCGAACCTTTGCTGACGAGGAAGTGATTTGGCGAAAAGTCAACACAATTCAATGGGATTCGGTGGAAACACGCTTTGATGGAGACACTGGAATGTCTAACTCTTTCGCCCCAGGCGAGACGGTTATCGTCGCATTGAAGTTAGCATTCCCCTTCTTTGGAACATCACATGGAACAATCATCACTGTGAACACCACATCAATCACCCAGTCCATGTCAGTGACTGGTGTGGCTGTGATTTTGCCGTCCAGTGTACATATTTCTGGCGCCGTGGAGCTCTCAGCAAGCGCGCGTGGCCTGTACTCAAACCTCGCTCTGGAAACTTCACTGCTTGCAGCAGCCACGAGCAGCACAGCCGACAGCATTGAGCTCATACTGGGCAACGTAACAAGCTTTGCGTCGTCTCCCGCATTCATGTGGTTGAATTTCACAGCGGTTATTCCACAGAATGCCACAGCCGGGGCCTCGTTTTCGATTTCGGCTTTTGTTGAGCATGAGCTTAGCCCAATTGACAACCTCACCCAAGGTGCTGCTCAGCTGGTGAGATCCAGTTCGATTTCAGCAGGCCACTTCACCATCGTCAAACCGACCATGGCTTTGGCCATCGGCGCGTCGACCCCGGCTTACCCAGTTGATGCAGGCGACTCCATCGTCGTTGACTTGACTGTCACAAACTCAGCTGGTTCATTCGTGGGCAACGCTCACAGGCTTGAACTTCATGACTCGGGATTGATTAACGGCTTGTATCGAGTGGCAAGCGTGCAGGTCAACGCTATGGAGGTTTTTGCAGCAGACGTGGCCGGCACAACTCAGGCTGGTTTGGCCTCGGTGGGCCTGGGCCCTGGAGGCGCCAACAGCCCGACGCTGCTGACAAATATTTCGCTTGTCTCTATTGGAGAAACTATCACTATTCATGTCGAGTACGAAGTTTATGCGGACGTCTTGAGCGCTTCATCGGTTGCAGTCTTGCCCAGCTTGAAGTACAGCTCACACCCAGACATTGTCCCCAATGCCAAAGACTACACCGCCTCGGTGCCCAGTCTGATATTTCAGACCCAGGCACCAACAGGCAACTTGACATTTCAACTCACAGATGCAACAACGGCAGCATTTTCGTCGTTGCAACTGAGCCCAGTGCCGGTGTTGAGAGGCTCCACCCTACGCACCCTGCTTAGCGTGCGTATTCCTGAGGGGACAACACCCAATGCAACCATCCAGCTCACGATAGCAGACACGACTGGCCTGCTCAGTGTACAAGCAGTTTCCCTGGCAGCGCTGCCGGGTGACTTGAGCGTCGAGCACTCTGCAATTTCTCCGATTTCAAGCAACGCTGTTTCTATTTCACTTGAGCTAGGCACAGTTTTGAACTCAAACGAAGATGATTCTGTGCATGAATTCGTGCAGGTTGTGTTGGATTTGGCGGTGATCGGTGGTCAGAGCAGCCCGCGAGGAGCAGCAGCTCAAGTGAAGGCCACTTTCGGCCAAAGCGGCCTGGCTCCAACTGTGACCCCCCCCGACTTGGCTGTACAACTTGCCACACCCACTATAGAGTTCGCCGTTGGAGCTGTTTTTTCTCCTCTATCAGGCTCTGAAGTTGATGCTGGAGATGCTATTCTCATGACAAGCCAGCTTGGCCACAGGGCTGAAAGCAATGCACCCGCGTTCGGGATCATACTTCAAATGCCTGCAATGCAGCAGGAGAACTTGACTGCTAGCTCGTGCAGTATCAACGGAGCATCTGTATCTGCAAGCACCATATCAAATTTCAACATGAATGGCAGCCTGCCTGTTGCATCCTTCCTGGCGCCCAATTGGACTTTGTGTGTTTGTTCAGCGCGGATACATCTGCGCAGCTTGGAGCAGCGTTACCCAGCTTTCAACCCGCAGCACAGTACTCTGAGCATATTGATGGCGTACAATATCTGAATTTCACCACCTCGGTACTCACCGGTGAGTTCGTCATGAAAGCGAGCACTTCAGAGTTTGCAATTGCTTCAGACGCGCTCACTTCGTCCAATTCCACGATTGTCATTGGCGGAAGTGCAACAACTGTGTACGAGCTGCATCTCCCGGAAGGCACTCTGGGTGATGCGAGCTTCATGCTTGCTTGGGACTCTGGGGACATCCTGGTCGAATCGGTGGGCGTGGCAGGTTCCGTCGGCGTGGTCTCAAGCAAAGGTGCCCTGCAGCAGCTGGTAGATTATGCAATGAGCAACGCATCAAGCACAGGACAAGTGCAAGTCGATTTTGACCAATTGGTGAACAGTGACACGGACAATAGTGCATCCGAAAGCGTTCTCATAACTGTTGTGTTCCGGCTGAGTGCCGCTAGTGAGGCTGCTGCGGGTTCCAGCATCACGTTCACCGCGAGCCACAGCAGTACCATTGTCTGCTCACCATGTGCAACACATACACAGTCTTTACAAATTGTTGCCTCTGACCTGGTTGGATCTGGTGTGTTTCCACCTGCTCTTGCCTCAGATGTCGATGCGTTTGATACGTTGACGTGGAATGTGTCAGTTGAGCACACACAATCTTCAACAGCAAATGCGTTTAACTTGACATTCTTTGATAACTCATCTGCAGCTGGCGTGATTTATGACATTGAGTCAGTGCGCGTGTTCATTGATGCTGTTGAAGTTGCAGTGATGTTGGAACAGGGCAACCCGAGCTTGGCAGCCAGCAACACAAGCTTCGCAATCGTGCCAGTTTTTCCACTCATGGCATCCACTTTGACACTTGAGTACACAATCAAAACCCTGGTTGCACTTCCAACGGGCTCGTTTTTCAACACAGGACTTGGTGCTGTGTGGTACCTCTCACCCATTGCCGATGGGGCTGCAGCAGCCAGTCTCGGCGCTAAACACCTTACTTTCGCAGCACAGGGGTCTGTGGAGACCAAATCCATTTCAGCTGCAGTCTCTGCGCAGCGCGATGCCCAGACTGTGGCTGCTACAACAGCTGCAAACCAAGTTGTGGTGGGGTCCGTGCTTGAGGTTTTGCTGGTCATTACTGTTCCTCAGGGCACCACCAGTGACGCCGAAGTGAGCATCAAGTGGGCTGGCAATGCAGCTGCCGATGGCATGTGGATGCCCAGTGTCGGCGATGGGGGTGTGGTGGCCAGTGAAGGCAGCCCATTTGTCGTGTCAGCTCTGGGCACAATAGCACCTGGACTTGTGCTCGTGCAACCATTCAAGGGCGTAAACACCACCTTGGGCAGCACAGCGAACTCAAACACGAACAATTCTGCTGTGGATCAAGTCAAGTTCCGCTTTCAAGTGGGTGTGCTGGACGCTCCAAGCGTGTCTCGGGGGTCAACGGCGAATCTGCAGTGCACAATATCTTGGAGCAGAAGCAGTTCAGGCACTGGGCCAATGCCTCGGACAGATTCATGCGGTAGTGTTGCATTTGTGGTGGCCGAGCCTACCATTGACCAATCAGTGGCTGTGACACCCCTCAGTGTCAGTGACGTGGACGCCGGTGACGTTGTGCGCTACAGTGCTGTGCTGCGCCATGCAGGCATTAGTGACGCAGCTGCTGTGAACTTGACACTCTCTGATGCCGAGCTGGCTTTTTCACAGCCTGGGTACTCGCTTGAAACTGTGTTTGTGAACGGCGCAGCTGTGCCGTTGCCCGTGGGGCCTTCCTTTGTCATCTACTCCACACCCGCGCTGAATGTTGGAGAGGGCGACCTGAGCATTGTGTGGGATGTGCGAGTTACGAGCGGGGTTGAGTTTGGAAGTGATGTCACAGGATCGCTTTGGGTCTCATGGGCCACACTGGGGGGGGTAGAATGGAGGCAGCTGCCCTTTGCGACCCCCCCCACCGCCCAGCCTGCAAACTTTTCCTTTCAGGCTGCCTCGCCCATTATGCAGTACCGCCTGCCCCTCCTGAACACACAACAATTGACTGATGAATGGTCACCTGGGGCAGGCGAGGTTGTGGTGGGCAGCTCTGTCAGCTATCTTGCTGAGCTGGTCATTCCAGAAGGCGTTGCGCCAGAGTTGCAAATTGTCCTGGCTATTTCCACTCTACAGCAAGGCAGCACATTCATGTCGGGGTCGTTGTTCACTGCAGGTGTACCCATGCCGGCGCTAGGTGGCTCACTGTCTTTGTCTGTGTTAGATCTGTCGGGGGGCGACCTCAGCAGCAGCTGCCCCGGGGGACTTGCGGGCGCCGCTGCGGCAGCAAGCATAAACGCAACGCATATCATTGTGGATTTGTGTGATATCACTAACTCAGCTTCTTCGAATAATATCAGCGAGCCTCTGCAAGTGCGCGTGGATGGCGTAGTGCGCAATCTGGCTAGCACAGTCGACGGCACACAGGTTGTTTCGGCTGTGCAAGTCCTGTCCACCTCACTATTTGCGCCGCTATATGATGAAATTGGCACCTTGACTGTGCGGGAAGGCGCTTTGGAGGAGCCTGTTTGGAGCATTGACCCTGGCAGCTCCGCTTACGCAGGGCTGGACGGCGGGGACACCCTCACGCTTGAGGCGTCCATTCAGCACCTAGACAGCACTTCCACTGGAGGGCCAGTAATCACCGATGCAGGTTTCACATACAGCCAATCTTCAGCCCATCTTTTCAACGTGACTGTGTTGGAGGTTGCAGCGTTCCAGTTTTGGAGAGATTCAGCCGAAACTGACAGTCTTCAGGTGCTTGCAAGCACCCCTTTTGTTAAATCAACCCCTGTGCTGCCCATCAGCAGCGTTTCTTGGCTGGGAAGTACTCTGAGCAGCACCTCATCGCGAGACGCTCACACGAATAGCGGGAACTTGACCATCGCAACCTTCGATACGTTCAACCAGGGGTTCACTGCAAGCACTGGCCCACACACACTGCAAGTGCGGGCAGAACTGCAAGCTTCGCTCCCATCTGGTGTTATGATTCTCCCACGAGTGGCTGTTCAGTGGCGCAGCCACCCCACGTCCCCCGAAGCACGGATCCAGGCCCTGGTTCAGCCGCTGCTGCCAGCAACTACAAATGGTGTAGTGAACGTGGCTGGAATTCGCAGCCTCGTATTCCAGATGAATGGAGATGGTAGGACTGGCACTGCACCATTGAACAATGCCCTGATTTCAGATTCTTCGCAAACCATCCCGGTTGCAATTGGTGCCAAGGTGCAAGCGACATTCCGTGCGGCGCTGCCTGACTCGTCGTTTGAGGATTTGAAGTTCAGCGTGAACGCATCTTTCACTGGATTTCTGGAATTGCTGGGAGAATCATCTGTCAGATCCTTCGGATCGTTGCCTGCAGCTGCGACTGCGTTTGCTGTTGCAGCCACTCCAAGTCCCCTGGACCTCTGGAACTCTACCTGTGTCTCCAGCCTTCCGTGGGGCAGTGCTGCAGCAAACTTGACACCAGGGCTGTTTTCAGTGGGCCCATGCTCGTTCGATTTCCCCCAGACAGCAGCCACTGACGAGACTGCCCTTGCAGTTTCGGCATCTCCTCTTCAAGTTGGCACTCCGGCGGATGGTGCTGAGCACGTACTGCAAGTGCAACTTGAGTTCATCGTCGGCAACCTGGACTTGCAATCGGGACTGCCTGTTGCTTCTGGGTCTATGGGAAGAGTTTCCTTCGGTACATTCTCTCACAGCGCCAGTTTCGAGACCACCACATGCAAGTTGCAGATCGTTGAGCCTGCCCTTGCGGTGCCCACATTATCTCCGGCTTTGCAAGGGGATGCTGTGGCTGGGGGTAATTTCAGCTATACGTTCACACTGCAGCACGTTGGCGCGTCTGCGTCACCTGCATATAACCTCGCAGTGTTTGACTCTGGTGTTGCCTCTGGGCAATACTACATCGGCTTGGTTGAAGTTGACGGCATGATTGTGGTGAACCGAACCGCAACGGGAACTCCATTCCCTGGATCACAAGGCTGGCTGGCTGCACAGCCAGAACAGGTCATATCCTTCACAGACGCAGCATTGGTCCAAAGTCTGGCCCTGGGCAGCTCCAGCCACGTGCGAGTCACGTGCTTTATCAGCGAAACTGCAAACGTAGCCGAGGATATCAAGGTAGCTGTGAGTGTCATGTATGCATCACACCCGGCTTCATCCAGTGCCCAGAACTACTCCTCGGCTACTGCTGAAGCTGATGTTCTGTTTGATGCTCCTCCGTTCCGGCTGCGTGCTTCGACTGACGGTGCCACACCAGACGACAGCTCCGTGACCATTGGAAGCTCTGGTCACTTTTCCCTTGACGTCACATTTCCCCTTGGCGTCGTTGCCAATTCGTCGCTCCTACTGCGGGTCGCCGACGACCTTGTTGCCGCTTCTCTGTTCAGCTATTTTAGGCTCCTTGATGTGCAGACAATAAACGCTGGGCTAAGCTTCGATTGTGGCGGTGGGGCGACTGCATTCACCACTGAGAATGTTCTTGGTCAGACACGCAAAGTTGGCAATGGCAGCTTCGATGTGGATCTGTGCACTGTAAGCAACTCCCTTGCTGATGGCGGTGGTAGCATCCCAGTGACCATTGTGTTCGAGTACACCATCGCAAACGATGCTGCAGTGCAAGCCGGCCTAGTGTTCAATGGAACTGCACTCATCAACACTGCAGCTTTCACCTTGAATAATACCATTGCCGGCATTGTTGTTGTGGAGCCTTTGCTGCAGCATGCGAGCACAGCGCAGCTGTTGGCCGCCTCAGGCACGGGCTATGGTCTGAGCGCAGGCGATTATGTCACGTATGCCTTTGAATCACGACATGCTGCAAGTAGCACCAGTTCTGCATACGGGCTTGTGCTGCGTGACCCTTGGCTGCGCGAGTCCTCCCAGATCATTTCGGGGTCACAGGCTGCTCCCAGTGGCGTCACACGTTTACTGCTGCAGCTGGCATCACTGCAGGAGGACGGAGTTTATGTGCGAATTGCACGCAATGCAAATGATGAAGTGTGGTCCAAACATTCACTCGGCGTGTCTGCCGCCACTGATGTCGTCGTTTCTTATGCAGTTGCACCTGGAAGCTCCCCTGTTGCACGCCATGAATTGGGCAGTAATCTCACCCTCACTTACTGGTCTCACCCAAACACCACCCGAGGCAGGCAGTATTTTATCAAACCCAGCAGCCCCGGTCAGCTGGTCATGGGTGGGGTGTCCCTCGCTGGCAACTTTTCCAACGACGGCATCTCCGGACACTCACGCCAGCATCCAGTGGCCACGATCGGAAGCGAAATCACTTGGACCGGCACTATTAGCATGCCTCTGAGTACCCTGTTGTATGCTGAATGGCAGTGGAACTCCACCGGCTCAGGTGCACTTGCGGTATCCAATTCTCGTGTGTCCATGACAGGCACCATGTCACTGCCGCTGAATAACCCAGCTGCACCCAGTGCTTCTGTGAGTGTGAATCCCGCCCTGGAGAACGCATTGAGAGTTTTCCTACCTTCATCTTGTTCTGCCAGCCAGCTGGATGTTGTGACAGGCTCTGCAGATGTTGCCGCAGCTTTGGCGCAGGGCGACCCCTCACCCCTCGTAGTAACTGCAACTTCAACCGAACAGCGCATTTATCCATGCACATGGAGTCTCGGCTTGCCCCGAACAGCAGGCTTCAATGTGGACCAATTCCAGAATGTCACTGCCCGTGAGGTTGGGCAGAGTGTTCAGCTTGACTTTGTAGTGCACGGTGTTGTGAGCAATTTGACGTCTGCTTCTCGTGGAAAGTTGGTACAGGCTGAGCACAGTGTACAATCCCCAGACCTTCCCAGTGCAATTCGCCATGCGTTTGATCCTGTGGTTGTGGTGGAGCCCGACCTTGATGCCATCGCTGTCAGCCCCCTCGCGGTTGCTGACGTGGACGCGGGGGATGAAATCACGTTTGAACTGGTCGTTGCGCACAGCGCCCTAAGTGACTCCACGGCCCACCAAATTGTCCTTTCAGACAGCAGCTTGGTGCGTGGCACGCTCGATTTCGTTTCATTGGATGGCACCGCGGTATCATTTGCAACAGTAGATGCTCGGGCATACGACTTGGTCAGAGTTCAAGTTGACGGCACAGTACAGTTTGCAGAGAGCAGTGTCGACGTGAGCAATGTGCAATACAATGTCACGACATCTGGAGTGTTTGCCATCATCCCGGCACTTGAGGTTGCTCAAACGGCGCGCGTGCGCGTGACAGTTCGGCTGTGGGCAGGTGTAGCTGCTGCCACAGCTGTACGCCCCCAGATTCGCTCCACGTACCTGTCATGCCCTGAAAATACCCCACACACCTGCCGCGTGTATCAACAGCGCACCTTGAGCGACCCTGTGATTGGAGTGAAGGCACCTGCTATTGCAGTGGCTGTAACAACGGACGCGGCAACATTTTCAAACGACTACGCGGCTGTGGGGGCCACCTGGCGAGCGCAGGCCGAGGTCGCATTACCACAAGGCACTTCATCTCAAGTTGTTGTTGAGTTTAACTTTACAGTGAGCCTCGCCGAGTCTTCAGCCGGTGTGCTTCCGGTGGGCGTAAGCTTACTGGGCAATTTGACGGTGGATACTCTGCAAGCGTCGCCTCTGGCTGCAGGTTTAGTCAGTATCGACACTGTAGGCTGTCCAAGCATGTCTAGCTCTGGCATTTTGACGGGCCCAGACTTCCTGCCGCAGCTTGCCCCAGTCCAGAGCAGTGCTATCTCAGCCGCAAACGGTAATCAGGCAACAGAGCACATTGTGCGTGTACCCCTGTGCAACGTCAGAAACACAGAAAGCAACAACAACATCACTCACTCAATCATGGTGTATATCAGCGGTAACATTAACGGCAGTGTGCTGCCTTTGTCTGAGCCGCTGCGAGGCAGCAGTATCATTGGCACAGTCCGTCTGCTTTCGGCGGAGCTTCCGGCCACACCACCCACAGCTGGAGCTGGCGTGATCGCTGGTGCAGCTGTAGTCCCATCAGCAGTGAATATTTCTGCTACGCTGGCTTCAGTGCTTGTGGTTGAGCCTCGCCTGGCAGTGAGCTCAGCAAGCAGTTCACATGCCATGCGCGAAGTGGGCTCGCCCATCGAAGCGCAGTTGGTTGTGGAGGAAACAGGAGCTGCACATGCCGGCACAGCTTTTCACGTGCGTCTGGTGGATGCTTTACTGTCGCAGCAGCCCATCTCCAAGCTCGTGTACACCCCTGTGTCTGTGGACTTGCTGGGAGGTCAGGACACCTTGCAGTACAGCGACATCACGTCACGAGTTGCCGCAATCGAGTCAAACGGTGGTGATCTGCTCAGGCATACGGCAACCTCATTTCATGCAGACGGGGCATCACTGCAGGCTGCCAGCTCGGGGGCTCTGCGGTACATCTGGCGTTTCATGCAGGGCGCCCCCCCTGGAGTGTCAGTGCAACCAGGCCTTGGAGTGGCATACAGCAGCCACTTTCAAGCTCCCGATTTAAACCCGTTTGTGCGTCACTATCCCATTGTTGGACTTTCTAGTGTGCAGCAAGGCGCTTTGAAGGTGAAGCAGCCGTTCTTTGTGCAATATGTCTCGGCAGCTGCCAGCCCATCCACGGAGGATGCTGCCGCTACACAGTGGGCTGTGGCGCCTGGGCTGCCGTCCAACAGGCTGGCATCGCTGGGCCAACGCGTCACATTTGAGCTGCGGGTGGATTTGCCCATGGGCCTGGTTGCGGACAGCTTTGTGGTGGTGAATGCAACGAGCATCCCGTATGCACTTGCGCATGATGCCTCCATAAGTGTCCAAGCCATCACTTCCTCACAGGATGTGACAAACCAGATCAACCTTACCAACTGCAACGACGGACAGTTGAATGGTCTGTCAAACGCGCCACTTTCTGACCTTGCACCTGGGGCTGTGCGCTTTGACTCTGAAGGTCGCTTGTCAGGTGTCAGCTTGTGCGACATCTCGGCACAGCCGGGAATAGGGCCATTGTTCGGACAACCATTTGGCGACCTAGCACGAGTCTCTCACTGGCAGCTGCGTCTGAAGGTGCATTTGACACTGAATGGCTCTGTCCCCAGTGTGGCCTCAGGCACCGCACTGCTTCACACAGCCGCAATCCGCTCACTTTCAACAGATGAATCCTTGTCACCACTTTGGAACGGGTCTGTGGTGCAGAAAGTGGAAGAGTCCATCGCATCCATTCTCTTCCCCGCAACGGTAGTGGAGCCAGCCCTGGCACAAGTTACCGTAGTTCGTGGATTGGAGATCACTGCCGACGCGTTTGACTTGTTGACAACAGAACTGCGAGTGCAACACGCCATCCAGGACTGCAAATCAAGCCTATTCAAGGTGCGGCTGCGAGATGAGTCGACGTTCTCCCCTCTGTTCCCCGAGACCAGCATTCTCCTGGATGGTGTCGATATCACAAACACAGTGCAACTGCAGGCAGCAAGCGACGCACTGTTTGTCGCTGAGTTGAGACCGCAAGATATCTTCAATGTCACCATCACTCGCACAGCCAGCAGTGCGGTACAGTCTGCCTCCGCCTACACCTCAGCTTGGGTTGTGTCGTGGGCATCTCACCCCGTGTCTCCATTGGCCCGGGACTACCGCAGTGGAAACTTCTCAAGTGTGTCGGCTGTCACCTTGCCCAGTGTGACTGTGGAATCGCACAACTGGGCTCAGTTGGCCTCGTCGGCGGCACAGGTTACCTCTGCGTCCGTCGGCCAGAAACTCAAGCTTGTCACTGGGCTGGCATTTCCCGAAGGCTATTCCGCCGGCCAGCACGTGAACATCTCGCTGCTCCACCCAGGCACGGCAAACCTGACAGCTGAGGTAGCACTGCTGGCGCCGAGTGAGCTCACAGTAGTGAACTGCAGCCACACCCCCGCGGCTAACCTGAATGGGCTATCACGCGACCCACAGGGCAGTTGGGTTGCACTGGATGTGTGTGCCCTGCAGAACAGTGATTTCGACAACGGTGTTTTGAATCTGCTACAGATCGAAATCCCCGCGGTTGTTCTTGCTGCAGCTTTGAACAGCGGAGAGTCGAGTGGAAATGTCACAGCCTTGGCAACCGTGAATGCTGCTGTTGAGCCGGGCTCCACCACCCTGCTTGTGCAATCAGTGGTGCAACTGAGCTTGCAGCAAAGCTTGAGTCCAGCAGCACTCTCGACTGGTGAGGCCTACAACTTGTTCTTGAATGTCACTGCTGGCTCAGACAACCCGCTGCTGCCATCAGCAAAGGATGTGTTCATTGCAGTGGCAACGATGAGTGAGCAGGTCGCAGCGACCGCTGGCGCAGACATTCATAGCATGGGTGGTACACTATCAGTGTCCCAAGACACACTCACCGGGCAATCGCAGGGCGACCTGCAAGGCTTTTTGGTTTCCGCTGATGACGTTGTGTCTGCCTTGCAGTCTGTCAATGTCGCAGGCCCTGCCAGTCGTAGGCTGCAATCAGCAGGGACTTTCGATGTTCGCCGCATAAAACTGGCAGAAATGGGAGCCGGTGCATGGCTCGCAGCCAATTTTACGTTTCAAATTCCAGAGAGAACTGCCCCTGGGACAAAAGTGCGACATGTGGTGGTGGTCGAGTGGGCGTCAGTTGCAGCGGCAGCAAGCACATCCATTGCCTCCAGATCAGTTCTCAGCCAAGTAGGCACCTCAATCACCACTGTCACATGTGACAAGTTTTTCACGTGCAGTGGGAACGGAATGTGTTTGTCAAGCAACAAGACAGGCGCAGATGTCCTGCCTTTCATTCCAGCCACCGGGGCACAGCTCCCTCAAGGCACCGTGTTTGCCGCGGCGTCGCAGTGCGCCTGTGCTTCTGGCTGGTATGGCCCCTCCTGCTGCATGTGTGACCCAGGTGCAGACGCATCTGTGGCCTGTTCAGGCCGTGGAGTGTGTGTTGCTTTCGGGCAAGACGCGTTCGGCATTTCCCGTGGAGGGCAGTGTGTGTGCGACGATGGGTTTGCAGACTCCTCTAAATTGGACCCATTCTGCCGTGGAACGCTGTGTAACGATGCACCAGAGCAGTGTGCTGTTGTACGTGGGACCAGCCATGCAGCCAGTCTCCCGGCGATAGGGGGTATGTGTGCCTCAGATTGTGCCGTGGGTGAGTGGAGTAACTTCACTTCTTCCGCTTCCATGAGCGCGCTTGGGCGCAATATGACGCGCATTCGAAATGTCACAGCACCATCAGCGTATGGAGGCAACGCATGTCCGGCCCTGCTTGATGAAGCGCTGTGCACGCTGCCGGAGTGTGTGCAGCCAAGCAGCGCCTCCACTGCAAAGTGCGACGTAAGCAGCACAGGCTTCCGGCTGTCTGCTGCACTGCCAGCAGATGTATCTCAAGAGCAAATCTTGGCAGCTGCGCTGTTCTTTGTTCTTGCCGTGTTCGTTGTGCTTGCAGTAGTGCTATGCATGCTGAAGCACTCATGGGTGCAGAGAAACGACGCTCCAGTTTGGCATGTGCCCGTCGTGGGGGTTTCAAGCAGCAATCAACCACTGCGAGCTCGGCATGTAAGCCACACAGTGCAGGCACCATTGGAAGCCGCGCCTGTCGGCAGTGGCTCAGACACAGACGACGCATCGCACCCTGCCCAGACTGCACTGCCTGCCTCGTCTCAGCAGCTGTGGTGGAATTGGCGGAATGTTATTATCATTGCGATGATTAGCACCGATGGGCTTATGGCTGTAGCTCCCCTGTTCATTGAGCAAGTGCCCTGGCATCCGTACATTCCGGTGAAGGTTGTAGCACGGGTGTTCAGTCTGGCTGCAGTCAAGGTGCTCCCTGTGTTCTCGTCTCTGTACGCACTGTTCTTCGTAGGTGTATGTACAGTGGTCATACTTGCAGCCTTTCACGAGCGTTGGCGGCATGAGGCCCTGCAGACCCTTCGGCGGGTTTCACGCCAAAAAGCTCGCCGCTTGCGCCTGTCGCTCGCTTCTCATGGGAACGGCACCCTGCCCCCAGGCACAGGGGTGTACCCCCGTGCAATACGGGACAACTCGACTGAATCTGTTCAATCAGCAACCTCAGCGCAGTCCGATTTGTCATCTCGCAGTCACCGTCGATTGCTTGTGTCAGGCGATGCGCCCGTCGCAATCCAAAACCGGCGTGTCTCAATGAGTGACCCACACGAGAAGATGGATGCAGAGCGCAGTGCCACAATTGCATCCAACCCCGACAGGTCCAACTCCAACCGCAAGAACAGCGATGCTATCGGCGTGGGCGTTGCACCAGGGGGGGGGGCTCAAGCCAATGAGCACCCCTCAGCCAAGGAGGAGGTCATCGTGGCGCGCTCAACAGTGGCATTCACTGGTGCTATGCCGGTAGTGTTGTATGCTCTGGGTACAGTGTTGCTAGTGCCTGCTCTTGTGGTGGTGCTGCAGCCGCTTACATGTGGTTTCCCGTTTGGAGGGGCCTCTCTCGACTCCACGGGGGCCTGCTTGGAAAGTGCCTGCTGGGACACCCTGCATGCTCTCATGACGTTTGTTGCAGGCTGCACAGCAGCTGCCCTCATGATTGCTGCATTAGTGTGGCTACCACGCCGCATGCACCTGGACCGCACTCTGGAGACGCACGAAGACATGATGAAACTGCTCAGCTGGGCGGTCACTGGGGGCGCACATGTGTCACCCACTGCTCATCACAGTAGCGAAGTTGATGAAGCAGCCTGTGACATACCGTCTCGTGACGCAACAGGGGCCAATGACGTCAGTGCTGGCAGCGCCTCCACTCAGCGGTTGCGCAGTTTATCCGACGTGGAGGGGATGGGAGCGGGCCCCCCAACCAGCGCCCAGCTGACGGATGCCATGATCCAGGTTGCTCGCAGGTGGCGACAGCGCCTGGAAGCTCGACCCAGGGTGCAGTTCCTGGCTTGGCTGGCCTGCTTGAAGCTGCTGGTTGCTTGGGCAGGTGTTGTTCTGTCTAGGGTGTCGGTGCTGGGGGGGCTACTGGTGGGCTGCATGGGCCTTACAGCGTTTGCAGTATGGGTCGCGCTGCGACCTGCTGCAGCGTTCCCCATGACACGCCTGCAGCGTCCTGCTAAGTTTGCATACGTCGTGGCCTCACTAACCGGCTGGCTCCTACTGCTGAGCTGGGCTACGGCGCCCACCATCCCAGCTGCCAGCTCAGAACAAGCCACGATTTCGGGCGATGTCACCACAGTTACAAAAGTATCAGGTGATGCCGATGATACCGTCACAGACAACACCGACATGTACGCAGTGAATTCAGCCGGCGTGCTGGCGGCTGCATGCCTGTGGTTAGTTGGCGCCCTGGGTGCCATCATCGTCGTGCTTGTTCTGGATAAGCGCGAACATAACGGCCAGAAGCTGTTCCGTGTCTGGAACACCGTCGTTGGCCCAGGTGTTTCCGCCCAGCCACCCCAAGGCCGACGCATGGTGAGGCGCACTGCGGCCGGCAAAGTTGCCCCTGTGGCGTTTGCAGGGGGGGCTCAACCGGCCTTGTCCGTGGCCCCGGAAGCAGATTCTGCCGTGGTGGAGGTGCCTCCCACCCGCAGTATGTCGGGATATTCAGACAGCGCTCCTCCGGGAGGGGAACCTGGCATCAGCCGGCGCCTGCTGGACATGCCGGCCGTGCCTAACAGTGAAAAGCTGCATCCGGCGTTGCTTTCTCCGACTCCAAAACAGCAAGGAGTCACAGTGAGACTGCAGCCGTTGTCTCCCCTGGGGCCGCTAGGGGGTGCCGCCGCAGGAGACAGTCCTGTGTACAAGTCACACACGCAGGCAGCCCTCAGCCACGAGCAGCCGGGCGGGCGCGTTTCCACGCTGAACCAAAGCACACTGGCGCAGTCTCCAGACACAGTTTCACCCAGCCTGCAGCCTCACAGCCCACCCTATATGCCAGCATTAGCGCCCATCCGACGCAAAAGTGCGCTGCCGTCACTGGCCGCCCTGCCTGTCTTGGCCACGTCAGCCCCGCAAAACGGCTCAGCCAGCGCACATGCGGCGGCAGGTGACGCCCCGGATGCCACATTGCGTTACAAATTAGCGGAAGAGCAGCGGCAAGTGCAGGTGCTGCCTGCAGCACAGCAGATTCACGCAATCATGGAGCGAGAGGCAGCAGTGGAAGCTGCATTATTGGGAGGCGCTTTGAGCGAATCTGACAGCGACACAAGCGACAGTGACAGCAGCAGTGACAGCAGCAGCAGTGAAAGTAGCAATAGTTCGGCTTCATCGGCTTCCTCAGATTCGTCTGCATCTGCTCCTCAAGCGTTAGCCAGCATGGCGGTTATTGATGAGCAGCTGGCTGTAGAGGAGCCTGCGACTGCTGCTTGGTTTGAAAATGACGGCAGCAGTATCAGCAGTAACAACTCTATGGATTTATAATAATGGACATAGGAACTGTGTTTATTCAAAATTCATGTTTTCTGTCGCTTGCTGCAGGGCCTAATACACCCCTGCCCTCCTCAACAGCAGCACACTGAGGCAATTGCTGCATCGCATCAGGCCTAGCTCATGCAGCCGAGGGGATGCGCAGATAAACTCAAGGGGCTCTCAAAATTGTGCGGATTTTGGCGAAAATCGGCCGTATTTCGGTACGATGCGCAGATAAACTGCCGAAAAAATGCCAGGGGGGCCTCGAAATATCTCGGTGAGCTAGGCCTGCGCATGCAGCAAAGATTCAAAAGCATTGAGAAGCAGAAGCAACGCCAATTCGTCCAGCACATTACAGCATCGAACAATACTGTCACAAATTCAATTCAATGCATCATGGCGTGGGTTGACACTGCCAGTGGCTTGGTTGGTTCGATCTGCTTGACATATTCCGGTACGCTAGCGCGGAATTTTCTTACCGTTAAAATTCTTCCACACGAATACCTTGCGCAGGTTTACCGTTCGATGTTGTAAAGCTGCGGATGCAAACTTCAAGCCAGTTGATACCTCCGAGTTTTCTTACAACTCTGCGAGGCCTGGTGCAGCGGGAAGGGGCCACCGCTCTGTGGCGAGGAGCATTGCCTGCATTTTCTTCTGCCGCAGTTGAGAATGCTGTCGTCTTCACAGCAAATGGCTTTTTCCGCCGCCAGTTAGCTGATGGGCTACCAGAAAGCTCGCTGTCTTTGCCGCAGCATGCCGTCATCGGTGGATTGAGCGGGGTCCTGTCGGCAACAGCCATTTGCCCGGCCGAGGTTGTCAAATGCCGCTTACAGTACCTCGTCAAGGCTTCCCCAGCTGCATCTGCGTCTCCGCTCGCCTGTGTGGTGGATATTTATCGGCAGGCTGGTGTCCGTGGTTTCTTTTCCGGCCTGCCCGCGCTGCTCATGCGTGATGTGCCGTTCAATGCGTTGTTCTTTGGCAGCTATCGCACATTTTGTCGGCTGTGTGCATTCGCCCGCATGCAAAACGGGTGGGGCCGCCATGGTAGCTCGGATGATAAGCTGGGAGGCACGGCTGTTGCTCGTGTCACGCATGAGCACCTCTCCCCAGCCGAGTACTTTGTGTGTGGAGGGTTTGCTGGCATGGCGGCTTGGTCTGTGATTTTTCCTTTTGACAGCGTGAAGAGCCGCATGCAGTCTGGGTCTGTCAGTACTGGCGTTGTCACTACAATTCGTGACATGTGGGCCAAGGGAGGCGCTGCGCCTTTCTTTCGGGGGTGGTCTGCTGCCGTGCTGCGTGCGTTTCCCGCAAATGCGGCGCTTTTTCTTGGAGTGGAAACAAGCCGCAAGCTGTTTAAGTCGTTGACATAGGGCTTGGGTTTCTGATTCACGCAGTAGGTGAAGCTTCCACCAGTCTCCACGCAGCTGTCCTCACAGATGTATTTCAAACTCGTTAACGGGGGGCCTTCTGCCCAACCGAGCAAATATGCGATTTCTTGAACCATTCATCGACAAGCCCAAATGTAGAGCTTTTTCTGTGCTCTTGGTGTTCGTCTGTCACACCTGTCAATTGAGCAGTGTTTTGAAGATACTGAAGTCACTACCGGAGCGAATGCTGTGAATGGCTCATGCAGGAGAGCAATTGGTGAAACAAGCTTGTGCCATTGCTGCTACTCTCGAATCTAAAATAAATGAAATCATTGAAGACCAGCGCTTTCTCAAGGATAGGGGCCCAGCGCTACTCTCAGCAATGCGGAATTTGAATGCATCTGAATCAAGGAATCGAACTGCGCTGGTGGCTCGTGGGCTCAAACGCACCATCCGCGTGACAAGGTCATTGGTTCAAAAACATCCCCACAGAGCAGCCAAGCTTGAGTCACTACTTTCCGAGTTGATTGATGTTGCAGCTCAAGTTGAAGCTGTATCTCAGGCACTTTCGCCACCCGAGGGTGCAAGCTCAAGGCAACGCAGCGCTTTTCCTACGCCGACTACAATCCCCACAGTCAAGTACGCCACTCCGACTCCGAGGCGCCAACAGGCACTTGCAACGCCAGGTGGTACTCAGTTGCTCTCTGAACTACGAAGGACAATTCATCTTGCCGATGAGCTACTACGCCCAAACAACAGCAGCTGTCCTTCACCAGAGCTTTCGCCACAGCCTGCCGCAGGGCCGCATAGTTTCCACGCACCTGGCTATACATCTGTGCAGCAGTCCAGGATGGAAGTGCAGGAGATGATTAGACTGGCAAGCAAGCTGAACGAGCTCGTGCTGCACCACGTGGGCAGCTCGCCGTCGACAGTAGCTTCGCAACCCAAGCTGCCTAGAGCTGCCCAGAGCCGCCCACACATATCTAGTGGGAAGCGTATACCTACTAGCCGCTCCCTACGATTTGGGGCCACCCCTGTCCCACTTCCATCTGCCACCGCGCAACATGCCAGAAAACCGACAGCTGGCTGCCCGGTACTGCAAACCAAATCAACCCACAATCGACAGACCAGGACAGGGCGGACGGCGAAGCAAAGCAGTAGCCAGCGGGAGTATGACAAAGTATGGCGAGCTACACTGGATGACTGCTTGTTGCGAACACAGCGCCGTGCGAGCTCACTTCAAGTTGATTTGGACAAATCGATGAAGCCAAGCCGACACAGCAACGCTGCCGCCGACACCCCAGACCAAGCAACAACAAATGCTGTTTTACGCATGAGGGAAGCTTGCAAGAGCGCATACTATATGGAGCAAACGCAGCAATTGCAGGCTTCTCGACTGCAAGCTGCCAGGGCAGAAAGCATTGCATTCAGCATGAGCTCAACAGCACCACAAGCCAACCCAAGACTGATAAATAGCACAGCAAGAAAAACTGCTGGAAATAGCAAGCGTTTCATGAGTGCTGTGACTCAGGCTATTACCGGCGGTGCAGGCCGTGGAGCTGCCGCGGCAGGAAATCTGGCTGGCACAAACCCACACACTGCACCCTCAAACCCGCCGCGTGCAGTGGGCGGATGGCTGTCGTTACACGGCAGTGACACATCTGGTGATTCGCAATACATCCATGGATCTGCAGTTCCCAGACAGGACAGCCAGGCTGCTGTGCATGTTCTGCGTTCTCCTTTGCCAGCCGCTGCGCAGAGGGCACAGGATACCCGTGCCCCCAGCCGCACGCAGGGCCAACAACAGCGCATGCGCCGCCCCAGCCAACAAGAAATCATTCAGTACGCAACCAAAATGGCAATCCTGGCAGCAGTTCAACCAGCATCACGGTGAATCATAGTTTGTGCAGAGCAGCATTGACTTCCCGCAGCCTGATTGTTGCAGTGGGATACACAATGAGCCGGTCAGCACTGCACAAAGCGTCAGCTTTCGATACTGCCGGTGTTTCGGAAGACACTTGTAGACCCACTGTGGGGCAATCGATCAGTTGCAGTTCTGTGTTGAAGCAGAACAGCACAGTTGACAGCCAGCTCATGCTCGGGCCGTTGCATCGTGCCTGAGGCAACACTCCAAACTCATTTTGTAGTGCACTTATTATTAATTGCAGTGATATTGGCCGCATGGAAGGCTTGATGCCAGCCGCCAACAGTGCGCTGTGAATCGTAATGTTGCTGTGAAGCTGAACAACGCTTTGAAATGCAGTTTGGACAGAGTGCATCTGGGGGACCTGCCCGATGGCACAGATCAGGTGCTTGGAGTACTCGTGTTCCCAAAACTCTGGGTATGCTGTCATATTTCCGTATTTACTGTACATCGGCCAGACTATATCCTGCGACAGGATGTAGGGTAAATGTGCATTTCTCAGGGATGAGACACGGACAGCCCTTACCACTGATTGCACCAAGCTTGTCGGCAAGGAGTCCAGGTCAAAGCTTGGTCCCGTGCAATTGCACGGCCAGTTTCCGTTGAAGTCGTTTGGCCACAAGCCTGCAATAAGCCTCAAGAAATTGCCCCAAGCTTACAACCTGAATTGCACAGGTTTACTCACCATGAACGGAAAATTCGGGTGATTTGACAGTGCAATCGTACAGTTTACATTGTGTTGGGGACCAAAATTGAACGAAGTACATGAAATCGAACACTGCGCTTGTGGTGCAGTTGCCGATTCCATTACCTCCGGCCACTTGATGTGCCAGACAAATGCCGGCCAGCGCCACCCACATGCGTCCCATTGTGGAACGTATCAAACTTGAATTACAACAAGTGCACACTGTTCTATTCGAACAGTGACCAGGCTAAATTCGCTGGGGAAAGTATTGACTCCTGCGCGTACCAAACCATCATTTTATGTGGCAGCCACCCCACTTGGCCCCCCATTCCGGCACAGCCCCTTAGGCCGAGCCACCGAGGCCCACCCATGGATAGAAGCATGTGCCGGCAACAAAAGCATGGTGGCTGCAGAAGAGCGACCCCTGCTCACTATGCATCAGCCAGCGAAGCGATGTCTGCAGTGCTGCCCCCCCCAGACCCACCCCCACCCCCTATGTCTACCGAAGCAATCTGACAGCTGGAGCAGATACGAGCAAGATGGGTGGCTGGCAGGCCAAGCGAGCCGCTCCTTACCCTGCTGGCATGTGACCGGC
>Ga0307982_1000307_pt1 | contig 38596 bp, 35 predicted proteins | sample OrgLakmetagen989_FD_201847 | JGI IMG/M metagenome (GOLD analysis project Ga0307982, IMG submission 201847) | Saline water microbial communities from Organic Lake, Antarctica - #989 | ecosystem: Environmental > Aquatic > Non-marine Saline and Alkaline > Saline | place: Antarctica: Organic Lake... | reverse complement strand
CATTGCCTGCCCACGCCACCGTGGAGTGGGGCGGGGTTCGCCAGGGACACTCCGGCTACTTCATCGAACCCACCATCATTACCGGCCTCCACCAGAGCGATGATGCGATTCAGGAAGAAATCTTTGGGCCCGTCATTACGGTGCAGTCGTTTTCTCGCGAAGACGAGGTGCTGAGTATGGCCAACGATGTCCGTTTCGGGTTGGCTTCCAGTGTGTGGACGAAAGACCACGGCCGTGCCATGCGGTTCGCCAAGAAGCTTGATTTTGGAGCAGTGTGGATCAACTGCCACATCCCTCTTGTCGCCGAAATGCCCCACGGCGGTTTCAAGCACTCGGGATACGGAAAAGACCTCTCCTCCTACGGTTTTGAGGACTACACGCGCATCAAACACGTGATGTCCTATATCGGGAGCTAACACTCCCGATTGGTGCCTCGCGGTTACCTCTCGTCGTCGGCGCGCGAGAGACGCTGGGTCACATAGACCGGGATCAATGACAGCAGAATAATGACCGTGGCCACAACGTTGACCACGCTCGCCTGGTTGGGTCGCGACATCTCTTTCAGGATCCAGAGGGGCAGAGTATCCACGCCCGGTGGGGCAGTGAAAATCGTCACATAGACCTCGTCAAAACTCAAGGCAAAAGCCAGCAGGGCCCCGGCAATGAAGGATGACCGAAACTGGGGAAAGGTCACCAGGCGGAACGTTTCCCACAGGCCTGCGCCAAGGTCCATCGACGCCTCCTGCAAAGACGGGTTCATTCTCTTCATGCGCGCAAAGACATTGTTGAACACCATCACAATGCAGAACGTCGCGTGGGAGACAATCAGCCCAAAGTAGCCGATGTCGATTCCTATGGGGGTGAGGAAATTCGAGTAGGTATTAGAAAATGCGACACCCGTGACAACACCGGGCAAAGCAATCGGCAACACCACTAAAAGGTTCACGGTGCTTTTTCCGAAGAACTCATAGCGATTCAGGGCAAAGGCCACCAGTGTGCCCAAAACGGAGGCGATCACCATGGCGGCTGACGCCACGATGACCGAGTTGAGCAATGCCATGCGGATGGGTTCGTATGTCGCAGCGAATATCCACCAATCAAAAGAAAATTCTCTAATCGGCCATTCAGACAGTTGGGCGCTGTTGAAACTGTTGAGCACAACCACAATCAGGGGAAGGTAAAGAAAAATAACTATTCCCAGGACAATGAGCCCGAGAACCACCCTGGTGGTGCGTGAGACCTGAAGCATCCCTTACATCCTCTCCAGCGAACCGGTGCGCCTAGCAACCATGAGATACATGACTACAAAAGCAATCGGAACCATCGAAAAAGCGGCCGCTACCGGGGGGTTCAAATTGATGTTGGCAGCAATAATGCTCCCAATCATCTGTGTCGCTCCCCCGGTGAACCGTGCTGCTAAGTAGTCACCCAGGCTCAGCGAAAAGGTAAACACCGAGCCCGCAATAATGGCCGGCACGATGAGGGGCAACACCACTCGAAAGATTGTCGTAAAGGATTTTCCGCCCAAGTCGGCGGAAGCATCGAAAAGATTATTAGAAATCTGGCGGATAGCCGTGAACACGGGCAGTGCCATATAGGGGAACCACAGATAGGTCAACGTGAAAATCGTCGTCCAAATAGTGAACCCGGGGCTTTGAACACCCAGTGGTCCGAGCGCCCAGTTAATAAAGCCGTTTTCGGTGAACACGAGTCGCATCGCGAGAATTTTCACCAGGTATCCGGCCCACAGGGGCAGCGTGATTGCCACAGCCAGAAGGTTTCTCATCATCGGGGAGGCAAGCTTTGCCATATAAATCCCGAGCGGAACAGCCAGAAGGACAGAAATTGCCGTGACAGCGAGAGCCATCCCAAGGGTTCGAAGAGAGGTGGAGAGGTAGGCGGGGACCGTGAGCACACTGACAAAGTTGTCCAGAGTGAAGCCCGGGGTTACCCGCGAGGTGAAAGGGTTGACGACCCAGAAGGCTGTGACCAGCAGCAAAAATAGCGAAACGATATAGACGCCGACAAGCCACGTCATAGGAAGAGCAAGGAGCGCGATCAGACGAAATTTTTCTCTGTGGAAAAGAAAAGTAGAAATCGGTTTCGAATGCTCAGCGCTCGGCGCTTTCTTCTCGATCTGTGGGCTCATATTTCCGCTCGAATCAGGTCCGGCCTAGCGTTCCCTCTAGAAACGTGTGTGGTGGGGTCATAATGACCCCACCACACACCAATGAATTAACCTTTAACTGTCAGCCAAGCGTTCGTCCAGTCTTGAAAACTGGTGCACTTGACGTCGGTGCGTCCATCGATGCACTGCTCCAGGGGCGTGGTCCACGCCCAAATGCGGTCGAAGAACTCTTCGTCTTCAGCAGCATATTCATCACAGTGCGCCTGTGCCTCTGGGCTGGTAGCACAGAAGGCGATGTTGGCAGGAGCCATGCCGAAGTTCATGGCAATTGCGCCATTAACCAGGGGCAGACTCGTGTAGTCCATCCATGCGTAAGCACAGTTGACGTTGGGGGATGTAGTGCTCAGCAACCATGCATCAAACCATCCGGTAGAACCCTCTTTGGGGAGGGTGGTTTTGATGCTGGGGGTGTCGGCAAACTTACGCAAAACTTCCCATGAGGTTCCCACGACGGTGTTGCCACCGACGAAGGAGGTGATTTGCGCCACAGCATCGCCCCAGTACTCTCCAATGATCGTGTTCTGCTGCTTGAGCAGTTCCACGGCCGCAGCAAGCTGGGTCTCGTCCAAGGCGTAAGGGTTCTCAATGCCGAGCTCGGGGTTGTGGTACATCAGGTAAACCGCTGCGTCAGCAATGTAAATGGGTGCGTCATATGCCGTGATCTGGCCTGCATAGGGGCTGTCGAGCTCCCACACGACATCCCAGCTTTCGGGAGTTGAGCCCGTGACATCCTCGTTGTACTGGAGGAGGTTGGCACCACGGCCGATGGGCACACCGTAGGGGGTGCCGTTCACGGTGTCATAGATCTGGCCCTTCATACCTTCGGCAATGTCATCGCCGAAGTTGGGAACCAGGTCGACGTTGAGTGGCTGAACATCGCCACCCACAATCAAACGCAGGGCAGCGTCGCCTGAGGCGGAGATGATGTCGTATTGACCAGTTCTCATAAGCTGAACCATCTCATCGGATGTTCCAGCGGCCCGAGAATTGACGGTACAGCCGGTGTCGGCCGTGAACTGGTCAGTCCACGCTGGCTCGACAAAGCCGGCCCAGTTGACGATGTTGAGTTCGCCTTCAAACGCGCCAAGTTCTTGAACCATAGGAACGTCGGGGACGTCCAGAGTGAGTTCATCACTTGCTGCGCAGGAGCTCAGTATGAGTGCTGAAACCGCGATGGCCGCAGCAGCACCTACCTTTTTTCCTGTCATTGTGTTCCTTTCGTCTGGCACTTAGCCAGTTTCATTGTGAATTGACGCCACATGGCGGTCTTGCCACATCGCGACAATATTGTCTCCCGGGACATACTCGGTGAAGTCTTCGGGCAATTCTTGGTTGAGCCGCGTCGATATCAAGCGCGAGCCGCCGGCCGTTTCAGCCATGTACAGCGTGTTGGAGCCGGTGTAGGAGACCTCCCGAATCACCGCGGCAATCGAGCTTTCACCCTTGTCTTTCCTCGTCCCTGCGGGTTTGAACACAATGCGTTCGGGGCGAATATTGACTAATTCTGACCGGCCGACCAGGGCAAGCGCCTCTTCTCCCGAAAGGAGATTGGACACCCCGAGAAATCCTGCCACGAAGGCTGTGGCAGGCCTCTCATACACATCCTGGGGTGAGCCAAGCTGTTCGATGCGACCAGCGTTGAATACGGCGATGCGGTCACTCATTCTCATTGCTTCATGTTGATCGTGCGTCACAAAAATAAAAGTAATTCCTGAGCTTCGCTGAATCCTTTTGAGCTCGGATTGCATTTCATCCCGAAGCTGCTTGTCCAATGCTCCCAGGGGTTCATCAAGGAGCAGGACCTTCGGTCTCAACACCAGTGCTCGGGCCAGCGCGATTCTCTGACGTTGCCCGCCCGAGAGTTGGTGGGGAAGTCTCGAGGCGAGGTGGGCCAATTTCACGCTATCAATGGATTCCGCGGCTAGCTTTGCGCGTTCCTCCTTGGGCACTTTCCTGGTGCGCAATCCGTATTCGACATTTTCTTGGATCGTCATATGGGGGAAAAGCGCGTAATCCTGAAAAACGGTGTTCACCGTGCGGTCAAATGGTGCAAATGATGTGACTTCTTGACCATCGATGGTGATGGTCCCGCTCGTCACCGTTTCGAAACCCGCAATGAGCCGCAGGACCGTCGTTTTGCCAGATCCGGAGGGACCGAGCATCGAGAAGAATTCTCCCTGGCGAATGTCCAGGTCGAGGTTTGCCACCGCATCAATGTCGTTGAAGGATTTAGAAAGCCCGCGCAGTGAAACAAACCCTTCTTCTGCGGCCATGTCTGTTTCCAATGCAGTTTTCACCCCGGCTCGGTCACCTCGATGTGGTTTCGGACGTCGTAATCGTACTACTTGATTGTTGAGTTCCGTGAACTGCCCCAGTGTGGGGAATCGCACGCCGAAGTTGCCCGTAAAACCTGATTTTTCTCCGGGTTTTCCGGGATAAACCCAGGCTCTCCCCTAACACCTGCAATCAGCCTGGCCCGATGGGCAACAGCGGTGTGGAAAACACGAATTCACGAACAGTGCCCTGTGCCACAGCTCGTGACCACCTGGTGGGAATACCCTTGGCCCATGAACGACACGGTGCACCCCTCAGCCGAAGTCCCCGATGCGCTGAAGCGCATCCTTCTGATCCCCTTTGATCATCTCAATGCAGAGCGCGGGGTCCTTCGCGATGCACAACCGGAAACCGATCTTGTGCTCTTTGTGCAGAGCGAGCGCATGTGCTCCGGACGCAACTGGCATAAAGAGCGGCTGTTTTTTCTGATTTCTTCGGCCCGTCATTTTGCCAAAAGGCTTGAGGGGATGGGTTTCACCGTCTGGTTTGTGAAGGCAGAAACCACAGCCGCGGGCATTACCCACACCCGCGAGCAGCTCGGTGACCTTCCTGTGGTGTGTGCGCAACCGTCATCGATGAGGCAATCAGCCCAGTTGCAGGAGATCGGTGTCGAGTTTGTCGACAACGATTTCTTCTTGACACCTCGAACACTTTTCCGAACCTGGGCGGAAAGCCAAAAGACCTTTGTCATGGAAAACTTTTATCGAGCCCAAAGGATTCGCTTGGGCTTGCTCGTCAAGGATGGCGAGCCGGAGCAGGGGCGCTGGAACTTTGATGCCGACAACCGTCTCCCACCACCGAAGAACTACACCTGGCCCGAGCGCCTCGAGCATCAGCGCGACGCCCTTGATGATGAGGTAGCCACAAGCCTCAACTACACGCCCACGACAACGTGGGCGACAACCCGCGAAGGTGCACTTTCCCAACTGGAGCATTTCCTGGAGCATCACCTTGCGGGCTTTGGGCCCTTGGAGGATGCCGTCACGCTGGAGGAGTGGTCGCTGCACCATTCACTCTTGAGCCCCTACCTCAACAACGGTTTAATTACGCCCGATGAGGTGGTCGCCCAAGCAATTGAGCGCTATGACGCGGGTGAGGCACCGATTCAGTCGGTGGAGGCATTTGTTCGACAGATTATTGGCTGGCGGGAATACATCAACGGCATGTACTGGTTTTTGGGCGCGGACTATCGAGAGCTCAACACCCTGGGGGCAGAGAGACCTTTGCTTCCCGTGTTCACCAACTCTGGTGCAACGAAGATGAACTGCGTAAAACAGGTGGTGTCCCAGGTGGAGAAACGGGCATGGACTCATCACATTCCTCGACTTATGATTTTGAGCAATCTGGCGCTCGTGACGGGCACTAATCCCCAACAGTTTTTGGACTGGATGCGGGAACGATTTATCGATGCGGCGGAATGGGTGATGGTGCCCAACATCATCGGCATGGGAGTTCATGCCGATGGGGGGCGGCTGATGACAAAGCCCTATGCGGCAGGCGGCGCTTACATCAACAAGATGACGCAGTACTGCAAAGGTTGCGCATATGACCCGAAAAAGCGCGTGGGAGATGATGCCTGCCCGTTCACCACGCTCTACTGGGATTTCCTTGATCGCCACACAGCAGAGTTCGTCAAAAACCACCGCATGGCCAGACAGGTTCACGGACTGGGCCGGCTCACCGATTTGCCCGAACTGCGAGAGCGTGCCACACATGTGCTCGCTGGCCTCGATGAGGGAACCATTTAGCACCGCACAGTGCCCCTGGGGGTATTTCGGCCAGCTTTTTCTCAAAGAAAAAGACCGAAAGGTTAGAGAGAAAGAGCTTTACTTAAAGAAATAGGCTTTCTTGTTGTAAGTTTGGCGTCATGAAGCGCTCCGATTACCAGAACCACTCCTTCGGTCAGCTTGCCTGGGACTATCTTGGTCATTGGCCCCACGGCTTCTTCATGCCCAGTGCGATACGACGCGACATGGACCTATCGGGCATAACGCAGAGTGTTGTCGATGACGCCCAACTTGCTCTGGGAAAAGTGGCCGGCCTGGCCATGCTGATTGGGGAACCCGAAGTTTTGCTCGCACCAACCCTGGCGAGAGAGGCTCTCTCGAGCTCACGAATTGAGGGAACGGAGGCCTCTCTCAGCAGCGTTTTAAGCGCAGAAATTGAAGAGACCAACATTCGAGAGGAAAACCTCCGAGAGGTCTTCAATTATTTGCAGGCACTCAAAGTAGGAACCCAGCTCCTGGAAACACTCCCCTTGGCGTCGAGACTCTTTCTCCAGATGCACAAAATATTACTCTGTGGAGTGCGGGGAGAAGAGAAATTCCCCGGAGAGCTTCGAACCTCACCCGTCTGGATCGGCGAACCTGGTGCTCGTCCAGAAGAGGCGAAATACATCCCTCCTCTGCCTTCTGCGTTGCCAGAGCTCCTCACCGATTGGGAGAGATACGTCAACGAAGCTCCCACATCGTCTGTCGTCGTTCGGGCTGCATTGATGCACTACCAGTTTGAAACCATTCACCCGTTCCTCGACGGAAACGGGCGAATTAGCCGGTTGCTGGTCAGCCTCTTACTCATCCACGATGGAGTGCTCGAGCAGCCGATCTTGAACCTCTCTTCCTACATCGAAAGATTCAAATCCGAATACTACGAACGGCTGCAAGCGGTGCGAGAAAAAGGTCAGATGGATGAATGGGTGAGGTTCTTTGCCCAAGGGGTCCGAACCCAAGCCAATGAAACCACGGTGAGGCTCACCCGTTTGGTGGCAATTCGGGCGCAGTACCGCAAGGAGGCCGAAAACGACCGAACCGCCATAGTTTCTCTCATCGACGTGATGTTTAGACATCCGATTCTCACAGTCAAGAAAATCCAGGAAGAGTTGTCAACCTCCCAACCCACCGCCTCCAAGCTTCTCCACCGCGCCCAAGACCTTGGCTGGCTTTCCCCTCTCGCAAGAAAGGGTCGGGGCGGAAAAAGAAGCTGGTTTGCAGCCGAGATCTGGTCAGCCACAACAGATGAGCGGGTGGAAGACTAACGAGTCCCTCCGAAGCGGGGGTTCTTTCTCGACCTAAAAACACTGTGGGCCAGGGATTTCTCCCTGGCCCACAGTGTTTAGCGTTGTGGATTAACCAAGCAACGCTGTCACATCAAGGCCCGGGGGCAAGATGACTGCGTCGATGACGTGGATGACACCGTTTGATGCCTCAACATCGGCTGCCGTCACAGTTGCTGAGCCGTTGAGAACAACGCCGTCAGCTGTGTCGATAGCAATGTTGGATCCTTCAAGCGTTGCCACATCACCGGTGGTGACGTCAGCAGCGAAAACCGCTCCAGACACCACGTGGTAGGTGAGGATAGAGGTCAGCACGTCAACGTTCTCAGGAAGAAGCAGTGCTTCTAAAAGACCGTCGGGGAGAGCTGCAAATGCCTCATCGGTGGGAGCGAAGACCGTGAACGGACCCTCACCCTGCAAAGTCTCGACCAAATCTGCAGCGTCAAGCGCTGCAGCGAGTGTGGTGAATGTTCCTGCAGCGACAGCCACATCAACAATGGTTCCAGGAGCTGCTTCCATGGGTGCTTCTTCCATGGGGGCTTCTTCGACCATGGTCTCTTCGACCGGCTCGGCTACTTCTTCTTCCGCTGCAGCACACCCGGTTAGGGTGAGGGCTGCAATGGCAAGTCCTGCTAGTACGCTCTTGCGCATTTTTCTCCTTGTGAGATTTGGTGATAGGAATCTGCAGCGCGAAAGTCCCGCCTGCATTCATTCCAACGTAGAAGGCGCGCATTTGAATCACCCTCGAAACTGCTGTCGGGGCGGTAACGATTGGCTATGAGGATGATGAGAGTTTTGAACGACCGATGACTCCACCAATTGTGGGATTTCACGCCAGTTTTTAGCCCACACGCTCGACATACGGATTGGCGAATCTGCCACCCCACTCGCTGGTTTTCCGGAGCCCTAACAACGAAGGACGCCGTCCACTACTCCTACTCGATGGAGACCGTCGGGGTCTTTGCTCGCTACCCTGAACACCTCAAAGGCAAAGAAAAATGCCGCACACGGCACGACGGCTATCCGGTGGTCATTTCCGAGGTAACCACCATTCACGGTGATGGCACAATCCCCCGCATCACGAACCCTGAAACTTAGACAAGCCCTCGGCGTGAGACGACCCGCACCATGCGCTCGAGGGCATAGTGCGGATTCGGGCCGTGACCTTTAACAGCCGAGTCTGTTGAGGCCACTTCCATGATGGCGCGGCCCAAACCGGCCTCATCCCATCCCTGCAGGTTCCCTCGAGCGAGCCGAACCTGCCATGACGGGATCCCCAACTCACTGGCGACAGCGTCGTTGTTGCCTCGAACACCACCCACCTGAGCCATGGTGCGAAGTTTCATCGCGAAGGCGGCAACAACCAAAATAGGCTCCGCACCGGAATCCATAGCTCGACGCAGCAAAACTAAAGCGTGAGCAAAATGACCAGCAATTGCCGTGTCTGCCACCTGGAATGTTGTCGCTTCAACCCTCGAGCCGTAGTAGCGCTTGATAACCTCGTCGGTCACGGGAGCGCCTTCTGAGTCAGCAATCAGCTGCTGGCAGGCTGCGGCAAGCTCGGCGAGGTCAGTGCTGAAGGCATCGGCCAGAGCCCTTTGAGCGCCAGGGGTGATGGTTGCTCCGACTCGCTGGAACTCTGCGGAAATGAACCCCATCCGATCGGCGTCTTTTTTGATGTCTTTGCACTCGACAATCAGTGCGGAGCTTCCCGATTTCTTCAGCGCGTCCAGAAGCTTTTTTCCCCTGTTTCCTCCGCCGTGGCGAAGGACGAGAACAACATCTGCTTCGGGCGAATCTAAATAGGACAGAGCATCGTCAAGAAAAGCGTCACTGCACTTTTCCACTCCCGACACGCGAAGCAGTCGCGGTTCACCAAACAGGCTGGGGCTTGCCCGTTGAAAAAGTTCGCCCGCCCCGTAGGAGCCGGCATCCAAGTCGCTGACTTCGACACCTGAGTCGGAGGACTTCATTCGATCCGTCAGGATGCGAATAGCGCGATCGGCGAGGAAACTTTCGGTTCCACTCACCAACACCACCCGTGCATCGCGGATGCCGTGCCAGGGCACCACCGCTGCCACGCCCGTCGTTGCCATTGCTGCTCCCTTAGACCCTTGCCCCAGACTACTGGGGCAAGGGGCGCTCCGACCAGAGCTCCACGTCGCCCTGAGCGTTTTTCCCCAACGTCAGCGTTCCACGCGTATCTGATCGCAAGGCGAGGACGCCGAGAGACTCCAACATGCCAAGTGCGCGAGCAGTCGGATGCCCGTAAGTGTTATCGGAGGAGACACCGATGAGCCCGATCCGCGCCGAGGCTTCGCGGTAGAGCCCCTCGTATTGGTCAGCGGAACCGTGATGGCTGACCTTCACCACGTCCACGGGTCCGAGCGTTTCACGCCCTGCAAGAATCCGCTGCGGAATTTCGCCAAGGTCTCCCAGAAAAAGGGCGGAAAGGCACTCCTCACACTCGGATTTTCCCGCAAGGCTCACGACAATACTCGAGTCGTTTCCCGGCTGCGCAAGAACCTGATCCCCCGGCCACAGGACACGAAGGCGATAGTCCCCAAGACTGGCCTCATGGCCGTAGCGAGGGGTGACGACCGTGGTGCCCGAAAGCTTCAGGGCCTGTGCAATATCGCGATCACCCTCCGAGGTGGCAGGGCCAAGCCACACCTCGTTAACGCGGCCGGCCAACGCCGGCCAGCCTCCCACATGGTCTCTATCAAAGTGAGTGATGATGGCCACATCAATCTGGCCCACTCCCAACAAATCCCAACAGCGTTTGAGTGCCACCGGGTCTTCCCCCGTATCAATAATCGCGGTCTGACCCTTCGAGCGAATCACCAAAGAATCTCCCTGCCCCACATCGCACTGCGCGAGAGACCATGAATCGGGAATGCTTCCTCGAATCACCGCGCGCGGCGCCACGAAAGCCCCTGCGACAAGAACCAACACCACCGTCCACGCACTCGCGAGGACTCTGCGCAGAGTGATGTGCGCGGTGCTTCTGAGAAGAAACCAGGCGACGGCCAGATAGCCCAATAGTGCTATCGCTATCGCCCCCCACCAACCTGGCGGCCAGGGCAGGGTGGCAAAAGAAAACGCCGCGAGCGAGCGCCCAATAGCGGCAATGTATGCCGAGGGCCACCACGCAAGCCACACCAGTCCCTGGGCGACTGGGGGCGCAAAACCCCCAACAACGCAGGCAAGCATGCCGAGGATGGTTGCCACGGGCGCCGCAGGCGCCGCCAACATATTGGCAGGAACAGCAAAAACAGGAATAACCGGGTTCAGCAAAATCAGAATGGGCTGACACGCAATTTGGGCCGCCAGTGGCAGAGAAATCACCAGCGCAAGCGGGGTGGGCATGACGCGGGAAAGCTTCTTGGTCAGCGGTGCGGACAGGAGCAGAATTCCCCCCGTCGCGGTCACCGACAGCGCAAACGCAAAGTCCAAGGCGAGCCACGGGTTGATAGCCAGCAGGAGAAGGACGGTCACCCCCAACACGGGAATACCCCGCACCGGTCTGGCAGAGGCCAAAAAAACCAGCACAATGGTGGCCATTATCGAGGCGCGCACAATGCTGGGCTCCGGGGTGACCAAAATGACGAAGCCCACAAGAGCGAGTGTTCCGGCGACCAGCCGGGGAACGAGCCCTCCCCCAAATAGGGCAACGATGGCCACGACGATGGCCACCACGATCGCGCAGTTAGCTCCTGACACCGCAACAAGATGACTGAGGGAGGTGGTGCGCATTGCTTCGATAAGGCCTCGATCAACCGCGTGGGTGTCTCCAATGGCGAGGCCTGGAAGTAACCTGCCACCATCTCCCGGTCGCCCGAGAGATTGCTCTACTAACCCGAGACGGAGACCATCCACACCGGCGAGAAAACCACCGGGTGGGGTGATCTTCTCCGCCGCACCCCGCGCCATCAGCACCCACCCTGCTTCCTCCCACGGAGAGGCTTCCTGCAGATAGCCCACCACCAGGGCCTTTGACGCGTAGGCAACGCGCTCGGTGAAGGGAAAGCCAATGAGCCTGGCCGACACTCCCCCACCGCGCAGTGCCTCACCATCCACGGCGATAACGGTCACATCAACGCTGCGCATTCCCGGAGTAAAAGTTTGGGTGAGCGACACATCGGCACTCACTTCTGACCCCGCGCGCTCTGCCACCGCGGACTGTTCGCGAAACACTTCGCCAAGAGACACGGCGGCGAGCATGACCCACGCGACCACCAGGGCCAAGGCAACGGGGGCGAGGAGAGGCACTTTCCGAGGCGGACTGTCCTGTGGGGTGCGACCCGCCCGCCACACCACAGCAACGCTCACGATGGCCCCAGCGCCAATGGCGATGAGCCACCCGATGCCTGGCCGAAGCCAGACCCCCAGGCAACACGTTGCCCACCCGATGAGGGCGGGGAGAAGCATGCGAAGGTCACGAACCCGGGTGGGCAGCTCGGGGCCACTCACGGTGTGACGAACTCGCGCAAGCCCTCCAGGGTCGCAGGCCCTATTCCCGATACGGCAAGCAAGTCTTCGACGCTTCGAAAAGGCCCGTTGGCTTCGCGCCAAGAAATAATTCGCTCTGCGGTAGCAGGGCCAACTCTTGGCAAGCTCTGGAGCGCGGTGGAGTCAGCGCGCGAGAGACTGATCAACCCCCCGCTCACCCCCACACCCTGCAAGGAAGCCTCCCCGATGGTGGGAACAACAATTTGTTCCCCATCAAAAACAACGCGCGCCAAGTTCACCCCCGACAGTTCCGCACTCTCCGTAGGACCACCAACGAGCGCAAGCACGTCTTCCACCCTGGAGGATTCGGGAACACGAACAACACCGGGACTAACCACTGCACCCACCACGTGAACAACCACCTGAGGTGGGCTCGCCTCGGGGAGGCCCCCACCTGTGGTGGCGCGATCATCCGGGCTCCGCTCTGCAGCCAGCACCACTTCTGGGGCGGGGGTGGCGCTCTGGAAGAAAAAGGATCCGACCACCACCAGCAGCACCGCTGTTCCCAGCGCGACAGCGGTGGTGATTCCCACCCGCCATCGCACCCGCTGTGACCTATCCCCAAAGTAGGCGCCCTCCACCTCGGGATCACGACTGTCGAGGATGGCTGGCCCAAGTTCTTCGGGCCGAGGTCCTTCGAGCCGAGGTTCTTCGAACCCAGGTCCCTCAAGCCCAGCCTCTTCGGGCTCAGCTTCTCGTGAATCGAGGAAATCCCAGAGGGTGCGCGTGAGAGTCATGGCCGGACTCTAGAGGCGACGCCACCGTCTCACCCTCGCTCCCCGCGATATGGGTGGAGACGACCGAAACGGTGGCCTGTGGACTAGGGAGAAGTCGTTTGGATAGACACCACTTTGGGAGCACGAACAATGACCTTCACAATGGTTTTGCCCTCCAAGGAGCGTTTCACCGCCGGTGTAACCATGGCGAGGGCTTCCAATTCTTCCCCGCCAATATTGGGGGAAACCTCGAGGCGATCGCGCAACTTGCCATCAATTTGCACAATTGCAGTGACGGACTCCTCGACCAAAAGTGTGTAATCCGCGGCAGGCCATTTCTGGAGGGCAACGCTCGGTTCATGGCCGATGCGCTCCCACATATCTTCTGCCGTGTGCGGGGCGAAAAGTGACAGAGCGAGCGTAATGGCCTCCGTCGCTTCCCTCACCGCAGGATCAGCACCACCTGGACCCGTGTCAATGGTTTTTCTGGTGTGGTTCACAAGCTCCATGGTTCGCGCCACAGCAACATTGAATTTGAAACTTTCAATGAGGCCGGGAACATCGGCTAAGAATCGGTGGGTGTGGCGACGAAGGTCGGCATCTCCATTGCCGTATTCGATTCCCGGCTCGGAGCTCACCTCGCCGGACAGTCGCCAGGCTCTGGCCAAAAACTTTTGAGACCCCACCGGGGAAACATCACGCCAGTCAATGTCGTCTTCCGGCGGGCCAGCAAAAGCCATGGTGAGGCGCACCGCGTCAACACCGTAGGCATCGAGTTCTTCACTGAAGTACACGACGTTGCCTTTGGATTTACTCATCTTGGCGCCATCAAGGATGACCATGCCCTGGTTGAGAAGTGAGGTAAACGGCTCTGTGAAGGACACAAAACCCAGGTCAAACAGAACTTTCGTGATGAAACGGGCATACAGCAGGTGCAAAATCGCGTGCTCGACCCCGCCCACGTACTGGTCAACGGGAGCCCACTGCTCGACTTTTGCCGGATCAAACGCTTGGGTGTCATCGTGGGCACTCAAAAATCGCAGGAAATACCAAGAGCTATCCACAAACGTATCCATCGTGTCGGGATCACGCGTCAACATTTTCCCGTCCACCTCGACCCTTGACCACTCGGTCGCTGCACCCAAAGGCGACGTGCCCTTCGGTTTCAAATCGAGACCCTCGCTCGGTGGCAAGGCCACGGGCAACTGATCAAGGGGAACCGCAACTTCGTTTCCCTCCCCGTCATACATGATCGGAATCGGTGTTCCCCAGAATCGTTGGCGAGAGATCAGCCAATCGCGCAGGCGATACGTTTTTGCCCTGCGCCCTGTCCCCGCCTCTTCCAGAAGATCAAGGATGCGCGATATCGCGTGATTCTTGCTCAACCCATCAAGGGGGCCCGAATTAATCATCCGACCGTTTCCGGCAAGCGCTTCCCCGGTCACCAGGGGGTCGGGCAGAGGCACATCACCGGATTCGAGCATCTCCGGGGTCACCACGGGGATAGCCCCGGTGATGGGCGCCTGGGTGTCAAGCACCACCCGAACCGGGAGGTCAAAGACTTTGGCAAAATCAAGGTCGCGCTGATCATGGGCGGGAACCGCCATGATGGCGCCTGTTCCATACTCTGCAAGCACATAGTCGGCAGCCCAGATGGGCAACCTTTCCCCATTCACCGGGTTAATTCCATAGCGTTCGAGGAACACCCCCGTTTTTTCTCGACCGGCGTCCTGGCGATCAATTTCTGTCGCACGCTGGGTCGTTTCCAGGTAGCGTGCAAAGTCCTCCTGAACAGCGTCGCTGGAGCCTGCCACCAGCTCCGCCGCCAAATCAGAATCGGGCGCTACCACCATGAATGTGGTTCCAAAAAGGGTGTCGGGGCGGGTAGTGAAAATCGTGACGGGAGTATCACGGCCTTCAATAACGAAATCGACCTCTGCCCCTTCGGAGCGACCAATCCAGTTTCGCTGCATCGCCAACACTTTGGAAGGCCAGCGGCCTTCCAACTGGTTCAAATCATCCAGTAGTCGATCGGCGTAGTCGGTGATACGGAAATACCACTGGGTGAGTTTCTTTTTGACCACCATCGCACCGCTGCGATCCGAAGTGCCATCGGGGAGCACCTGCTCATTTGCGAGCACCGTTTGGTCCACGGGATCCCAGTTGACCCACGAGTCTTTCCGATAGGCGAGGCCCTTCTCATACAGGGTCAGAAAGAGCCACTGGGTCCAGCGGTAATACTCCGGGTCGGAGGTGTGCAGGACGCGGCTCCAATCAAAAGAGGCCGCGTAGCGCTTCATGGACGTTTTTTGTTGGTCAATGTTGGAATAGGTCCATTCACCCGGGTCAACCCCGCGTTTGATGGCCGCGTTTTCTGCCGGCAACCCGAAGGAATCCCACCCAATGGGGTGAAGGACCTGAAAGCCTTGCAGGCGCCAATACCTGGCAACAATGTCGCCGAGGGCATAGACCTCGGCGTGGCCCATGTGGAGGTCTCCGGAGGGGTAAGGAAACATATCCAAGATATATTTGCGGGGCTTGGAGTCGTCCCCATCATCAACGGTGAACGGTTGGTGCTCTTCCCAATAGGCCGCCCATTTTGCTTCTAACGCGCGAAAGTCATAGACCCCGTCGCCGCTACCGTCAGGGGATGTTGAGGCATTGATCACCCCTCAAGAGTACTCACCCTGCTCCAGGCCGAGAGCCTGAAGCAGGGAGCGCGCTTTGATGCCTACTTCTCGAATTTCTGCGCCCGGTTCACTCAACGCCGTAATCCCACCACCCACGCCAATAGTGAGGTGGGTGGGGTGGACCATGGCGGTGCGAATAGTCATCGCAAACGTGGCTGACCCATCAACCCGCCACACACCGTAGGTACCGGAGTACAAGCCTCGGGGCCCGGATTCTGCAGTACCCAGCAACTCCACTGCCCGAGCTTTGGGGGCTCCCGTCATTGACCCTGCGGGAAAGGTTGCGTCAAGCACATCGAGCACATCGCACCCTGATCTGATCTGGCCTTCTACCGTGCTGACCAGTTGGTGGACAGTCGCATAGTTTTCCACGACCATCAGCTCAGGCACGGTGATGGACCCCACCTCGCACACTCGAGAGAAATCGTTGCGCATCAAATCCACAATCATCAGATTCTCTGCCCGCTCTTTGTCGTTGGTGGAGAGCTCCACCCCAAGCGCTCGATCATCTCCGGGTGTGGCCCCGCGGGGCCTCGTTCCTTTGATTGGCCGGGTGATCACTCGGCCTTGAGGATCAATCTGGAGAAAAGTTTCGGGGGAAGCCGAGACCATGCTGAGGGGCCCCATTCGAATGAGGGCCTGGTGGTGGGTGGGAGAAATCTGGCGCAGCACACGGTGTAGCGCCACAGGGTCGACACATCCCTCCACCTGAATCTGCGTGGTCACACACAGTTGGTAGGCATCACCTCGCACGATGGCGTCCTGGGCGCTCAAAATCATCTCTCGGTAGCGTACGGGCGAGTCCCGCCAGTGAAGCCTTGCCACTTCCCCCACGACCGCGGGGGGTGGGCTTGGGGCCTGGGCGAGCGTGTTCTCTAGGCGCTCTGCCCAGAGCTCTAATTCCCCCGACCAGGTGTCTGCAAGCGCAACCGCGGTGAGTGTCTGGGTGCGGTGGTCACAGGCAATCAGTCGATCGACCAGCACAGCCCTCGGCACGATATCCGCTTGAGTGGTGAGGGGGTGCGGGGGGAGGCCTATCGCCTGGACACCGGTTTCGTAGGGGGCAACAATCACGATGCCAAGCGGATACTCGCCCGCACCCTCGGCGCTTGCGCGGGCAAGGGCAGCGTGTGCGACCCGCAGTTCCTCGCGCCAGTTCTCGGTGAGATCCAGCGGCGTTCCGCTGGCCAAATAGCTCACCTGTTGACCGCGCTCGCCGTGGTCATCCCACCACAGTGCGTGTGGGTCCTCGCCATACAGCGCCATGAAGGCTGTCTCAGCGTCCATGGTGTGTGCAAGAGGATGCCAAACAAGCCCCGTCGTCATAGCCTTACCCTATGAGTCGCTGGCTGTTTGAGTTCTTTGAGGGAACACTGCGCCTGGTAGCCGAGGATTCCCTCGCCCCACGCACGCTGGTGGCCGATTCGTGGCGTGTCAGCGACGGCACCGTGGTGGGGCTGGATCTCCACGAACAACGTTTTTCACGCAGCGTCGCGGAGAACACGTCGCTGCCCGCACATATCGTCGCCGATTTCCTCCACGCCGTGCGCGGCTCACTGCCGCGCCAAGGCGAATGGTTCCCCCGCGTGGAAGCCATCTGGCATGAGCGTGGCCCCCAACTGCGCTACCACCAGCGCAGCGCACCGCCGTGGAGCTCTCAGGTCATTGTCGCCAGGGCCCCCCATGATCCGCGCAGAACCCCCCGGGTCAAAGGCCCCGATCTTGAGGCACTGCTGAAGCTTCGCGACCATGTTGCGCCTTTGGGCGCCGGTGAAGCCCTCATCGTCGATAGCGAGGACGCCCTCAGCGAGGGCGCCTACAGCACAGTGATGGTGTGGCCCCTGGGTGGCGAACAGCTTCACATCGTCCACCACAGTGGACGGCTGCCAAGCATTACGGAGCGTCTCCTGATTTCTCTTGCCACCAAGCAGGGCATACCGGCGGTGGAGCGCACTATCCCCGTCTCGGCGCTCGAGGGCAGTGAAGTGTGGATTGTGAGCGCACTGCACGGGATTCGCCAGGCAATGGCGTTCGTTGATGGTCCGCCACTTGCCACTGGCACCGGCCGGAGAGATGTGTGGCAGGCGCGTTGGCGCGCACTGGCCACCCACCTCGATGCCTCAGCACAGCAGGGATCCCGGTAGCAAACACGGCAGATTCCCGGCCAATCCTCACGCGCAAACGAATAGACTCCGGCGGTAATGAACGAAATCCTTGACACCATCCTCAGTTTTGTCGAGGGTGTCCCACCGGTATGGCGAACCCTGCTCGCAGGCTTCGCTGTGATGCTCGAAACCAGCGTGCTGGTGGGCCTTATTGTTCCCGGTGACACCATGGTGTTGGTCGCCAGCACCGGGGTGACCACGGTGGTGCAGTGGATTTTCATGGTCATCGCCGTTGTGCTGGGTGCCCTCCTTGGAGAATCCATCGGGTTTTGGTTGGGACGTATTTTCGGGCCCAAACTTCGAGCCAGTTGGTTAGGCCAGCGTGTGGGAGAAGATCGGTGGGAGAAAGCTGATCGCTTTGTCAAAAAGCGTGGTGGTATCGCCGTCTTTATTTCTCGGTTTCTTCCTGTCTTTCACTCCGTCATACCCCTCACCGCAGGAATGACCCTGATGCGCTACCGAACATTTATGGCCTGGACGGTCCCCGCCTGCATCATCTGGGCCTTTATCTACGTATCGATTGGTTCCGGCGCAGCCGAAACCTATCGAGAACTCCAATCCTCGTTTGAATCCGCGGGGTGGGTCTTCATCGCCATTGTGGTGGTGTCCATTCTTTTCCTCGCCGTGATCAAAAACGTTCTCACCCGCTTCGCCCATTCAAACGACGCCATTGACCAGGTTGAAGAGGCCATTGCCGCAACGGAAGCGACAGCCGAACCCGCGAGTGAAGCCTCATCCGAACCCGCAGAGGGCGCATCGAGCGAGTCCCCCAAAAACTAACGGGGCGGCCGATAGGCCACCCCGTTCGTTCTGTTCCTGGTGAACAGCTTTCGTTCTAGAAGCCGTTATCGGCCAACCACTGAGTAGCAATGACCGCTGCGGAAAGCTGGTCTTTGGTGCTCTGCAAGTTGAGCGCAACCAAGCCTTCGGGACTCAGCGCCGCACTGATGGGATCAAGAATCGCAGCAAGTTCTTCTGCCCGATCGCTTGAGACCAACGGAACCACGTTGGAGGCGAGGAACAAGCCTTCAGGGTCCTGGAGTGTGACGAGACCAAATTCCGCAATCCGGGGGTCACCACTGTAGACGTTGGCCACCGTGATTTCACCAGCCAACAGTGCATCAACGGTAATGTCGCCCGTTCCGCTGAAGCCCACGGTCACGCCGTAGGTTTCGAGAAGGCCGGCGGGTCCATAGGTGCGCTCTTCCAACTCGGGAGGACCACCCAGCACGAGACCGTCTAGCCCCGCAAGATCATCCAAACTGACGAGGCCGTTTGCCGCAGCAAACTCTGCGGTGACGTTGTAGGAGTCCTGGTCGGTTGCGGGGGATGCAGCCAACACGCTCAGGCCTTCGGGCAAGGCGCCCGCGAGCTCAGCGTAGACCTCATCAGCCTGAGTGGCTGTGGTGTCTGGCGAGTAAAACTGAAGGAGGTTTCCGGTGTATTCGGGGAATACATCCACCGCACCTGATTCCAGTTCCGGCAGGTACGCATCGCGCTGGCCGATCTGGAATTGACGCTCCACCGTGTAGCCGGCTGATTCGAGAGCCTGAGAGTAAATCTCGGCAATGATTTCGTTGGAATAGTAGGCCTGCGAGCCCACCACAACGGTGTCGGAGTCGCCGCCATCGGCAGCGCATCCGGTCAGTACGAGAGCGGAGGCCAAAGTAAGTCCCACCAGTCCCGTCGTCTTACGTAGCGATATCATTCGTTTTTTCCTTTGCTGTATTTCTCTTATTTATGTGGGCTGGCAACCTAGTGCGTTACCGGGGCCGTGCCAGGCGACGTATCCCTGGCACGGACATCTTTGAGGCGGCCACCCCGAACCCCTTCCGGGGTGGCAAAACGAGTAGCAAGAGCCAAAGCCGCATCGAGCGCAAGCGCAACCAAAGCAATAACGATAGCGGTTCCAATTGTTTGATCGAAGCGACGAAGCGGTATCCCCTGAATTATTTCGTACCCTAACCCTCCCAGACCGACGTAGGCAATGAGGGTAGCCGTAGCCACCACTTGAAGCACGGCAGCGCGCAGCCCACCAAGTAGAAGAGGGAGGGAAAGCGGAACTTCGACGCGAAGTAGGATCTGCCACTCCGTCATGCCCTGGGCTCTGGCGGCATCCACCACGTCTCGAGAAATTTGATGGACCCCAGAGTAGGCGCCAGCCAGCAGGGGGGGGATACCCAGCAAGACGAGCGCAATCACCGCGGCTATGTCGCGCTGTCCCACACCAAGTACCAACACGAGAAGCAAAATCAGGCCAAACGAGGGCAGCGCTCTGGCCGCACCTGTCGCCCCCACCAGCCACACTTGGCCGCGGCCGGTGTGGCCGATGAAGTAGCCAATGGGAAGCGCAACGAGCGCCGCAAGGGCAACAGCAAGCGAGGTGTACACCATGTGTTCACCAATGCGCTGGGGAATGGAACCCTCCCCCACATACTGTTCCGGGGAGAACAGCCACACCAGTGCTTCCCAAAAAAGATTCATGAGACGCGAGCCCCCACTTCGAGCTTCTGCGCGGCGGTCCAGGGCATGATGATGCGACCGATCAGAATTAAGAGACCATCAAAAACCAGCGCCACCACGACGGTCATCACGACACCGGTGAGCACTTCGGGGATGATTCGGCGTTGGAAGCCGTCGGTGAAGAAGTAGCCGAGGCTTTGCACCCCCACCAGCACCCCCACGGTGACCAAGCTGACGGTGCTCACGGCCACCACGCGAAGGCCCGCCAAGAGGACCGGGCCTGCCAGCGGGAGTTCCACAGCAAAAAATCGGCCCCATTCTGCATACCCCACGGCGGTTGCCGCTCGCAAAGCGGCGGGGTCGATGCTTGCAAAAGCATCGGCCACGATTCTCACCATGATGGCCACGGCATAGACGGTGAGGCCGATGATCACATTGATTTCACTCAGCACAGAAATGCCTAGCAGCGGTGGGAGCAGCATAAAGAGTGCGAGTGAAGGGATGGTGTAGAGCAGACCCACCAGGGTGAGCACCACCCCTCGTGACCACGTATAACGGTGGGCGACCCACCCCAGAGGAACCGAAATCGCGAACCCCAGCACGATGGGGATAGCCGAGAGGCGAAGGTGATCGAGGGTCAGTGAAGCAAGCAGTCCCCCATTTGCCAGCACCCAGTCCATGACCCAGGCTCCCTAGTCGATGCGTCCCGCGGGACGGCCATCGCTGTCGATGGCGATCGCCTGACCACCCTCATGCACGATACGCAGGCTGCGTTTGCCGCGGTCGGCACCCACGAAAGCGGCCACAAAATCGTTGGCAGGGTGGGCAAGAATTTCCCTGGGCGAACCGTGTTGAACAATGCGTCCGCCGTTGGCCAAGATTGCCACCTGATCACCCAAGAGAAAGGCCTCATCAATATCGTGGGTGACAAACAGCACCGTTTTTGCCAGCGTCTTTTGCAGCTCCAACAGTTCGTTTTGGAGATCCGCTCGAACCAGAGGGTCCACGGCGCCAAAGGGTTCATCCATCAACAAAATGTTGGGATCAATGGCCAGAGCACGGGCCACCCCCACGCGCTGCTGTTGCCCACCGGAGAGTTGCGCCGGATACCGTGTTGCCAGGCTGGCATCGAGTCCCACCGTGGCCATCAGCTCCACCACACGAGCGTCTCGCTCGTTTTTAGGAACCCCGCGGAGCTTGGCGACAGTTTCAATATTCTCCGCAACGGTTTTGTGGGGAAGCAGCCCACCGCTTTGCATCACATAGCCAATTGAGCGACGCAGCTGGACGGGGTCTCGATCCCCCACACTGGTGTCGTCAATGCGGATGGTTCCCCCTGTGGGGTCCACCATTCGGTTGACCATTCTCAACAGAGTTGTTTTGCCACACCCGCTGGAGCCCACCAACACGGTGATGGACCCTGTGGGAATGGTGAGGGTGAAATCTTCCACCGCCAACGCGCCACCGGTGAATTCTTTGCGCACGCTTTCGAACTGAATCATTCAGGTCATCTCCGAGGGTGCGAACTGCGTGAATGCCCAGTCAACCAGGGTTACCCGGCAAGCGCGAACGCGACCCAGGGAATTCTCACCAAATCCTCAGGAACGAAGCGCGGTGCGTGCGTTCAGCGCGACACGTCTGCCACCGCGAGCACAGCCACGCGCTTGGCTTCACTAATCAAAGAACCTTCGCCGTGTTCGCTGTGAAGAAAGGCACGACCCAGGAGCGCGTCGGCGACATCCACGGCGGTTTCCACCGCAAGCCGACCTGCCGAATCCAAGCGAACACCGGCACGTTCTTGCAGGTCTTCGCGAATGACACGAGCAATTTCTGCGTTGCCCGTGCGAGAACCGGCGGAGGGCCTAATGTCGAGCGCATCGCCGACGCGAAGGGAGCGAAAGCCTTTTTCCGTGCGGAACAGGCGCACAAGCGCATCGACAGAAACGCTAAGTGATTCTTCGAGGGTTGTTGGTCCTTCCTCACGCAAAGAGTTCCGGAGGGTGTCAAGCGCTAGCGCAAGGTTTCTCGCAGCAACAGCCTTCAAGACGGCGACCCGGTCAGGATAGTAGCGATACACGGTGCCAATAGATGCCCCTGCACGCTCTGCCACCATGGCGGTGGTGAGCTGTTCGTAGCCGAGTTCATGCATGGTGATGCTCGCCGCGTCGAGTAGCGCGTTCACTCTGGCCGCGCTTCTTGCTTGCACCGGCTCCACGCGAATGGGGCTGGAGGAGAGGGACTGCTTTTCTTTGACGCTCATAATGATGGAACCCTTTCGGTTTGCGTGCGCAAACCCTACGTTTTCTTGTGTCCTACCCAACCGCTCCGAAGCTGATTGTGGGGCAGGTTTTATATTTTTTGTGACGATTCTAAATCCTAGCGAAGGCGTTATTCACTCACCTCTGCGACACTAACAACTGTGGATAAAAAACCGCAGGGAGCCGGCCCTGAATCCCCTGAACGTGCGCACCGAGCCTCTGTTCTTGAGGATTGGTTGCACTCTCTGCGAGCACGGTGGGTACGACGCTTGGGCCATCGGGCCCACATCGTGCCTTTCAGTGGATATGGCACCACCACAGAAGTTCGTGTCCTCTGTCGGGTCCTCTTGCTCAAACCACGAACCACCGTCGGTGGAACCCTTCGTCGTGTGAGGGGGTGGCGAAGTTTTCTTGGAGTCCCTGTTGTTGGAGCTCGGGTGAACGTATCTCTTGGCGGACACACTGTCGTGATGATTGCAGACCGCGGGGGCGTGGTCGATGACGTCGCTGCCATCTCCCTCACCCCCGGCTGGTCCACCGCCACACTGGTCGCTGAAAAATGCGAACCCGTGGAAGCCCAGATTTTTGTGGTTGCCCCCGAGGTAAAAACGGGCATTGTGTGCGACGTTGATGACACCATCATGGTGACCGCCCTACCGCGGCCTTTCTTGGCAGCCTGGAATTCTTTTGTGCGAGATGAACACGCCAGACGGCCGGTTCCCGGCATGGCGGTCCTGCTGGAGCGTCTCACACAGGCGCACCCCGACGCACCGGTGATCTATTTATCAACCGGTGCGTGGAATGTGGCCCCCACCCTGCATCGATTCCTCACCCGGCACCTTTACCCCCGGGGGGCTTTTCTGCTCACCGACTGGGGACCCACCCACGATCGGTGGTTTCGCAGTGGTCGAGAACACAAACGTCGAAGCTTGGCCCGCCTGGCCGTGGAGTTTCCCCACATCAGATGGATCCTCATCGGTGACGATGGGCAACACGACGAGGCACTCTACGGAGAGTTTGCTATGGCCCATCCCGACAATGTTGCGGCAATCGCGATTCGAGAACTCAGGGCTCCCGAAGCTCTGCTAGCCGGTGGTCGACGCCATCTTGATCGCACCCATAACCCCATAACCATCCCCTGGGTGTCCGCACCGAACGGTTCGGGGCTTGCCGCCGAGCTCAAAAAATTGGGTGTGCTCCACCGCTAAGCGAGACGTCCCCCCGCTCACACCGCGATGCTAGTGTCTTGCTGTGAGCGTGCGTATAGAAAAAATTGATCTACCGGGCATCGGCACCCGCCACGATGTGGTGACCAAAGAGGGTCGAAGGCTCGGTGTCATTACCCATCGCAGTGGCGGGCGCGAGCTCGCCATGTTCAAAGCGAAAGACCCTGACGCCTGCAGTGACTCCATCCACCTGAGTGATGCGGAAGCGGTCGCTCTGGCTGAAGTGCTCGGCACCTCACTTGTGTTGGGGCAGTTTGCCAATCTGGGTGATAAGACGACCGGTCTGTTCACCGAACAGGTCATTCTCGCTGCCAGCTCACCTTTTGTGGGAAAAAAATTGGGCGACACACGGGCGCGAACAGTGACCAAAGCCTCCATTGTTGCGCTCCTTCGCGGCGCTGAGGTCATCCCCTCCCCCACCCCCCAGGCCACGCTGGAAGCCGGTGACATTGTTGTTGCGGTCGGGACCAAGCGGGGTCTCGAGATGCTGAGCTCGCTGCTCAGCGAGGGTCGCGTCTAGTCCATGCATTCGCTCGCTACCCTCCTGATCGAGGTAGGAGCACTCCTTGTGGGTTTGGGGTTTCTTTCCCGTCTGGCCACGCGCATCGGTATTTCCCCCATCCCTCTCTATCTGGTGTTTGGCCTCGTGGTGGGAAGTCTGGGAATTTTGTCCCAGGGCGAAAGCACCGAGTTTCTGGAAATAGGCAGCGAGTTGGGGGTCATTTTGCTGCTCGTCATGCTGGGGTTGGAATACTCGGCCTCTGAGCTGGTCACCAACCTGAAGCAATCGAAGAAGGCTGGGCTTCACGACATTGTGGCAAACGGTGCGCCCGGTTTTGCTCTGGGTCTCCTGATGGGGTGGGGTGTGGTGGCCTCTGTGGCGTTGGCAGGGATCACCTACATCTCCTCCTCGGGTGTGGTGGCAAAAATGCTCCGAGATATGGGACGTTTAGGTAACCGCGAAACACCGGCGATCCTGTCCATACTGGTCATCGAAGACCTGGTGATGGCCTTTTATTTGCCGATTCTGTCGGTCTTGCTGATCGGTTCAGGGCTTCTCCAGGGCGGCGTAACACTGGCTATTTCTGTGGTGGCGGTGGTGGTCATCCTCTACCTCGCTCTTCGCCACGGTGACACCATCTCCAAACTGTTTAGCCCCCAACACCCCGAATCTTTGCTGTTGGGCGTCTTTGGTTTCACGTTGTTGGTGGCAGGCATTGCCCAGCAGGTCAATGTGAGTTCCGCGGTGGGGGCTTTCCTGGTGGGAATTGCGCTCTCGGGTCAGGTGGCAGAAAAAGCCGAGAAGGTACTGTCGCCGCTTCGAGACCTTTTCGCGGGGGCGTTCTTCCTGTTCTTTGGTCTCTCCACCAATGCCGCCGATATGGTGCCCCTGCTGCTTCCCGCACTTGCCTTGGCTGTGGTGTCCATCTCGACCAAAGTGTGGACGGGGTATTTGGCCGCCAAGTGGGCGGGAATTGCCGTGCCTGGGCGCTGGCGAAGTGGGTTTGCCCTCACCCCGCGGGGAGAGTTCTCCATTGTGATCGCCGGTTTAGCTGTGGGGGCAGGAATTGAACCCCAGCTAGCGCCCCTGGCCACAGCGTATGTGCTCTTGACGGTGGTGGCTGGACCCCTTCTGGGGCGAATCCCCGAAACCTCGTGGTTCCAGCGGTGGATGGCCTCCCGCACGTAGCATGATACCCCCAGGGGTATTTGCTATAGTGGGAGACATTATTCCCCCGGAAAGGTCATCATGCTCAAACGTTTTCTCTCCGCACTCTTGCTCGCGGCCCCAGTCCTTGGAGGAGTGGCTTCCTGCGCCCCCAGCGAACCCGTCGAACTGGGCGCTGACACCATCATCATTGACGTGCGAACCCCCGGAGAGTTTGCCGGTGGACACCTCGAAGGAGCCCTGAACTTCGACGTCCAGTCACCGGATTTTGCCGCCCAAGTCAATGACCTCGATCCCGAGGGCGACTACTTCATCTACTGCCGCTCCGGTAACCGCTCCGGCCAGGCCATATCCCAGATGGCCAACATGGGTTTTAGCTCCATGACCAATGGTGGCAGCGTCAATCAGGCGAGCACCTCCAGTGGCATCCCCGTCGTTGTGGACTAAAGACTTCCCACTCGCTGCTTGACCTTGGTGCCAGCGAGAATATCGCGCACCATCGGAATAACCTCGGTTCCATAGAGCCCGATGCTGTGCATCAGAGTCTCATGGGACAGGGGGCCGGTGGAATACTTCAGATCAAAGCGCTGAATTCCGAGCGCGGAAACAGTGGCGGCGATTTTCTTCGCCACCGTTTCTGGTGATCCCACCACAAGCGCGCCGTGGTGCACCTCGTTGAGATAATTTTCTTGCGTCATGGGTGCCCACCCGCGTTCGCGGCCGATCCGACCAAACATGGCAAGGTACGCAGGCCACATTTCCTCAATAGCTTGCTCATCGGTGTCGGCGATATGCCCTGGCGAATGCACACCGACCGGTTGAGCGGGTGCGCCGACTTGCTCCAGGGCACGGTGATACAGATCCACGTAGGGTGCAAAGCGATCCGGTTGACCTCCAATAATCGCCAGCATCAGCGGGAAGCCATATCCCGCTGCGCGCACCACGGACTCCGGGCTTCCCCCCACACCAACCCACGTGCGCAGGGCGCCTGAATGGGACTTCGGATAGACCTCCTGGTCGACCAGGGGTGCACGAATTGAACCCGACCAGGTGACCGGCTTTTCGTGAAGCAGCTCTGCCAGGAGATTCAATTTCTCTTCAAAGAGCACCTGGTACTCCTCCAGCTTGTAGCCAAAGAGGGGGAACGATTCGGTGAACGATCCTCGTCCCACAATAATTTCCGCCCGACCGCTGGAGAGCGCATCTAGGGTCGCAAAACGCTGGAACACGCGAATGGGATCATCCGAGCTCAGCACCGTCACCCCCGAGCTCAGAATAATGCGCGAGGTCTGGGCGGCAATGGCAGCAAGCACAGTGTCGGGGCTTGACACCGCGAAATCGTCTCGGTGATGCTCCCCCAACGTGATGGCATCCACGCCGACCTCGTCAGCCAGCACACCCTCGGCGACAACGTTGCGAATAACCTGGGCAAAGGGCAGGGAAAGTCCGTGTGCATCGTGGGTGACGTCACCGAAAGTGTCGAGACCGAGCTGAACATCCATCATGGGGTTTCCACCTTTCGACCAAGTGGAAAAAGCTACCACTGCGCGCTGAAGAAAACCCGGCCGCTACCCTGTTGGCGCCACAGGCTTAGGGCTGCAGGCGAGAGGACACCCAACCGTCTTTCGTGCGGTCAAAGCGGATGCGATCGTGCAGGCGCGAGGTGCGACCGGCCCAAAACTCCACTCGCTGAGGTTCCACCACAAATCCACCCCATTTTTCGGGCCGCGGAATTGCACCCTCAGTCCCGAAGCGTTCCTCCATGGCGTGCACTTTCGCTTCAAGATCATCGCGCGAGCTAATGGGTGCCGACTGGTCACTCGCCCACGCCCCAATTTGAGAGCCCCGGGGCCTGGTCTCAAAATAGGCATCCGACACGGAAGTCTCCGTCGGCGTGGCATGGCCAAAGATGGTGATCTGGCGATGCTGCAAATACCAGGGAAAGACGACCGCCACAGAGGGGCGGGCTAACAGCGCAAGTCCTTTGCGCGAGCTGTAGTCAGTATAAAAATAAAGTCCCTGGTCATCGATTCCGCGCAGCAAGACCGTGCGAGAGGAGGGTTCCCCATCGGGATCAATGGTGGAGACAACCATAGCGTTGGGTTCATACACCCCCGCGGCGTCAGCCTGCTCGACCCAGACACCAATTTGCTCCAGGGGATCAGCCGAGAGCGTGCCATCTTCTAGAGCAACGGAACCGTAGTCCTGGCGTTTTTTCAACGCTTCCGGAGAGTTATCCACCATCTGCCTACTCCATTTCACCGGCCACTCACGAACGGGGAGAGAAAAGTTCCCACGGCCCCGAGCGTACACACCCAGGATGGGCAGACAGCGAGAGACCGCGCTGGCCGTAATTAGGGCAGATTCGACTCTCGGGCCAGGGGTGCATCAGCCGCCAGCACGCTCCCGAACGGCAACAGTGCTGCTGCCATCACGTCGGGGGCAACGAACTGGCGCGCATAACTCGTGTCTGGTCGGCGAAGAATGCCAAGCTCTACGAGTTTTGCCACCGCAGTGGAGGTAGCAGGGTTGGACTTACCAAAACGCTTGGCAAGCCCCGCAATTGTCACCACAGGAGTGCTGATGAGCTCGTGGGCAATATCCACTGCCAGCCCTTTGACCCCCGCTGCGTCGAGGATGCTCCGGAAACGTTGCTGAAGGCCCCACAGCCTGTCAACCCTGGAGGCCACATCGAGTGCCGAGGCGCGAACACCCTCGGCAAAAAATCCGATCCACGCGTCCCAGTCTCCCGTTGCCGACACCTCGGCCAACAAATCTTGGTAGGTAGACCGGCGTGCTTCTAGCCACGTCGACATGCTGAGGATGGGTTGGGTAAGAACGCCGTCGGCTAAGAACTGCAACACAATCAGCATGCGCCCCACGCGTCCATTGCCATCGTTGAAGGGGTGCACCGTTTCGAATTGGTAGTGCACCATCGCAGCACTTACCACCGGGTCACGCAAAGAAGTGTTGGAGTGCACCCAGTCAATCGTGTCCCGAATAGCCGCAGTCAGCGCAACACCCGGTGGCATGGGGACAAAGCGAGAATCTTCAATAGCCCCGGAGGGGCTGCCGATGGCTACCTGGATAGTCCGAATACGACCAGCCTGGTCGGTGTCAGCCACCGTGCCACGGACCAGCGTGCGGTGGACGGTCTCCAACAGACCGAGGGATATTTTCCTCCCCAGCATCACATCGTCGTAGGCAAAATTTGCCGCGAGCATGTAGTTCACTACTTCGGTGAGCTCACCGCTGCGCTGGGTCATGGTCGCTGCAGCCAATACGTCTTCTAACGGAGCGAATGTCCCCTCAAGCGCGGAGGTGCTGTGAGCCTCCCGCGCAAGCGAGGGCCTGCGAAGAAGGCCCGGGTCGCGGACCTGCTGGGAAGCTTGATCAAGCTTCGCAAGCGCCGCTCTCGCGTTTGCGACGGCCCGCCATGTCTGACTGCTGAGCTTCGGTTCATCCCCGAGCGGGTGAGGAACAAAGGCAACATGACGGTAGGGTCTCCCCCGTCGCCCATCGGTGCCAGAAATCGCCACCACATCCCCCATGGGGCTCTGAGCAAATTGTTGTCCATCCACAAATGTAAGCATATGGCGTTTTGCTTACATTTGAGGTCGGGAAATGCAAGTGAGCTTAATCTCTTGCCCCGCTGCAGATGAACCGGAGTCGGCGTGGAACTGCGGCGTCATCGGTGCGGTAGCGGTTCGAGTCACGCTGTAGCGGAGGGCGCGGACCACGGTGCTCCTAAAAACACAGGGTCGGCGTGGGAAGCCCGACTGCGGACGCCGCTCCTCCGGTCTGCACGTTTTTGTTACTGTGCACTTGACCTCACACCAAGGAATGAGGTTTATGGTCGGAGGTATGGATTCATCACTTTTCTCCTGTGATAGCTGGCCAGACTGGAAAGTCGCGGACATGAGAATGATTCTGCCTGCAGTCGAGCGTCCTGACACCACGGCTAGGTACCCCTTAGTCACAACGCCGGGACAGGCTGACCTCGCAGGTTTTTCTGGCTCCCCGCGCATTCACGCGGGGGCGCCGACCCTTTAACAACGACGGAAGGTCCACGCCCATGAATAATCCGATTGCCACCGGCGAGATGTACGACCTGATTGTTATCGGCGCTGGCATGGCAGGCATCAGTGCTGCACAGAAGGGCGCCGCAAATGGCTGGCGAGTCGCAATCGTTGACTCCCTTCCCTACGGCGGGACGTGTGCGTTGCGCGGCTGTGACCCGAAAAAGATTTTGCGTCGCGGTGCTGAAATCATCGACAGCGCAAGGCTCATGAAAGGCAAAGGCATCGATCCCGCAGGGCTGGCAGTGAACTGGTCAGACCTGATGACGCATAAGCACGGCTTCACCGACCCGATGCCCGACAGCATGGAGTCGAACCTCGTCGGGGAGGGCGTCGACACACTCCATGGCCACGCGCGCTTCGTCGGGACAGACCAGATTGATATCGACGGCACCCGATATCAGGCCACGCGCTTCCTGATTGCGACGGGAGCGCGACCGCGACCACTGACCTTCTCGGGGTCCGAGCACCTCATCGACAGCACCGATTTTCTTGATCTTGATGCCCTTCCAGCGCGCATCCTGTTCGTAGGTGGCGGCTTCATCTCCTTCGAGTTTGCACACCTCGTCGCCCGAGCAGGAAGCACGCCGCTGATTGTGGACCGCGGAGAACGCCCGCTGAAGAGCTTTGACCCGGACCTGGTGGAATTACTGGTCGACCGCGGTCGTGAGGTCGGTATTGAGCTGCGCCGCAACACCGATATCACGGCAGTGGAGCGAACCAACGACGTCTATCAGGTCACCCTTGAACACGGTGGCACGAAGGAAATAGTCGAAGTTGACCTCGTGGTCCACGGCGCGGGACGTGTTGCTGATCTTGCAGCACTGGGCTTAGAAGAAGCCGGTGTGGAATGGAGCGAACGGGGAGTGCGTGTGGCGGGACACCTTCAAAGCACGTCAAACCCAGCCGTGTGGGCTGCCGGTGACTCCGCGGACACCGCCGGAGTTCCTCTCACACCCGTCGCCACCTCGGAAGCCAAAGTTGCAACGTCAAACATGATCAAGGGCACCACCATCACCCCTGACTACACCGGGATTCCCACCGCAGTCTTCACCATTCCCGAACTTGTCCGCGTTGGCATGCTCGAATCCGAGGCCATCGAGCAGGGGATCGACCTCGACGTCCGCTTCTCCGACACCAGCAGCTGGTACTCCAACTACCGGATTGGCGAGACCACGGCTGCCGCCAAAATCCTCATCGACAAAGCGCATGACCGCATTGTCGGGGCTCATTTACTCGGGCCAGAATACGCCGAACTGGTCAACACCTTTGGCTTGGCAATCAAGCTGGGGCTCACGACCCGCCAACTCAAATCCGCTACGGCTGCATACCCGACCGTCGGCTCTGATCTCGGCTCCATGCTCTAACGCTCTTTCTCTGCTAACACTTGTGTTGGTCCCCCGCGCGCACGAGACGCTACCGCCCGGCACTAGTCAGATCAGCATCCGCTGACCACATCGCAAGACCCAGGCGGGGGCGAAAGGACAACGGCAAGAATCTGCTCCAGCGCGGTTTGGGATGCGCTGTAGGTTCCGAGTGTGCCGGCAATGACCTTGGGAGCGACGGCTACCAGCTCCCCTCATGTTGAGCATCGACCCTTCGGGCCCGCTGGGTCCGGCATCAGGAGAGAATTCAACAGTTCCCCTGCCTCCGTGCACCGCCGTAGCGACGCGGTTCAGAGCGACCATGCTGCCAAGGTTGGCTCCTTGGCGCTCCAGCTCCGCATTCATGATGCTGTTGGCAAACCGGTCGGGAAAAGCATCAGCGATTACCACCGGTAAACCCTAAAACGTCTCCGCAGGTATCCCCGAAAAGATGGGGTCCGCTAATAAACGGTCATCGTGAGCGGCGCAAAGGCCAATCCCGTTCGTGCCCTTTGAGGTGTATTCGAAGACCTACCGGCGAGACCGGGTGCCCCAGAGGTGGACCTTGATGAGCTGCATTGGTTCACACTCCATGAGGCCGGAATCGTCCACACAGAGCTAATGCACGGCGGCATGGCCGAGCCGCCCGAGGTCTCGCCGCCCGCACCGATCCCTGTGCGGGCGGCGACGTGAATATAGGTACCAAGACCAGGTTTCTCTTTTGTTCAGGTCTCTTGCGGTTAACCCGGTGTTACGCTGTGCGTGTGACACGGGGTGCCCGCGAAAGTGGCCTGAGATAAAACCCGTCGAACCTGATCTAGCTTGTACTAGCGAAGGGATGTCGTCGTGAGCGTCGCTCTGACTGAAAACTATTCTGCCCACCTGCTCGCAGAGCTCCGCCGTCGCGAACCGTTGGTTCAGTGTGTCACCAACATTGTGGTGTCGGGGTTCACTGCGAACGTTCTTTTGGCGCTGGGGGCGTCGGCCGCGATGGTGGACGGTGATGAAGAAGCTGGCCCATTTGCTGGTGTCGCGTCAGGGGTTTTGGTGAATCTTGGCACGCCCTACCGGGAGCAGCGCGAGGCTATGCCGCACTCGGTAGCGAAGGCGAACGAACAGGGCACCCCGTGGGTTCTCGATCCAGTCGCCATTGGCGCATTGCCACTTCGTACTCGGCTTGCGTTCGAACTTGTCGCTCTTCGTCCCACGGTTGTCCGCGGGAATCCTTCTGAAATCATGGCACTGGCTGGATTCGGCACGGGAGGTCGCGGGGTCGATTCACTGTCAGGTCCGGAGACGGCTGTCGAAGCTGCTCATTTCCTTGCTTCCACCTACGGTTGCGTGGTGGCCATTTCTGGCGCGGTCGACATCCTCATCGACGGCACCCGAACAGTCCGTCTGAGCAATGGGCATCAACTGCTGACCCGAGTGACGGGCGGCGGATGTGCTCTCGGAGCCGTCATGGCAGCCTTTGCCGGATTGGACGAAGACCCGTTGTTGGCCGTCTGCGCTGCCGTTAGCACCTACACAATCGCCGCGGAGATTGCCGCTTCGCGCGCGCACGGCCCCGGGTCGTTTGCGGTTGAATTTCTCGACGCACTTGCGGGTATCGACGGAGAAACTGTGGCCTCTCGCGTGGTGGCAGCGTGAGCCTCCAGGACTTCGATCCGACGCTGTATCTTGTGACGGACGCTGTGCTGTGTGGCCCACGAGGTGTTGTCGAGACTGTACGTCAGGCCGTTGCTGGCGGGGTAACCTGCGTGCAGGTCAGGGCAAAAGATTTATCAGCCGCTGAGTGTCTCGCTCTGTTGATCGAGGTGGCCGACGCTGTCGGGGGCCTGGTGCCTGTCATCGTCGATGATCGTGTCGATGTCTATCTTGCCGCTCGACATCGCGGCGCCGCCGTCCACGGTGTCCACGTGGGGCAAAGCGACCTGCCCGTGGAGAGTGTTCGGGCTCTCGTCGGGCGAGAAGCGATCGTTGGATGGTCGGCGAACACGGTCGAGCATCTGGATGTCGCCGGGAGGCTCCCTCCTGGAACGGTGGACTACCTGGGCGTTGGCGTGATCAGAGCGACCACGACGAAACCGGACCATCCCATTCCGCTGGGCATCGAGGGGTTTGAACGCCTCCGTCGCCTTACTGCTCTGCCCTGCGTCGCGATTGGCGGGATCCACGAGGGCGACCTTGCTGCGCTTCGACGAGCGGGTGCTACTGGCGCTGCGGTGGTGTCTGCCCTGTGCGCAGCTAAGGATCCGCGTGCAGCCGCTGTGTCTTTGCGACGGGAATGGGATCATGCGGCGTGAGGGTCGGGTTCCTCGCGTTCTTAGTATCGCGGGGTCAGATCCCACTGGCGGGGCAGGCATTCAGGCAGACCTGAAAAGCATCGCCGCAAACGGTGGTTACGGCATGGCCGTGCTGACGGCCCTGGTGGCACAAAACACGCAGGGGGTTCGATCCGTGCACCTGCCCCCAGTACCGTTCCTCCTTGAGCAACTAGAAGCCGTATCGGATGACGTGGAGATTGATGCGGTCAAAATTGGAATGCTCGCCACCACAGACGTGATTCTCGCGGTAACCGAATGGTTGGATCGGATTAAGCCGCCCGTGGTGGTCCTTGATCCGGTGATGATTGCCACCAGCGGTGATCGCCTCCTTGACCCGGGCGCCGAGCAAGCTCTGCGCAAACTTGCCTCTCGTGCGCACCTGCTGACCCCCAATATCCCGGAGCTTGCGATTTTGGCCAACGAGCCGGTTGCGACCGATTGGCCGGCCGTGCTGGAACAAGCCGGGAGGGTGTCAGCTCGCTACGGTGTGCTCGTTTTGGCCAAGGGAGGGCATCTGGACGGTAGCAGCGTGCCCGACGCGCTCGTCGACGCCACCGGCGACACGGTGGAGACGACAGAGTTCCCCGGTACTCGGATCAACACAACCAACACGCACGGCACGGGATGCTCGTTATCCTCCGCCCTCGCCACCCGGTATGCACGGTCTGGCCAGTGGTGGGAAGCGGTAGCCGAGTCGAAACGTTGGCTCACGGAAAGCATCCGCCACGGAGCAGCTCTTGAAGTTGGCACCGGGCACGGCCCAATTAGTCATTTGGCCGGCCTCTGGGAGCGCGGAGGGACGACCACTCGGCCAACCCCCGGCGAAGTCAAAGCGAACTGGTGGAATGGTATCCACAGCATCAGGCAAAAAATCGATACCCTCCCGTTCGTGCAAAGCCTCGGTGACGGCACCCTCGACCGTGAGGCATTCCTCCGGTATCTCTGCCAAGATGCCCTCTACCTGCGCGACTACTCGCGGGTCCTCGCAGCGGCGAGCCGCCTTGCTCCCACTGCATCAGAGCAGGCTTTCTGGGCCCACAGTGCGCACGGCGCGATCGTCGGGGAGTTACAGCGCCGTGAGAGTTGGATCCCTGCCCAGGCGATGCGCGAGGCGAGGCCCAGTGTTACCACCACCGAGTACACCAACCATTTGTTAGCCACTGCCGAACGTAGCGACTACCGAGTACTCATCGCCGCACTGCTGCCCTGCTTCTGGCTTTACTACGACGTCGGAACTCGTCTGCATCAGCTCTCCCATCCTGAGCACTCCTACCTCTCGTGGCTTGACACCTACGCCGACGAAAACTTCGCCCAATCCACGTCACAGGCTATTGACATCGTCACCCGAGCCGCCGCACACGCCGACGACGCGACCCAGCTCGCTATGCGCGACGCGTTTCGGCTCTCCGCCAGCCACGAACATGCATTCTTTGCAGCACCCGACATTCTCGGCGAATCGAACAGCGAGTAGAAGGTGATGCTTACCCTTAAACGCAAAGAGCTTCCCTAGAGCCCCGAGACCGTGCCCTCGATAAAGCGCGGTTACCACGCCACCGTTTCCTTCCCTCTGGAGTCACCAGAGCCACACGAAAGACATGCACCCATGAAAATTTCTGACCAGATCGTCCTCGTCACCGGTGCCGGCCGCGGGCTTGGCACCGCCATCGCCCGTGCATTTTCTCGCGAGGGAGCACGGGTAATTGTGAACTACCTCAACAGTCGCGAATCGGCCGAAGCGCTCGTGGAGGAGCTCGGTGAAAGCCGCACGATTGCACTCCACGCAGATGTCACTGATCCCGAACAAGTGCAGAACCTCGTCGCTGAAGCGCACAGCCACTTTGGCTCCCCGGTGACAACCGTGGTGGACAACGCTCTGGCCGAGTTCAGCTTCAATGGTGACGATCGTGACCGGGCAGAAACGATCAGCTGGGACGCCTTCCGCAGTCAGCTCGACGGCAGTCTTCGCGGAACACTCAACACGACCCAGGCGGTCATCCCGGGGATGCGTGATGCTGGCTTTGGCCGGATCATCACGATTGGTACGAATCTTTTTCAGAACCCTGTTGTGCCCTACCACGACTACATCGCTGCGAAAGCTGCCCTCTTGGCGTTGACCAGAACGTTCGCCGTCGACCTCGGGCCTCACGGAATCACTGTTAATATGGCATCTGGCGGGCTTCTTCGGACCACCGACGCGAGCGCTGCCACCCCTGAAGCTGTCTTCGACTTCGTGGCTAGTGCCACCCCATTGGGGCGAGTGATCACACCAGAAGAATTTGCCGACGCTCTGCTCTTTTTTGCTTCACCCTGGGCCAGGTCAGTGTCGGGGCAAAACCTCGTCGTCGACGGCGGACTCGTCAAAGACTGAACCCCCACCCGTAACGCACACACGCCCCGGCAAAAAACTTTGCGAGGGCGTGCATGTCGGCGGTTATCGCCGCAGTGTGGTTCCCGCTAGCGGGTCAGGACCACCTTGAGCGCACCAGTCTCAGCGGCGCGACCAAATGTGTCGTAGGCGTCGATGATCTCGTCGAGAGCGAAATGGTGGGTGACGAACTTCGCTGCCGGGAGCTTATCTTGGGCCACCAGCTTCAACAGCATCGGAGTTGTGGAGGTGCTCACCAGCCCCATGGAGATACTGATGTCGGTAATCCACAGTTCCTGGATTGCCAGTTCCACCGGCTGGCCGTGAACACCACAGTTGGCGACTGTCCCGCCGGGGCGAACAATTTCGGTACACGCGGTAAACGTCAAGGGAATTCCCACTGCTTCAATTGCCACGTCGACACCCAAGCCGTCCGTCATCGCCATCACTTTTTCCTGCCAGTCGGGCGCACCCGAGTTGACCGAGTCGGTGGCGCCCAGGGTGGTGGCTTGTGTGAGCCGGTTGTCGTCGAGGTCAATAGCGATAACCCGGGAGGCGCCATACAAACCCGCCGTCATAATCGCCGCTAAGCCGACCGGTCCTGCTCCGACAACGGCGACCACATCGCCGGGCTTGACCCGGCCATAACGAACACCGATTTCAAACCCGGTGGGCAAAATATCCGACAGCATGACGGCTGCGTCATCGCTTACTCCCTCGGGAACTTTATACAACGAATTGTCGGCGAAGGGAACGCGCACCAATTCGGCTTGGGTGCCGTCGATAAGGTGGCCAAAAATCCAGCCAATACCGCTGGCCCCCTCATCTGCCAGGCAATGCGAAAAAAGCCCTTGGTGGCAGTAGGAACAGGAGCCACAGGAACTGACACAGGAAATAATTACCCGATCGCCGACCTGGAAGTTCTGCACTGCACCGCCAACTTCAGTGATGGTGCCGACACCTTCGTGGCCCAGAATGCGGCCCTTGGTGACGGCGGGGACATCGCCTTTGAGAATATGGAGATCGGTGCCACAAATAGTGGTGGTGTCGACTTGGACAATAACGTCGGTCGGTTGCTTGATGACGGGGTCGGGAACTTCTTCCCACTCTTTCAGACCGGGACCGTGGTAGACGAGTGCTTTCATGGTTTGTCCTCCCTTAGTGCTCTGCACCGATGAAATTATCGGTGACTTCATTCAACGTATCGGGCACGCACAGGGAAGGCAACTGGTCGCGAGGCCTCATTACGAGTCCCCGAGAAAAGGAATGCACGCAGCTTTTCATCAGTGCTTGCGAAATACTGATCATCGCGTGGGTGCCGCGGTGTACTTAGAAGACCGGTAAAACCTTGTCAATGAACGTGCTAAAAAATCACTAAAAAGTGTCACGGCAACGGAAGCATCCCCGGTGACGCGGTTTGCCATAACTGCGCTTGACCTCTGAGGTCGCCAGAGTGGTGTCCGAGGCAACCCGAGCGAGCTTCCGCGCCAACTGGGCTTTTTTCTCGAGATGCTCGCTGCTGGGGTGTTTTCTCAGAATGTGCGTGGTGGCCATCATCGGGCACCCCCGCTTTCCTTCTGGTGGGACAAAGAAGACTTATGTCGGGGGGGGTGCAGCACCACTGTTGGAAAAAACGTGATGGAGGTTATGGTGGTTGGGCTCCCCGGCGGCAAGGAACCGTAAAGAATATCTGCGACCAGGCTTCGATATGCCCGTCCCGTTACTTCATCCCGTTATCCCAGCGCCAATGCACACATTGATACTGATTCAAGCTCGGCCCGTGCCACTATCGGCTCTGTTGCGAAAATTATGCATACATACAGGGGGTGAGGGTGGAGAAATTGTGTGGGCAAATAAAGAGTCAATAGTCCAGGTCTCGTGCTTTTGGTGCAGGACTAACGTGCAGCAAGAGGCCCTTCGAGGGCCTCAAAGTCCACCGGGGTTGAGGTCCCCGTGGTGTCTGAGGTGTCGCGGCTGAGATGGAGCTCGTCAATCCACAGTGCTGCCACGATCCGGGTGCTCAAGGTTACGTTTCGCACGTGACCCCCTGAAGTTCGATCATCACTAATCGCGTGCAGGTGAAGGCCGGGAATAGTCTCCCCGGTGGTGGCATCGGGGTAGCGAAACCCGACCAGGGTGCCGCTCCATGAATCAAAAGTGAATCGAGTCTCATCATCAATGATGTCTCCCAACGATTTACCCTCATATTCGGGGTGGCCCACGGTGCGAAGCACCACGTCCGCGAATGTCGCCTCAATCTTGATCGCACAGACCACTTCTTCGGGGTCGACATGGGTGGTCGTGAGGTAAGAGTCAAGCGCATCAACGATGCCCGTCATGTCAAGGCCCGGGGTGAGGGGAAGATAGTGAGCGAGACCGCCTCTGGCAGCAATACCAAAGGCAATGGTTTCCTGACCGCCCACCAGGACCGGGGTGCCCTCAATCGGGATTCGCCAGGTCTCACCATCAAGGCTGACGATCTCTCCCTCGAGGTTTTCCATGACGCCGAGACCCAGGATGCTGTGACCAAACTCTTGTTCCACCGTGGTGGTGCCAGAAAAGTTACCGGCAAACAACGCTGAAGCTGCGCGTGCTTGGCCGACCTGTCCGTGTCCTATCGTGCCTAACCGGGTGGCGCGCAGCCGGCGCAAAGCATCATCGAACACCCCTAGAGCCTAAAGCCTTCACCCCGATGTTCATGGGGAGACGAGTATCACCCAGAAGACCGTTGTGCCAGAAAAGCTAACGCGCTGCTGGCAGTACTTGGTCAGATCGGCGTGTCCGCCGTTAATCTTTGTTCGGCTCTGTTAATTTTCGCGCAGAAACCGGATGAGCTTGCGAAAACCCGTGCCGAGTTGGATGCGTTCGTGGCGGGGTGTCCGCGTCGCTTCCGCGGGCGGATCAGCAGAACAAGGCAAACAAGGAGAACCTGTACCTACAGGTTTGATGCTCGACGGGTGGCGAAAATCAATGCAGCCGATGGGCGGGCGCCCCCGGATTGATTATCAGCAGGTGCAACAGTTCGCGGCTTCGTCGCCGCGGAAGGTCGATGGCCGAGGGAATGAACAGGTCCCGAATATGAACAATCTCTCGAGACATCTATGAACGATGTCTCGAGAGATCACATGGTGGACCTGAGGGGACTCGAACCCCTGACCCCCTGCATGCCATGCAGGTGCGCTACCAGC